>Ga0065721_10053383_pt1 | contig 10039 bp, 8 predicted proteins | sample Mesricmetagenome_FD_59108 | JGI IMG/M metagenome (GOLD analysis project Ga0065721, IMG submission 59108) | Mesophilic microbial community from rice straw/compost enrichment Sample: eDNA_1 v2 (version 2) | ecosystem: Engineered > Solid waste > Grass > Composting > Bioreactor | place: USA: Davis... | reverse complement strand
GTCGATTGGGGCGGCATGACCGCGGCCTCCACCATCACCATCCTGCCGGTGGTGATCCTGTTCCTGCTGCTGCAGCGCTATTTCATCGACGGGCTCGCCGGCGCCGTCAAAGGTTGACCGCTCCCCTCTAGCTACGGAGACACTTCATGGCAGGCCTCAGCCTCCAGAACGTCAAGAAGACCTACGGCGCCTCCCCGGTCATCCACGGCGTCGACATCGAGATCGGGAAGGGCGAGTTCGTCGTCTTCGTCGGCCCGTCGGGCTGCGGCAAGTCCACGCTCCTGCGCATGATCGCCGGGCTCGAGGAGATCACCTCGGGCGACGTCCACATCAACGGCCAGCGGGTCAACGACGTCGATCCGTCCAACCGGGGCGTCGCAATGGTCTTCCAGACCTACGCGCTCTACCCGCACATGACTGTCGAGCAGAACATGGGCTTTGGCCTGCGCATGAACGGCCATCCCAAGGCCGAAGTCGCCGCCCGCGTCGCCGAGGCCGCCCGCATCCTGCAGATCGAGGATCTGCTCGATCGCAAGCCCCGCCAGCTCTCCGGCGGCCAGCGCCAGCGCGTCGCCATCGGCCGCGCCATCGTGCGTGACCCGCAGGTGTTCCTGTTCGACGAGCCGCTCTCCAACCTCGATGCGGAGCTGCGCGTCGCAACCCGCCTCGAGATCGCCAAGCTCCACCGCCAGCTCGGCGGCTCGACCATGATCTACGTGACCCATGACCAGGTCGAGGCGATGACCCTCGCTGACAAGATCGTGGTGCTGAGGAAGGGCGTCGTCGAGCAGATCGGCGCGCCGATGGACCTCTACGACAATCCCGCCAACCTCTTTGTCGCCGGCTTCATCGGCTCGCCCAAGATGAACTTCTTCGACCTGACCGCGTCGGCAGGCGGCGTGACGCTGAAGGATGGCGGCAGCATTCCCGTTGGCGGTGATGGCAAGGCAGCGCCGGCGACCCTCGGCGTGCGCGCCGACCAGATGCGGCTCGTTCCGGCCGGGCAGGGTGCGTTCTCGGGCGAGGTGAGCGTGGTGGAGCGGCTTGGCGACGCCGAGTTCGTCTATGTCCGCACGACTTGGGACCAGGAGATCGTCGTACGGGTCGAGGGTGGCACCAACACGCCCGTCGGCGCGAAAGTCGGCGTCGCGCTCACCGGCCGCACGCATTTCTTCGATGCCGCGGGCCTTGCCATTCCCGGCCTTTCGCTCGCCCGCCACTGATTTTCTCAAGAAGGTTCATTCCGTGCAGCCCAACATTCTCTTCATCATGTCGGACGACCACGCGGCCCAGGCCATTTCGGCCTATGGCAGCGGGCTCAATCACACGCCCAACCTCGACCGCCTGGCCAGGGAAGGGATGCGGCTCGACAATTGCTACGTCACCAATTCCATCTGCACCCCGAGCCGCGCGGCGATCCTCACGGGCACCTACAACCACGTCAACCGCGTCACGACCCTCGACACCCATATCGACAACCGCCTGCCCAACGTCGCCAAGCACCTCAAGCAAGCCGGCTACCAGACCGCCATCTTCGGCAAATGGCATCTCGGCGAGGGCCGGGCGCACGAGCCGACCGGGTTCGACGAATGGTCGGTGGTGCCGGGGCAGGGCGAATATTTCGATCCCATCATGATCGACAGGGATGGCCCGAGAGCCTTTCCGGGCTACGCCACGGACATCATCACCGACAAGAGCCTCGATTTCCTCGAGCGGCGGGACAAGTCCCGTCCGTTCTTCCTGATGTGCCACCACAAGGCGCCGCACCGCAACTTCGCCTGCCACCCCAAATACGCCTCGCTCTACGAGGACGAAGACCTGCCGTTGCCCGAGAGCTTCGACGACGATTACGCCAACCGCGCCGTGGCCGCTGCCGAGGCGAGGATGCGGATCAAGTCGGACATGACCTATGACGACCTGGGCCTCGTGCAGCCCGAAGGGGGCGGCGAGGTCGGCGAGCTGATGGCCCCGCCCATCCCCTGGCTGCGCAGCCGCAAGGTCCCCGAGCTCAAGTCCGGCGAGACGATCACCCTCATTGACGCAGCCACCGGCCGCAACTTCACCTTCACCGATCCGCGCTCATTGGCCGAGTTCAAATATCAGCGCTACATCAAGCGGTACCTGCGCACCGTCGCCTCGATCGACGAGAACGTCGGGCGCATGCTCGACTACCTCGATGCGCAGGGTTTGGCCGAGAACACCATCGTCATCTACACCTCCGACCAGGGCTTCTTCCTTGGCGAGCACGGCTGGTTCGACAAGCGCTTCATGTACGAGGAGTCGCTGCGCATGCCCTTCCTCGTGCGCTATCCGAAAGCCATCGCGCCCGGCAGCGTCTCGTCACGGATCGCCATGAATGTCGACTTCGCCCCGACCTTCCTCGACTATGCCGGCGCGCCCGTGCCGAGCTATATGCAGGGCACGAGCCTCAAGCCCCTGTTCGAGCAAACCGCCGGCGACGACTGGCAGGACGTCGCCTACCACCGCTACTGGATGCACCGGGACTTCATCCACAACGCCTTCGCCCACTACGGCGTGCGCAACGAGCGCTACAAGCTCATCTACTGGTACAACGACCCCCTCGGCCAGCTCGGCGCCTTCCCTGGCGACGAACCGCCGGAGTGGGAGCTCTTCGATTGCCTCGAGGATCCGTTCGAACTCCACAACCGCGCCGGCGATCCGGCCTTTGCCGGAATCTTTGCCGATATGCTAGGCAGGCTCGACGCCAAGATGGCCGAGATCGGGGACCTGCCGGAGCACGACAGCCAAGCGGTCCTCGCCGCCATCGCTCGATCGAGGAAGACCGATGTCCTGCTGCAGCCCGTCGCGGCAAGCTGAACCAGTCGAGGCGCCGGCACCGGCAATAGCCGTGCCGGCGGGTCCCGTCGATACGCCCGGGAAGGTCTTCTTGCCCGCATCCCGCAGCTTTGTCGGCACCGACAGGCCCGTGATCGCCCAGGATGGCGAGGGGCCGCGCCGGCCGGTGCGGCTCGCCGCGTTCTTCCTCGAGGCCACGACGGTGACCAATGCCCGGTTCGCCGAGTTCGTCAGGCAGACCGGCTATGTGACCGAAGCCGAGCGCTTCGGCTGGTCGCCGGTTTTCCGCGCGCTGATGGGCGAGAACGCACCGCCACCGTCCGACACGCAGGTTCCCTGGTGGGTGAAGGTCGACGGCGCCTGCTGGTCGGCCCCCGAGGGCCCCGGCTCGAGCGTGGAGGGCAGGCTCGATCACCCCGTGGTCCAGGTGTCCTGGGCCGACGCCCAGGCCTTCGCCGCCTGGTGCGGCGGCCGCCTGCCGACGGAAGCCGAGTGGGAGCACGCCGCCCGCGGCGGGCTCGTCGATCCCCGCTTCCCGTGGGGCGATGAGGAGCCCGATGACGAGCAGGCCATCTACGCCAACATCTGGCAGGGCCAGTTCCCCCACACCAACACGCTGGCCGACGGTTATCTCGGCACCAGCCCGGTCACGGCCTTCCAGCCGAACGGGGCAGGGCTCTACGGCATGGCCGGCAACGTGTGGGAATGGACCGCCGACCCGTTCCGCGTACGCTCGCTGAGCCGCCAGGCGAAGGCTCGCAACGACAATGCTGCCCGCACCAACGAGAAGGTGACCAAGGGCGGCTCCTTTCTCTGCCACATCAGCTACTGCTACCGCTACCGCATCGCCGCCCGCTCCGCGCTCACCGCCGAATCCGCGGCCAGCAATGTCGGCTTCCGCATCGCATACGATTCATAGGTAGCCCGAGGTCGGTTCGGGGCGCCAGGCGATCAGTAGAACTCCGCCCGGAACGGAAAGACCGATGCCCCGAGGGCGGAGGCATCGCCGCCGATATCGGAGATGATGAGCTTTGCCGGCGGATGGGGAACGCCGTAGCGGGGGCGCCCGAAGATGCGGGTGCGCTCGATCAGCATCTGCGCCAGCGCCACGGGCACCTGCCCGCCGAAGACGATCGCCTGGGGGTCGAAGACCGCGGAGATGGCGTTGATAAGCCGGTTGTAGGCCGGCGTCACCAGGTCCACCCACTCGGCGACCCCCGGCCAGTCCGGATCGAAATGCTGGCGCATATAGGTGATCGAGGAGACTTCCACCCCGTTCTCCCTCAGCCGCTCGATGAGGTACTGCAGGGCGGGGCGGCGCGGGTTCTCCTCCTCGTCGTAGATGCCGGAGAATTCGCCGGCATTGCCGTTGCCCCCGACGAGCAGCTCGCCGTCGCTGATGAGGCCGCCGCCGAAGCCGTAGTTGAAGCTGAGATAGGCGAAGTGCTTGATATAGCGTCCGATGCCGAACATGGATTCGGCGATCGCTCCGGTATTGGCGCCATTGTGCACCCAGACCGGCTTGCCGAAGAAATCGGAAAGCAGCGGGCCCAGCTCGATCAGCGACCATTCGTGCAGCGGCAGCGGCGCGTTGTAGCGCGTGCCGCCCACATGGTAGCCCGAGATGGCAAAGCCGATGCCGAAGAAGCTCTCCGGGTCGAGGGCGTTGCTCGCCTGGTGCGCCTTCAGCTCCTTCATGACGAGGTCCAGCGCCTCCATCATGCCGTATTCGCGCAGCGTCACCTGGGTCTCGGCAAGCACCCTGCCGGACAGGTCAATGAGGCAGATGCCGATGACGTCGGTATTGACCGAGATGCCGCAGCAATAGGCGTAGCGCCCGTCGAGCCGCAGCGTGGGGCTCGGCTGGCCGCGCCCGTGCCCGGGCTTGGGCGCGCCCAGCGCCACGATGCCGCGCTCCACCAGCTGGTCGATGATCCGGTAGACCGACTGCTGCGTGAGGTCGACATGGGCGGTGATCTCCGAGCGCGAGATGCCCGGATTGCGCCAGATGAGCCGCAGCAGCGCCCGCTCGTTGGGCGAAACGACGCCCCCTTCGCCGCCACGTGTGAAGCGCGGCGCGATCAGCGAGCCAGGTGAATAGGCCATCGGGCAACCTCCTGTCGCCGCAAATTACTACAGAAGTGTAATATTTCAATGACTTCGGCATATACGCCGAGGCTTGGGCCCAGCCGCTAAGCTGAACGCTCTCGCGTGGTGGAATCCTCCGTCACCTGATTGTTACACTCTATGTGTAATAAATCGGCTGTTCGGGATGCGGGCCCCCCGCATTTGCCGAAAAATCCCATCAGGCGAGGCAAAACCCATGAAGATCATCAACCTGGCGGCCGTGGCGGCCGCCCTGACGGCGGGCGCCGGTGTCGCGCACGCCGCCGACATCGAGTTCTGGTACGGCAACACCGGCAATGTGGAAGCGGCCATCCAAGCCCAGTGCGAGGCGTTCAACGCCGCCCAGTCCGAGCACAAGGTCACCTGCGTCGGCCAGGGCAGCTACGAAGTCGGCATGCAGAAGGCCATCGCCGCCTACCGCTCGGGCAACGCCCCCGTCCTCATCCAGTTCTTCGATGCCGGCACGCTCGATCTCATGCTTTCGGACGCGGTGGTGCCGGTCCAGGAGATCCTGCCCGACGTCGATTGGGACAACTACATCGCCGGCGCGCGCGCCTACTACGAGACGTCGGACGGGCGCCTGTTCTCGCAGCCCTATAATTCCTCGACGCTCCTCTTCTACACCAATAAGACCCAGCTCGAGGAAGCCGGCATTACCGAGACGCCGCAGACCTGGGAAGAGGTCATCGCCGCTGCCCGGCAGTTGAAGGACGCCGGCCATGCCTGCCCGTTCGTCACCGACGGCGACACTTGGCGCGTGCTCGAGCAGTTCTCGGCCCGCCATGGTCTGCCCATCGCCAGCAACCACAACGGCTATGACGGCCTCGATGCCGAATACGTCTTCAACACCACGTTCGCGTCTGAGCACCTCGCCAATCTCGTCGAATGGCGCGAGGAAGGGTTGGTCCGGCTCAATGCCGACACGCAGGCGGGCAACTACACCGCCGCCTTCAACGCCGGCGAATGCGCCATGATGGAAGGCTCGTCCGGCTCCTATGCGGCGTCCACCGAAGCCTTCGGTGACAAGTTCGAGCTCACCGTCGGCATGGCGCCCATGTACGAAGCTTACGAGCGCCACAACACTCTGGTCGGCGGCGCTTCCATCTACGTGATGAAGGGGCACGGCGAGGCCGAGGTCGAGGCCGCCAAGGCCTTCCTCGATTTCCTGCGCCAGCCAGAGCAGCAGATGTTCTTCACTGCCGCCACCGGCTACGTGCCGGTCACCAACGACGTGCTCGGCGCCATCGAGGCGAGCGGCGAGGCCGACTCGCCCAAATACGGCACCGCCGCCATCGGCGTCGAATCGATGAACCAGCCGCGCACCGACGACACCCGCGGCATCCGCCTCGGCTTCTACGTCCAGTTCCGCGAAGTCTTCATGGAAGAAACGCAGAAGGCCTTCAACGGCGAGCAGACCATGCAGGTCGCGCTCGACAACGCCAAGGCCCGCGGCGACGAGCTGCTGCGCCGTTTCGAAGCGACCTACCAGGGCGCGACGCTTCCCTGATCCTTGCCACCGGCACGGGGCGACCCGATCGCCCCGTGCCTCTTTTCCCGTCGGGAAGTTGGTCATGTCCGCTGCTTCGCAAGCCCTGTTCGCCAATCGCTGGCTGCCGGTCCTCCTGGTCACGCCGCTGGCGCTGTTGATCGTCGTGTTCTTCTACGTGCCGATCATCCAGGCCTTCTACTGGTCGTTCTTCCTCGAGCGCCCGTTCGGCGGCGGATCGATCTTCGTCGGCTGGGACAATTTCGCCCGGGTGCTTTCCGATCCGCAGTTCTGGCAGGCCGGGCGCCGCACGCTCCTCTTCATGGTGGTCGGCTCGTCCCTCGCCGTGCTCATCCCGCTGATCCTCGCCATTGCCGCCGACCGGGCCATCGCCCTCTCGCAGCCGGCGCGCAATGTGCTGGTCTGGCCCAAGGGCGTCGCCGGCGCCTCCATCGGCGTGGTCTTCGCCTTCATATTCAATCCGTTCGTCGGCATCCTGGCGCCGCTCAACCAATGGTTCCCCGGCATCTGGAATCCGGGCATCGACGGCACCGACGCCTTCATCACCCTGATCGCCGCCCATGTGTGGGGCGGCATCCCGTTCAACTTCGTGATTCTGCTGGCCGGCTTGCAGTCGATCCCGCGCACCATGCACCAGGCGGCGGCGATGGACGGGGCAGGGCCCTGGCGGCGCATCTTCGACGTGCAGCTGCCGCTCATCATGCCGCAGATCTTCCTGACGCTGGTGCTCGAGTTCACCGAGAGCGTCACCTCCGCCTTCGCCCTCGTCGACACCATGACGCGGGGCGGCCCCGGCGGCGCGACGACGCTCCTCGTCTACAAGATCTATACCGACGGCTTTGCCGGCTACGACCTCTCGGGCGCAGCGACGCAAACCGCGATCCTGATGGTCTTCGTCATCCTTCTCACCAGCGCCCAGTTCGCCTTCCTCGGCCGGCGCATCTCCTACGAGCGCTGACCATGGTCGAGAACGCCCGCTCCCTCAACATCGCGGCCAGCCTCGTGCTGCTCCTCGGCATCACCTACATCCTGGGGCCGCTCTACCTCACCTTCGCCACCGCCTCGCAGTCCTACGAGTTCCTCCTGCAACGCGGGCTGGCGTGGATTCCCGGCGACCAGCTCCTCAACAACGTCGTCCGCATCTTCACCGAGACGCGCATACCGCTGCAGATGCTCAATTCCCTGCTGGTCGCGCTCTCGCAGGCGGTCGCCACCTGCGCGCTCTCGTTCCTTTCCGCCTACGCCATCGTCGGCTTCCGGGCGGTCTGGGCCGGCCCGGTCTTCGCGCTCATCCTCGCGACCATCATGCTGCCGCTCGATATCCGCGTCATCACCACCTATCAGGTGGCGTCCAACGTGCTCGTGCCGGTCAATTGGCTGCTCGACACGACCGGCCTCAACGGCGTCATTGCGCAGGTGTTCGGCGCGCCGCTCCACCTCGAGTGGAGCGTGCTCAACACCCATTTCGGCCTCATCGCCCCGCTCGTCGCCCACGGCACCGGCACGTTCCTTTTCTGCCAGTTCTTCCGCACGCTGCCGGCCGATCTCTTCAAGGCCGCCCGCATGGATGGCGCCGGTCCGGTCCGGTTCATGTTCGACATCCTGCTGCCGCTGGCGCGCACGCCGTTCGCGGCGCTCTTCGTCCTGACGTTCCTCAGCGGCTGGACGCAGTATCTCTGGCCGCTGGTCGCCAGCTCCACGCCCGATATGCAGACCGCCGTCGTCGGCCTCGCGCGGCTCTCGCCCAATACCGACGGTGCGGTGCCCGATTTTCCCCTGATCATGGCCGGCGCCCTGATCGTCTCGATCATCCCGCTGGCCATGATCGCGCTCCTCCAGCGCTATCTCGTGCGCGGCCTCGTCCTCTCGGAGAAATAGCGATGAACGCCATCGACACCGCCATCCGCGCGGCCGCCTCCAGCATTGCGCTGAAGGGCGTGACAAAATCCTACGACGCGGCGCACCAGGTCATTCCGCCGCTGGACGCAGAGTTCCGCGCCGGCGAGTTCACGGTCGTCCTGGGGCCTTCCGGCTGCGGCAAGTCGACCCTCCTGCAGATGATCGCGGGTCTGGAGCGGGTCAGCGGCGGCGGCATAGTCATCGGCGGACGCGAGGTGCAGAACCTCGAACCCAAGCACCGCGGCTGCGCCATGGTCTTCCAGAACTACGCGCTCTACCCACACATGAGCGTCTTCGACAACGTGGCCTACAGCCTCAAGGTCGCCGGCATGCCAAAGCCTGAGCGTATCGAGCGCGTCGAGGCGGTGGCGCGCATGCTGGGGCTTTCCGAGCTGCTGGCGCGCCGGCCGAGCCAGCTTTCGGGCGGGCAGCGCCAGCGCGTGGCCATCGGCCGGGCCATCGTGCGCGAGCCGGGCGTGTTGCTCTTCGACGAGCCGCTCTCCAACCTCGATGCGCAGCTGCGCCACGACATGCGCCTCGAGCTCGCCGATCTCCACCGCCGCATCGGCGCGACCACCGTTTTCGTCACCCACGACCAGGTCGAGGCGATGACGCTCGCCGATCGCATCCTCATCCTCAACAAGGGCCGCGTCGAGCAGTTCGACACGCCAAAGGCCATCTACCATCGGCCCGCTTCCGTGTTCGTCGCCAGGTTCATCGGCTCGCCGCCGATGAACGTCATGCCCGTCACCGGCGACGGCTCGGCGCTGCGGCTCGCCGATGGGCAGGTGGTGGTCGAGGCTCCGCTCAGCGGCAGCTTCGTCCTCGGCATCCGCCCGGAGGACATCGTCCTCGGCACCGGCGGACCATTGAAGGCCCGCCTGCGTTACCGCGAGGATCTCGGCTCCCACTCGGTGCTGGCCGCCGACCTTGCCGGCGACGTCATCCGCGTCGCCACCCCCTTCGGCGCCGACATCGCCGAGGCGACGGACCTCTCCCTCTCCTTCCCGCGGGCCCGGCTGCATCTCTTCGATGCCGCGACCGGCCGCGCTCTCCCCGGTGCCATCGGCGCCCAATGAAAGAAAGACCAATGACGTATATCGACTACATCGCCGATCCGGCGCGCTCCTGTGCGATCGTCGCCCACCGCGGCGCCTGGCATGGCGCGCCCGAGAACAGCCTCGCCGCCATCGAGCAGGCGATCGCCCTGGGCTGCGACATCGTCGAGCTCGACGTGCGCAAGAGCGCCGATGGCGAGCTCTTCCTCATGCACGACGACACGCTCCTGCGCATGGCCGGCATCGACCGCGAGGCCGAGAGCCTGACCATGGCGGAGCTGCGCCAGATCGCGCTGCGCGAGGACGATGGCGGCGAGGGCCGCGCCTTCACCGACCAGCGCGTCCCGACCCTCAAGGAGGCTTTGGAGGTGATCCGCGGCCGCGTCTTCGCCGACCTCGACCTCAAGGATCGTGGGCTTTTCCCGGAGGTGGCGGCCTGCGCGCGGGCCACGGGCGCCGGCAGCGATGTCGACCTCAAGACCAGGGTGATGACCCGCGACGACGTCGCCTGGGTGCGCGCGCAGAAGATCGACGGCATTCCCTTCATGGGCATGGCGCGCTTTACTGCCGAAGGCACGCATGAGACGCTGGCCGTCCTTTCCGAGTTGTCACCCTTCATGTGCGAAATCCG
>Ga0065721_10000040_pt1 | contig 10039 bp, 13 predicted proteins | sample Mesricmetagenome_FD_59108 | JGI IMG/M metagenome (GOLD analysis project Ga0065721, IMG submission 59108) | Mesophilic microbial community from rice straw/compost enrichment Sample: eDNA_1 v2 (version 2) | ecosystem: Engineered > Solid waste > Grass > Composting > Bioreactor | place: USA: Davis... | reverse complement strand
CCATCATGATGCAGCATCTGACTTCACTTAACCCAACCCTTAAGATAAAAGGCATCCTGGATTATCTGAAAAGCTACCACCAAAATGAAGAACAGTTCTCTTATCCTGTAGAGATCACAAGACAACAGTTGGCTAATCTCACAGGTTTGCGGGTAGAAACAGTGATAAGGACTCTTAAAAAAATGCAGAAGGAGAATATGCTCAGAATCGACAATAAAAAGATCATGTATTGATTATGACCACGGTCATAAAAAAATAAATCACCAAACGGTAACTTTGGAGAAATCAAATATCTCCAGATCCTCTTTACAGAGGTACTTAGCATTGCTAAGGAAAAGTTTAGTATGTGCTCACTAGCTGTAAAAATGAAACAGTTACGCGAAAACAAAAAGAAGCCTACAGGTGATTATGAAGAAAAGAGGGAAGGCATTCCAAACAAAACTAATGCAGATCATGTCTGTATTTTAACCAGAAACTAAGATCCATGAACAAACAGGAAGTCTTAAGATCATTAAGCGCCGAGCATTTTATTAAAATTGCAAATAAAGGCGAATGGTTTGAAGATGGAGCGGTAATCTATGCAAGAGAAATAAGGGAAAATATATTTTTATTATTCGTCATTTTAAAAGATGTGAATATTGAAAATGTTAAAGCTTTGATAGCCCATTTTGATAGTTTTAAAAGCATCGGAATCAAAGAACCCTTACAGGTCATGTTTTACCTGTCCATCAAGGAAAAGGAAGACCTTCATTACTTTGAAAAGTATTTGCAAGTTCCTAACAATTAAATAAACTATAATAAAGCTATGATTTTTGAAAATGACGCTTTGAAATATTCCGATATGAATGACAGAAACAATGTGATCGAGAATGAATCCTTGTTTCCGAGTGTCATCAATTCTTATGGAGTCACAGCATTCTTGATCAAATCCTTGGAAAAGGTGAAAAATAATGCGAAATGTGAAACTCTTAAGAGTGCAATCGACACTTATATTCAGGAGTATCTCTTGCATTTAAGCGAATTCCACAGCGGGAATTCAGGAAACATTGTCTATACGGAGTCTGAAGTAGGAATGAATGACCCTTCTTTTACCCTTTATGCCAAAACAGCATATTATAAGGTACTGAAAGAAGAGGAATATCTCAATAAAATCCTCAACACGCTCAATATGGATAATAATTACACCGAGTAATCAATGCGCTGAAGCCTTTGAAAACCAAATCACAATTCATCACACACCCAAAATTAAAAAGGTCAGACAAATATTTATCTGACCTTTTGTTATAACTTAACTTTTTAAGTTGACTGCTTTATTTAAGAAAAGCAATTGATAAAGCTAACCTCTTAAAATTATTTTCTTAATTAAGAATACTCTTTAACCAGAACTAATTTATATTGTTGCAATGCCTTCAACACCATCGGAATTATCAGTCTTGTTTCCGGTTATAGCAGCCGCTACAAAGCTCAACAGAGTTACCAGTTTTCCCGCCTTGGTATCCCAATAATAGCTTTCCTTTGGTTCCACGCGGATGATCGAAATGTTGGGATCATCTTTACCTTCAAACCAGGGTTTTGCCATTGCCGACCATTTTTCTTCAATAGTAGCTTGATCAGTATAAATTGATGCAATGCCATAAACGGAAAGATACTGTGAATCTCCATTGTTCATGAAGAACAACTGTACTCTTCGGTCTTCTTTAATCTCGAAGTTTTATTGCTCGCTTCACTGCTAATAAACCAAAGATTTCCACTGTCATCCGCTTCCTTCAGGGTCATAGGTCGAGAATTGATGGGTACTTTTTCCAGTTCGGTACAGAACATACAAATTCCGGCTTTGGTTGAGAGTTCCTGAATTTTTTTAATAGCCTCAAGATGGGTAAGATTTTGTGTTGACATAATATAATATTTTTAAGTGATTGGCTTGAGAAATCGGATCGTGATGANCTGACTTTTATTCTTCAAAAATCTAACCAATACAGACTTAAATAATGTTAATGTCAATTATTTTTGTTTCGAATGGATCAATAATCCGGCATTTTGAGAAAGAATTTCAATGCTTTTTTTCATTTCATTGAAGTCAAGATTCCCATATCCCAATCTCATAGCAGTCAGCTTCTGATTCTGATACAGCAAAGTTCTGGGCAAAAAAAGATGATCCTGGGAACAGTTTCGGCTTAATTGCATCAGATTAATCGGGACTTTCCATTCTGTCCAGACAGCCAATCCTCCTGTAGGTTTTCTGAAAGTAATGAAATCCCCTAAATATTCACCCAACAGCTCCGTAAACCGATCTCTTCTTTCCTGATATACTTTTAATGACTTTTTAAGGTAACGGTGAATTTCACCTTCCGCAATCATTTCGCCCAAAACCTGTTCCATCAAAACATCACCTTGCCGGTCAATAATTCCNAGATATTTTCGCATTTCTGTCATTAAATTTTCCGGAGCCACGATAAAACCCGTTCTAAAACCCGGCGCTAAAGATTTCCCGAACGAACCTATNTAAATTACCATTCCATNAGTATCNGCACTTGCNAANGGCAAAATAGGACTTTTGTCGTAGTGAAAATCATAATCATAGTCGTCTTCCAGAATAATAAAACCGTATTCATTGGCGAGATTCAGCAGTTCNAGTCTGCGTTGTGCACTCAAAGTTACTGTAGTAGGATAGTGGTGATGAGGCGTGAGATACAGCATTCTGATCTTCTGCTTTCGGCAAATTTCCCGAACCGCATCTGCATTGATGCCGTTTTCATCGATAGGAACGGAAAGTATCTTCACTCCGACTTTCTGAAAGATCATATTCACGGAAAAATAACTCAGATCTCCCACCAAAACGGTATCGCCGGCTGCAAGAAGTATCTGCGAAACTATATAAATACTCATCTCCGTACTTCTCGTAATAAGAAGATTGTTTTTGGAAACTGCCAATCCACGGGATAAATTCAGGTAATTTGCCAGATTTTTTTTGAAAAACTCGCTTCCATCATGATTATAATGGCCGAACATTTTATGATGACCTTTGCGTTTCAAAATAGAAGTATAAATCCGGGAATGNTGATCGATCTGTGTTAGTCTGATATCCGGAACTCCATCATTGAACATATATTCACAATCCGAATGCTCAAAAGGATTGTCTAAAATATTAGTTGTTTTAAATGAAAATCCTGTAGATTGCGGATACTGTTTAAGATTATTCTTATTAAAACTTCCTATTTTCAGAGGTTTTTCTTCATTTTTTCCGATCACAAATGTGCCTTTGTTCGGTACACTTTCCACCCAACCCTGTGCAAACAATTCATCATAAACAGCAACTATTGTATTTCTGTGAACTTCTAAGATCTGGCTTAAAGCTCTGGTTCCCGGCAGTTTTGTTCCCAAAGGGAGCGAACCTCTCTGGATGGCATTGATCAACTGATGAGCGATCTGCATATAGATCGTAGTATCAGCTTTTCTGTCGATCTTAATGAAACTTTGATAAGGAACTTCAACCGGACTACTCATAATTTAAAAACTGGCACCATACAACCATCCGGCAATATACTACATTTGACCCAAAATAAAAAGAAATGTCACTCTACGACCTGTTGCAGAAAATAGTCCCGGATAATGAAACTCATGCGAAATGGCTTAACACCCTTTCTTTTATGGAAAATGCCGGAGCACGCAAAATTTCAGCGTGTGAACACCGTTCTAAAGTCAACCTAATTCAATTGAAACATGCTGCAGAAGAACACCGTCATGCATATTACCTTAAAAAGCAGATAGGAAAAATAAGTTCTGATCTGTGCAATACTTACGAAAGAGGGGAGTTACTCGCTTTCAACGCAACAAGACACTATCTTCACTCACTGGACATTCAGACTTGTCGGTATCTTCAAAAGGAATTTAATCTTACAAAAGAAGAACTGAAATACGCAGCTTATTTGTTTGTTACTTACGCGATAGAAGTACGTGCAGACGAGTTATATCCAATTTATCAGGAAATTCTTACCAAAGAATCTTCTAAGATCATGGTGAAATCAATTATTCTTGAAGAAGAAGGTCATTTGGAAGAAATGATCAGCCAGCTCAACGAATTTTCTCCGGATTGGAAGTTACATGCTGAAAATATCCTTAAAATCGAACACCAGCTTCATGATCAGTGGATCAGTGCAATTATTCAGGAAGTTTAAATGAATCATAACCATTTTCATTATTTTCAGACTGCATTGGATAAAAGAAAAGCAGACGGAATTTTGAGATCATTGCGGATCCCCGTTCAAGGGATTGACTTTTATTCCAATGATTATTTGGGATTGGCAAGAGATCNGGAAGTTCATCATTCATTATTGNTTCAAATTCAGGAGCAACCAAGTCTTTTATCGGGAAGTACGGGTTCAAGGCTGATCAGTGGAAACACTTCTGAGATCACTGAAACAGAAAAATTNATTGCAGATCAACATCAATATGAGGCTGCTTTGCTTTTTCAGTCTGGGTATAATGCTAATCTGGCTTTACTTTCCACATTACCCAATCGTCATGACACCATTATTGCAGATGAACTGGTTCACCGATCGATCCACGACGCCTGCAAAATGTCCAATGCAAAAAAGATTAAGTTCAGACATAATGATCTTGAACAGTTAGAAGAAAAGCTTAAGCAGCATAAAAACTGTTATGTTGTTATAGAAAGTCTTTATTCCATGGATGGCGATCTTGCCCCATTGCAGGAAATCGCAGAGCTTTCGGAAAAATACTCCGCCTCCTTGATTGTGGATGAAGCCCATGCTTTTGGTGTTTTTGGGTATGGACTTGTAGCTGAGCATCAATTGCAGGATAAAGTTCTTGCAACCGTTATAACCTACGGAAAAGCTCTTGGAGCTCATGGTGCCGCCATATTGACCCGTGAATTGGTTAAAAATTATTTGATCAATTTTGCATCGCCCTTTATTTACAGTACTTCCTCGCAAGACCTTCAATGGAGAATCATTAAGAACAATTATAGTTACCTGAAAAAGCACAACAGAATTCATCACTTGAAAGAAAACATAAGAATATTCAGAGCGCAGGGATTACAGACCATTTCATCAAAAAACAGTCCGATACAGGCAGTTATTATTCCGGATCGGTCGCTTTTAAAAGAGATTCAACAAAATTTGCTTGAAAGAGGATTTCTTACCTATGCAGTTTATAGTCCAACCGTGAAAGAAGGGTCTGAAAGACTTCGAATTTGTTTGCATAGCTTCAATACACAAGAAGAAATCATAGAACTTACCCAAATCATTCAGGAATATATATAACATGATGAAAGAAANNCTTTTTGTAACAGGAATAGGAACCGGAGTAGGAAAAACNATCTGCTCCGCAGTTCTTANCCGGATTTTTGAAGCCGACTACTGGAAACCCATACAATCCGGAGACCTACATAATACAGACAGTATGATGATAAAAGATCTAACCGGAGATGATACTTTTTATCACCCTGAAACGTATCGTTTAAAACTGGCAGCTTCACCACATCAGTCGGCTGCAGAAGAAGGAATAACAATCAGTATTAATGATTTCAGTCTGCCCAAAACACAAAAGCCTCTTATTGTAGAAGGAGCAGGAGGTTTAATGGTGCCTATTTCGGATTCCGAATTCATCATCGATCTTATTGAAAAGCTGGATATCCCGATTGCACTTGTGATAAAGAATTATCTCGGATGCATCAATCATAGTTTACTCTCCATTATGGCAATAAGAGAAAGAGGATTACAATTAAAATATCTGATTCTGAACGGAAGTTTTCCAAAAGATACAGAAAGAATTATTTGCAATTTTATCAATACTGAAACAGAAATCATCAGGATCCCTGAGTTTGCTCAACTCACAAAAGAAAGTATGGAATCTTTCATTCCAACTTGTATAAACATTAATCAATAGTAGAAAATAGAACGTATCAATACATGAAAACAGAAATCAGAAACAACTGGACCAAAGAAGAAATAGAAGAGATTTACCATTTACCTTTGATGGATCTTGTTTATAAAGCAGCAACCGTACATCGTGAATGGCATAATGCTCAGGAAGTACAGATTTGCACACTATTATCCATTAAAACAGGAGGCTGTCCGGAAGACTGCTCCTACTGCGGACAGGCAGCCCGTTATCATACCGATATCAAAGTTCAGGCACTTCTTCCCACCGAGACCGTAATAGAACATGCCCGAAAAGCTAAAGAAAGCGGCTCATCCCGTTTCTGCATGGCTGCAGCATGGCGTGAAGTTCGAAATAACAGGGATTTCGACAGGGTAATCGACATGGTAAAAGGGGTAAACGATCTGGGACTGGAAGTTTGCTGTACTCTGGGAATGCTTACCGAAGAACAGGCTTTACGTCTGCAGGAAGCAGGTTTACATGCTTACAACCACAATCTGGATACTTCGGAACAATATTATGAGGAGATCATTTCCACCCGTACTTTTGACAACAGGATCAATACGATCAACAATGTCAGAAAAGCAGGTATTACGGTCTGTTCGGGGGGAATCATCGGTCTTGGTGAAACACACAGAGACAGGATCTCCATGCTTCTTACTTTAGCTACAATGCCTAAACATCCGGAATCTGTCCCGGTAAATGCTTTGGCAAGGGTAGAGGGAACACCGCTTGAAAATAATCCAAAAGTGGATACATGGGAAATGGTAAGAATGATCGCCACAGCAAGNATCGTNATGCCTTCATCNGTGATACGACTGAGTGCGGGACGCATAGAAATGGACGAAACAGAACAGGCATGGTGTTTCATGGCAGGAGCTAATTCCATCTTCACAGGAGAAGAGAAACATTACTAGTAACACCCAATCCAGGGGTTTCCGAGGATATGCAGATGCTTAATAATCTGGGATTAAAACCAATGGTCAAAGAAAGTAACACATGCGTAACATCTTAAAGGAAAGAGACAAAGCCGTTAACTGGCATCCTTATACTCAAATGAAAACCGCTGATGATATTATTCCTATTGTTCGCGGGGAAGGGGTTTTTCTNTATGACNATGAAGGAAATAAGTATATTGATGCTGTATCTTCATGGTGGGTNACTCTTCATGGTCANGCNCATCCTTATATTGCCCANCGTGTCTTTGAACAACTTAATACCCTGGAGCAGGTTATTTTTGCCGGTTTTACCCATGAACCGGCAATACAGCTCTCTGAAAACCTGNTNAAANTACTTCCGGANAATCAGANNAANGTTTTNTATTCNGATAATGGTTCCAGTGCAGTGGAAGTTGCTTTAAAAATGTGCGTCCAATATTCATATAATTTAGGTAAGGCAAAAACAAAAGTAATTGCTTTTAAAGAGGCTTATCACGGTGATACATTCGGAGCGATGTCCGTGAGTGGCAGAAGTGCGTGGACAATGCCTTTCAAAGAAATGCTTTTTGAAGTCATTTTCATTGATACACCAACTTCGGAAAATATAGAACAGATAAAACAGCAGATCCTGATTATTTCCGATGAGGTGGCGTGCTTTATTTATGAACCATTAGTTCAGGGCGCTGCAGGAATGTTGATGCATGATTCCGAGGATTTGAGTAAACTCATGAAGTTTTGTCGTGAACAGGGCATATTAATGATCCAAGATGAGGTTTTCACAGGATTCGGAAGGACAGGAAAATTATTTGCGGCAGATCATTTATCGGAAAGTCCCGATATAATGTGCTTTTCAAAAGGTCTTACAGGAGGAACGATGCCAATGGGAATTACAAGCTGTACTCAGGAAATCTATAATGCTTTTTTATCTGAAGACCGACTAAAAACACTTTTCCACGGTCATTCTTTTACAGCCAATCCTTTAGCCTGTACTGCTGCTTTGGCAAGTATGGAAATTTTACTAGAGGAATCGACCCAGCTTAATATACAACGGATCGGTGAGCAGCAGCAGCAATTTGCAGAAATACTGAAAGAGCATCCAAAAGTAGAGAACATCAGACAAACAGGAACTATTCTTGCGTGGGAGTATAAAACAAATGGTGAATCATCTTACTTTAATGAAATAGGAAAGGTCTTGTACCGCGAATGCCTTCGAAGGGGTATCCTTATACGTCCACTAGGAAGCGTGATGTATCTGGTGCCTCCTTATTGCATCACTTCCGAAGAATTGAATTTTGTTTATGCAATGATCTTAGAAGTTTTAAACCTGAAAATCGGAGAATTAGTTCATCNGAAGACGTAATTCTTCATCTTTAGACGCAGTGATCAAAGTATTGACGGGATNAAAAAAGAATTTATTTACACCACTGATCTTTGCATCCGTAAGCTGNGCAGCCATATTGATGTTTCCNNCTCTTTTAAGGGAAGCTTCCAGACTGAGTCTCAGTTCACCATGCATGATCAGAAAACTTCCTAATACATTCAGGATTTCATCTTTCCCGGGAAATTCTCCAAACTCATATTTTTTGTCGAACTGATTAAAAAAACGAAATACAATATCACTTGCCACACTTACTCCGGAGATCTTTCCTGCGGGAAGTTTCTGGTCCAGTATAAAATTGAGTAATCCAGCTACTAAACTTATTCCCTCGTGTACACTTACGATATAAGTGTTTTCTATTTTTTTTGCTGTCCAAAAACAACCTTTTAAATTCTCTATTTTCATGGATTAGTAATATATTTTTCTGTTTTTGATTTTCAGCACTTCATTCTTCTCCATTCCTTTTATAGCCCTTATGACGGTCTCCACCCGCAAGCCTGTCAATGAAGCCAGTTGCTGTCTTGTCAAAGGAACCTCGAAAGAGTAGGGTTTCTTATCTTCCTGATAACTTTTGAGATAGTCCATAAAAAGTTTAAGCTTAGATTCCGGATTTTGGAAAGAAAGATTATAAAGCATAATGTATTTATAGTACATCCTGTCTGCCAGACAATGGTAAATATTAGAACTTATCTCTGGATTTTCTTCTATCAGTTTAAGAAAGTTCGATTTGGGAAGCTTGAGAATCTTACTGTCGCAAATTGCTTCCGCGTTCATTGGATAAGGCCTTTCTATAAAAAGAAGAGATTCTGCAAAGCTCTGACCGTCTGAAAAGATATTCTGGATAAATTCTTTCCCGTACTCGTTATAATTATTCAACTTGACCTTGCCTTCCATGATCTGATAGTAATAAAGCACAGGTTCTCCTTCACGGAAAATAACGTCGTTGGCTTTATACATCTTTATATCCGCTCCCGAAGAAAGTAATAAATCTTCGTATATCATTTCGTAGATAATTATTAATTATTAAAAGACAAACAATCAAGCAATCTTAACCCCTTGTTATCTCAAGCAATAAAGAAAAGATTTTTTTGAGACAATATCATACAATTCTATACCACATAGATACCACAATAAATCTGTTTTTATTTCATAAATAATTGAAAAACATTTTTATAAAATTCAATGACATTGATTCTAATCATAAGAAAATAGATTCTCAACATGTATTTTTGACCGTAAGTGATCGAAAATATCACCCTGTAAAGATTATTGCGTGGTATGTGTGTGGTACTTCGATTTGGTTAAATTTTAATCATTTTTTATTTCTTTGTTTATTTTAAAATAATTTTTGATTATAATTAAAAACAATACCATTATAAACTCACCAAAACAATTTATCTTTTAATACTAGGTGTTGAAAATAAATAGCAAACTTTATTCCGAACATTAATTGTACGGAACCAAGAAACATAAAGAGATAGAAAAACATATTTCCTATTCTGATGCAACCTTATAAAACAACAAACACGCATCAGAAATTAGTAGAGATGAGAAAACATTATGGATAACATTAAGCATGAACTCAATTTAGAAGATTTAAACCTGAAAATTTTTGTAGAAGACGAAATTTTAACTTTAGCTAAAAAAAATTACACCGCGTCTGGTGAACAAATTCAGATTAGTTTACCCTGAATTTTTTGAGAAAATAATTGCTATACAGCCCAACCTGAAAAATTCAGAGCTGATCTTCTGTGTGTACCTGAAACTGAATTTAACGACTAAAGAAATTGCCACGTATATGTATGTGACACCAAAAGCAATT
>Ga0065721_10053380_pt1 | contig 10042 bp, 7 predicted proteins | sample Mesricmetagenome_FD_59108 | JGI IMG/M metagenome (GOLD analysis project Ga0065721, IMG submission 59108) | Mesophilic microbial community from rice straw/compost enrichment Sample: eDNA_1 v2 (version 2) | ecosystem: Engineered > Solid waste > Grass > Composting > Bioreactor | place: USA: Davis... | reverse complement strand
GGTCCTGCCGGGCACGAACAGCGGCGGCTACGAGTCCTGGTGGCGGGTCGACGTCGCGGAAGTGTCGGCGAGCGCCAAAGTGCAAGCGGCGCATGAGGCGATGAAGGCGAAGATCGGCAAAGCTTCGCAGCTGTAGAAGCTTATCAAGCCGCGCAAGGCAAGGCTTGCCGGATGAAAGAAAAGCGGCGCCGCGCTGCTGCGCCGACGACCATATGAGGAGGATTCACATGGCGGGTTCCTGGGGTTTCAAGCTTGGCGCTCACCCGATCAACTGGGTAGGCGAGGATGTGCGCGAGCACGGAGAAAATACGACGTATGAGCAAATTTTGGACGATATTGCAAAGCTCGGCCTGACGGGAACGGAAATGGGGCGCAAATATCCGAAGGATATCGCCGTTCTGAAGAAGGAGCTGTCCTCCCGGGGTATTCAGCTCGTCTCGCAATGGAAGTCGGTCCTGTTTTCCGATCCGGCTTACCGCGAGCAGGAATTGGCGGCTTACCGCGAGCACGCGGCGTTTTTGAGCGAAATGGGCAGCAAAGTGATCAGCACGGCGGAAGTGGGAGGCTCGCTTCATTTCGACCCGCGCCGGACGCCGCACGAGAAGGAAGTGCTGCGGTTGGACGAAGCGGGGTGGCAGTCGCTGGCGGAAGGCTTGAACGCCGCCGGACAGATCGCGGCGGAATTCGGCATGAAGCTGACGTACCACCACCATGGCGGAACCGTCGTCGAGCGGCCGGAGGAAATCGACCGGCTGATGGAGCTGACCGATCCCCGTTACGTGCATCTGCTGTACGATACGGGCCACGCCTTTTACGGCGGCGCCGATCCGCTGGAGGTGCTGCGCAAGCATTACGGCCGCATCGCTTACATTCATCTGAAGGATGTCAGACGCGAGGTGCTGGAGCAGGCGCAGGCGGAAGGCAGCGATTTTGTCGGCTGTATCCGCAGGGGCGTATTCACCGTGCCTGGCGACGGCTGCATCGATTTCGCCCCGATTATCGCCGAGCTGACGGCGCGCGGCTATGACGGTTGGGCGATGCTGGAGGGCGAGCAGGATCCCGCCAAGGCGCCGGCGTACGAATACGCCCGCAAAGCGATCGACTATTTGAAAGCATTGCCGGTCTCGTCCGGCGGCGAAAGGAGCGAATAAGGCGAATGAACGGCATCCAGTTTGATTCGAGCAAACCTAACGATTTTGTGGCGATCGGCAGGTTGTGCATCGACCTGAACGCAAACGAAATCAACCGCCCGATGGAAGACACGGTTACGTTTACGAAATACGTCGGCGGCTCGCCCGCCAACATTTGCATCGGCATGGCGCGACTGGGGCTCAAGACGGGCTTTATCGGCAAGGTGGCGGACGACCAGATGGGACGGTTTATCGTCCGCTATCTGAAGGACAACGGCATCGCGACAGACAACGTTGTTACGGACGATACCGGGGCGGTGACGGGGCTTGCTTTTACCGAAATTAAGAGCCCGACGGACTGCAGCATTCTCATGTACAGAGACAATGTCGCCGATTTGAAGCTGACGGCCGGAGAGGTGCGCGAGGAGACGGTCGCCGGCGCGAAAATGCTGCTCATCTCCGGCACGGCGCTGGCGAAAAGCCCATCCCGCGAGGCGGTGTTCCAGGCGCTTCGGCTCGCCCGCAAGCACGGCGCGGTCATCGCTTTCGATCTCGACTACCGGCCATATACGTGGACCTCGGACGAAGAAACGGCGGTTTATTATAACCTCGCCGCCGAGTATTGCGACATCATCATCGGCACGCGCGAGGAATTCGATATGATGGAGCGGATGGATGCGGCCGGCCGGGACGATCATGCGACGGCGGCGGCCTGGTTCGGCCATCGCGCCTCGATCGTCATTATCAAGCACGGCAAGGAAGGCTCCATCGCTTATGCGAAGGACGGCTCCAGCCATCGCGCCAAAAGCTTCAAGGCGAACGTCATCAAGACGTTCGGAGCGGGAGACTCTTATGCGGCGGGCTTCCTGTACGGCCTGATGCAAGGCTGGACGATCGCAAACAGCATGGAGTTCGGCAGCGCGGCCGCGGCGATCGTCGTCTCGAGCCACAGCTGCTCCGACGCGATGCCGACGGCCGAGCAGGTGAAACGGTTTATCGCGGAAAGCGAATAGGACAGGGGCAAAAAAGCAAGACGGCATAATCGAGCAACGCGCCGGATCGGACCATAAAGACAGCTCCAGCCGATCAAGGCCGTGATCAAGCGTAAATCGGCTGCAATCGTACAATGATTTATTTTGAAGAAACCTGAAATCCATTACCGAAAGGACGGGCTTACGATGACGACTCAACCCGAAACAATCCTTAATTATATTGGCGGCCAATGGACGCCTTCGACGTCCGGCAAGACGGAACCGGTCTACAATCCGGCGACGGAAGAAATCATCGGCCATGTGCCGCTTTCTTCGAAGGCGGAGCTGGACGCGGCCGTTCAGGCGGCGAAGGCGGCTTTCCCGGCCTGGAGCCGGACGGCGGTGCCGCGGCGCGCGCGCGTGCTGTTTAAATATCAGCAGCTTCTCGTCGACCATTGGGAAGAGCTGGCCCGCATCATTACGAAGGAAAACGGCAAGAGCTACACGGAAGCGTACGGCGAAGTGCAGCGCGGCATCGAATGCGTCGAGTTCGCGGCCGGCGCGCCGTCGCTCATGATGGGCAAGCAGCTGCCGGACATCGCGACGAATCTAGAGTCGGGCATGTACCGTTACCCGGTCGGCATCGTCGGCGGCATTACGCCGTTCAACTTCCCGATGATGGTGCCGTGCTGGATGTTCCCCCTCGCCATCGCGTGCGGCAACGTGTTCGTGCTGAAACCTTCCGAGCGGACGCCGCTGCTGGCTAACCGGCTGGCGGAGCTGTTTGCGGAAGCGGGACTTCCGGCCGGCGTGCTCAACGTCGTGCACGGCGCCCATGACGTCGTCAACGGTCTGCTGGAGCATCCGGACGTGAAGGCGATCTCGTTCGTCGGTTCGCAGCCGGTGGCGGAATATGTGTACAAGACCGGCACGGCCCATGGCAAACGCGTCCAGGCTCTCGCCGGCGCGAAAAACCATTCGATCGTCATGCCGGATGCCGACCTCGACGCGGCGGTGACGCAAATTACGGCGGCGGCCTTCGGTTCGGCCGGCGAGCGCTGCATGGCGTGCGCCGTCGTCGTAGCGGTTGGCGACATTGCGGATACGCTGATCGAGAAGCTGAAGGCGGCGGCGGACGCCATCGTCATCGGCAACGGCGCCGACGAAGGCGTCTTCCTCGGTCCGGTCATTCGCGGCCCGCACAAGGAGCGGACGATCCATTATATCGAAACGGGCGAAAAGGAAGGCGCGCTGCTGCTGCGCGACGGGCGCAAAGACGCGGCGGCGGGAGACAAAGGGTATTTCGTCGGGCCGACGATCTTCGACGGCGTCACTTGCGACATGAAAATTTGGAAAGACGAAATTTTTGCGCCGGTATTGTCGATTGCGCGCGTCGATACGCTGGAGGAAGCGATCGAGCTGGCCAACCGTTCCGAGTTTGCGAACGGAGCCTGCCTGTTCACGCAAGACGGCAGCAACGTGCGCCAGTTCCGCGAAACGATCGATGCGGGCATGCTGGGCATCAACCTGGGCGTCCCGGCGCCGATGGCGTTTTTCCCGTTCTCCGGCTGGAAACAATCGTTCTACGGCGACTTGCACGCCAACGGTACGGACGGCGTCGAGTTTTTTACAAGAAAGAAAATGGTTACGGCGCGCTGGTAGGCGCGGTATGACGACATAGAGCGATCGGAAAGGGCGATGACGGATGGGGAAAGTAAAAGTCGGTATTATCGGGGCCGGCCGCATAGGCAAAATACACGCGGATAACTTGCAGCGGCTCGCAAACGCGGAGGTGGCGGCGATCAGCGATCCGTTCGCGGACGAAGCGCTGGCCGCCTGGGCGGCGGAGCGCGGCATCGGACAGGTGAGCAAGGATGCGGAGGATCTGATGAACGATCCGTCCATCGACGCCGTGTTCATCTGTTCGCCGACGGACACGCACGTGCCGCTGATCAAGCGGGCCGCGGCGGCGGGCAAGCATATCTTCTGCGAGAAGCCGGTCAGCATGGACATCTCGCAGACGAAGGAGGCGCTGGAGGCGGTGCGCGCCGCCGGAGTGAAGCTGCAGGTCGGCTTCAACCGGCGGTTCGACCATAATTTCAGCCGCGTGCGCGAAATCGTGGAAGGCGGAGAAATCGGCGAGCCGCATATTATTAAAATTACGTCCCGCGATCCGGCTCCGCCGAGCGAAACGTATATCCGGGCTTCCGGCGGCATCTTTATGGACATGATGATTCACGATTTCGATATGGCGCGTTACGTCAGCGGACTGGAAGCCGAAGAAATTACGGCCGTCGGCAGCGTGCTGGTCGATCCGGTGTTCGAGCGTTGCGGCGACGTCGATACGGCCGTCGTGACGATCCGCTTTACGGGCGGGGTCATCGGCATTATCGACAACAGCCGCAAGGCGGTGTACGGCTACGACCAGCGGGTAGAGGTGTTCGGCTCCGGCGGCAGCGTCGCCGTCGTCAACGATTACCCGAATACGGCCGAGGTGCATACGGCCGAAGGGGTTCGCCGCGACAAGCCGCTGCACTTCTTCCTCGAGCGGTATAACGAGGCGTATATCGACGAAACGAGGCAGTTTATCGCCAGCGTCGAGAGCGGCGCGGCCGTGCCGGTCAGCGGCGAAGACGGCCTGCAAGCCGAGCTGATGGCGCTTGCCGCACATTGCTCGCTGAAGCTGGGCCGCCCGGTGAAGCTGGCGGAAGCGCTGGATCTGGCGAAGAGCGGCGCGGTTTAAGTCCGATTGACGGAACGGAAAAGTAAGGAAAGGAAAGGATGATGGCAATGAGTTCAACGAGCTCGAAGCTGATTGTGCCCGAAGCGGCGGTTCCCGCCGCCGACGGCGTAGTGCTGGAAGTGACGCCGGAATCGGCCGGCTGGCAATATGTCGGTTATGCGACCGTCCGGCTGCAGGCGGGACAAACGTTCGTCCGGGAAACCGGAGAGAAGGAAGTTTGTCTGGTACTGCTGGGCGGACGCTGCGGCGTCAAGACGGCGGAGCGGGAATGGGCGGCCATCGGCGGCCGGACGAGCCCGTTTGACGAGGAGCCTCCTTACGCCGTTTATGTGCCGGCCGGAGACCGTTACGAGGTAACGGCGCTGACCGATCTCGAATTCGGCGTATGCTCGGCGCCGGCTTCCGGCAAGCTGCCGGCGCGGCTCATCGAGCCGGGCGACGTCAAGGTCGAGGTGCGGGGCAGCGGAAGCATGGAGAGGATCGTCCGCAACATTTTGATGGAATCGTCGGAAGCGGAAAGCTTGCTCGTCGTGGAAGTGATCACGCCGGAGGGACATTGGTCCAGCTATCCGCCGCACAAGCATGACCGCGACGCGCTGCCGGACGAATCGTTTCTGGAGGAAACGTATTACTTCAAGGTGAAACCCGAGCAAGGATTTGCCATCCAGCGCGTCTACACGGACGATCGCTCGCTGGACGAGACGCTGACCGTGATGAACGGACAGACGGTGCTCGTGCCGAAGGGCTACCATCCCGTTTCGGCCCCGGCCGGCTACGAGGTCTATTATTTGAACGTTATGGCCGGTCCCGTGCGGACCTGGAAAATTCACAACGATCCCGATCACGAATGGCTGCTGAAAAAGTAACGGTTTGAACAGAGGCCGCCAGTTTTTGCGGAAAGACTTGGGGTTGCGAGACGAGACTGCCGATTCGCCGGAGCTAATCGGCAGTTTTCGTGCGAAAAGTTGTGCTTGAACGGTTGCGGACGGCGGCGGATTTTATTCCCGGAAAGGATCGATAGGCGATGAGCGCGATGTTGGAAAAGATGACGGAGGAGCAGCGGTTTCTCGTTCGGCAGTCGATGGAGCATATGGACCGCTATTACGACGAGTCGATGGGTCTTCTGCTGAACAGCGAGGACGGGGAATTGACCAGACATTCTACACGGGGCAGCTCCCACTATGCGGTCGGATTGCTGCTGCGCGGGGCGCCCGGCGATTTCGAGAGAGCGTGCCGGGTGATGGAACGGGTGCTCGACATGCAGTTCGACTGTCCGGACGAGATTTATCACGGAACGTTCCGGACGTCCCCTCAGGCGGGTCATCCGCCCGCCGGCAATTATCCATGGCGGTCGCTTGGCCAGGGGCACGCTTATTTTTTGGCTTCGACGTTTGAAAAGATCTCGGCGGCGTTTCTGGAGTCTGCCATAGGCGGCGCGCGGACGGGCATTCCTGCGGATGCGGACCGGGAAGCGATCCGCGAAGCGCTGGAGGCGGCCGTCGATGCGGTGCTGCCGCCGGTCTGGAAGAGCTACGACCCGAATTGGCGGGAGTTTATCGCTTGCTCGTTTGCCGTTATTTTGGAGCTGTTCGAAGCGTCGCTGCCCGAGGCGTTAGTTGCTCGGATCGACCGGGCGATGAAGCTGGCGGTGGAAGGATCGATCGCAAGGCGGCAGTCCGATGCGGTCCCGATGAACACGAATATCGAACTGATGCATCTGTTCATTTGCGATTATTACGGTTCGAGATACGAGGATGCCGCTTGGCTGGAGCATGCCGGACGCGAGGCGGCGGCTTTTGTCGAGTCGTTCCGCGAGTTCGGCTCGTTCGCCGAATTCAACACCACGACCTACTACGGCGTCGACTTGACCGTGCTGGGGCTCATTCGCCAATACGGCAAATCCGATAGCGTCACCGTCATGGGCCGCGATGTCGAACAAGGGCTGTGGCGCAATATCGCGCTTTATTACAATGCCAATCTCGAAAATATGTCCGGTCCGTTCTCCCGCGCTTACGAGATGGAAATGCTCGGACACAGCTCGGTGGGGGTATTCATCTATCTGGCGCTCGGGCGCGGTTACGAGCATTTGGCCGGCATCAACTGCGAGAGCGGCCACGACCCGATCATCGCGCTGGCCGGCGTCGAGGTTCCGGAGGACGTGCTCCCCGTCTTGAAGTCGCATCCGGGCGACCGTTATGTGGAAAAGCGGTTCCGCGAATTGTGCGAGCGGGACAAGCCGGGCCATAACCGCAATTTGTGCACGGCTTCCGCTTGGATCGAGTCGAGCCGGATGATCGGAGCGATGTCGGGCAGCCGCAACACGAACGGCCAAATGCACCCGGCGACGATCCATTGGATGACGGAGAGCGGCGACAAATATTACTTGCGGCTGCTTCGCCGATTGCCGGGCGAGAGCTGGAACAGCCATTTGCGCGGCATTGCCTTCGAGGCGTCGGCGTCCAAAGATGGGTTAGGCGTTGACGTGGAGCTGCGGACGGACAGGGATATCGAAGTATATTTCGAAATTACGGGCCCCGGCGTCGAAGCTTCGGCTATTTCGGAATCAAGCTGGCAGTTTCCGGGACTTGCGCTGGACGTGGAGGCGGACGCCCCCGTACCGGCGGTCAGAGTGGAGAAAGGTTTGGCGGAGATCGTATACGTGCACCGTGCAGCCCAAGGCAGCTTGGCGCCCGGTCATATGCGATTCAAGCTGACGGTTCGGACGTAGTCGTCCGGGCAAATGCGATTCGAGCCGACGGTCTGTCGCAATCGTCCCGGCATATTCGATTCAAACCGGCCGTTCGGTCGCAGCCGGCTCGGGCAGCGCTTGGCGAACGGAATGAGCAGACCTCAACCGTAAGGCTTATCCCATAAGCGTTCGGAACCCGGAAAGTATGGTAAGATCCGATGCAAAGCTTGGGGAACGCTCCGGTTGAGGCCGGCCATTTTATACTTGTATGCGCTTGCAGTTTAGCAGGGGGGCGGCTTCTATGGCCGCGGCGTTGGTTTACTCTTTGCTGTACAGGCTGTCAATCGCGGCAGACTTACAGGTTGAAAGACTCGGCGTATTATAGCTGCCTGCTCGGCGCTGCGCGTTCACAGCTTCCCTGCTCAGTGCGGCTCGTTCACAGCTTCTCTTGAGGAGACGTTAGTCCGGCTCGGCGGCGTGGACGCTCCGGTATTGCATCGGCGTGACGCCGAGCTTCCGCTTGAATACCCGATGCAAATAATTGGCGCTGGAAAATCCGTTGCGGACCGCCAACTGCTCGATCGTTTTGGAGCTTTGTTCGAGCTCGCGGCACACGTGGCTTAACCGGACGCTTTCGACATAGTCGCTGAACGTGGAGCCGGTTTGCGATTTCAAAATGCGCTGCAGCTGCCGGGGGCTGATATGGATGCGTTCGGCTACTGCCTCGAGCGTCAGCGGCTCTTGGTAATTGTCTTTAATAAACTGCTCCGCAAGCCGGCACCGGTAACGGTTTATGTCGCGCGAAGGGAGCTGTTGCTGCGGTTCGGGGAAGTAGGCTCGCGTCATGCGCAGCAAAATATTGACGATCGACTGCCGGATGACGGTCAGCAGGCCAGGCTGGCTTTCGTACCAGGCGCGGTAAGCCGTCAGAAAACATTCCATCGCCCGAAAACGGTCCATGGCGGGACGGAGCGGGATGAGTCCCAGCTGTCGCACGCAAGTTTCCGCTTCGTTCCATTCGGCTTCCGCCCCCCAGCTTTTGGCCGGCTCGCCTTCCTCAAGGCGGACGATTTGAATGCGAAGGCACAATTCGTCCATCGCTTCCTTGGGATGGGCCTCCTGATAATGCATGACGCCCGGAGCCGTCAGATACATCATGCCTTCGGCGAGCGCATAGGGCATATCCTCGAGGATGACCATCCCTTTGCCGCGGGGAACAAAATGCAATTCGTATTCCTCCGAGTGCTTGTGAAATCGGTCGATTTTTCCGGCTGGAAAAGTCGTAAGATGGAACCGGATGACGCGGATGCCAAATGGTCCCCAGCGAAAATCGGCGTGCAGATGCTCGAGCGCGTGGCGCTGTTCCGTCATGAGCCCGTAAGGGTAAGCGTGATCGCCGCCGGCGGTCGTAAGGGCGGCAGTTGCCGGATCGAGAACGGCACGTTTATTCAACGTCGAATCGTTAGCGGTAATCGGAGCTGGTGTTGAGTCGAGGACTGTACGGGCAACCGGTGTCGAGCTGGCGGTACTATGGGCATCAGGCGTCGAGCCAGCTTCGGCAGTGTGTGCAACCGGCGTTGCGTTGACGGCAGTTTGGGCAACCGATGTCGAAATAACAGCATTATGAGTAACCTGTGTTGAGTTAGCGGCAGAATGAGCACCAGGCGTCGAATTGGCGGCATTATGAGTAACCGATGTCGAGTTAGCGGCAGTATGAGTAACCGGTGTCGAGTGAACAGCGATCTCTGGGCTAGATGTATTTGGGTTGTGCGCCATCTGGTTGCGATTCCTCCTTTCATTGAGATAAGGCCGGTTCAGCTAGTGGACCCATGTGAACGATGGGAAATGAATGAAGCAAAGTTATCCAGCAAAGTTATCCAGAAAATGTAACTAGTAAAGGTATCTGGAAAATGTAACCAGTAAAGGTATTCGGAAAATGTATCAAGCGAGGTATCAAGCAAATGTATCTAGCAAATGTAATCCGCAGAGGTTTGGCTCTTCAACAATCGTAACGAACGGAGGAGACCTTATTGACTCCCCAATCAGCAAAATGCCGAATGAGTTCAATAAGGCCAGCCAGGTTCGATCGATATGAAATCGCGGTTTGCAGCTCGACCAATTTGCGCAAAGGATGAAAGCCAACTGTAAACAGTATAGACAGTTACGAAACGTTCGCTTCTGTGCCAAATTGTGTCGGTGTAACGAAATGTGAGACTCTAACGGACATGAGCGCAGCTTAGAATCCAAAAACAGAGTTCTCGCAGCTGTAACGGTCATGAGAAACTCTTAGAGCCGGAAATTCCCGCTCGCCGAGCCTAAAACGTTCCCTAAGGTGCTCGTATGTCCGTTAAATCGATCAATGTGCGTATTTGGCTCTCTAAGCGTCTGTGATGTCCGTTAGCGAGCGCAGCTCAGCGCAGCGGCAATGCTCAAACGTTCGCTTCTGTGCCAAATCGTGTCGGTGTAACGAAATGTGAGACTCTAACGGACATGAGCGCAGCTTAGAATC
>Ga0065721_10053379_pt1 | contig 10042 bp, 7 predicted proteins | sample Mesricmetagenome_FD_59108 | JGI IMG/M metagenome (GOLD analysis project Ga0065721, IMG submission 59108) | Mesophilic microbial community from rice straw/compost enrichment Sample: eDNA_1 v2 (version 2) | ecosystem: Engineered > Solid waste > Grass > Composting > Bioreactor | place: USA: Davis... | reverse complement strand
CTCGAGAGACCCCCGGGAACGGTCCCTCTCTGTCGACGCGAAGGGTGCAAGTGTCCGAAGGGGACACCGGAGAAGCCGGTCAAGTTGAGCCAGAGGAATCGTCAGTTCTGGCAGTATTTCAAGAAGTGCAAGCTGACGGGAAGGTGGCCTGAAGATGACTGGTGCCTGACTCTGGCAACGGCTCTGCAAGATGCACTTGAGGAGGTGGAGCAGGTGAGGCGAATTCAGGTGGCGCAGATCACAGCAATGTCATCAGCCAGATAGCAAAGCCGATCATGGCGATTCCACCAACAATGTTAATCACCGCTTCGTGCGGAATGCCGGAGGGCGAATAGTGGTTCGGAGCGTTGAAGGAGGAGCAGCAGCTGGGACAGCTGACGGTTTGACCGAGATACTTGACGTCATCAGCGATGACTGAACTGCAAAACGGGCAAACCAGCCGACCACTTTCAGCGACGCTGCTAACAGGCTGAGGTCTGTTCTTGCGAGCGAGGTAAACGATGTACCCGATCACACACAGAGAAAAAACGGCAATCAGGATCCAGTAGGCCGGGCCCATAATACCTCACCACTCTTGGCAGAAACACAATGGCCGCAAACGATATTAAACGCAAAGTTACGATCGAATTGCAACTGGGAGGCTCCAAGGCGGCCAAAGCCGCTTCGGAGCAGATGCAGAAATACGCCACTCAGGCGGCTAAATCGATTGAACAATCGTTTGCCAAAATCGCTTCTCAGAACGCGGCAGATAAGTTCTACAAACACTGGAAGAAGGCGATCGATGGAGTGAGAGCCGACTTCAAAAAGCTGACGGCGGAAATGTCCAAGGCCGCCGCTGCGGCCGGGAAAGTGTCTGTTGCGGGAGGAACGCCAGTTCCCAAAGCTGCCACTGCCGCGAAGTCGAAGGCTCCATCGGCTCCACCGGCCCCCGCAGGCCGAGTCTGGAAGAGCGGCAAGTTCGTCGAGACGACAGACGCGGAGAAGGTCGCAGAAGCGGAACGCAGGGCGATCGAGAAGCTCGATAAGCAACGCAGCCAGGCGATGGCTCGACAGATGGCGGAGCAGGAGAAGCTCGCCAAGCAGCAGGAACGTCTGGCAGCCAAGGCGCTGAAGGATCAGGAAGCCCTTCGAAAGAAGGAAGAGGCAGAAGCCAATAAGCGTGTGAGCGAACTTGCCCGCTGGCAGGCCGCTCATGAAACGGCCAATCGCAAAGTGGCCGACTCCATCAAGACGATCCTTGACGGTGGGATCCAGGTAGCAAAGGGGCTGGCCTATGTCGGGATCGTCTCTGAAGAGAGCCTCGACAAGGTTGCCAAAACTCTTGTCAAAGTGGAAGCGGCTTCCAGCTTCTTGAAGGGGACGCTTGCTGTTTGGCGAGGTCTTACTGATGCGATCAGGGCTGCGAGGACAGCAACGCTCGCTCAGGCCGCAGCGAATGAACTGCTGGCAGCGTCCCAGGCGAAAGCAGCAGCCACCGCCGGAGCCGGTGTTGTCGGTGGAATTGCCGGAGGTGCTGCTGGTCGGGCCGGAGGTTCCGCCATCGGTGGAGCCGCTGCCGGGTTCGCTGGTGGGTCTCTCGCGAGATTTGGTTCTGCACTTGGACGGGGGGCGGTGTGGGCCGGTCGAGCGGCCGGGCGGGCTGCGGTGAATCCTCTGACCGGGGCTATCGTTGCCGGGGCTGTTGCCGGTGAGGGGCTCAGTAGTGCGCTCAGTTCAGACGGCAAGGGGACATTTGCCACGGGCGCCGAAGCGTACTCCACGTGGAGAACAGTGCGGAATCAGTCTGCGGCGATCTCTGCTACTGAAAATCGAATGGAGGAACGTCGGAAGCTGGCGGCTCAGAGAGACGCTCGCATCTCAAGTGAAGCGGCGATGCGAATGGCGTTGGCTGATCGTCAAGAAGCGGACCGGCGAATGAGTGCCGAATCTGATCCAAACTTGACGGCACTTCAAAGGGGACAGCAGTCCCGTGCAGCGGCGGTGGCTGCTGCTGAAAAAGCGGAAGCTGAACGGCAGTCGTATCAAAAGAGGGTCGAGGACCGAAAGCGTCAAGGGCAAATCTTCAGCTTCGCTGATCAGGCTCAGCAATTCGAACAGGAAAGCCGCGCAGCAGAAATGCGGAAAGCGGCAGAGCAGGAAATCTACCGTGCACTGCAACAGCAGCTCGAAATGAGAAAGCAGCTGGTGGAACAGAGTCGCGCTGCTGCGGAGCAGGCCAAGGCCACTCTGGAAGCCGAGAAGGAGCGGACAAAGGACAAGGTCGCCAGTTTCGGACGCATGTCCTCTGGCGAGCAGGCCCGACTGGCTGACATCGCCAAGCGCCACTCTGCCGGTGAAGAACTGTCTCGGGCCGACATCGACATGCTCGAACGGTCAGGATTCGGCGGGAACATTGTTCGAGATTACTACTCACAGAAAGGTCAGCAGGCGGGCGGGTATGACGTCCTCGGTCAACTCGGGGAACGGGATGCGGAAGATGACGCACATTTCGAATATCAGCAGGCTCAGGGGGAGCTTGCCAAAGCTCAGGTGATGGCTCAACAGGCCACCACCGAATTGAGCGAACAGTTCAAGGAGCTGACGAAAGCCGCTCAGGCGGCAACAGCAGCATTCCAGGCACTTATGCAGGCTCAGAACGGTGGGACGCCACCGCCACCGGGAACGGCAGCTCCATCTGGAGAACCGAGCGTTGCGGGTGTCGGTCTCGGAATAGGCAACGGGATCGATGCCATGGGACGTGAGTTTAATCGCACAGTGCAACAGGTCATTGACAACACCCGGCGTCAGCAGACCAATATCGCAGCTTCTCAGATTGTGTAGACATGAAGTTCAGATACGGAAACTTCGAACACGCTTCGAAAGATGTGATGGTGAACGTCAGCAAACAGGCTGAACGCTCTCCAACAGGGTATTGGTACGCAACTCGGAATCAGATCACTCTGACTGGCTCCATCTTCGGAGACGATCAGTCGACGCTGATCAACAACATCAATTCTCTCATCACTGCGTATGCTCAAGACGGTCAAGACTTCGGGCTCTATTTCAACGATGGGACTGCAACGCCAGACATCGTTATTCGCAACGCTGACTGCATCGGCGGCGTGAAGGTGACGACTCCTCCGCATCTCGATGCTCGCAATATGGCGGAGTACTCGACGTACTGGGATTACACGATTGTTCTGGAAGCTCTGGTCCGGAAAGACGGAGCCAATGCTGACGTGATCTGGGACTTTGAGGAATCGCTTGAGGTCACTGGAACTGGGGGGCCTAAAACCGTCTGGGTGGAACTCAAGAACTATCCGGCCCAGCGGCAGCGGGCTCGCAATTACACGCTCTGCAGTGCCACGCAACAGGGGCGAATCACGGGATTGAACAAGTATTTAACGCACATGATCCCTCCACCACGGTTCCCGGAATACATGGTCGAGGACTCATTTCGCACCGCTAAGGCTGCACCAAAGCGAATTCAGGGCGGGCTCACAGAATTCACAGTGCATTACTCGTATCAGTTTGAAAGTAACATGCCGTTCCCGTTGGTTGATCCGACGATGTAAGGAGACGTGATGGCAATCATCTATTGGCGCGGCGATGACATCGCCACTGCTCAGATCACTGAATGGGCCTTCTCGGGCACGTGGGAAGCCGACGACATTGTGGCCGTCACCTGCAACGGGAAGACGGTGAACGTCACCGCAGGCAGCACGTCGGTTTCTACGATTCTTGACAACGTTGTCTCTGCTCTGAATGGTCTCAGTGCAACAGTCTATCCAGAGTTTTATGAGATCATCTGGAGCAAGAACGGCACATCGCTGAGGGCAACGGCGAGAACCGCCGGGAAGCCCTTCACTGTCGCACTGGCCACAACGGAGTCAGGCGGCACCACTGCCGATGATCAAGTGATCGGAAGTGCCTCCACGGTGCAGGCGTCGCGAGGTCCGAACCATGTCGACTCTGCTCGGAACTACTCCGGAGGATCACTGCCGACAAACGGGGATACTCTGGTCATCACGGCCTCCAATGTTTCCCTGCTCTACGGGCTGGATGCACTCAGTGCGGTGACGCTCGATGCTCTAATCATTGACCAAAGTTTCACCGGAACGATTGGCCTGCCGGACTACGATCAGACCGGCAACTACTATCAGTATCGGCCCAAGTTCCTGCAGGTTGGGTCAACAGAGGTCACCATCGGGGCTGGTGAAGGTGCGGGCTCGGCTCGCATTAAGCTGGATCTCGGATCAGTCGAATCGTCGATCAGAATACTGAACTCTGGGCAAAGCGCGACCGCAGGACTCCGTGCAATCCACCTGAAGGGGACTCATGCCGACAACGAACTGAACGTGATGAAAGGCTCCGTTGACGTCGCGATGGATGAGGGGGCCGCCTCCACCATCAAGACTCTGCGAGTCTCTTTCGTTGACAACGTGCAGTCTGATGCCGACGTACGGATCGGGGCTGGCGTCACTCTCAATGATGTTGTGCAGTCTGGAGGAAAGCTGCTCATTCAGAGCGACACGGACTCCCTGATCCTGCGTGATGGGACCTGCACCTACGCAGATGGGGAACCGGCCGATGTGGTGGTCACCGGTGGCATTTTTGACTGGAGGACCACAGGAGAAGTTGGAGCCCTGTCGGTCAGTAACGGTCGCGTTGAGTGCAGCAAAGATCCCCGACCGAAGGCGTTCGATTCCTCTTCACAGATTGAACTCTATCGAGGGGCGATTCTGAACGATCCTCTCGGCACTCTGCCGGCGGGGATCAAGGTCGTCGACAACACGGGCGGAGTCACCATCAACCGCAACGCCGGAACCCTCTACGAACTGACCTGATCGATCATGCCAACCTGTGACATCCTTTATCCGGGCCTCGTCGAGACGACAGGGAATGCCACTGTCACGCTCTCGCACGGCGTTCGTCCGTCGCAGTTCACCATCGAGACAGCGATAAACTCCAGTCTGTTTCCTCAGGTCGGGACTGTCTCTGTCGTTCAGGATGGCGACGTTGTTGTGCAGTTTCCCGACTGCGCTATTGATGGCGTCTTCCGGTCTGACGGCGTGGAAACAAAGTACACGGTTCAAATTCTTGATCGACGCTGGCGTTGGATCCGTGGCGGCGGGGTCATGGTCGGACATTACAACGTGCGGAAACCCGACAAGAAAAGGGCCTTTGTAGAAGGCTCCACAAAGTCGATTCGGGAACTACTCAACCTCTGCTTCGAGAATCTCGGTGAACGAGCCTACGACACATCACTGGTCCCATCCGGAATTGATTTCGACCAGATTCCGGAGATCTTCTGGGATTACACGCCAACTTATCAGGCTCTTGACGAGTTGTGCAGCAAAGTTGGGATGCGGATTGTCTTGGGGACTGACAACGTCGTCAGGGTGATGCCGAACGGGTTCGGTTCGCCACTTCCAAACCTGCCAACTCTGGTGTCAGACCCCTCAACCATCCAAAGTGTTGCCCTTCCAGATCGCCTCCAGTTCATTGCTGGTCCAACTGTCTGGCAGGGTCTCCTTGAACTTAAACCAGTCGGCATGGATCTCGACAATCAGATCAAGCCGATCGACGAACTCAGCTACAAGCCTTCTGAGGGCTGGTATGCGTGGTCACCAGACTACCCCGAATATGGCGTCACCTACGGCAGCAACAATATCGAGAAGGCCAAGGCCAAACAGCTCGCGCAGCAGACGGTCTGGAAGTGGTATCAGGTAGGGGGTCAGCTGGATGGCTCGATGGGACCGGTCCCTCAATACGACGGCGAGGTCTCGCATCTCTGGCAGTACGTGATTCAGGATAAGCTCCTCGAGAACTCAGAGGATTCGTCCGGAAACATCGCGACACTCAGGCCCTACGTCGTCGGCCAGTGGTATCAGCCGAATCTGGGGCTTCCGGCCAATTCGAGCGTTGAACCAGGTAACACAACGATGGATACGCGGTTCCCTGAACCGATCTCGATTGATCAAAAGAACTCAGTGGTGCAGTTCTCTCGAGCGATGTACCGGATTAATAACGATCAGTACGAACCGGCTCGCCTCTGGCTTTGGTGCGCCTATCAGATCAAGGAAAAGAACAGTCGCGTCCCTCTCCGATGGCACTACACCTACCCATTGCCAAAGCCCGCTTCGGGCGCTGGGGCCCTTCCTGTTGTTGTTCCCGACGTGTTCCTCACGATCGATGTGAAATCGGAGTTCAACGGATTCGGTCACTCTGTCACAGAGATCGTGACGAATCAGTCCGAGGTCATGCAGGCTGCTCAGTTCTACCTGAACCAGAAGTGGCAGGAGATCAAACCGAATGAGGGGATCGATGCGACCTATGCCGGGTTTGAAAACATTTCTCCGAATGGACTGATCCAGCAGGTGACATGGTCCCTCTCTGCTGGTGTTGGAATGACGCGAGCCAGCACAGGCTGTGAGCACTCCATTATCGGTCCACGATTCAAGCAGCGGGAACGATGGACGAAGCTCGAGGCCATTGAGGCTCAGCTGCTGGCGACCGCTAAGGAGATTCCATGATTCTGCTGCAGAGCGACTCACCACCGAAACCAGCGAAGAACGTAGGAGATGTTGACATTCCCCCCTACGGTCTGGCTCTCTGCATTGAGGCGGACAACGTCAACGCTCAAGACTCTGAGTCAGAGTTCATTCTGAAAGTTCGTTCGACGAGCGGCAACGACGAGAACGGGTCTGGCACGTTTGAGAGCGACTTTCATTATCACAACCAGATTGCCATTAATGGCGGGGCGACGCTTAAACAGAACGGGCATGGATACGTCACGTTCCCCGGTTATGCTCCGTTTGCTGCAGCCGTTGATGGTGCTAGTAGTGTCACTACCGATGACCTGCTGATGGCGACGTCTTCCAGCGCAAAGCTGAAGAAGCTGGACCGGGGAGAACCGGAGTCACCGGGAGACTGCACGAACATCTTCGGTCTGTTCCGGCCGTTGAAGCAGACCAGCAGCGGCATCTGGCTTGTGCAGAGACTCAGCCAGCCGATGTGGCGGGTTAAGGCTCTTGAGGATGGCGAAGAAGGTGATGAGGTCGTCTGTGAGATCCTTCAGCAGGGAGACGCTGGGGAAGAATTCGAGACTGCTATCGGAAAGAAAATCACTGTCGTCGTCACAGATGACGTCAGCGAAGATGACAAGTTTCTTGTGGGGCAGATCGCTGGGGCAATTGTGCGGATCGGCAGCGGTGGGGCGAGGATGGTCTTGTTCACGCTGGATGCCCCTGTCGAAGGCGAGGGAACGACGTGTTGCGGTTCGGGGGGGTGGAGGGCGAAAACACTCTGGGACGCGACCGGTCAGCGGGCTCCCTCCACGATCACGGTTTACGACCAGACCGGGTGCCACTTGGAAGGTGATGAGGAGGACCTGAAGGGGGCGATGGGAATTGCGGTCAAAATGTCTCCGCGTGAGGAAGAGGGCGGCGGTGGCGAAGAGGGAGGTTCGTGTGTCTGCTGGGTGATTGTCTCGCTATGCCCCGCTCAGACGTCGTCCGGCTCAAGCGGCACATCAACGTCTGAGGAGTCTGGCAGCGAAGGTTCCGAGAGTGGCGAATCTGGAAGCGGGGGATCTGAGAGCGGCGGCTCTGGAAGCGGCCAGTCAGGCAGCGATGGCTCCGGAAGCGATGGCTCCGGAAGCGATGGCTCCGGAAGCGATGGCTCCGGAAGCGATGGCTCCGGAAGCGATGGATCTGGGAGCGGCTCCGGCAGTGCCGGTTCGGGAAGTGACGGTTCTGGGAGTGGATCGGGGAGCATCTCCGGAAGCGGGGGTTCTGGCTCTGACGGTAGTGGATCGGGAAGCGACGGTTCTGGGAGTGGTTCTGGAAGCATAGGCTCTGCGTCGATCAGCCTCAGCGCTCCGTCATTTTCTCTGAGCGTTTCTGCGAGTATGTCAGGCAGCAGCTCGGGGAGCAGTTCTGCGAGCAGTTCCGCGTATGACGTGACAGGGTGCCCCGGATGTGATTCGATTCCGTCATCGCTGACTGTGACTTTCGTCTATGTGCTCGGAGGTGTCCAAGATGCGATTGGACACCTCACACACACAGGCGACGAACCTCCACCAGATAACCCTTTCGGACCACTCTCTCCAACATGGAAGGGTTCGGTCTCTCTCCCTGGGGCAGGAACCATTCATCTCGCGTTCCGATGTGCTGGAGGGCTTTATACATCATGCGATGGGTCCAACTGGGGGGTAACTAGCGTACCACTGGTGTCGTGTGATCCAGTCCTGTTTGAAAACTCTGCGTACGATAGCAATCCGTGTGGGGGACCGTTGGTCCTGCGAATCCTAATTACTGAGTAATAACCAATGAAATTAGTGGGAAGACCTTTCGAAATCGCGGTGGGACGATCAGGTTTACCGCTCGAGAAGGTGCGGGCCTATCGTCGTCTCTTTCAGGAGCAGGGGTACGCGCTCCCGCCCCTCGTGAAATACAAGCCCGGTTATGAGCCATGGCTCAACGGATCGGACGCTCCGGAATTTGAACAGAAGCAGCCGGAGACGGTGACCGATTGCCTCCATCGCCTCGAGATTCTCGGGCAGGAGCCCTGCAGCTGTGGAGCAGTAAAGAAGATCGACGTCTTTAGTTGCCCGATACATAAGCGATGTTGCCTGACCGAGCGGGACCGGAAGAGTTTTCGGGATGCGGATCTCCGATCGCTCATCCGAAGTTGCGAAAAGTGCCCGGATCGGCAGACACTTCATATTCAGGATCGTTACCCACGGATCAACAAGCCTAGACGCATGAAATGGGTCGCTGCTGTCACCACGGCACCGCGCAAAGACCCGACGCTCAGGCGATGTGTGGAATCAATGCTGAATGCAGGATGGAGTCCGATCATTTACGCAGAGCCGGGGACAGATCTCAGTGGCCTGCCATCCGATGTCGAGATTATTCACAGGCCACGTAAGTTCGGATGCTGGCACAACTGGAGAGAGGCGTCGATTGATCTTCTTGACCGATTCCCTGACGCTGACGCCATTATGACTGTGCAGGACGACACGGTCTTTCATCCTCAGGCTTTGGACTTCGCTGACGATGCCTTCTGGCCGGAGCCTCCGGAGAAGGTTGGGTTCGTCTCTCTGTACACGCCGATGCATTACTCACACACCTGCCAGTTGTGGGACTCTCGCGGAACATTGCTGTACGAAGGGGGGAACTGGTGGAATGCCACGCAAAGGGCGAATAAGGACAAGCGACTACAGCTCAGACGGGCGAACAAGAAGCCAGACGGGCGATACCAGATTGTCACTCAGTCGCTCTGGGGAGCGTGTGCGTTGGTCTTCCCTCGCGAGTCACTTCGCAAATTGGTGTATCATCCGATTGCATTGAACTGGCGGGGGGCGGGCAAGAAGAAGGATCTACCGCCCGAAGAGATTCGCAATTCGGACACGGCTATCGGTCTCGCGATCCGTAAGATGGGACTCTCGATGCACTGGTATGTCCCCTCACTTGCAACGCACATTGCCCGGCACTCCACGCTGGGACATGGAGACAACAGCGGGAGGCGCGGGGCGCCGTCGTATGACCCACAGGTAGACTTGTTCGACGTTCTGAAAGGGGAGATTCGTTGCGATCCGGTCCGTTGATTTCGCTCGATCGTTTTGCTCCTGTTTTCGAACCGTACCGGGGCCGGAAGATTGGTCTGGTGGATGGAGAAGGGAACGTTGGCGACCGGCTGTTGTACGCCGCAACCCGGCAACTGATGCGTCACTTCGGCCTGAAATGGGTGACATATCATCCATTCTATGATCGACCGGAGGATTTCGACCTGGACTGCCTGCTGCTCTTTGCGGGCGGATCGATGGGATCAGACTTCATGCCTGCGTCACGGATCCGTCTGGCGGCTCGACAGACGGGACTCCCCTGCACCATCCTCCCGCAGTCATACATCACGGACGAAGAGTCGCACCACGGATGGGAACGAATGTTCGTTCGAGAGAGAGCATCCATGCCGCTGGCTCCCGGCGCGGAACTGGTGCCCGACGTGGCACTCGGGTTCGACTTTCCGGAGATGCCTCCACCGAAGAAGCGGCGGG
>Ga0065721_10000405_pt1 | contig 10042 bp, 16 predicted proteins | sample Mesricmetagenome_FD_59108 | JGI IMG/M metagenome (GOLD analysis project Ga0065721, IMG submission 59108) | Mesophilic microbial community from rice straw/compost enrichment Sample: eDNA_1 v2 (version 2) | ecosystem: Engineered > Solid waste > Grass > Composting > Bioreactor | place: USA: Davis... | reverse complement strand
TTACGCCGCCCTGCTGGAACGCGAACGCGCCCTGCGCCGCCGGGCCGAGCCGGCGCCGGACACCCGCGCGCGGCGCCCGGCGACGCGCCGCGAGGCCACGGCGCTGCTGGGGATCTGGCGCGATCCCTGGTTCGGCGAGGTGGCGCTGTGCCCGCGCGGGGATGGCGTCGGTTTCGCCTCGGCGCGCTCGCCCCGCATGCGTGGGCGGCTGATGCGGGTCGGCGAGCGCTGGCTGGTGGACTGGGACGACGACGGNGTNGACGCCGAAGCCTGGCTTCACCCGCCCGGCGCGGACGGGAGTACGCTGCGCCTGTCCAAGGTCGATCCGGAAGCGGACTTCAGCTATGACTACCAGGACCTCGCCTTCGTGCACGAACGCGGCTGCCGCTGAAGTCCTTCCCCGCCGCATCCGCGGCCGCCTGATCGCCTTGCTGCTGCTGCCGTCGGCCGCGATGGCGTGCGAGGTGCAGGTATCCCCGGCGGAAACCGCGGAGGAGGCCGGCCTGGTCGAGGTGCGCACGCTGGGTCCCGGCATCCAGGTCGAGGCGCGCTACTTCGGTTCCAACAACTTCACCGGCGCGCCGGTGCCCGGTTACGAGGCCAACGCCTGCCTGCTGCTGCCGCAGGTGGCCGAGGCCCTGGCGCGGGTGCAGCACGACCTGCAGNCCCAGGGGTTCGGCCTGCTCGTCTACGACTGCTACCGGCCGGTGCGCTCGGTGCAGGCCTTCATGGACTGGGCCCAGGGCCCGGACGATCCGCGGCAGAAGGCGCGCTGGTACCCGCGGGTGGACAAGACCGACCTGGTGCCGGACTACATCTCCGACAGCTCCGGCCACAGCCGCGGCGCCACCGTGGACCTGACCCTGCTCCAGTGCACCGATGCAGGCTGCGAGCCGCTGCACATGGGCACGCCNTTCGACCTGTTCGATCCGTTGTCCAGTACCGACGCGCCGGTGCCGGAAGCGGCGCAGGCCAACCGNCAGCGCCTGCTCGCGGCGATGCAGATCCGCGGCTTCGGCAACTACCCGCAGGAGTGGTGGCACTACACGCTGCAGCCGGAGCCGGATCCGTGCACTGCCTATGACGTGCCGGTGCGTTGAGGGAGGCGTGCAGATGGAAGAGTGGCTGACGGTGCAATGCCCGTGGTGCGGGGAGAACTTCGACACCGCGGTCGATCCCAGCGGGGGCGACCAGCGGTACGTCGAGGACTGCCAGGTCTGCTGCCAGCCGATCGTGCTGGACGTGGCGATCGACCAGGACGGCCACGCCTCGCTGACCGCCCGGCGCGAAGGCGAGGACTGACCGGCAGGCGCGTGGCGGCTAGACTTGTGGCCCGTTTTCGCCAAGGTCCAGCCGCTCCATGAACCTGCCCCTGCATACCGGCCTGCTTGGCTGCCTCGAAGCCGGCCTGATCGCGTTCCTCGTCGGGGTGCTGGTTTACGCCGCCTGGGCCTGGATCGGGCGCCGCACCGGCATGCAGATCGGCCACGTGCTCGGCTGGGGTGCGGTGATCGCCACGGTCGTCGCTGCCGGGCTGGACGCCTGGAACCTGTTCTACATCGGCATGGTGAAGCTGGAATCGCCGCTGTACGCCCGCCTGGCCCTGGCCGGCATCCACGACGCCGACAACCTCGGCACGCGGGTGATGCTTGGAGGTCATCGGCGCGGTCTCCGGCAGCGTGCTGGGCTGGTGGCTGTTCAGTCACCGTCATGCCGCGCAGGACGCCGCGGGCGGTGCCGATACGACGAAGTAGGGCGCTGTTCGTCGCGGTTGAAGGCGGGTCTAACAGCCCGTCCACGGCGCGCTAACAGGCGATTACAACGCCCCGCGGCCTGTGTGGTTAACAGGGCGTTCCGCGTGGGATCGCGAGGGCATTGGTGTTCATTCGTGCTGGTGCAAGGTGCGCCCCGTGTGCTGCGAAACGCAGTCACGTCCTTCCACCCGACGGAGTACGCCAATGAGCAAGCACAACACCCGCACCACGACCGGCCTGCTGTTCCTGGGCATGATTGCCGCCGCGCCGATGGCGTTCGCGCAGAGCACCACGCCCACCACCCAGCAGACCCCGACCCAGTCCGCCACCGGCGCCGCCGAGCAGCAGCGCCAGCAGTCCGGTGCCAGCGGCCAGGGCATGGGCTGGGCCGACCTGGATACGGACGGCAACGGCAGCATCAGCCGCACCGAGGCGCAGGCCCATTCGGCGCTGTCGAGCGTGTTCGCGACCGCCGATGCGGACGGCGACGGCGAGCTGACCGCCGACGAGTACCGCACCTTCATCCAGAACCAGCAGCAGGGCGGCGCCGCGCAGGATTAACCGCGGGTCCCTGGTGGCAATGGAAGCGGGCTCCGGCCCGCTTCCTTTTTTCTGGCCCGGCCGGGGCGCTGGTATCCTGCACCCCCGCCGCGAGGCGCGTGTCCGGGACCTGCCAATGAACGATATCCGCCTGGTCGGCTTCGACGGCGACGACACCCTCTGGCGCAGCGAGGACTACTACCGCGCCGCCGAGAAGCGTTACGAGGAAATCATCGGCCGTTACATCGACCTGCACGACGCCGGCACCCTGCGCCACCTGCTCGAGGTCGAGCGGCGTAACCTCAAGGTGTTCGGCTACGGCGCCAAGGGCATGACCCTGTCGATGATCGAGGCGGCGATCGAGCTGACCGACGCGCGCATTAGCGCCCGCGACCTGCAGCAGGTGGTCGACATAGGCCGCGATACCCTGGGCCATCCGGTGGAGCTGCTGGACGGCATCCGCGAGGCGGTCGAGGCGGTGGCCGCGCGCTGGCCGGTGGTGCTGGTCACCAAGGGCGACCTGTTCCACCAGGAGGACAAGATCGCCCGCTCCGGGCTGGCGGACCTGTTCCCGCGCATCGAGATCGTCTCGGAGAAGGATCCTCCGACCTACGCGCGCGTGCTGGCCGAGTTCGGCATCGACGCATCGCAGTTCGTGATGGTCGGCAATTCGCTGCGCTCGGACATCGAACCGGTGGTGCGCCTGGGCGGCTGGGGCGTGCATATCCCCTATGCGATCACCTGGGCGCACGAGGCCGAGCATGGCCTGGCCGAAGCGCATCCGCGCGTGCGCACCGCGACCACCGCGGCGGAGCTGCCCGGGGTGATCGGCGGGATCGCGGACGGCGCCGCCGCCGGCTGAGCACCGCAGGCCCGCCACGGCCGGGCGCGGCACAATGCGCTGGCCATGGTCGATTTCACCGTCCAGGAACTGCTGAAGACCCCGCTGGTCGAGGTCCGGGACGTCGTCTGCGCCGGCCTTTGCCGGCATCAGGGCGAGGTCGAGCGGGCGACGCGCACCCAGCTCGTGTTCCCGTACCGCGGCACCTATCTGCGCCACGTCGAGGGTGGGGAAGTGGTGGCCGATGCCAGCCAGGTGCTGTTCTTCAATGCCGGCGAGCCTTACCGGATCAGCCACCCGCATGCCGGCGGCGATGCCAGCCTGGCGATCACGCCGGATCCGGTGTTGCTGCGCGAGATCGCTCCGCCACCGTTGCTGCATGAGGGCGAACCCCTGCGCTTCCGCGTCCAGCGCCTGCGCATCGATCCGCGCGCACAGGTGCTGGTCGCGCTGTTGCGGCACAGCCTGCGCGAAGGNGTTGCCGATGCGCTGGAAGGCGANAGCCTGGCGCTGACCCTNATGCTGCGCGCGATCGGCCCGCGCACCACGCACGCGGCCGGCGCAAGCCATGGCCGCCAGCGCCTCGTCGACCGCGCCAGGCTGGTGCTGGTGCGCGACCTGGCGCGGCGCTGGACCCTGGCCGAGGTCGCCGCCGANGTCGGCGTGTCGCCGGTGTACCTGACCCAGAGCTTCCACGCCGTCGAGGGCGTGCCGCTGTACCGCTACCAGCTGCGGCTGCGCCTGGCGCGGGCGCTGGACCTGCTGGGCGAGGGCGAGGAAGTGGGCGATCTCGCACACCAGCTCGGCTTTTCCAGCCACAGCCACTTCAGCGCCGCCTTCCACCAGGCCTACGGACGTACGCCCAGCGAGTTCCGCGAGCTGGCCCTGCAGCGGCGCCCGTCGGCAGGTCGCTAAAGATTCCGATAACGCCCGGCCGCGCTGGCGACGTCTACTGTGCCCGCCCGTTCCGGGCGGCGAACCAAGGCATCGACATGAGCGGGAAGACCTGTGCGGCCTGCGACTGCGAACTCGACGGGGACGCGATCCAGGTGAAGATCGGCGGCCGCATCGTCGAGGTGTGCTGCGACGAATGCGCCGCGAAGCTGAGGGAGGCCTACGCCTCGGCATCGGAGGCGTGAGCCATCGCGACGCCACGCTCGGCCAGGGGACGTGGCGCGCGCGACAGGCACGACATCGCCGGGACGGACGCGGCCTGGATGCCCGGCGCGCGCCCATCGATCGCCAGGCGCCCGCAGGGATGAAGTCCGTTTCCGGCCAGCGGCGCGGCGATGGGACCCGGACGATGTGGCGCCTGGCGGCATCGCCCGCCGGAATCGCCGGTGTATCGGCGCGATCGCCGGTGGCCCACCGGCCAACCCATCCAGGAGAAGACCGCAATGAACAACGAGCCGCTTGAAGGCTTCCGTGCCCTGCATCGCCCCGGCATGCCCCTGGTGCTGGTCAATGCCTGGGACGCGGGCAGCGCACGCGCGGTCGCCGCGGCGGGCGCGCGCGCGATCGCGACCAGCAGCTGGGCGGTGGCGGCATCCATGGGGCTGCCGGATGGCGAGGCGCTGGCCTTCGGGGACCTGGTGCGGGTTGCCGAGCGGGTCGCGCGCAGCGTGGAGCTGCCGCTGAGCGTGGATTTCGAGGCCGGCTATGGCGACTCCGTGGCCGAGGTGGCCGGCAACGCCCGCCGTCTTCGCGACGCCGGCGCGATCGGCTGCAACCTCGAGGACCGGCTCGGCGACGGNGTGCGTGCGATCGACGGGCAGGCCGGGCGCATCGCCGCAGTCGCCGCCGCCGGACTGTTCGTGAACGCCCGTACNGACCTGTTCCTGNAGGGGCGCCCGGAAACGCACGCCTCCCTGCTGGAGCAGGCGATCGGGCGCGCGCATGCCTGGCGGGCGGCCGGCGCGGGAAGCCTGTTCGTCCCGGGCCTTCTGGAGCCCGGCCTGGTGCGCTCGCTGTGCGCCGCCTCCCCGCTGCCGGTGAACATCATGCTGCTGGACGTGGAGGCGCCGCTCGCCCCGTTCGCCGCCGCCGGCGCGGCACGCGTCAGCTACGGCCCCGCGCCGTACCTGGCGGCGATGCGTGTGCTGGAGGACCGTGCGCGCGCGCTGCTGGCCCCGTGACCGCGGGGCGGCACCGCGGCGCCCGCCACGCGCCGCCGGGCAGGACGCGGCACAATGCGGGCCTGGCCTGATCCTTGGAACGTCATGCACTGCAGGATGCTGTCGCTTGCCCTGTGCCTGGTCGCCGTAGGCGCAACGCTTCCGACGCCGGTGGCGGCCGCCCCCGCCGCCGAGCGCCCCGCCGAGCGTCCGCATTACGGCACCGGCGACGCCTGGATGGACCGCCAGCTGGCGGACATCGACCGCTATGCCTCCGACTACCCGGAAGCCTTCGCCGCGGAAGTGGAGCGCTACGCCGGCACGCCGCGCGCCTACGTCCATGGGCTGGTCGCGCAGCCGGGCTGGAACCCCGGCGATGCCTGGTATGCCTGTTTCCTCGCGCGTGCACTGGAGACGGACTGCCGCAGCGTGGTGCGCGAACGCGCCAGGCTGGGCGCCGAGGGCGACTGGGCCGAAGTGGTGGCGAAGCTGCGGAAGCCGGAGGCACCCGACCCGCACGTGGCCCTGCGCCTGGCCATGGCCGATGCCTACCGCCGCTGGGGGCGCGACCTGGAGCCGGATGCCGCCCTGCGCCGTGCCCTGCAGCAGCGCGAACGCGAACACGCCGCGCGCGCCGGACGCTAGCCGGACGCTAGCCGGACGCTAGCCGGACGCCGCCGCCCTGCGGCAACCGGAGGCCGCATCCGTTCCCGGCAGGCCACGTGCCTGAACCCGCTGGTTAGGTAACCGGTGCAGGCCTGGGCGACAATTGCGGGCCCCACGCCGTACCCGCCATGTCCACCATCCCCGCTTCCTACGCTGCTTCCGCCCGCCTGTCCGTCGCCCCGATGATGGACTGGACCGACATTGAGTCCCGTTGAGGGTTGTAGGTGGTTTGGTACGCGCATGGTGCGGGTATGCTAGGCGTGGTAACATGCCGGCCGGGCACGACTTCCAGGCGTTGTGCGTGAACTTTGATTGATATCACGCTGTCGCTCACCTGGTGAGACGTGTGTGTGTGATAGTGGAAGACGCTCAGATTCCCGGATCCTGTCGTTTCCGGTCGGGAGATCACACCATGGCTTATCCGTCCTCCAGCATCGCCAACTACTTTTTGGAGCGCGCCGCGCAAGAGGGGCGTGCGCTTACCCCTATGCAGCTGCTGAAGCTGGTGTACATCGCCCATGGCTGGCATCTGGGTTACACCGGTGATGCGCTAATCTCGGATGAGGTTCAGGCATGGCGGCACGGTCCGGTTATCAAGGCGCTTTATGATCGTCTCCGCCAGTTCGGTGGGGGCGCGGTGCGCGGTCTGGTTACGAACGGGCCCTTTGGCGGGCTGCCCCCTGCGGTCGGCCCAGAAGTCGTCCCTATGCTCGAGGGTGTTTGGCGGAACTACTCGCGATTCAGCGGGATGGAGCTGTCTGACATGACTCATCGTCCGGATACGCCTTGGTCGATCGCCTGGCACCTGCAGGGTGGCAAGCAGACGCTGTTTGCCCCGATCGACAACGAACTTATCCGCGATCACTATCGGCGGAAGATCGACCACGCACCTCACGCGAGTTAACTGGATGAGCGACGGTTCCGATTCTTCGAAGTTTCCGGAGATGGATGCCCATGCCAAGCAGGCGGCATCTGAGTTCAGGGAGAATCCGCCGCCGCTGGAGCGCCCGCCTGGGGTGAAGGGCTCTCTTGAAGAGGATTACAGGCAGCAGTTGGACCTAAACCATGAGGCGCATCGGAGGATGCGTTGGTGGGCGTTCATTGGCTTGGGTACGTTGATCGCCCTGTTCTTGGTTTTTCTACTCGTCGCCCTGACCAACGTGTTCAATCATGAGTCCGTGTCTGTGCTTGTCGCGGCGGGTTCCGGTCTGAACTGGCACATCTTGGTCTTCCTCAGCGTGGTCGCCGCGATCTTCGCGGCTGTGCCACTGTCGTTGGCGATGGCCCTGGTCAAAATGATCAGCCTCAACCAACATCATGGGGATGAGGGCGACTACAAGACGCCCACCACTGAGCTTGGCAAGGTGATTCTTGACCTCCTGAAGTCCATGGTCCAGGCAGCTAAAGCGAGCTGACGAACCGAGTTTTTGTACCGGTGCCAGTGGCGTAGTGCCCTTGCCGCTGCGTCAGCTGCGCCCCTCGCGACAACTGTCCCACCACGACGCCACGTCACGCGTGTCGTAGACATCTCCAGTGCGCACAGGCAGGAGGCCAGCACTGTGCTTGTTGGCCATCGTCTTCATGGCGGCGTTCGGGAAGAACGCTTCGCGCAGCTGCTCGATCGTCATGGTCGGGCCGTACTTGCCGAACAGTAGCCAGAAGGTGGAGTAGTCGTGAGCTGCGCTCATGCTGCGATCCGTTCCGCGCCTGGCGCGGCATTGAGTTTGATGTTCTGGGTGGCTGGCAGCTCCCACCGGCCTGGCAGCACAGCGAGTAGGCGTGCATGGCGCGCACCGCTCGGCCTATGCAGTTGCCTTCCTGGTGCATCCAGTCGCACATCAGGAGCGCCTCCCCGCGAACCGGCGGATAGCGAGCCCGACGCACAGGCGACTTGGGGCTTGCGGCGGCGGGAAGTTGAAGGTGCGGGAGCCGTCAGCCATTGCGGTTGTCCGCGCTCGATTCGGACTTGGCACTTCCGTGCTCTTGCCGCGCGACCGCCAACGGCAGACCATCCGCCAGGACCGTTGAGAGAGATCTCGTATGCAGCTGACAATTGGCGCGCAGGGAGTGGCGTGGGGGGATGTTGCAACTTGGGCGGCCGCCGCCGTCGCGCTGGTCAGCGCGTGCGCGGTCCTTTACCTGGGCCGCCAGGCCAACAAGATCGCGGATGCACAGCGCAGGCTCGCGGCCGAGGAGCGCGACCGGGAAGCGTACGTACTGCTGACCCTCGTCCGAGTAGACGCCTTGGCGACGGCTGGTTATGTTGGAGCCGCAAAAGTCCTGTTCGAGGGACCGTTGACCCCGGACACCTTTGTGGGCTCGCCGGAATATCGTGAGTTTGTGTACCAGACGCTTCGGCGTGTGGAGCTCCCAACGATCGAGGCGAGCGCTCACCGCCTGCATGTACTGAGGCCGGAAGATGCCATCCCGGCGGCAACTGCGCTCGCTAAGCTTCGCATGCTGCATCACCTGAGCCACGAGGCTGCCAGGCTGCAGAGCGAGACGAATCGCGACAAGGTAAATCGTGCGGCGTTTACGCTGATGGCGCAACTTGCGGGCGAGCTGCACGAATGCGTGCTGAAGCTGGATCCCGACTTGGCATAAGTGCAGCACGCTCAATCCCCCGTGCACTGGCAAACAGGAGCGAACACGCCGGCCTCGGTGGCGGCCTCCTGGTAGGGCAGTACGCGGCAGCCGGCCAGCTCGGTGCGGCCGCGCAGTTCCGTGCTGGTCAGGATCAGGGTGTCGGTGGCCACGCCCGGCGGCAGGGCGAAGGGGTTCTGGTCGTCGAGGATCCTGGCCAGGCCGAAGTGCCTGGCGATCGACACCGCGTTGAGCGTCTTCCCGCACCCGGCGGGGCCGAAGACGATGATGGACTCGTGCATGGTGGTCGGTTCCTTCGCCGCCGTGGTGCGGCTGGCGTTGTGGAGACGGATCCGCATCAGCAGCTCCGTCGGGCAAAGGTGGTCGGGCAGGTCGTGCAGGGCGCGCTCGGCNTCCNNGAGGAGGNNGTCGGCGCGNCGGAGGCGGCGNTGCAGCTGGCGATCNGGCCGGNNGGGCCGTTCCGTCATGCGGGCGCCGCGCTCGCTCGTCGGCGGCCGGCCTTCCGGTTGCGCTGGGCCAGCTGGTGCGCGAACTCGCGGAAGTCGCGGTCCTCGCGCAGCTCGGTGTTCCCGGTCAGCACCTCGATGGTGTTGCCGCGCTTGCGCAGGAAGGCCTCGACATCGGCGGCCAGGCGCCGGCGCTCGGCTTCCTTGGCCGCGATGTTGGTGGCGAGGACGGAGACGGTGGCGGGACGGTCAGCCATGGGTGGCCTCCAGTTCGTTGCAGTACTGCGCCTTGCGGCCTTCGCCGCAGCGCACCAGGGACAGGCAGTACTCGTCGGACACGCTGGTGTTGCCGGCCTGCAGGGCGTACTGGCCGTTGCGCCAGGCGGCGCCGAGGGTGATGTCGTGCTGCTGCATCAGCCGGTAGATGCGCGCGCCGATGTCGCCGGTGAAATCCGGGGTGACGGTGCGGCGGGTGCGGTGCGACTCCACCAGCACCTCGTAGCCGTCGGCGGTCTGGACGTAGACCTGGCCACGCTTGCCCTTCCACACGACCCACAGCGTGGCGCCGCGCTTCAACAGCAGGGCGTCCAGGTCGTTGAGGAAGTCGCGGGCGAACAGGGCCGCGGCGGCGCGCTCGATCAGGGCGTGCTTGCGCGACCGCGGCGGGCGGCCGTTCGCGCGCCGGGCGTGGTGGCGCGCGCGGGCCGCGGCGAGTTGGGCCTGCAGGCTCATGCGTCGCACCCCGCGCCGATCTCGCCGGGCTTATCCGCCGCGGTGAAGTCCCGCCAGTGCACCCAGCCTCGCTGCGGGCAGTGGAAGCCCCACTCGCGCACGGCCGGGTCGAAGGCGAAGAGGGTGAAGCACGGCAGGGCGCGCGCGAGGATGGCGGCGAGGCGGGGGAACTTCATGCGATCGCCCTCCCGTGCACGTGGTACAGCAGGTCCAGAAGCTCGCGGGGCGCGTTCTGCATGCGGCGCAGCGCGGCCTCGGCCTGGTCCACGATGCCGCGCAGGCGGCTATCGTCGCCATCGCCGGTGCCCAGGCCGCTGGGCAGCACGCCGCGGGCGGCCGCCAGCT
>Ga0065721_10053378_pt1 | contig 10044 bp, 9 predicted proteins | sample Mesricmetagenome_FD_59108 | JGI IMG/M metagenome (GOLD analysis project Ga0065721, IMG submission 59108) | Mesophilic microbial community from rice straw/compost enrichment Sample: eDNA_1 v2 (version 2) | ecosystem: Engineered > Solid waste > Grass > Composting > Bioreactor | place: USA: Davis... | reverse complement strand
CCCCGCGTACGCGCGCGTGGATGCCGCCGCGACGCCCGCGCAGAAGGCACGGCTCGGCAAGCTGTCGGGCTCCGACATCACCGCCGACACCCTCGCGGGCGACCCGATCCTCGACCGGCTCTCGACCGCCCCGGGCAACGGGGCCGCCCTCGGCGGGGTCAAGGTCGCCACCGAGCACGCCTGGTTCGCGGCACGGCCCTCCGGCACCGAGGACGTCTACAAGATCTACGCCGAGTCGTTCCGCGGCCCCGAGCACCTCGCCCTCGTGCAGGCGGAGGCCCGGGCCATCGTCGACGCCGCCCTCGGGGAGTGAGGGGTTGAGTTATCCCATATGGGATAACTCGGGGTCGAAACATCCCATATGGGATAACTCAACCCGCTCGAACCCAAGGGCGACGGGTCAGCCGTAGGTGGGGGCGGCGGGGAGGCCGAAGAACTCCTCCAGGGTGGCGACACCCGTGTCGTGCATCTCGGTCGCGAGCTCGACGCCGACGTAGCGGTAGTGCCACGGCTCGAACTCGTAGCCGGTGATGTGGGTGTAGCCGTCGGGGTAGCGCAGGATGAAGCCCCACTTGTAGGCGTTCTGCGCGAGCCACGAGCCCTGGGTGGTGGTCGCGAAGCACTGGTCGAGGTCGCACTGCGCGGGCACGGCGCCGAAGTCGATGACGAAGCCGGTCTGGTGCTCGCTGTGGCCCGGGCGGGCGCTCGTGAGGTCGGCGGCCTCCTGCCCGAGGCGCGACACCCATCCGTTGTAGACATCCACCTGGCGGCCGTAGCTGCGGTACGACGACACCGTGCGGAACTGCAGGCCCGTCTCGGCGGTGAACTGTGCCACCATCGCGTGCAACTGGGCCGCGGCCTCGGCGCGCATCTGCCCACCCTCGGGGAGGTTGAGCCCGACGAGGTCGCCCGGCGCGTAGTCGAGCGGGCTCAGCGGGCGGAGCTTGTTGACGACCACCCAGATGCTCGCGGGGTCGTCGATCGAGTGCGCGTCCATGGGGAAGGTCGGGGTCGGGGTGGGCGTCGGCGTGGGAGTCGGCGTCTCGGTGGCGGTCGGCGTCGGGGTGGGTGTCGCGACGGGGTCGTCGGTGCGCGGCGCGAAGACGACGAACGCCGTCACGACGAGGGCGGCGACGACGACGACCGCGCCGACCGCGGCGATGAGGCGGGCGCGGCGCTGGCCCGGGGTGGGACCGCGGTGCCGCACGCGGAGCATCGGCTGGTCGGTCACCGCGACAGCTTACGGGCGCGTGCGTTGCCGGATGTCTGCCGCCGGTGTAAATTTGCAGTCCGCGCAATTTTCCGCGCGAGCTCCCCACGACGAAGGACCCATGTCCACGACTTCTCCCGCGCCCGACGCGCCCGTGCTGACGCACCGTCAGATCCTGTTCATCATCTTCGGCCTCATGGCCGCGATGTTCCTGTCCTCCCTCAACCAGACCGTCGTCGGCACCTCGATGCGCACGATCGCCGACGACCTCGGCCGCCAGGACCTCCAGGCGTGGGCGACGACGGCGTTCCTCATCGTGTCGACGATCATGACGCCGATCTACGGCAAACTGAGCGACCTCTTCGGGCGCCGCCCGCTCTTCATCATCGCGATCGTGCTGTTCCTCGGCGGGTCGCTGCTGTGCGGCCTCGCCAACTCGATGTACGAGCTCGCGATCTACCGCGCCGTGCAGGGCCTCGGCGCCGGCGGTCTCATGTCGCTGCCGCTCACGATCATGGGCGACATCCTCGCGCCCCGGGAGCGCGCGAAGTACCAGGGCTACTTCCTCGCGGTCTTCGGCATCTCGAGCGTCCTCGGCCCGCTCATCGGCGGCCTGTTCGCGGGGCAGTCCGAGATCCTCTTCACCGACGGCTGGCGCTGGGTGTTCTTCATCAACCTGCCGATCGGCATCGGCGCGCTCGCCCTCGTGCTCGCGTTCCTGCACATCCCGCGCCACCCGCGCGCGGGCGTGCGCATCGACTGGTGGGGGGCCGCGACGATCGTCGTGGGCATCGTGCCGCTCCTCCTCGTCGCGGAGCAGGGCCGCGAGTGGGGCTGGGACTCCCCCGCCGCGCTCATCTGCTACGTCGTCGGCGTGGTCGGCCTCACCGCCTTCGTGCTCATCGAGCGCCGCCTCGGCGACGACGCGCTGCTGCCGCTCAAGCTCTTCCGCTCGGCGACCTTCTCGATGGCGACGGTGCTCGGCGTGCTCGTCGGCTTCGGCATGTTCGGCGCCATGATGTCGCTGCCGCTCTACCTGCAGCTCGTCAACGGCGCGACGCCGACGGAGGCGGGTTGGTTCATGATCCCGCTCGTCGTGGGCCTCATGGCCTCGTCGATCGCGAGCGGCCAGCTCATCGCCCGCACCGGCCGCTACCGCATCTTCCCGATCGTCGGCACGGCGCTGCTGTCCGGCGCGTTCATCTTCCTCGCCCTCGTGGCGCACTACGACACGCCCGTCTGGGTGATCATGATCGGGATGCTGCTGGTCGGCCTGGGGCTCGGTCAGCTCATGCAGACCCTCACGCTCGCGAGCCAGAACGCGGTCGGGCCGCGGGACATGGGCGTCGCGACGAGCGCGTCCACGTTCTTCCGCCAGATGGGCGGCACGGTCGGCGTCGCCGTCGTCTTCTCGGTGCTGTTCAGCCGCCTGCCTGAGACGATCGCGGCCGCGTTCGGGAAGACGGATCTCGTGCGCGCGGCGCTCGACGCGGCGCTCGACCCGGCGGTCGCGTCGGCCCCGCAGAACGCGCAGATCATGCAGGCGATCTACGACCCGATCGTGTCCCAGATCACGAGCCAGCTTCCGCCCGGCGTCGACCTCTCCGACGATGCGACGCGCTCCTCGGTCGTCGACCAGGTCGTGGACTCGCTCGGCGACGGCATCCCGACCGGCGGCGGTTCGGCGGGCACCGCGCTCAACGGCGACACCTCGTTCCTCAACACCGCCGACCCGTCGCTCGCGGCGCCGTTCCTCGACGGGTTCGCGAATGCGACGGTGACCGTCTTCTGGCTCTCGGGCGCGATCGTCGCGGTGGCGTTCGTGCTCTCGTTCTTCCTCAAGGCGCAGCCGCTGCGCGAGAAGTCGGCGGTTCAGGAGGCGCACGACGAGCGACTCGCGGCGGGCGGCGCCACGGGCGCCGACGAGCTCGCGGACGAGTTCGCGATGGATGCCCAGTCGGCCGCGAACACGGCGGGCTCGTACGCCTCGCCCGGGCTCGCCGCCGACCTCGAGGGCGAGCACCGGGACCCCGATCCGGCTCGTCGTTAGCAGCTCGCACAGCGCCCCCGCCCGGGGTTCTCCCGGTCGGGGGCGCTGTGCGTCGTGACGGCGGCTCCTTCCGACTTCCCAGCGGGAGCCGGGAGGATGGGGACATGACCGACGACTCCCCGCGCGACCTCGACCTCGTGCACGCGGTCGACGCCGCGCTCGTGCACTCCCCCGCGGTCGACCCGGCGCGCATCCGCGTCTCGGCGGAGGCCGCGCGCGTGCGGCTCGAGGGACGCATCGCGACGCACGCGCAACGTCTCGCCGCCGCGACCGTCGCCGCCGAGGTGCCCGGCGTCGCGGCCGTCGTCAACGAGCTCGCGGTCGACGAGATCGAGACGGATGCCACCCGCACCGCCGACGCGGAGCTCGCGGACGACGTGCGCGACGCGATCGCCGCCTCGACGATCGCGGTCGCCGACCTCGGCGTCGCCGTGCGACAGCGCGTCGCCACGGTCACCGGCCGGGTCGCCACCGCCCGCGAGCGCGCGGCGCTGCGCCACGCCGTGCAGGAGGTCTCCGGGATCCACTTCGTCGACGCGCGCCTCGACGTCGACGGCGAGCCCGCGCCGGGGCTCGAGGAGCTCACCCCCGACGCGTCGCTCGCGCTCCTCGCGCACGGCGACTTCGGTCGACTCGCGGTCGCCGACGGGCCGGGCGTCGACATCTTCCCCGTCAACTACGTGTTGCACGACGACGCCCTCTACCTGCGCAGCGCCCCCGGAACGAAGCTCGTGCGCATCGCCGACGCTCCCGACGTCGCGTTCGAGATCGACGGCCGCGAAGGCGACGAGTTCTGGAGCGTCGTCGTGCGCGGCCGCGCCGAGTGGCTCGACGACGACTCCGAGATCGTCGCCTCCGGCATCCGCGACCTCGCCGGCCCCCACCCCACCGAGAAGCTCAACTACGTGCGGATCCGCCCCCGCGTGGTCACCGGGCGGCGATTCCGCGCGGTGCGCTGACGCCGTGACGCGGGGCGAGGAGCGCCACGAGCCGGGGATCCGCGAGACCCTCGTGCGGGCGACGGGCGCCGTCATGGCGCGCGTCTGGGAGACGATCCGCGTCACCCTCGTCGTGCAAGGCGTCGTCGCGCTGCTCGGGGTGCCGTTCCTCGGCTGGCTGTTCCCCGTGCTGCTCGGGCTGCTCGGCGAGCGCTCCATCACCGCGATCGACCTCGGCGAGCTGCTGCGGCATCCGGTCGCCGTCACGGTGTTCTCGGCGCTCCTGCTCGGGGTGAGCGCGCTCGTGCTGGCCGAGCTGCTCGTGTTCTTCGTCGTCGCGGGACGCCGGTTCCGCGCCGACCCCGCGTCGCCGCGCCTCGGGCGGGAGCTCGTGCGACTCGCGCGGCGACTCGCGCACCCCTCCACGCTCCTGCTCGTCCCGCTCTTCGCGCTCCTGCTTCCGTTCGGCGGACTCGCGCTCGGCGGCCTCTTCACGGGCGGCATCCGCATCCCGTTCCCGCTCACGAGCGAACTGCTGAGCACCGTGTGGGGCACGCTCCTCTACCTCGCGCTCCTCGTCGCCACGATCTGGCTGCAGGCCCGGCTCGCGCTCACCCTCCCCCTGCTCGCCGGCGGCTGGCCGAACGTCGGCGCGGCCATGAGCGAGAGCTGGCGGGTCACGCGAGGGCAGGTGCCGCGCATCGTCGGCCTCGTCGGTTGCGTGCTGCTCGCGACCGTCGTCGTCGCGTCGGGTCTCACGTCCGTCGGTCTCGCGCCCACCCGCTACGCCGACGGCGCGTTCCCCGAGTGGGCGCCCGCCGTCGCGATCGTGTCGCTCACCGTCGTCGAGGCAGCGCTCTTCCTGCTCACCGGCTTCGCCCTCGCCGTGCTCGCGCAGATCGCGATGTGGGCGATCCGGCCGCTCACGGCGCCGCACGACGCCGTCGGCGCCGAGGTGCGGCTGCGTCCGCTCAGCCTGCGCGTGCGGCGCGCCGTCGTCGCGGGCGTCGGGGTCGTCGCGGCGGTGTCGCTCGCGGTGTCGAACGCGACCGCCCTCGGCGGGCTGAGCGACGGGACCTCGACCGTGCTCGTCGCCCACCGCGGCGTGTTCGACGCGGCCGTCGAGAACACCGTCGCCGCGGTCGACGCGGCCGCGGCCGGCCACCCCGACTTCGTCGAGATCGACGTGCAGGAGACGGCGAACGGCGGCTTCGTCGTCTTCCACGACCGCACCCTGCGGCGCCTCGCGGGCGACCCGCGCCGCGTGTCCGACCTGACGACGCACGAATTGCGCGACGTGGTGCTGCGCCAGAACGGCCGGGAGGACCGCATCCCGAGCCTCGGCGAGGTGCTCGAGCGGGCGCGCGAGCTCGACCAGCCGCTCTTCCTCGAACTCAAGCCACACGGCCACGAGTCGCCGCGCTACCTCGAGAACCTCATCGCCGTGCTCCGGCACCACCAGGCGCTCGACCGCGTGCGCATCGCCTCGTTCGACCAGGAGCTCGTCGAGCGCTTCGCGCGGCTCGAGCCGCGGGTGCCGGCCGGGCTGCTGGTGACCCTCAACCTCGGGCGCGCCCCCGCGACGAGCGCCGACTTCCTCATCGTCAACGCGAACTCCTACACGCCCGCGCTCCGCGACGACGCGTGGGCGCGGGGCCTCGAGCTCTACGTATGGACGGTCAACGACATGACCGCCGTGCGCGACCTGCTGCGCGACTCCGTCGACGGCATCATCACCGACCGCACGTTCGCCGCGAAGGCCGAGCAGCAGAACATCCGCTACGAGACGGGCATCGCGACCCGGCTCGAGGACGCCTTCCGCCGCGCGATCGGCTGGTGAGCAGGGTCAACCCCCTGCGGGATGCCGCCCGCGCCGCTAGCGTCGGGGGATGGCTGACACCGACACCGTGGTCCACGACCGCGACGGCTCCCGGTTCGTGCTCGTGCGCGCGGGCCAGGAGATCGGAGAGACCGTCTACGAGACCCGCGAGGACGGCGGCATCGTCTTCGTGCACACCGAGGTCGACCCCGAGCTGCAGGAGCGCGGGCTCGGCTCGCAGCTCGTGAAAGGCGCCCTCGACCAGCTGCGGGCCGAGACGCAGGTGCGCATCGGGGCGACGTGCCCCTTCGTGCGGCGCTACCTCGCCGAGCACCCCGAGTACGAGGACCTCACGACGCGGTAGCGTCACGCGACCCGCCCACGTGGATGCGGGCGACGCCCTTCTCGAGGTCGAGGAGCGGGTCGCCCGGCGCCGGGGCGGGCGCGGGCAGCTCGGTCTGCCGCTCCTGCTCCTGCAGCGCCTCCTGGCGGTTCGGGGCGAAGAGCCCGTCGACGGGGCCCATGATGTTGCCCGCGCTGCGGCGCCAGTCCTTGCCGCCCTGCCCGAAGTCCATGACGCCGACGGCCTGACCGACGGCGCACGCGACGACGATGACCGCCGGCACCGCGACCCACCAGACCCAGCCCCACTCCACCGCGACAGGATACGCGCGGCCGCTGAGCCGGTCGCTCAGGAACGCGAGGGCACGACGTGCGGGCGGCCGTCGATGTCGATCACCCGCACGACGAGGCCGTAGACCTCCGAGACCGCCTCCGCCGTGAGCACCTCGGTCGGGGGGCCGACGGCGACGAGCGAACCCTTCGCGAGGAGCGCGACGCGATCGGCGACGGCGCCCGCGAGCGACAGGTCGTGCACGACCATGACGACCGCGCGGCCCTCGTCGGCGAGCGACCGGGCGATCCTCAGCACGTCCTCCTGGTGCCGGAGGTCGAGGGCGGCGGTCGGCTCGTCGAGGAAGACGATGCCCGTCTGCTGCGCGAGCACGCGCGCGAGCGACACGCGCGCCCGTTCACCGCCGGAGAGCTCGGTGAACCGCCGGTGCGCGAGGTGCTCGACGTCGGCCGCGCGCGCCGACGCGGCGACGACCGCGGCGTCCTCGGCGAGCTCCGCCGAGCGCGTCCACGGCGAGCGCCCCATCTGGATGACCTCGATCACCCGGAACGGGAACGACAGGGCGTTCTCCTGCGTGAGCACCGCGCGCCGCCGAGCGAGCTCGAGCGGCGTGAACGAGGCGAGGTCGCGGTTGTCGAGCGTGACCATCCCCGCCGACGGGGTGCGTTCGCCCGAGAGCACCGAGAGGAGCGTCGACTTGCCCGCGCCGTTCGGTCCGACGAGGGCGAGCACCTCGCCCGGCACGATGTCGAGCGAGACGTCGCGCAGCACCTCGCGGCCGTCGAGGTCGACCGAGAGCCCGCGCGCCGAGAGCACCGCCGCCCCGGTCACGCCCAGCCCCCCGACCGGCGACGCTGGCGCCAGAGGAGGAAGAAGAAGAACGGTCCGCCGACGAGGGACGTGAGCATCCCGATCGGCAGTTCGGCACCCGAGACGACGACGCGCGCGAGCAGGTCGGCGATGAGCATGAGCACGGCGCCGCCGAAGGCCGAGAACAGGATGAGCGCGCGGTGCCGCGGCCCGAGGATCATGCGCACGAGGTGCGGCACGACGAGTCCGACGAACGAGATGATGCCGACGAACGCGACGCCGACACCCGTGAGCAGGGCGACGATGACGATCGAGACGAGCCGCAGCCGCTCGACGTCGAGTCCGAGGTGGCGGGCGTTGCGCTCCCCGAGGGCGAGGAGGTCGTACCGCCGGCCGAGGAGGATCGCGGCCGCGACGCCGATCACCGCGACGACGGCGACGACGGCGACCTCGCGCCAGAGCGACCCGTTGAGCGAGCCGAGCTGCCAGAACACGATCTGCTCGCGGTTGGCGGTGCTCGTCGCGAACAGCACGAACGCGAGGCCCGCCCCGCCGAACGCGTTCACGGCGATGCCGGTGAGCAGGAGCGTCACGACCTCGGTGCGGCCGTTCGCGCGCGACACGAGGTAGACGAGGAGCGTCGCGAGGAGGCCGCCCGCGAACGCGAGCACGGCGACCGCGTAGTCGCCGAACATGCTGAGCCCGAGCGAGATCGCGATCGCCGCGCCGAGCGCCGCGCCCGAGGAGACGCCCACGACGCCCGGCTCGGCGAGGGGGTTGCCGAAGATCGCCTGCATCACCGCTCCGGCGGTCGCGAGCGCCGCGCCGACGACGACGGCCATGACGATGCGGGGGAAGCGCACGAACCACAGCGCCGACTCGACGACCTCGTCGTCGGGCGCCCACGGGTTCGGGATGAAGAGCGCGCGCAGGATCGAGCCGACGACATCCGCCGTCGAGACGGGCAGTTGCCCGAGGAGCGCGGACGCGAGCGTGCCGCCGACCAGGAGGGCGGCGAGCACGAGAGCGAGGACGAGTTTGCGCACGGTGGGACGGTTCAGGGAACCCGGTAGAGCCACTCGTCGGTGCCGAACTTCGTCTCGACGAGCTCGCGGGCGCGGGCGAGTTCGAATTCGCTCAGCCGCCCGTCGACGAGGCCGTGGGCGCCCCGGAACGTGGCGATCATCCGCTCGATGATCTCGGCGCGCGACAGGCCCGTCTGCGAGCGCAGCGGGTCGACGCGCTTCGCCGCGGACGTGGTGCCCTTGTCGCTGAGCTTCTCGCGGCCGATGCGCAGCACCTGCGCCATGCGGGAGCCGTCCATGTCGTAGGCCATCGTGACGTGGTGCAGCACGCCGCCGTTGCCGAGGCGCTTCTGCGCGGCGCCGCCGATCTTGCCTGCGGGGGACGCGATGTCGTTGAGCGGCACGTAGCTCGCGTCGATCCCGAGGCTCTGGAGCGCCTGCACGGCCCACTCGTCGAAGAACGCGTAGGAGTCGGCGAACGACATGCCCTGCACGAGGTCGATGGGGGCGTAGATCGAGTAGGTGACGGCGCCGGGCGGCTCGATGAACATCGCGCCGCCGCCCGAGATGCGCCGCACGACCGGGAACCCGTACTTCTGCGCGTTGTCGGGGTCGACCTCGTTCTTGACCGACTGGAAGGACCCGATGACGACGGCGGGGGACGCCCACTCCCAGAACCGCAGCGTCGGCTTGCGGCGGCCCTCGCCGACCTCTTCGGCGAGCACCTGGTCGAGCGCGAGGTGCATGAGCGGCTCGAGCGGACCGGGCTGCACGAGCTCCCACTCGTAGTCGCTCCACGACGTCGCGTGCTGGAGCGCCCGGCGCACGGCGGTCGCGACGGCTTCGGCCGAGAAGCCCAGCAGCACGGCGCCCTCGGGGAGGGCGGCGGTCACGGCCGCGGCGATCGAGCGCGCGTCCGAGCCGACGGGGAGACCGGTGAGGGCGGCGTCGATCGCGGGCAGGGCGTCGTCGGGCTCGAGGAAGAAGTCGCCGGAGAGCCGGACGTTCGCGAGCATCCCGTCGACGACGTCGAGGTCGACGACGACGAGCTTGCCGCCGGGGACCTTGAACTCACCGTGCATGGGGCGCCTCAATCTGGCATGACGAAGGGAGCGGATTCCGCTCCCTCTATTCAAGAGTACCCGCGACCCCCCGGCTTGCCACAAGGCCCCCGACGTGAGGCAGGATCGACCCTCGTGCCCGTCTTCGACCTCCCCGATCGGCTCGCCGCGAAGCGCGACCCGGGCCTCATCGCCGCCGACGAGGAGCACTTCACCCGCATCGCCGCGACCCTCGAGCGCACGATCGCCGACCTCGAGGAGCGCCGCGACGCCGCGCGCCTGCTCGACGACGGCGACCGCGAGGGCCAGGAGCGCAGCGACCGCGACCAGGAGATCCATCGGCTCACCGCGCGGCTCGGGATGCTGCGCCGGTTCGGCGTCGACCTCGCGCTCGGTCGCATGGTCGCCGACGACGGGAGCGTCCGCTACGTCGGGCGTCTCGGGCTCGCCGACGAGCGCGGGGAGCCGCTCCTCGTCGACTGGCGGGCTCCCGCGGC
>Ga0065721_10000225_pt1 | contig 10044 bp, 10 predicted proteins | sample Mesricmetagenome_FD_59108 | JGI IMG/M metagenome (GOLD analysis project Ga0065721, IMG submission 59108) | Mesophilic microbial community from rice straw/compost enrichment Sample: eDNA_1 v2 (version 2) | ecosystem: Engineered > Solid waste > Grass > Composting > Bioreactor | place: USA: Davis... | reverse complement strand
AACCCAATCTGCTGTTATCTTTCACATGGAAAGCTTCTGCTAACATGGCATCTTCCTCCGCTCCCATTTCTGTAAGTCCCGGATCATTGATCACGTATACCTGACAAGAAGCGCACATCGCCATTCCGCCACAAACTCCAATCGTTCCTTCTTCAGCAAGCTCATAAGAGCGGATCACTTCCATCAGGTTCATGGACATATCCGTAGGTGCTACGATATCGTGGGTTATCCCTTCTCTATCGGTAATTTTTATATTGATATCACTCATCGACAACTCAATTTAGTCAATTTTTTTCACAACCGCTTTTTCAGCTTCTTTACGGCTTCCGTCGAATCCGTCTACTCCACTCACTGTTGTATATTTTAATACATATTTTTTACCCGGATTCAATCTGTTGTAAACACTCTGACACATCAAAGTAGCTTCATGGAATCCGCAAAGGATTAGTTTTAATTTTCCCGGATAAGTATTGATATCTCCGATTGCATATATTCCGTCAATATTGGTTTGATAATCAAGAGCGTTGTTTACCACGATCGCATTTTTCTCGATATTCAGACCCCAGTTTCCGATCTCTCCCTAAGTTTTGGAGTCAATCCGAATAATGGAATAAAGTAGTCCGTTTCAATATCGAATGCTTCCTGACCTTCCACTTCTACAGTGATTGCTTCTACTTTTCCGTCACCTTTTATCGCGGTAACTTCAGCAGGTGTAATCAGTCTGATCTTTCCTTCATTTTTCAGGTCCTGAACTTTTTCTACAGAATCTAAAGCTCCTCTGAACTCATTTCTTCTGTGGATCAAAGTAACCTCACTTGCCACATTGGAAAGGAAAATACTCCAGTCCAGCGCAGAATCTCCACCACCCGCGATTACTACTTTTTTATTTCTGAAATGTTCAGGTTCCTTTACGAAATATTCTACACCTTTTTCTTCGTAGTCAGCAATATTTTCAATAGTTGGTTTTCTAGGTTCGAAAGTACCTAATCCTCCTGCAATAGCAATAGCCTTTGCTCTGTGAACAGTTCCCTTATTGGTAATTACCTCAAACCATTCATCATCCACTTTTGTATAAGAAACAGCAGTCTCTCCCAGAGTGAATCCCGGCTGGAACTGTTTGATCTGTTCCATTAAATTATCAATTAATTCTCCGGCATTTACAGATGGATAACCAGGTATATCAAAAATAGGTTTCTTAGGATAAAGCTCTGCCAATTGTCCTCCTGGTTGAGGAAGTGCATCTATGATATGGCACTTCATTTTAAGTAAACCTGCTTCAAAAACAGCAAAAAGTCCGGTTGGCCCAGCTCCTATGATCAATATATCAGTAGTTATCATAATTGGTTAGTATAATTTTAATAATCAGTGTACCTGCAAATTTACTAATTTTAATGCGAAGCTATTTGATTCAGTCTAAATAAAAACCTGAGATATGTCAAATATCACGAAAAAAATTAAAGTTTTTNAATTTGGCAGCCTTTTTGTAAAATTTATGCTATGAAGAAAATTTTAAATATCATTGCCATATTCCTATTCTGTTTTGGTTATGGGCAAATAAACAATATTTCAGACGGCGAGTCCATCACATTCAGAATACATTACGGATTTCTGAATGCCGGAACGGCAACTTTAACGACAAAAAAAACCAATTATAAGGGAGAACCTCATCTCTATGTGAAAGGAACAGGCCAGACTACAGGTGCTGTGAAAGCATTTTTCAAAGTGGAGGATCTTTACGAAAGTTTCATAAACGTTGATACCGGATTACCAAGCTTTTACGTAAGAAATGTAAAAGAAGGGAGTTATCGACAGCATTTTGAAACCGTATTCAATCATGATAACAATACGTTGGTATTGACCGATAAAAAAACGCCTGCAAACGGCTCTAAGGTTATAAAATCCGTGAAGGGAGTTCAGGATATGCTTTCATGCTTCTATTATTTAAGAAGTAAAAGTCCAAATGAACTGAAGGTAGGAACTGTTATTAATATGAATGTATGGATAGATGATGAAATGTTTCCCTTTCAGCTTAAAGTTGTAGGTACGGAAAATCTTAAAACCAAATTCGGAACGATCAATTGTCTGAAAATCATCCCGTCTGTAAAAAGNGGAAGAGTTTTCAAAGAAAAAGAAGGAGTGACAATGTGGGTAACCAACGATGCCAATCATATCCCGATGCTTTTAAAAGCAGAATTGGCAGTAGGTTCATTAAAAGCAAGTATCGATAGTTTCAAAAACGTGAAATACCCTTTAAAGTTCTATAAATAAGCATAATTTGTTTTAGCTAACNAAATGTCTGTGAGAATTTTCGCAGGCATTTTTCTTTTATGGTGTAACGAATATTCGATAATGGTTGTCATATCATTATAAGCTAAGAGACATGAAACTCAAATTATTAATATGCACATTATCATTTTCATCTTGCTTCATTTATTCACAGAAAAAAAGAAAAGGATAATATCACACGAAAAAAAAATACTCATCACAAAAACATCTTCTTCCCCAAAAATAGATGGGATTCTCGATGATGTTGAATGGCAAACTGCGCCCATTGCAACAGGCTTCATTGAGAGAAACCCCAACAACGGAAAACCTCAGGCGGATTCCATAAAAACAGAGGTGAAAATATTATATGACGATACCGGAATATATTTCGGGACACAGATGTATGATCCCACTCCGCAGAAAATTGCAAAAGAACTTACCGAAAGAGACGGGATAAATAATGATGATTACTTCGGAGTGACACTTAACGGATATAATGATAAGCAGCAAAGTCTTGAATTTGTCGTAACTGCTGCAGGTGTTCAGTATGATGCGAANATCACCACAGATGGTGAAGACTCTTCCTGGAACGGCATCTGGTACAGTGGAGTAAAAATCAATGAAAAAGGTTGGGCAGTTGAAATAAAAATTCCTTATTCAGAATTAAGGTTTCCTGAAAATCAGGTTCAGGAATGGGGAATCAATATGTTTCGAAGAATCGAAAGGATAAAAGCTTCTTATGACTGGAATTTTGTGGACAACCGAAAAAACTCTTATACTTTATTTGATGGTGTTTTACAGGGAATCAAAAACATCAACCCTCCTACCCGATTATCTTTCACCCCTTATTTTTCTACATATGTCAACAATTTTGACGGAAATACCACTTCCAGTTTCAACGGTGGGATGGATGTAAAATACGGCATCAGTGATGCTTTTACATTCGACATGACCCTCATTCCGGACTTCGGACAGGCTAATTTTGATAATTCCATTTTAAACCTTACGCCTTTTGAGCAGCAATTTTCCGAACAAAGAACTTTCTTCACAGAAGGAACCGAACTTTTCAGCAAAGGAGGGATGTTCTACTCCCGAAGAGTGGGCGGTGAACCAACAGGATATCCCATAACTACGGAAAAAGAGGAGGTATTGGAACATCCTTCAAAGGTAAAATTATTCAATGCTTTTAAAATTTCAGGGAGAACAAACAAAGGTTTGGGTATAGGTTTTTTTAACGGAGTCACTCAAAAAATGGAAGCCACCATCATCAATAATGAAACCGGAGAGAGAAGAAAAGAAGTGGTAGAACCCTGGACAAATTACAGTGTCCTCGTTTTTGATCAGAGATTCAACGGTAACTCCTCTGTTTCTTTAGTAAACACGAATGTTACCCGGGATGGAAATTTCCGTGATGCCAATGCAACCGGAATTCTCTGGGACATCAATAACAAGAAAAATACTTACAAAACTTTCGGAAGTCTGAAAGGAAGCTGGGTGATGAACGGCGAAACAAAGTTCGGCACAAGAGGCGAAGCAGGAGTTGAAAAAATTGCAGGAAAAAACCGTTTTTCACTTAACGGAAATGTAACGACAGAAGACTGGAACATCAATGACCTGGGTTTTTCCACCAAAACCAATTTTGCCAATTATAACGCATGGTATGGCTACAGAATTTTACAGCCCACCGAAAAGTTCAATAATATTTACCTGAATTTCAACCTTAATTATTACCACAGACTGGAACCTTTCCTGAACTCCAATTTTGTGTTCAATAACAACAACAGCTTCACCGACAAGCAATTCAGGGTTTTTGGAGGCGGAATCGAGTTCACGCCATTCGGGCAAAATGATATTTATGAACCAAGAACCTCCGGAAGACACCTGAAAGTTCCGGGATATTTCGATTCGTGGATCTGGTTTGAAAGTGACAGCCGCAAAAAGCTTCAGTATAATTTCACCATAGATTATTACGCATATAATGAAACAGGAAGAAATCAGGTGTTTACCAATTTCGGACTGAGATACCGGTTTTCAGATAAATTCAATGTGCATTGGTCTTTCAATCCAAGTTTCAGCAATAATGAAACAGGTTTTGCAGGAAAGAACGATACAGATATCTTCATTGGAAGAAGACAGAGAAATACGTATGAAAATGCTTTAAGCTCCAAGTATACTTTTAATGAAAAAATGGCTCTGTCATTGGCTTTCCGACACTATTTCTCCGATGTTACCTACAAACAATTCTACACTCTGAACGAAGACGGAAGCTTAGCAGAAACTTCCCAATTCAACAGTAATTTAAACGGAACTTATAATGCCTGGAACGTAGACTTGAGGTTTTCATGGTGGTTTGCACCGGGAAGTCAGCTGACATTATTATATAGAAATGCCACTTCCAATTATCTTGAAAGTTCGAGATTAAGTATCAAAGACAATTACAATGTGCTTTTCAATGAGCCTATGGTGAATAATTTTTCTTTAAAACTTACCTACTTTTTAGATTATAACAGAGTAAAAAGCTGGACAAAGAAAAAGAATAAAATTTAATGATGAATACTATTTTAAACGCAGCTCATTTTATCATCTTGCGTTGATAGTGAAAAATCTGGTTTATATTTTGAGAAATCAGTTTTTAATTACGTTTTGTTTCTTAGGTCAGTAATTAAAAACAAAACCTCCGGTGTTTCCGGAGGTTTGATTTTTTATAATGTTTTAAACTGTTCCAATGTTCTGATGTCATTTTCGAAGAACATTCTGATATCACTCATTTGGTAAAGAAGCATTACGATCCTTTCAATACCCATTCCGAATGCATATCCTGAATATTTCTCTGCATCAATATTTACATTTTTAAGAACTGCAGGATCTACCATTCCGCATCCCATGATCTCCAGCCAGCCTGTTCCTTTTGTAATTCTGTAATCTGTTTCAGAATTCAATCCCCAATACACATCAATTTCAGCACTTGGCTCCGTGAAAGGGAAATAAGAGGGTCTCATTCTGATTTTAGACTTTCCGAAAAGTTCCGTAGTAAAGAATTGGATTGTCTGCTTTAGATCGGCAAAGCTCACATTTTCATCAATGTATAATCCTTCGATTTGGTGGAAAATACAGTGAGAACGCGAAGAAACCGCTTCATTCCTGAATACTCTTCCCGGAGATAAAATTCTGATAGGCGGCTGATTTTCTTCCATATAACGGATCTGTACCGAAGAAGTATGCGTTCTTAAAAGAATATCCGGATTCTGTTCAATGAAGAAGGTATCCTGCATATCTCTTGCCGGGTGATATTCCGGAAGGTTCAGAGCTGTAAAGTTATGCCAATCGTCCTCGATTTCCGGTCCGTCCGCTACTGCAAAACCAATGGATTTAAAGATCTCAATAATTCTGTTTTTAACCAGATTGATGGGATGTCTGGAACCCAGATCCAATGGAAAAGCAGGTCTTGTAAGATCTTCTTTTTCTACAACAACAGAAGACTGAGAAGAATTTTTCAAATCTTCCAATTTAGCAGCAACAGCTTGTTTCAAAGAATTGATCTTTTGCCCGAATTCTTTCTTCTGGTCGTTGGGAACCTCTTTGAATTTTTCAAAAAAATCATTTAGGACTCCTTTCTTACCATTATACTTGATTCGGAAATTCTCTATCTCCTCTTTAGATGTCGCACTGAAACTGTTTACCTCAACAAGTAGTTCTTCTATCTTTTCTATCATTGTTTTGTTTTCAAAAAAAATGTTTTGCAAAAATACGGTTTTTCAACGTAATAATTTTCTTTATTTAATATAAAAAAATCTGCCTCCCGAAAGAGACAGACTTCAATCACTTGTTTCACTTAAATAAAAAAATTACTTTTTTTCTAAAGCCTTAATGCTGATCTGAAGTGTCACCTCATCTTTGATCACTCCATTAGCAGCAGGAGCCTGGAATTTCACACCAAACTCTTCTCTTTTAATATCTTTGGGCTCAGTTGCAATGCTAACTTCTCCTTCTTTCACAGAAACATTAGCTTTAAACTGAGTAGGTTTTGTAATTCCTTTGATCGTTAGGTTACCATCCAAAAGGGTATTATAATCCCCTTCAGCAGAAGGAGTAACTTTTGTGATCTCATAGGAAGCCGTAGGGAATTTTTCTACTTCAAAGAAATCTCCACTCTTCAAATGACCGTTTAATTTTCCAAGCTGTTCAGCATCGTTTTGAAGGTCAACAGAAGTCAGGGAATTCATATCGGCAACAAATTTTCCGCTTTCAAGCTGTCCGTCTTTTACCGTAACATCACCGCTTTCAAACTTAATGGTCCCAAAGTGGCTTGTATTTTCTGATTTAAATATTTTATATCCCTTCCACTCTACTTTACTNTTTAAAGTATCTACTGCATACTGAACTCCTTCCTGAGTGGTGGTTACTTCATTCGTTTCACTTGTAAGAGGTTTGTCTTTTTTACACGACACTACTGCAAGAGATGCAATAAAAAGACTTGGAATAACCAATGAAAACAATTTTTTTCTCATTTTTGATATTATTAATACTCCTGCTAATTTAATAAAAAATTTTATTTTTTTATAAAAACATTACATTTGTAATATGCTATTAGAAATAAACAATTTACATTTTTCATATACTAAAGATAAGCCGCTGTTTCAGAACCTCAACCTGAGATTTGAAGAAGGAAAGATCATTGCACTTGCAGGAGAAAGCGGGTGTGGAAAATCCACTTTACTGAGCCTGATTTATGGACTCCTAGACTGGGAAAGCGGAGAAATTATCTTTAATGGAAGATCACTTTTAGGCCCCAAAGGAAATCTGGTTCCGGGAGAGGCGGAAATGAAGTTCGTAGCACAGAATTTTGATCTGATGCCTTATGCTACCGTTGCGGAAAATGTAGGAAAGTTTATCTCGAATATCAATTTAACCAAGAAAAAAGAAACCGTTCAGGAACTTTTGGAAGTGGTGGGACTGGAAGAGTTCGCTCATATTCTGCCTAAATATTTAAGTGGTGGTCAACAACAAAGAGTAGCCATCGCAAGAGCACTTTCTGTAATGCCAAAGCTTCTGATCTTGGATGAGCCTTTCAGCAACCTTGACTTTTCTAGAAAAATAGAACTCAGGGAAAGGCTTTTCAGGTATGTGAAACAGAATAATATTTCTCTGATCATNTCNACTCACGAACTTCAGGAGATTATGCCGTGGCTGGATCAGATCATTATTCTTCAAAACGGAAGATTAATCCAGAATGAAAGTCCCGAAGAAACCTATAAGCATCCTTATAATGCTTATGTTGCGAAACTTTTCGGTGAGGTGAATATTTTCAGTGAAAATGAAATGACAGATCTTCAGATTCCGAAATTCTCTTATTATCCTCATGAGATCAAAATTACGGACATCGGTTTGGATGCTGAACTTCTGGAAAGCAGATTTGCAGGAAACCATTTTTGGAATAAGATCAGAGTAAAAAATAAAGAACTGGTTGTTTATTCCAATAAGAAGTTGGAGAATGCAATTAAAGTGGCATTTCAGTAAAGCAAAATTGCGGATTTTCTAAATCGTTAAATTGCTAATCTACACCTGTATTAAAATATATAATCAACAGATTCACTAATAGTTATTGTTAATTTGTGGATAAAAAATTGATAGTAAGAAATCTACTTTCTGAAACTTTTCTTACATTTGTATTTCCACAGCATAAGGAAATTTTTGGTTAATTCTCTTTCTGCCTTTAGACGGACATTAGCAGATCCCTGCAATCAACGTCTTTGAAAGATTACACTGTCCAATTTTTTCCTTTTTTTATGCAAAAAAATGCGCCTTTTGAAGACGCATTTGATTGTTAAGCTTTCTTTACAAATTCAGATTTCAGCGCCATCGCACCAAATCCATCGATTTTACAATCAATGTTATGATCGCTATCTGGTCTTAGACGGATATTTTTCACTTTTGTTCCCGCCTTTTACAGGTTTTGGAGCTCCTTTTACAGGCAAATCTTTGATTACAACCACAGAATCTCCATCCTGAAGCTCATTCCCGTTGGAATCCAATATTTTCCCTGAACTAGCAGCTTCTGCAGCTAGTCTCTTCAGGATTCCATTCATAAAANCACTGAGAACAAACCATCATATTATCACTTGGATAAGTAAACTCAGAGCTACATTTTGGACAAATTACAGTATCACTCATATCTTCTTTTTTGCAAAGATAAATTTTTAACAGATTTATTGGAAATTTTTGAATNTGACAATTATCCTGAGTTCTTTTTAGGATTACTGTTTTAGCTATAGCAANACATAAACCGCTACTCAGAATTATCAACTTTAATTCGTACCTTTGCCAATTCAAATCGAAAGAACCTAATCTTATGGAACTTATTCACAGAAACCTGGCCATCGGTATTCATGATGCCTTACAAGAAACATTTTTTGAGAAAAACAAATACGCTGATAAAGTTATTGAAAGACTTTTGAAAGCCCACAAAAAATGGGGAAGCCAGGACAGAGCTGTTGTTTCTGAGATCTTCTACAATATCATCCGTTGGAAAAAACGCCTGGAATATTATATGGGAGAAGGTGTAAAGCCTAATAATATCTACAAACTTATCCTTGCTTATCTGCTTTGGAGCAAAACCAATTATAAAAAATTTGAAGAATTTGACGGGATAAAAATCGCCGACATTCTTACCAAGCTTAAGAAAAATACTGTTCCTACAAAAGCCATCGAACATTCTATCCCTGATTGGTTAGCCGAAACTCTGGAAAAAGAATTAGGCGACAGATGGGAAAAAGAAATACAGGCTCTGAATGAGCAGGCTCCGACAGTTTTAAGAGCCAACACGTTAAAGACCACTACAAAAGAACTTATTTCAGATCTTGCTGATGAAAACATCACTTCTTTCAGCATTAAAAATTATCCGGATGCCGTACAATTGGAGGAAAAGAAAAATGTTTTCCTTACAACTGCATTCAAAGAAGGATTATTTGAAGTTCAGGATGCATCTTCTCAAAAGATCGCTTATTTCCTTGATGTAAAAGAAGGACAAAGAGTGGTGGATGCCTGTGCAGGCGCCGGAGGAAAAACGCTTCACCTGGCTGCTTTAATGAAAAACAAGGGACAGATCATCGCTCTGGATATTTTCGAATGGAAATTAGCAGAACTGAAACGCCGTGCTAAAAGAGCCGGAGCACATAATATCGAAACCCGNATGATCTCNGANAANAAAGTCATCAAACGTCTTTATGATAAAGCAGACAGACTTTTAATCGATGCTCCATGTTCCGGTTTAGGAGTTTTAAAGAGAAATCCGGACAGTAAGTGGAAGATCGATAATGATTTTATTGAGCGAATCAAAAAAGAGCAGCAACAGATCCTTCAGGATTATTCAAAAATGCTTAAAAAAGGTGGAAAAATGGTGTATGCTACATGCTCTATCCTGCCTTCGGAAAACAATGAGCAAGTAGAAAAATTCCTGGAGACTAATCCGAACTTCAAAATGATCAAAGATGAGAAAGTAATGCCAAGTGAAGGCTATGACGGATTCTATATGGCGTTGATCGAAAGAATTTCTTAAAAAACAAAAACATACACACTTAAAAAACTACTCTAAAACAGGGTAGTTTTTTGTTGCTTAATTCGGCATAAATTGTTAATTTACAATCAACATGTAACAAATCAATCATTGCATACTTATTGTATTGGAAGAAATTTCAAATCACACAAATTGTGATTATTTACACTAAAATTTGTGATTTTTGTAAGTAAAATTTTTATTATGGGAAAAAGAATCTTTTTTAA
>Ga0065721_10007985_pt1 | contig 10046 bp, 12 predicted proteins | sample Mesricmetagenome_FD_59108 | JGI IMG/M metagenome (GOLD analysis project Ga0065721, IMG submission 59108) | Mesophilic microbial community from rice straw/compost enrichment Sample: eDNA_1 v2 (version 2) | ecosystem: Engineered > Solid waste > Grass > Composting > Bioreactor | place: USA: Davis... | reverse complement strand
CCGCCGCATGGGCCTTTCGGCCACGCACTTCGTCAATCCGCATGGCCTGCACGATCCCGGACAGGTCACGTCGGCGCGCGACCTTGCCGTGCTCTCGCTCTACATCCTGCAGACCTACCCGCAATATGCGCCGATCTTCGGCACCGAGGAGGTGACGATCGGCAAGCGCGTGTATGAATCGCAGAACGAGCTTCTGACCAAGTTCGCCGGCACCACCGGCATGAAGACCGGGTATGTGTGCTCCTCGGGCCTCAATATCGTGGCAACCGTCGAGCGCGGCGGGCGTCGGCTGCTCGCGGTCGTCCTCGGCGCCTCCTCGGCGCGCGAGCGCAACGAGCGCACGGCGCAGCTGGTGCTGAGCGCCCTTTCCGGCAATGCGGCCCGCACGGGCCAGAACCTCCTGGCGCTCCCCAACCAGGCCGGCGCCGCCCCGGTCGACATGCGTCCGATGATCTGCGGGGCCCAAGCCAAAGACTATGTGGCCGCGCAGGAAGCGGCCTTTCCCATGGGCCTCGAAGGGCAGCCCAGCTATCTCACCGATACCATCGAGGCGGCGAGCTATGTCGCGGCCGACCTTGGACGCATCCGCACCGGCATTCCGCTGCCGCGTCCGCGGCCCGACCACATGCCGGTGATGATCACGACGCCCACCCAGCCGGAAGCGGTTGCCGAGGCGGACCTGCGGCCGGGCCTCTCGGCGACGGTCACTGCCGCCGGCATCCCGTTCCCGCGCCCGCGGCCGAACTTCTAGGCCTTCCCGGACGAACTCTTGACGATGGTGAAGCGCAGGACGCCCGCCTCCTCGGCGAGCGTCACGGCATGGCCGTTCTGCCGGCAGTAGAGTGGAATGTCCACCTTGGCGATGGGGTCGGTGGCGAGCACGACGAGTTCGGCGCCCGCCGCGAGCGTGTCCAGCCGCTTTTCCGTGCGCAGCACGGGCAGGGGGCATTTCTGCCCCCTGGCGTCGACGATGTCGGGACTATTGGGCAACCAGCAGCACCCAGTGCACGCCATAGGCGGATGTCGGGTTGGCGGCGACCGCGATTCCGGCGCGGCGCGCGCCGGGGGTCGCCAGTGCCGCGGCGTCGGGCGAACTGTTGCGCCAGCCCGAGAACGTCTCGGCAAAGGTCGCATAGCCCGCGCTCGAGCGCATGGCGGCGACGCCCTGGGGCGGACGCGGCGCGGTGCCGGTCTGCGCATACTGGTTGGCGAGCTCCTGGGCCTGCGCATCGAGGCTAGCGTCGGCGGTGAGGGCGCCGGCGCCGACGCTCGCGCGATAGGAGTTGATGAGGCCCAGCGCCTGTGCCCTGTCGAGGGTCGCGCCCGGCTGGTCCATGCGGGCCGAGAGCCCCGCGGGGAGCGCGGCCGGCGCACCGCCGCCGGAAAAGGCGCTGCAGGCGGCAAGCAGGGCCGCGAGCGCGGCAGCGGCAGCGATGGTCGGCAACGGCCGAATGGCGCGGCGAAGCGGGGTCGTGTCGGTCATTCGTCTTCCTTCAAAGGGTCAACTCGATCATGGCCCCCATGTGCCACCTATAGCGCATCCCTCAAGAAATACTGAATCGTCTCAGGGCCTGCGCACATGGCGAGGCATCGCGGCGCGATCATGGCCGCTCCGGGTCGATTGCCAGGGATTGAACGAGAAGGATGTGCGTGGCGGCTATCTCGCGGCCGCGGCCGCATCCGGGCTCTGGCCGGACTGTGCCGCGCGCCGCTCCGGCAGATGCACCAGCCCGCCCCACGTGCCGAGCACCGTGCCGCAATGGGAGCAGGCGACGATCTCCCTGCTCGGGAGCCTCGCGGCCGTGAGCTCGTTCCTCGAACCGCACACTGCACAGACTGCCACCGCGTGGGTGGTTTCACGATCGGTCATAGCTTCGCCCATGTCGAAAAGCAGGCGGGAGCTTGAACCCTGTTTTTATGCTGACGGGGGCATTGGACTCTCAGCGCCAGCCTGCCTCTGGAGAGTGCCGACGATTAAACCATGTTATACCCCGGCAATACGCCCCACAACGTCAAAAGACATATGGATCGCGTTTTGCGATGGCCGGGCGGCGAAAGGGCCGGCGGGCAGGGCTCGGGGAAGTGGTGATCCCGGCGCGATTCGAACGCGCGACCCCAGGATTAGGAATCCTGTGCTCTATCCTGCTGAGCTACGGGACCACATCCGTCTCGATAGCAAAATTGCGGCTGTTGGCAAACCACTAAGACTGCATGGCGGATATCGGTTGGTACCGCCGGGTGCGGATATGCGTCCGGTGCGGATGCGGGCGAGGGTAGCACGGGGAGCCGCCGCCTCTTGCCGGGTTTGCCTATCCTTTCAGCCGTGCAGCTCGACGTAGTGCGGGTTGTACATGACGCCGAGGACATTGCCGAAGGGATCGACAACGGAGGCGGTGACGAAGCCTGTTTCCCCGCGCCTGGTGATCGGGTCGTATTCGCTCGCGCCCTTCTGCTTGAGGCGCTCGACGGCGGCCTCGATGTCGTCGACGTGCCAGAGGAGGATCGCGCCGCCGGGGCCGGGCTGCATGGCGGGCGGCGCATAGCGGCGGTCGATGATGCCGAACTCGTCGGCATCGTCGCCGATGCGGAACTCGACGTAGGCCGGCGCCTCGCGGCTCGGCATCTGGAAATAGGCCTCGACCCCGAAGAGGTCGGCGTACCAGTCCCTCGCGGCCACGAGGTCGTCGGCCCAGAAGTTCACGGTGGCCATGCCCCGCAGGAAGTGCTTGTTCGTCATTTCGTCTTGCTCCAAGCTGGCGTTGATGATGGAGCCATGATGCCGCGCGACCTCGGTTCCGTATTTCAAAAACCCGCAGTCCCTTACGAGCCGCGCGGACGCCTCGATCCGGCGGGATTCGAGCGGAATGTCTGCTTCCGCGCGATGGCGCCGCCGCCCGCGCTCGAGTTCTTCCTCGACCATCTCTGGGTGATCCGCTGGGAGGGTATCGAGGGGACGTACATGTCGGCCGAGGTGATGCATCGGCCCTTCGTCGACGCGTTCGTCGCGGCCGGCGAGGACGGCATCCAGGGCACGTTCCGCGGCCGGCGCGTCTATCGGGCGAGCGGCAGCGGGCGGATCGTCGGTGCCCGGTTCCGGCCGGGTGTGTTCCGCTGCTTCTGGCCCGGTGAGCTCTCGACCCTGCAGGACATGACCATGCCCCTGGCATCGGCGTTCCCGGATTTCGACGAGGCCCGGCGCAGCGCCGTGCTCGCCGCCGACGACGAGGGAGCGGCGGCCAGGCTCGCCGACCTCCTGCTGAGCGCCGCGCCCGATGAGGACGACAACGTCGTCGTCATCAACGCGATCATCGAGGCTGTGGAGCGCGACAGGGACCTTGCCTGCGTCGCGGACGTCGCCGCGGCCTTCGACCGCAGCGAGCGGTGGCTGCAGCAGCTCTTTCGGGACTACCTGGGCATCGGCCTCAAATGGTTCCTAAAGCGCCAGCGCCTGCTGGCCGCCGCCGAGCGGATCCGGGGCACCGACGCGCCGGACTGGGCCGATCTCGCCTACGAGCTCGGCTACAGCAGCCAGCAGCACTTCATCACCGATTTCCGCTCCGTCGTCGGGGAAACGCCTGCCCAATACAGGCGCAGGACGCGCGGCTCCCGGGAGTAGCCCCCGGAGCGGCAAAACTTCGGAACCCGGACGAAACGCCGCTTTTACTGTCAGTTCGCCCACCCCTGGTAAGGGTTTGCACACCGGTGTGAACTAAGGCTGCCCCATTCGCGCCGATTCGCCGGGGCTCGATCACAAGGACGGGCGATGCTGCTAGACCAGACTTCGCTGATGCTGGCCATCGGATTTTCCGGGGCCGCGCTCGGGGTCACTTTGTTCATCGCCTGGCTTTCCGCGCGCAGCGAGCAGTTCCTCTTCCGCCTCGCCATCGGCGTCGTCGCGCTCGTTTGCGGCGTGGCCATCTTCAGCGGCTACCGCGAGGACTATTCGGTCGGCCGGCATTTCCTCGGGTTCATGTTCGTGCTGCTGGGCTTCTGCATGGCCTGGAACAGCGCGCGGCACTTCCGCACGGGCTCGGCGCGGTTCGCGCCGACCGCGGTGATGGCGCTCGGCGTCGTCGCGGCGACCGGCGTGCCGTTCGCGATGGGCTATGACGGGCTCGGGGCGATCGTCGCCAACATCCTGTGCACGGGGGTGCTCGTGGCGACGGCCGTCGAGCTCTGGCGGGCACGCGGCGAGGCGCCGGTCCCGATCCTCGTGACCGCGGCGCTCTACTGCACCGGCGCGATCTCGTTCTTCCTCTGCGCCGTCGCGCTCGTCATCGAAGGCGACATGGTGCTGCCGGGGGCTCCCGCCAACTGGGCCGAGGAGATCAACGCCATCGTCTCGATCTTCGCCATGAGCGGCATCGGTGCCCTGTCGCTGGCGCTGCATCAGTCGCGGCTGGCGCGCCGGCACGCGTCCGAGGCGATGACCGACCCGCTGACAGGGCTGCTCAACCGGCGGGCGCTCTTCGACCGGTTCGGCCAGGAGCCGCTTTCCGGGCCGATCGCGGTGCTGCTTTGCGACCTCGACCACTTCAAGTCGATCAACGACATCCACGGCCACGCGACGGGCGACGACGTGCTGCGCCAGTTCGCCGCGACGCTGCGCCAGCTCGTCGGCACCGCGGGCGTGCCTGCCCGGCTCGGCGGAGAGGAGTTCGCGGTGGTGCTGCGCGGGACCGGCACGCCGCAGGCCGCCGCGCTCGGCGAGCGCATCCGGGCGACCTTTGCCGATTGCGGGCTCGAGACCCTCGCCGGGCCCGTCACCTGCACCGTCAGCATCGGGGTTGCAGCCTGCGAGCAGCCGGCCGACGGGTTCGAGGCGCTGCTCGGCCAGGCGGATGCCGCGCTCTATGCGGCCAAGCGCGACGGGCGCAACCGCGTGGCGGTCAGGAACCTGCAGCTCGTCGCCTGATTCCGGCCACCCAAGTGCTGCATATTGGCAACGCCTCGCCGTTTCCTGCCATCGGATCGCCCGAAAATGACCGGCAAGCCCAAGCCGGTAAGGATTTTTTGCCGTATTCTGATGCACGGTAAATGAAATCCTCCGGGGCTCGACTTGCTCAAAGCCAGTGTGACCAGCCTTGCTCTGCTCGCCGCTGCCGCGACGATCGCCGCGCCCGCACGCGCGTGCGAGGAGCTGCGCGCCGGCCCGGTGGGCGTCGTCACGGAAGTCGTCGACGGCGATACGGTGATGCTCGACAACGGGCTCGTGGTGCGCATGATCGGCACGCAGGCGCCCAAGCTGCCGCTGGGGCGCGAAGGGTTCGTCGCCTGGCCCAAGGCCGAGCAGGCGCGCGAGGCGCTCGTTGCGATGGCTCTCGGCAAGCGGGTGCGGCTCGGCTATGGCGGGCAGGACGTCGACCGCTACGAGCGCGCGCTCGCCCACGTTTTCGTCACGCACGAGGGTGGCCAGGACGTCTGGCTGCAGCAGCAGATGGTGGCGCAGGGCCTGGCCCGCGTCTATTCCTTCCCCGACAACCGCAAGTGCCTCCCCGCGCTCTATGAGGTGGAGGGGACGGCCCGCGCCGGGCGGCTTGGAATCTGGACCGATCCCTATTACAGCGTACGTGCGGCGGACCGGCCGGAAGAGATTCTCGCACGCTCGGGCCACTACGAACTCGTCGAGGGCCGGGTGCTCCTCGCCGACGAGGCGGGCGGGCGCGTCTATCTCAATTTTGGCCGCTACTGGAAGGAAGATTTCACCGTGGTGATCGAAGCGGCGGCTCTGCGGCTCTTTGCGCAGGAGGGGCTTGATCCGCTGGCGCTGGAGGGGGCGCTCATCCGCGTGCGCGGCTGGATCGACGACAGGGACGGTCCGCGCGTCGAGGTAACCCATCCCGAGCAGATCGAGGTTCTGGCGGCACGATGATGGTTTCTGCCCGTCTCTTCAATGGATTGCGCAAGGGCGCGCTGGCGGCGGCACTGGTGGCGCTGGCCGGCTGCACGGCATTGACGGCCAGCAACGTCGCGGTCAACCGCACCGGCGACAATCCGGCGCCGGTCGTCGCGCCGCAGCCGGCGAACGACGACGAGGTCATCGGCCAGCGCGAGCATCCGCGCATCATCGCCGCCTTCGGCGGGGTCTATTCGGACCGGCAGGCCGAGATCATGATCGCGCGCATCGTCTCGCGGCTCCTGGCGGCCGCCGACCAGCCCAACGCGCAGTTCCAGGTCACCATCCTCGATTCCCCGGACGTCAACGCCTTCGCGCTGCCGGGCGGCTACATCTACGTGACGCGAGGCATCCTGGCGCTCGCCTCCGACACCAGCGAGCTTGCCGCGGTCCTCGCGCACGAGATTGCGCACGTGACGCTCCGCCACGCGCGCGCCCGCACCGACCGCAGCCGCACCACGGCCATCGTCGACCGGGTCATCACCTCGGTCTTCGGCGGCGACACCTCGACCGACGCGGTCGCCAACCGCTCGCGCATGTCGATGGCCGCCTTCAACCAGAACCAGGAGCTCGAGGCCGACCGCGAAGGCATCAAGATCGCCGGCAAGGCCGGATACGATCCGCATGCGGCCGCGCGGTTCCTCGGCGTCATGAGCCGTTTCGCCACCTTCTCGGCGGGCAGCGACACGGGCGACGATTTCCTCTCCTCGCACCCCTCGACGCCCGACCGCATCCAGAAGGCGGTGGAGACGGCCCGCAGCCTCTTCGGCGCGCCCGGCACCGGCGAGACCGACCGCAGCGGCTACATGGACGGCATCGCCGGCCTCACCTTCGGCGACAGCCCCTCGCAGGGCTCGATCGTCGGGCGGCAGTTCATCCATCCGGGGGCCCGGTACACCTTCACCGTGCCGTCCGGCTATTCCCTGCAGACCTCGCAGAACGCGGTCGTGGGCGTGGCGGGCGACGGCGAGGCGGTGCGGTTCGATTCGACCAACGTGCCCGCCGGGCAGTCGTTGACCGACTATCTCAAGTCGGGCTGGATCGCGGGCCTCAAGGCCGAGACGGTCAGGTCCGAGAGCCACAACGGCATCGAGATGGCGACGGGCCTTGCCGAAACCGACCAGTGGCACTTCCGCGTGTCGGTCGCCCGGCTCGACGGCACCGTCTATCGCTTCATATTCGCGGCCAAGGCCGACAGCCCCCGCTTCGCGCAGGGCGCCGAGCAGACGCTGGCAAGCTTCCGCCGCACCACCGCCTCCGACCTCTCCGGCATCCGCAAGGTCGCCGTGCAGGTCGTGACGGCGCGCCCGGGCGATACCGCCGACAGCCTCGCCCGGCGGATGTCCGGTCTGTCGCGTGGTCCCGAGCTCTTCTACATCATCAACAACCTCTATCCGGGCGATCCTGTGGTGCCGGGGCAGAAGTACAAGCTCGTGGCGCTGCAGTAGGCGTCGCTATCGCGCTCGGCGAGCAGGAGGCGCCAGCGTTTGAGCTGGTGATCGCCGATGAACCGATCCGGCTGATTTCAGCCGCCACGCTTTTCGAGGCAACGATCGTCATCGAAACGCGCAACGGCGAGCTCGGCGCGAGGGAGCTGGACATGTGGGTCAACAGGATCGAGCATTGAAGTAATGCCCGTCGATGCGGATCAGCACGCCATTGTACGCGACGCCTGGCGCCGCTTCGGCAAGGGTCGGCATCCGGCGGCGCTCAATTTCGGCGACTGTTTCTCCTATGCGCTTTCGGTGGTGACGCAGGAGCCGCCGCTGTTCAAAGGCGATGATTTCGCACGCACGGATGTGTTGCGCGTTGCGCTGCCTTGAGCGAACGCCAAACAGAAAGGCCGGCGTTTCCGCCGGCCTCCGTTTCGATCCCGTGTGCCGCTGATCAGGCGGCAGCTTCCTCGTCGGCTTCGGCCTCGGCGGTCTTGCCGCGGCGCGGGCTCTTGGCGAGGTTCTTCTCGATGAGCTGAACCGCCTCGGTCAGCGTCAGCTTGTTGACGGCGGCGATCTCGCGGCTCATGCGGTCCATGGCCTGCTCGAAGAGCTGGCGCTCGGAATAGGACTGCTCGGGCTGGTCATCGGACCGGTAGAGGTCGCGGACCACTTCCGAGATGGCGATGAGGTCGCCCGAATTGATCTTGGCCTCGTATTCCTGGGCGCGGCGCGACCACATGGTGCGCTTGACGCGGGCGCGGCCGGTGACGGTATCGAGTGCCTTGGCCACGGTCTCCTCGTCGGCGAGCTTGCGCATGCCGACCGACTTGATCTTGGCCACGGGGACGCGAAGCGTGAGCTTGTCCTGCTCGAAGCTGATGACGAACAGCTCCAGCGTCAACCCGGCGACTTCCTGTTCCTCGATCGCGACGATCATCCCGACGCCGTGCGCCGGATAGACGATGTACTCGCCGGTCTTGAACCCAAGCCGCTGCACTGACTTCTTGGTTACCATAGGGAACTCCTTCTTGACGCCCCATGAACGGTTCCCTGCGGGATAGGACCGTTCACCCGTACTCTTCACGTCCGCCCCGATTTTTCGGAGCGGCAGGCACAGTCAAGGCGCGAGCCACCCGGTCCGCTTCCCGGGGGATGCGCATCAGTTCTCAGATCCTGTCAAAAAAAATGTGCCTCGCGGCACTGGTTCAAAATGACCGGCTTGACTGCATGTCGGAAGACCATAGCACAAAAAATCAGCAAAATCAAAAATATCGAATCAGCACGCCCGGCGGCACGCAAATGGGGCCGCAAGGAGTGCGTCAACAGTGCTGTCCGATGGGGCAATGTGCTGCGCGCAGGGCTTGAGGCCCGGTGCCGGGACGGTTCAGTCGCCTTCGCCCGGCGCTTCCGAGAAGTATTTCTCGAACTTGCCTTCCTCGCCGTCGAACTCCTTGGCGTCGGGCGGCGGGTCGCGCTTCTCGGTGATGTTGGGCCACACGGCCGCATATTTGGTGTTGATCTCGAGCCATTTGTCGAGACCGCTTTCGGTATCGGGCTTGATGGCCTCGGCCGGGCATTCGGGCTCGCACACGCCGCAGTCGATGCACTCGTCCGGATGGATGACGAGCATGTTCTCGCCTTCATAGAAGCAGTCGACGGGGCACACCTCGACGCAGTCCATGTACTTGCACTTGATGCAGTTGTCGGTGACGATATAGGTCATTGGCTGAGCAATCCTGCCCCAAATAGTCAGGTTTTGGGCGCGCCCGGAAGGGGAAACCGGGTGTTTTGCCGGTGCTAAACGCTTTTGCAGTCGACTGCAATACTGCTCGCGAGCAGGGTTTTGCGGCGGGCGGCGAAAGCACGCCAAGTGGTTCCGGCCAGGGGTGGAGCGTAGACTTGGTGGCGCCCTGCGGCCCATTCAGGCTTGAGCTGGAATCCGGCAGCTCTTCGCCTCCGGGGAGGGCAGCCACCGGCCGGCCCTTTCCATCAGACCTGCGAGGTCTACTCCTCGTCTTGGCCGCGCAGCCGGTCGGTGTCGCGGCGCTCCTTCTTGGTCGGGCGGCCGCTGCCGGGCACCCGCTCGCCGATGGCGCGCTCGAAGGCGGAGAGCTCCTCGCGCGGGGGACGGGCGGGTGAGATGTCCTCGTAGAGGGCCTGGGCTTCGCTGGCGGGACCCCGGCGCGTCCCGCACTCGATGATGCGCCAGACGAGGACGCGGCTGTTGAGCGCCATGGTCAGCACGTCGCCGGGCCCCACCCTGTAGGCGCTGTCGAGCGTGCGCTCGGAATTGACCCGGATGGCCCCTGCCTCGATGATCTTCTGGGCGAGGGTGCGCGATTTCACGGCGCGCGAGAAGAACAGGAACTTGTCCAGCCGCTCCTTGCGGGGGAGGGGGGCGGACAAGCCTGCCAATCCTATTCCGGCTTCTTGGCCTTGAGCGCGGCAAGCGCGGCGAAGGGCGAGTCGGGATCGAAGACCGGCTCGCGCTCCTTGCGCGGGGGCGCTGCAAACTTGGGCCGCTCGCCGCGGGGCTTTTCGAACCGCTGGCCGTTCTTCTTGCCGCGGTTGTCGAAGCGCGGCTTGCCGTTCCCGGCGCCGCTGCCGTCGCCCGCAGCGTCCTCGCGGCGCGGGCCGCGGTGCTGGCGGTTGCCGTTCTGGCCGTCCCCGGCCGGGCGCCCGTGCTGGCGCCGGCGGTCGTCGCGGTGGTCGTT
>Ga0065721_10053376_pt1 | contig 10047 bp, 8 predicted proteins | sample Mesricmetagenome_FD_59108 | JGI IMG/M metagenome (GOLD analysis project Ga0065721, IMG submission 59108) | Mesophilic microbial community from rice straw/compost enrichment Sample: eDNA_1 v2 (version 2) | ecosystem: Engineered > Solid waste > Grass > Composting > Bioreactor | place: USA: Davis... | reverse complement strand
TGGCTATGCTGGCTGCTTGCGGTATGTCGCGCGGCGTCCTCGTCCAGGTGAGTGTGCACGGCACAGACAACCGGTACATGCTGCAGGCACTATCGAGACACCCCGATCGCTTGCGCGGGGTGTGTGTCATTGATAGCGGGATTTCGGATGCGGAGCTCCGCGCAATGCATGACGCGGGCGTACGTGGCGTGCGCTTCAATGTGCTGTTCGGGGGAGGAGTGGGGTTTGATGAGCTGGAGCGCGTGGCAGCGCGCATTGCCCCCCTCAACTGGCATGTGCAGATACTCATGGACGTTCGTGACCTGCCGGACTTGTACCCCAGAATGGCAAACCTGCCCGTGCCCCGCGTGATCGATCACATGGGGCATATGCCCGTGTCGACGGGTATGCAGCATGCGGGCTTCCAGGCCTTGTGCCGCGGCGTGCAAGAACAGGGCTGGTGGGTCAAGCTGTCTGGTGCCTACCGCATCAGTGAACAGGATGCCTACGACAAGGTGACGCCGTGGGCACAGCACTTGATCGAGATTGCGCCTGATCGGGTCGTGTGGGGAAGCGACTGGCCTCATGTGGGGGTCGCGCCCATGCCGGACACTGTCGCCATGCTCAACCTGCTTGCGAAGTGGGCACCTGACGAGTCTGTGCGGAACCGCATATTGGTCGATAACCCCCAGCGCTTGTACGACTTTCCGCCGCTGTCGACTTAACGCTTCGACCGCCCGTCTTCAGTATGCCTCCCCTGAAGAATCGGGGAGGTCTTCAACATGGCGTCAGCCGTGATCCGCCGCTCGCCACATGTAAGCGGCGAAGCGTGACGTATTGAGCCGTATCCTTTTGTGTCTTCCGCCATTCGGCCTTCGAACACTCGAAGTATTTCCCCGCTGTTCGCCCTATGTGAGCGCTGCCGCTACCCCCCTATATTGCTCTCCGGGCGGGCCGAATTCCCGCTCATATAAAACGATATAAGCCTCCGAATCCGGCTGCCGAACAGCTAGACGAGGGCGCACATAATAAGAAATATGTATTTGGCCTGGCCGAATGCTCGCGCGGCTCATCTGATAACGGCGGTTAAATGGAAAATATTGGACATCGTGGTCAATACAGGCCCGATATTGATGGCCTGCGTGCACTGGCTGTACTGTCTGTGGTCCTCTTTCATATCAACGAAAAATGGGTGCCCGGTGGATATACGGGGGTCGACATTTTTTTCGTTATCTCGGGGTTCCTCATTACGCGGATCATCGGGAACGAAATGGCCAAAAGGCAGTTTTCCCTGTCAGCTTTTTATGTGCGGCGGATAAAACGCATCCTGCCCGTGTTTTACACGGTGACGCTTGTGACGGTGCTGGTGGGGTTTGCGCTTCTGGTGCCCGCGGACTTTTCTTCCCTCGCGGCTTCGATGCGCCACGCGATCATTTTCCTGGCCAACGTCTATTTTTCAAAGCAGATCGGATACTTCGATCTCTCAGCTGAAGAGAAGCCGTTGCTGCATATGTGGTCCCTCTCGATCGAGGAACAATACTATTTTATGTGGCCGGTATTGCTGCTGACCTTCTATGCGGTGGGCAGGAAGTTCTTCAAGCAGCCTGTCGCACTGAGTCAGAAGACCGCCGTAGTGCTGACGCTTCTGCTGGTGGTGGGGGGATTTATCTATTCCCAGTATGAACTGACCCATGCCGAATCTGGTCAATCCCTTTACATGATGTTGCAGACGCGATTCTGCGAGCTCATGATTGGATCCTGCGAGGCACTGCTACCTGCCATCGCGTATGAACGCGTACGTGTAGGCATGAGCTACCTCGGCATTGGCCTCATCGTGCTTGCACTGTTCTACCTGGATAAGCGTTCTGTCTTTCCGGGATACAACGCCCTACTGCCATGCTTGGGAGCAGCATCTCTCATCTATGCTGGCCAAGGCCCCAAGCAGCAGCGTCCATTGCCCAATCGGTTGTTGAGCATACGTGTCATAGTGGGTGTGGGGCTGATTTCTTATTCCCTTTACTTATGGCATTGGCCTGTGTTGGCGTACATGCGGTATGTGTATGGGCAATATAGCCTTCCCTCGACGTGGGTAATGGTCGCCATACCGCTTATGCTAGCCCTCTCGATACTCAGTTATCGATATGTGGAGCAGACCACGCGTCGGATGTCACTGACTTTTCCGAAGGCATTCATTGGCTTGTTTCTTATTCCGGCGGTGGCGTTGGTGGGCGGAGCGTTCGTCGCCAACAGAACACGTTCCACGGAGATGTACCCGCCCGAGCTGATCAGCTATGGCCGTGATGTGTGCCATGGTAATTTTGACCAGCAGTGTGTCCGGGGCGATGCGCGTGTCGAACCCAGGGTGCTTGTCACAGGAGATTCGCACGCGGCAGCGTTGAATCAATTTATTGATGTCGTGGGTAAGCACGAGGGCTGGTCTGCCAAGGTGCTTACCGCTAGCTCGTGCTCGCCTGTGTTTGGGTTTGACGAGAACGTGTTGCCCAGTTTTGCGCATGAGCCTTGCGACGCATTGAAGACTTACTTCCGCGAGAATTACAAGCGCTACGATGCAGTGGTGCTTGCCTCGCAATGGGCATTTCATCTGGGGATAGAAGACTCCGGCAGCGATCCGAATTATATGGAAAAGCTGGAGCGCACCCTAAGAGAGATTTCTCAAGTCGCGCCTGTCTATGTTGTCTCGGATGTGCCAACGCTCGCGGTATCGCCATTCAGGACCCTCAAGTTTTCAGAGGTCGGGCAGATTTCCAACCGCGCATCGCCAAAGGCCTATCTGGATGCAAACGAGAAAATCAAGGAATTGGCGGCGAGGATTCCCAATGTGCACTACGTGGATTTGAGCGATGCCTGGACTCAATTCACGCCTCCAGGCGTCTACAAAGGCAAGCCGGCTTACTTCGACGATCACCATCTGAACATCTATGGCAGTTCAGCCTTGGGGCGCCTGTTTGTGGATACGGGGCATCGTATCATCGAGCCGCGCGGGCTTCCGATTGCCAGCGCGGGCGAGCGGGCCATGCGCTGATCATAGATCTGCACGGCTGATGGCGAGCGCATGGCTTGAGAATTCGATACGGGGTTGGGGCGCTGGCGCTGCGTGTCGCCATCACTCGGACCCCGCTTCACCTCACTCTTTTTTCACTCCTTTTCGACTCGCCTCCTCATACAGGATGTTCGCCTCTTCAGTGACGAGCGTCAGTGCTTCACACAAGGCGTCGTACTGGGCTTCGGTCAGTCGCGCGCGCAGGCGTTTTTCCCGCTCCATGGATCCGGGCAGGCCCCGCTTCAAATAGTCGCGCCCTGCATCGGTGAGGCGAAGCAGAAGCTTTCGACGATCGTTGGAGTCACTCCACTGTTCGATCAATCCCAGTTTCGTCAGTTCTACGGTGATACGACTCACCTGGCTGTGGTCGTAACCCGCGACGCGGGCGACATCCCCTGATGCGGCGGTTCCCAGGCGATTCAAGACGACGAGAACCCGCCATTGGCGGCTGGTCAGGCCGATGGAAGTGCGTACCGAGACATCGACGAGACGCGACATGGCCTGTGCCGCCCGGAAGACGCGATAGGTGATCAGCGTCTCGGGGGTATGGCGGTCAAGTTGGTCGTCCGTGGCGAGTTTGGCTGCTTTGACACTTTTGGTGCCACCGGCAGACTTTTGTTTTTTACTTGTCATAGCAATATTTGCTGTAGCACATATTGGAGTATGATTGCTTTCTAAAAATTAAACCATCGGGTTGTGTCGAGGAGACAATCATGCCATCCGCTCTCTTGCGCCGCATGTCGGCCGCTGTCGTGTTCTCAGTTCTGTGTGCGCCGGGCGTTACGCTCGCACAGGAGTTTCCATCTAAGCCCATCACGCTTGTCATTCCGCAGGCTCCGGGATCGGGAAGCGATGTGGTGGGGCGGCTGTTGGCCAACGCGATGGCCCCCGCGATTGGGCAAACGATTATCGCTGAGAACCGGCCTGGCGCCGGGGGCATTATTGCCCACCAGTCTGTGAAGCGTGCGGCTCCTGATGGTTACACCGTCATGTTCAGCTCCACCGCGCAGTTGCTGGTGGTACCCACTATGAATTCTGCGGCCCAATATACCGTCGAGGACTTCACGCCTGTTGCACCGGTGTTGTGGGCCCCTTTTGCGGTGCTCGTGGCCAATACACCCGAAGCGCCGAAGTCAATGCAGGAGTTGCTTGACACGATCAAGACCAAGCAGACCGCCTATGCGTCGGCAGGTGTGGGCACGATGACGCATCTGGGCACGGAAAGCATCCTGCGCCGGGCGGGCCTGGAATCCACCCATGTGCCCTATCAAGGCAGTGGTGCGGCTTTGACCGACTTGATGAGCGGCCAGGTGCTGTTTGCGACCGACTCGCTTACAGCGGCCATGCGCCATATCAACTCGGGCAAGCTGCGCGCGTTGGCAGTGACAGGAGAAGCGCGTGAAGCCTCGCTTCCCGACGTTCCGACCTTGAACGAGGTTGGGCTGCAAGGCCCTCCGATTGGTGTGCTGGGCGGCATCTTCGCACCCAAGGGTGTGCCTGACGCTGTCGTCAAAAAACTGAAGGCGTCCGTTGATGCAGCTCTACAGGACGCGAAGGTGCAAGAGCAGTTCAAGAATACCGAAACAACGGTGCTGAGCGTTGACAGCGACACGTTCGTGAAGCGTCTTAATGAACAAGCCCCATTCTGGCAAGGGCTGGTGGCGGAACTGGGCCTGAAAGGTCAGTGAAATGGTGAACAGTGGGCCTGAGTCGACTGCCGTACAACAGAGTGCGCACACCATGAGATCTGACCACCTGGCAAAGATTCGACCGGATCCCGCCGCGCGCGGTGTGCTGCACAACGTGCGGGTATTGGACATGTCGCGACTGGTCGCGGGAAACATGCTTTCGCTGCAGCTCGCGGATTTCGGTGCGGACGTCATCAAGGTGGAGAATCCCAAGGTGGGAGACACACTCCGGCATTGGGTTGAAGAAGGTCCAGCGGGACAAAAAATCGACCTTTGGTGGCAGACGTATGCTCGTAACAAGCGCAGCCTTGCGATCGATCTGCGGGACGACCAGGCGCGCGAGGCGTTACGCCAAGTTGCCAAGACCGCGCATGTGCTGATCGAAAGCTTTCGCCCGGGCACGCTCGAGGCGATGGGTCTGGGCCCCGATGTCCTGCATGCGCTCAACCCACGCCTGATCATTGTTCGACTCTCGGGCTGGGGCCAAGATGGTCCCTATCGAGAGTTGCCGGGTTTCGGCAGCTTGATTGAAGGCTTCAGTGGATTTGCACACAAACATGTCGGGCCCAAGGGTCTTCCTCAACTGCCCAATATGGCCCTTGCGGACATGATTGCGGGCCTGACGGGCGCTTTCGCCACCATGACCGCGCTGCGTGAAGTCGAGGTAAACCAGGGGAAGGGGCAGGTCATTGACTTGTCGTTGCTCGAACCCATGTTGGCGATCATGGGAACGGATGTCGCTGCTTACGCGGCGAGTGGCCACATGAAGGCGCCCGATCGCAAACTGGCGTCTCCGCGCGGGGCCTATCAATGCAAGGACGGTGGATGGGTCGCCTTGTCGGGATCAACGGACGCCATGGCGCGTCGCGTCATGGAAGCTGTCGGGCGTCCGGAACTGATCGAGGACCCGCGCTTCGCAACGAATGAAGCTCGTCTTGAGCACGACGCCGACCTGGATGCTGTGATCGCCGACTTCGTGAAGGGCAAGTCCCTGGAGGAATGCCTGGCCCATTTCCGGGAGCGCGGCGTGACTTTAGGCCCCATCTACGACCCCGCGCGGCTCTTGGCCGATACACATGTCGCTCAGAGGCAAAGTTATGTCTCGGTAAATACGGGGAAGGCGGAATTCGTCATGCATAACATCACGCCGAGATTGAGCGATACGCCGGGGGCGATCCGCACTCCTGCGCCGGAGTTGGGGCAGCACACCGCCGAGATTTTGGCGGAAGGCGGGCTTACCCAGGCACAAATTGAAGCGTTAACACGTGAAGGGGCGGCACGATGCACATGAATGCCATGCCATCGGAGTCGGTCTGCTGGTCCAATCTTCGATCAATCTTGTTTGTTCCCGTGACGTCGACCCACTTGTTCGCCAAGGCGACTCAGCGCGGGGCGGACGCCTTGATCCTGGATCTGGAAGACGGGGTGCCCCTGAATCGCAAGGATGAGGCCAGGCAGAATCTGGGCGCGGCCGTTCAGGCGCTCACTTCGAGCGCGCCCATTCTGGTGAGGGTCAATTCTGATCCCGTGTCGCTTGCAGCCGATCTTCGCGCCTTGCCCTTACCATCCATTGCAGCCGTCATGCTTCCCAAGGCGGAATCCGCTTATCAGGTTCAATCTGTTGCAGAGCAGCTTGCGCGTCTGCATCCACACGGAAAGAGTGTGCCTCTGATTCCCGTCATCGAAACTCCGCTTGGTGTCGTGCGTGTGGACTCCATCGCGACGGCGCATGACAGCGTTGTCGCCTTGGGGTTTGGTGCGGAGGACTATGCCACCGAGATGTCGGTGGAGCCCACTTCGGCTGCGGTGCAATGGGCGGCTCAGGTCGCGGCCAATGCAGCGCATGCGTTCAAGCTCGCGAGTCTGGGTTTGCCGGGAAGCGTGGCTGAAACGGCAGACATGGCCTCATATGGGGATTTGGTCTCACGCGCGCGTGATATGGGATTTACCGGTACGGTGTGCATCCACCCCGTGCAAGTACCTATCGCCAACAAGGGCTTCAGCCCTACCGAAGCCCAGCTCGAATGGGCACGTAAGGTGGCAGCGGCGGGAAGCGAGGCGGAGTCCAAGGGGCTGGGTGCGGTCATCCTTGAAGGCAGGATGCTGGATCGCCCCATTATTGACCGAGCGCTCCAGTGGCTATCGAAGGCGTGACAGGGCGGGCCTGTCACGTCATTTCAAACTTGTAAGGGGCCGAGAAGCCCCCTTTTTTGACGTTAGGGTCAGTTGATGGCAGCGCCAGACTGCCGAACGACCTTGCCCCAGCGCTCGGTTTCAGAGCGCAGGAAATCGGCGAATTCCTTTGGTGTGCTCGGCATTGGGGTCACCGACATGGAAGCAAGCTTTGCCTTGAATTCGGGATCGGCAAGAGCCTTGTTCATGGCCTTGTTGATGCGTTCAACGATGGGTTGCGGCGTGCCTTTCGGGGCCAGCCAGCCAAACCATACGGTCATGTCAAACCCGGGAATGGTCTCGGAGACTGCAGGTATGTCGGGAGCGACATCGGAGCGTTTCATGCTGGAAATGCCCAGTGCAATGACGTTTCCCGCTTGGACCTGAGGCAGTACGGCAGGCGCCTGATCGAACAACATATCGACTTGCCCACCCAGGAGGTCCTGCATGGCTGGGCCGCCTCCTTTGTACGGAATGTGAGTCATTTCTAGAGCGGCTTCAGAGTTCAACATTTCTGCCGCCAAGTGACTGGACGTTCCATTGCCATTTGAAGCGTAATTGAGGGTCTTGGGATTCTTTTTCGCGTGTTCAATAAGTTCTGCCAGCGACTTGACGGGAAGCGTCTTGCGTACGACCAGTACATTGGGGACACCACCGTACAGGCCAATGGGTTCCAGGTCTTTGATCGGATCGAACGTCATGTTCGCATAGAGGGCGGGATTGATCGCCAGGCCGATGGGACCCATCAACAAGGTGTAGCCATCCGGCTTGGCGCGAGCAACCAAATCCATTCCAATATTGCCGCCGGCACCCGGGCGATTGTCGACGACGATCGGCTGCCCGAGGTCACGTGCGACTTGATCGGCCAATAGCCGAGCCAGGATGGAGGTGGTTCCACCGGTCGCGAACGGGACGACCAAGGTGATGGGTTTGTTGGGATATTCCGCTGCTTGTGTCGGGGTGAAGGCAGTTGCGCTCAACATCAGTGCGGCACCCAATGTGCAGCTGAGCCGCCGACGAAGTACCGAGAACTCATTCTTCATGGATTGTCTCCTTTCGTATTTTTGATCAAGCGACGGTATATCGATCGATAAAGTCCTGTTGGACGGTTACCCCCAGGCCCGGTCGATCCGGAATTTCGATGCATCCGTCTTCAGCGATGAACTGTTCTTCAGACAGCTCTTGTAATAAGGGATTTGCGCCCAAGGAATATTCCAGGATCCAGCCGGCAGGTGTGGCCGCTGCCACATGCATGCCGGCCGCAAAAGCGAGCGCACCGGTCCAGAGGTGAGGCGCCAGTTTTATGTTCCACGCGCTGGCGATGGCGGCAATTCGCATGGCTTCGGAGATGCCGCCGCAAATGGCCAGGTCCGGCTGAAATACGTCGGCCGCGCGCAGCTCGGCCAGATCACGGAATGCAAACCGGGTGAACTCGCTTTCTCCTGCTGCGATGGGGATGGCAGTGGATGCGCGGACTTCAGCCATGCCGCGCTTGTCGTCGGCGGTCACGGGTTCTTCAAACCAGAGCAGGTTGCAGTCTTCCACCAAGCGGCAAAAGCGTTTTGCTTCGGCCACTGTATAGGTTCCATGGGCGTCGCACGCGATGCCGATATCAGGCCCCAAGGCCTCGCGTGCCGCGCGGACGCGGCGGGCAGAATTCGTTGGATCGCCGTCGATCACGCCCACTCGCATCTTCACGGCTTTGAAACCGCCCGCTTTCACGTATGACTGGAGCTGTTCCCCGATGTGATCGGCATCCGCCCATCCCCCTGAGGCGTAGGCGGGCATCCGATCCGATTTTTTGCCGCCCAATAATTGCCAGACGGGGGCGTTGAGATGCTTGCCAAGGAGGTCCCACAGGGCCATATCGATGCCGCTTATCGCGGAGATTGACACGCCGCGCCGGCCCATGATGGGGAAGACGTGGCCATGGGTTATCGCGTAGTGGCCGCGCGACCCGCTATACATGATCTCGTATAGACGGCTGATGTTGCGCGGGTCTTCTCCAATGAGAAGTGGGCCGAACTTTTCGTTGATCAACGCCACGAGACCATGGCAATTGGCTTCGCTGCCAACCTCTTCCTTCGCTTCTCCCCAACCCACGATGCCGCATTCCGTCTCGATCCTGACCAGGACTGAATCGAAAGACGCGATACGGCCAAAGTCGGAAACATGCTGCTTTTCAACGGGGATAGGGACATGCAGCCACTGCGCTCGAATACTTTTTATTTTCATGTTCACTTCCAATGCTATCTATGGTCAGCCAGACTGGTAATACCAGTTTACTGCCAAGCAAAGGCAATGGGTGGAAGGGTTTACCCTTCCACTATGCATGTACGCGAAAGTGTGGCTTACTTGCTGCCGAGTGTCTTGGCGTGTCCCAGCGCCTCGACGCGGCCGATATGCTCGGCCATGATTAGTTGAGCGCCGCTGACATCCCGGCGGCGGATGCACTCTGCAATGCGCCTGTGATGCGAATTCGAGATGCGGCTTCGCTCGACGTCGGAAAAGAAACGATCACGGCGGTGAGCGGACATTACATAAAACGGACTCACCACCTGCATGAGGACGAGATTGTGGGTCGCCCGGAAAATCGCCATGTGGAACTCATAGTCCAGCGTAGCGGTTGCTGCTTTGGATACCCCGATCGATTCTTCGAACTTCTGGACGATACCGTCGATGTTCGCCATGTCTTCGTCACTGCGGCGCTCGCACGCCAACCCCACGGCCTGGATCTCTAGAATTCGCCGAACTTCCAGCGCCTGATCCAATTTCTCGACCGCCAGATCGATGCCCAGGCCGGCAAACAGACTGAGGGTTTCGAGGCTTGCATGCTCGGGATACGGGTTGAGATAAATACCGGAATTCGGCTTCCGCTGGATGTAGCGTAGGCTTTCGAGAATGGAGAGGGCTTCGCGGATCACGCCTCGACCCACGCCAAAACGTTCAGCCAGCTCGCGTTCTGACGGCAATCGTTCGCCCGGAAGATAGTTACGTTCTTCTATCAAAGCAATGATGTCTGCCAGGATCGTATTGGACTGCGCCGCCGAACTCATACCTTCAATCTACTCTTACGCGTGAGAATGGACCGAGCATGCGATAAGCGGTGCTTCAAGTCAAACTGCGCAGGCGGGCTTCGATGGCAGC
>Ga0065721_10053375_pt1 | contig 10047 bp, 9 predicted proteins | sample Mesricmetagenome_FD_59108 | JGI IMG/M metagenome (GOLD analysis project Ga0065721, IMG submission 59108) | Mesophilic microbial community from rice straw/compost enrichment Sample: eDNA_1 v2 (version 2) | ecosystem: Engineered > Solid waste > Grass > Composting > Bioreactor | place: USA: Davis... | reverse complement strand
CATAATGAGTGCACACGACTTGATTGTTATAATACTGGTGTCCTTGCTGATCGTTGAATTGCCTGCCGTTGGATTGTATAAATTGTTCGAAAAAGCCGGTATCCCTGCATGGAAAGCCTTCGTTCCCTTTTACAACACCTGGGAAATCATAAAGGTTGCAGAAATAAAAAAACATTGGTTTTACTGGCAATTTATACCCGTGGCCGGGTGGTTTATCAGTATTTGGTTGCTGGTAGAGTTTGTAAAGCTGTTTGGGCGGTTCAGTTTCCTGGACCATACGGCAGCGGCCATTTTATCGGTACTGTATTTTCCTTACCTGGGATACAACGATAAAGTGAAATTCCTGGGACCCAAAGCGGTTAAAAATCATAAAAAATCCACCACCCGCGAATGGATCGATGCGGGCGTATTTGCCGTAGTAGCCGCCACGCTCATCCGCATTTTTGTTTTCGAAGCATATACCATTCCCACCGGCTCTATGGAAAAAACCCTGCTGGTGAACGATTTCCTGTTTGTAAGCAAACTCAGTTACGGGCCGCGAATTCCCAATACCCCCCTGGCCGTGCCCTTTGTGCACCATACTTTACCGGTACTGAATACCAAATCGTATACCGAAGCCATCAAACTGCCCTATACACGCTGGTTTGCCGCACCGGTAAAAAGAAACGATGTGGTGGTATTCAATTTCCCGGCCGGCGATACGCTTACCAAAGAACTCGATAGCCAGGATCCCTATTACGATATCCTGCAAAGTGAAGAAGCAAAGATGTACCAGCAGTTGCGCACGCAAATTGCCGATGAGAACCAGTTGCGCGCCATCAGCAGGGAAAAAGCCCGCGAGAATGTATGGAACGATTATACCGTTACTACCCGCCCGGTTGATAAAAGAGAAAATTATATCAAACGTTGTGTAGGCATTCCCGGCGATACCATCCAGATCATTCATGGCGATCTGTATGTAAACGGCCAACCCGGTTTTATTTCGCCCACGGCCGCCCGGGAATATTATGTGAATACCACCAACCCGGCCGGTTTAAGCGAAGAAGTACTACGCGATGCGGGCGTTCGCCTGAACAGCGACCAGGGCAATCCCGATTTCCTGCCCGAATCGGCTACCAGTTACAGGCTGAATCTTACCGTAGGTGAAGCAGAGATCGTGAGTAAGATACCGGGTGTTACCATGCAAAAAAGAATTGAATCCAGTGGTGATCCGCGTATATTCCCCCGCGATACATCGGTGGTACGGTGGAGCGCCGACGAGTTTGGCCCCTTGTGGATTCCCGCCAAAGGCGCCACCATTGAATTGAATAAAAAGAATATTGCCTTTTACAAACGCGCCATCAGGGTGTATGAGCATAACGACTGGGAAGAACGCGATGGCAAGATATTTATCAATGGCAAGGAAACTACCACCTATACCTTCAAGATGAACTATTACTGGATGATGGGTGATAACCGTCATCGTTCGCAGGACAGCCGTTTCTGGGGCTTTGTACCCGAAGATCATGTGGTAGGTGAGGCCTGGCTGATATGGATGAGCTGGGATAAAGGCATCCGCTGGAACAGGCTGTTCAGAACCATCCACTAGAAGGGCAACCATATGAAAAAAGCCGAGTACCAATTTGCATACGAAGTATACGACTCCATCAACGAACTTAGTGGGGACGATGCCCGTTTATTACAGGAAGCCAAAATAGCCACCCAAAACGCCTATGCGCCTTATTCCCAGTTCCGTGTAGGGGCTGTAGCCAGAATGGCCAATGGCGAGCTGGTCACCGGCTGCAACCAGGAAAATGCTTCTTTCCCCGTGGGTATTTGCGCCGAGCGGGTACTGTTATCGGCTGCTGCTTCCTTGTTTCCCAGGCAACCTATTCAGTCCATTGCCATCAGTTATCAATCAAGTAATGGCGCCAGCGACCACCCCATAACACCCTGCGGCATTTGCCGGCAATCGTTACAGGAATTCGAAATACGTACGGGGCAGCCCATCAGGTTGATACTGGGTGGTATGGAAGGAAATATTTATGTGATTGAAAAGGCCGGTTCCCTGCTGCCGCTGGGCTTTACCAGTAGTGAATTGAAGTAGTTTGATTATATTAGAGCATGCGATACATGATATTGCTGCCACTTGTATGCTGGCTGAACCAACTGCCCGCCCAACATCCCTATTCAATTGAGCAGGAATTAAGATCGTATTTTGAAAAGATTGATTACTGGGCCCGTTTCAACGATTCGGCGCATCCCGATCTCAGCAAGTTCGATTCACTGGAAGCCGCCAACCAGATATTTCGTTCCAGTTTACTGGCGCATACCGCGGCTTATCCTTCCACCATGAACTATGAATTCAAGGAATTGGAAGCGCTGGGGCTGCATATACGTACCTCGCCCGACCGGCAGTTCAGGATCTATTCCTGGGACACCTATACCGGTGGAACAGCGCATATATACGATGCCGTTATGCAATACAAAAGCGATAACAAGGTATATTCCAGATCCGTTCATGCACCGGATGGCGATTTCAGCAGGTGGTATTCCAATATTTACCAGTTAAAAACAGAACAACATACCTGGTATATCGGCTTGTACCATGCCATTTTTTCCGCAAAAGACCATTACCAGGGCGTAAAACTGTTTACCATAGAAAACAGCCGGCTGAACGACCAGCCAAAATTGTTCAAAACGCGCTCCGGCCTCAGGAACGAACTGGGCTTTTCTTTCAATTTCTTTTCTGTGGCCAACCGCCCCGAACGGCCTGTAAAACTGATCTATTACGAGGAAGATGAACAGAAATTATTCCTGCCCGAAGTGTTGCAGGATGGCAAGGTGACCAAAAAAATGATGATATACCAGTTCAACGGTGACCATTTTATACAGATACAATAATTACATTTCCAGCTCCACATCGGTTTCCGCATAACCCACGCAGGTGAGCACCAATCCCTGTTGCAGATCGGCATCGGTAAGCACTTCGTTGTTGCTCATCTTTACCACACCTGTATGGCAGCGGGCTGTGCAGGTGCCGCAGCGGCCGGTATTGCAGCTATAGGGCAGTTCAATGCCCTGGTGTTGTGCGGCTTTTAAAATGGTATGGGGGTAGGTGCTGGTAAACCGGTAGGTTTGCCCGCCGTAACGCAATACTACCTGGCGGGGGTGGGGCGGCATGGTAAAAGCCGGTTTGCGGGGCGCTTCAATTACAAAATGCTCCTTCCGCAACTGGTCTTCACTGAAACCCATTACACGCAGCGTAAACTGTACCATACGCATAAACGATTCGGGGCCGCAGGTATAAAACAGGGGCCGGGCTGTTTGTGGCCGGTGATCGTAGGCCAGCAGGTATTCCAGCAGCCAGTTGTTGAGGCGCATGGGTTTTATATAGTGGTCAATGGGATTGCTCAGCAGGTTTATACGGGTGAGCCGTTGCGGGTACAGGGCGTGTAATTGTTGCAACGGCTCGCGGTAAATAATATGGTGTTCATCGCGGTTCTGATACAGCAGGGTGATATGGCTCAGCGGTTCCTGCACCAGTATTTTTTTGATCAAACCAAAAATGGGCACAATACCGCTGCCGGCGGCTATGCAATAGATATGGCGTTTTACGGAGGCATCGGTGGTGATGGTGAACAATCCGGCGGGGGGCAGGCTGCTTACCATGGTGCCGGTTTGCCAGGTGTCGAAAATATGGCGCGATACTTCGCCGTTTACTTTTCGTTTAACAGTGATGGATATGTGTTTGTCGATGCCGGGGGTGGAGGAAGTGGAGTAGGAGCGGCGTAACTCCTGACCGCCTTCGCCAAAGCTACGGCGGTCGCGGTCATGCGTAAATATAAATGTCAGAAATTGCCCTGCCTGCCACTCAACAGGCTTTCCCTGCAACGCTTCCAGTACATAGGTTTTGGTATCGGCCGTTTCAGGTATCACCTGAATAATTTTCCATTGAATCAATTTCATTTAAACCTGGCTGAGATTTACCACTATGCGGCCCATGATCTTCCCATTGAGGATGGCGTCGATACAGGTTTCGTTCAGCTCTTCGAGCGATACTTCTTTACCGATAGCAGACAGTTTATCTTTTATGTTCCACTCGCCGGCCATTTTCTCCCATATCATCAGCCGCACCAGCATGGGTGTTTCGGCAGAACCGATGCCCAGTAAATTTACCCCGTTCAGTATAAAGGGGTATACCGTGGTGGCCAGTTTGGGCGATCCTACCAGGCCGGTGCTTACCACGCAACCTTCCGGCTGGCAACCCTTCAATAAAGTGGCCAGCGTATTGCCGCCCACCGTATCGATGGCGCCCGCCCAGCGGGGTTTTAGGAGCGCCTTCAGCGAGTCGTCGTTTACAAATTGGCGGTTTTCTATCTGTTGCGCTCCCAGGTGCTGCAGGTAGTCGTCGGCATTCGTTTTACCGCTGACGGCTATAACTTCGTAGCCGACCTTGCTGAGCAGGGCTACGGCCATACTGCCCACACCGCCCGTGGCGCCGGTTACTACAATGGGCCCGTGTTCGGGCAGGCGCCGCATCAGTTGCATTTTGTACAGGGCGCAGGCGGCGGTAAAACCGGCCGTGCCAATAGTCATACATTCCTTAAAAGACAGGGCTTCAGGTTTTTTTACTATCCAGGTAGCGGGAATGCGTATATACTGGCCAAAACCGCCACAGGTATTCATGCCCAGGTCGTACCCGGTTACCAGTACCTGGTCGCCCACGGCAAACTGTTCATTGCGGCTGATCTCCACTACACCGGCGGCATCAATGCCGGGCGTATGGGGGTATTGGCGGGTAATACCCTTGTTCCCGGTGGCAGAAAGTGCATCTTTATAGTTCAAAGAAGAGTACTGAACGCGTATCAGTACTTCACCCGGTGGCAGGTCGTCTATATATCTGTCTACAATCTTGCGTTCAAATGTCCCGTTCTTTGTTTCTGTAACCCAAAGCGCTTTAAATGGCATATGATGTTGTTTCCTCCTTTTTAGTGAACGAAGTCAGAGGTCGGAAGTCGGAGGTCGGATGATTCCTGTATTTTCCGACCTCTGACTTCTGATTTCCGACTTCATGACCGATCAAAACTTATGCCCCGTTAAAACAGGGTTAGCACTCCGTGAGCGATCTTTTTTTCATGTTCCAGCAACCATTTTTTTCGTTTCAGCCCGCCGGCATAACCCACCAGTTCATTATTGGCGCCAACGACCCGGTGGCAGGGTACAATAATGGCTACATTGTTCTTTCCATTGGCGGCGGCTGCAGCCCTGATCACTTTGGGATCGCCCAGCCGGCGCGACAGCTCCTGGTAACTGATGGTTTTGCCTAAGGGAATATTCATCAGTTCGCCCCATACTTTTTGCTGGAAAGGCGTGCCCTCCTGCACCACCGGTAGTTCAAAGATGCGGCGGTTGCCATTAAAGTATTCGATCAGTTGTTCTACGGCCTGAATGGCCAGCGGCGGCAATGGCGTGGCGGGTTTTTGTGTCGACAGCTCTTCTTCTTTCAAAAAATGCACCTCACTGATGAAATGCTCCGTGCCCGATATACGCAGCATGCCAACCGGCGACTGGTAATATGTAGTGAAACTATTCAATTAACCTATTTTCCATCCGTTTTGTACGGGTTGGTCAGGGGTCAGTAAAACTACTTCTTTTTTATTAGTGTAAACGCCCAGCACCAGGCACTCACTGAAAAAATTGGCGATTTGTTTAGGTGGAAAATTTACGATGGCAATCACCTGCTTGCCTTTCAGTTCTTCCTTTGTATACAATGCGGTTATTTGCGCCGAAGATCGTTTGATACCCAGCTCGCCAAAATCGATGCTAATTTGGTAGGCCGGCTTTTTGGCTTTGGGAAAATCATTAACTTCCATGATCGTTCCGACCCTGATATCAATTTTTTCGAAATCATCCCAGTTGATGGTCATCGTTTGAATAATTTTTTTTCAAAAGTAAATTACAATTGCATGAAAAGAACAGCAACAGCCGTTTGGAACGGCTCAGGAAAAGATGGTAACGGACATTTAACTACACAAAGCACCGCCCTGAACAAAACGCAATATTCCTATAAATCGCGTTTCGAAGAAGGAGTAGGCACCAACCCCGAGGAACTGATTGCTGCAGCCCATGCCGGTTGTTTTACCATGAAACTGAGTTTTGTACTGGGTGCGGCAGGTTTTACACCCGAGTCGCTGGAAACCACGGCTACCGTATCGCTGGATGATGGTGTGGTAACCAGTTCCAAACTGGTATTAAAAGCCAACGTGCCGGGAATTACTCCTGAAAAATTCAATGAGGCTGCCGAAGACGCCAAACTGAATTGCCCCATCAGCAAGTTGTTGAATACAGAGATTACGTTGGATGCGCAATTAGTATAACGAAGTCGGAAGTTGGAGGTCGGAAGTCGGATGATTCCTGTATTTTCTGACTTCCGACTTCTGACTGCCGACCTCTGACCTCTGACTTCAATTCACCCCAATTATGCCATTGAAGAAAAAATCCACCAGCCGCCGACGTTTCATCAAAAATACCGCCCTGGCAGGCAGTGCCTTTTTTATTGTTCCCCGTTATGTATTGGGTCGTGGTTATACCGCACCCAGCGATAAACTGAATATTGCCGGCATTGGCTGTGGCGGCAAAGCCGAAGTAAACCTGCCTTATGCTTTTAATAACGGCGCCGAAAATATTACCGCCTTATGCGATGTAGATGACCGCATGGCCGTGAATGCCCGCAAAAAATGGCCGAAGGCGCCATATTACCGCGATTACCGGGAAATGCTGGACAAAGAGCATAAACATGTCGACGCGGTCATCATCACCACACCCGATCATATGCATGCCGTACAGGCCCTGGCCGCCATGCAACTGGGTAAACATGTATATCTTGAAAAACCGCTCACGCACGATATTTATGAAGCCAGGATACTCACCGAAGCCGCCAAAAAATACAAGGTGATTACCCAAATGGGCAACCAGGGCAGCAGCGGCGATGATACACGGAAAGTAGAAACCTGGATACAGGAAGGTATACTGGGCGATGTGCATACTGTGCATGTATGGACCAACCGTCCTGTATGGCCGCAGGGCATTCCCACACCTGCCGGTAAATTTGATATTCCCAAAGAGGTAGACTGGGATCTGTGGCTGGGCACTGCGCCTTACCGCGATTTCAACCCCCTGTATATACCCGCCAACTGGCGCGGCTGGGTGGAATTTGGTACCGGTTCGCTGGGCGATATGGGCTGCCATTTTATTGATGTGCCTTTCCGGGCTTTGAAACTGGGTTATCCCATATCGGTAGAATGCAGTATAACCTCGGTGTTCTCGGGTTTCTTTAAAGAAGAATTTTATACCGATAGTTATCCGCCATCTTCCAAGATACATATACAGTTTCCCGGGCGTGGTACATTACCTCCCGTGGAAATGGTATGGTACGATGGGGGCATCAAACCCAAAAGGCCCGAAGAGTTATTGCCCGATGAATCTTTTGGCGATGACAGCGGTGGCATTTTGTTCGAGGGAACGAAGGGTAAACTGCTGGCCGGTTTATTCGGCACCCATGCTACTTTGCTGCCCACCCAAAAAATGAAGGAGGCCAAACTGCCCACATCGAAATATCCTTTTGTGGAAGGAGGGGCGGAGGGACACCAAACCCAGTGGGTGAAAGCCTGCAAAAAAGGGCATGGCGCCTACACCAGTTCGCCTTTTGAGGTGGCCGGCCCCCTGACAGAAACCGTATTGATGGGCAACCTGGCCATCAGGAGTTATAATATACGGGAAGGGAAGCAGTTCCCGGGCCGGAAAAAACTATTATGGGATGGCGCCAATATGCGTATTACCAATTTCGATGCGGCCAATGCTTTTGTAAAACGCAATTACCGCGGCAACTATAAACTGGAGTTGTAAAATAAGCCTGCTAAAAAAAAGTGTACCTGTAAATTAATTTGCTAAATCGTTTTTTAGCATTACATTCATCCACCAAACTTCCAATGCTTTCAATATGAAGAAGAACAAAACAAACAACCATTCCCGCCGTGCGTTTCTGAGAGATACTTCGCTGGCAGCTGCCGGATTTTTTATTGTTCCCCGTCATGTATTGGGCCGTGGCTATATTGCGCCCAGCGATAAACTGAATATCGCAGGTATTGGCGTGGGCGGCAAAGGCGCCAGCGATTTGACGGAATTCGCCAAGAGTCCGCATGCCAATATCATTTTACTGTGCGATGTAGACGACCGCCAGGCCAAAAAATCGCGCGAAAACTTTCCCAGGGCCAAATACTATAAGGACTTCCGGGAAATGCTGGACAAGGAAAAGGACAGCATCGATGCCGTTTCTGTATCTACACCCGACAATACCCACGCGGTAGCCGCACTGGCCGCCATGCAACTGGGTAAACACGTATATGTTCAGAAACCGCTTACCCACGATATTTACGAAGCGCGTATGCTTACGGAAGCGGCCAAACGCTATAAGGTAGTTACCCAAATGGGCAACCAGGGTGGCTCGGGCGATGGTGTACGTAAGATGAAAGAAATGGTGGATGCCGGTATGATTGGTACGGTACATACCGTGCATTGCTGGACCAACCGTCCCGTATGGCCCCAGGGTATTCCCACACCCAGCGGTCAGCACGCCACTCCACCCGAACTGGACTGGGACCTTTGGCTGGGACCCGCCCAAAAAATAGATTATAACCCGGCCTATGTGCCGTTTAACTGGCGGGGCTGGTGGGCTTTTGGTACCGGCGCCCTGGGCGATATGGCCTGCCATATTATGGACCCGGTGTTCCGCATACTGCCCATCGACTATCCCACCTCGGTAGAGTGCAGTCTGGCTACGCCATATGTAGATATGTGGAAAGAAGGATTGAATCCCGATGGATGCCCGCCTTCCTCTATTATGCACCTCACGTATCCGCGTAAGGATGGAAAAGGAACCATCAAGGTATCCTGGCACGATGGTGGATTGCTGCCTGAACGTCCGGAAGAATTGTTACCCGATGAGCCCATGGGCAATTGGGATGGCGGTGTAATTATGGTGGGTACCAAGGGTAAAATTATGTGTGATTGTTATGGTGCCAACCCGCGTTTGCTGCCTACCAGGCTGATGAAGGAAAAAACAATGCCGAAGGAAACCATCAAACGCGTTCCCGAAGGGCACTATGTACAATGGGTGAATGCCTGTATACAGGGTTATGGCAAGGGACAAACCAGTTCGCCGTTTGAATTTGCCGGTCCGTTTACCGAGAGTATTTTGATGGGGAATCTGGCGATCCGGAGCTTTATGATCAAGGATCCTAATGCGAAGAGTAATGAGACGAGGTTTCCGGGAAGGAAGCGATTGACGTGGGATGCGAAGAATATGAAGATTACGAATTTTGACGAGGCGAATCAGTTTGTGAAACGCGAGTATAGGGATGGATGGAAGTTAGGTTTCTAAATAATTGAGCCCGTTTTTGAGGGTGGGGCGGCGGGCTGCGCCCGCCGAAGGCGCCACCGCAAAAAAAGTCCCGGCCGAAGGCCGGGACTTTTTTTGCGGGGTTGCCGCTCCGCGAGTCGAGGTCCGGTACCGCCGGTACCTCGACTCGCGGTTATTCGTTGGGCGAATCCTCGGTAATTATCTCTGCCAGCGCCAACAGTTCCTTTTGTTTATACGCCGTCTTCTCATCCGTAAAACACTTACTAAACTCCTCCAGCAAAAACTGTATCACCCGCTTGTTCGACAACTGCTTAAAATAAGAAGCCGCCGGCGGTACATTTATGCGCTTAAAATAATTCTCCACATCTTTATGTGTAAACACCTGCCCGCTCATGGGATCAATAAAGAACTCCGTCTTATATAAAGGATTCCCGGCATGGCGTGTAAAATCATATTCAGTTTTGAAATACCCCAATACAAACTGGTGCGGTATATTAATAGCCCTGATAGGTACATCCAGCAATTCACTTAATATAAGATATAAAATGCCGTTGGCAATGGTATTGCCGCGCTTGCTTTCCAGCTGTTTGTTAATCAAAAATTCTTCGGGGTGTTGATAACCGATCTCAACACCCCTCAGATTAAAG
>Ga0065721_10053374_pt1 | contig 10047 bp, 9 predicted proteins | sample Mesricmetagenome_FD_59108 | JGI IMG/M metagenome (GOLD analysis project Ga0065721, IMG submission 59108) | Mesophilic microbial community from rice straw/compost enrichment Sample: eDNA_1 v2 (version 2) | ecosystem: Engineered > Solid waste > Grass > Composting > Bioreactor | place: USA: Davis... | reverse complement strand
GACAATAAAATATATAAAATGGGTGACAAACCGGCAAAATAATAGTAATCCCGCAAACTTTCCCTCAATTTGGCAAATGCCCGGCGCAACTGCGTTTTTACCGTATTGATGGTAACGCCGGTAAGGGCGGCTGCCTCCTGATATTTCTTGCCTTCCACGCAAACCAGCTCAAAGATACGTCTACATTGCTCGGGTAGTTGGGCAATCACCGATTGCACCATACCGGCCATTTCCTGTATCTCCATAACGTTGGTACTTTCAATAATCTCTATGCGCTCCTGATACGTTTTTTCTTTTTTGGTGAGGCGGCTTTTGTACTTGAGCAGGTTCAGGGCAGCATGCTTTACCATGGTAGTGAGGTAAGCGCCGAGGGATTGTTGTACAACATCGAATTTTTTTTCCTGCCAGAATTTCACAAATACATCCTGGACCAGGTCTTCGGCTTCACCTTCATCCTGTAATAACAGGTAGGCCTGTATGCACAACGATTTGTAATACTTTTGAAACAGAGCCTTGAATCCGTCTGGATCCTGTTTTCTCAGTGACTGTAGTAGGATATGGTCTAGTTCAACACCCATTGGTATTAATATTTGAAACTTCAAAATATAACTTTTATCAACTTAATTTTCAAACAGGCCCGGAAAATTAGTGAAGCAAACAAAAAAACAAGCCGGTAGCTTTCACGGGGTGAGAAAAGATTTTGTAAGGGTTGGTATACGCAAAATTTTTAATGTTAATACCCCGGCTGTTCTTTAACTTGAGCGAAGGCCGATATTTTTTGCTGCTTATAAATTCTGAAAAACCAATAATCGAGAAAAACTACTTCAGCAAAAAACGGGTTTTTCCCATGCAACCACCAGGCTATTTTTGCGTTTTAATTATTTTATATATGCACGACTATTACAGGATTGCACAAGCCTTACAATATATCAGGGACAATATGCAGCAGCAACCGGCACTGGAAGAGATCGCCAACAGCGTTCATGTGAGTCCCTATCATTTCCAGCGTTTATTTACAGACTGGGCAGGTGTAAGCCCCAAGAAGTTCCTGCAATACATCAGCATCGAACATGCTAAACAAGTGTTGAAACAACAACATGCCACCGTGTATGATGCAGCTTACGCCACCGGATTGTCAGGAACCGGTCGTTTGCACGATCTTTTCGTGAGCATCGAAGGTATGACTCCTGGCGAATTTAAAAATGGCGGAAAACATTTATTTATTCAATACAGTTTGCAGGAAAGCCGTTTTGGCAACTATTTAATTGCCTCTACCTATGCGGGAATTTGCAACCTGCTTTTCTATGAACATTCCGCGAACGCCGTAGTGCGGGAGCTGCAGGAATTGTGGCCGCAGGCTACCCTAACCGAAGGTGAAAACGATGATCACCAACAGGTACGGCAATTTTTCGACAATGATTTCAGCCAGCCGCAAAAAATAAAACTAAATTTAAAAGGTACTCCCTTCCAACTCAAAGTATGGGAATCGTTGCTACGCATTCCCGAAGGCCGGCTCACCACCTATACCCAAATTGCCCAAAGCATACAACGGCCGGCTGCGCAAAGGGCGGTGGGATCGGCCATTGGCGCCAATCCGATTGGGTTTATCATTCCCTGTCACCGGGTGATCAAAAGTGTGGGCAACATTGGTGAGTATCGCTGGGGCACTGCCCGAAAAATGGCCCTGATTGGCTGGGAAGCCAGTCAATCGTTTTCTGCTCAGGCCACGGCCAAAAAATATACAAATAACGGTACCGGGAATAATTGTTCATTATACAAATGATGACGCAATTACGGGATAAGGAAGGACATGCAGCAAAGTCGAATTAAATATACTAAATTGAAGCAGTTACCCGGAATTGTGCATAAAAAATTAACCCTGCTGGCATTATAGTTGAATGCCGTTAAAAAAAATGTATAACTATGTATACCGGCCTCATTAAAATGCAGGATGAAGCAACCGTTCATTTATTTTTTCATTGCTGCATGAAAGACGGAGATTTTAAAGACCCCGAACTGGACAATGTATCGGCCAAGCTGGTAGAATTTAACCTGCACGCAAAGCTGAACTTCAAGGACGAAATGATGAAATACAGGTCTTATGTAAATTCCATACAAGACGAAAATCATTACCTGCAATACCTCGTCGGGTTGATCAAACCGGTGAATGAACTGGCCCTCTTCTCCTATTGTGCAGAGCTGTGTGTGGCCGATGCCAATCTGAGCCTGGCCGAAGAACAATTGCTGGATAAGATAGCGGCTATACTGAACCTACAGCAGTCAGACAAAGAGCTGATCAAAAAACTGGTGGTACAACGAAAGGTAGTAGAAACAGAAAAAATATTCTAACCTGAGCAGAAAAGGCCGGATGCCTACCCGGCATCCGGCACTGCTACCACATCTCTATTCTTCCATGCGCTTATTGAAATTGTTAACTGCACCCTCATGCACAACAATTTTGTGCCACCTTGTTACGAACTGAAATACAATAACATGTAGTAAAAATTCCCCATCTCTGTTGTACCATCCTATACCAGAATCCTCCCCATGATTGCCAATGAGGTATTACAAAAGGATGTAGAGGAATTTCCCCGGCACCTGATCAGGCTTACACTGGCGCTCTATTGACAAGGCGGGGTGGTACAAATTTTCAATATGCACAGGCATGAATAAATACATCGTAATTTATACCGTAGTATGCATGCTGCTGGCTGCCTGCACCGGCGCCGGTGAAGGCGATGCCGGTAGCAAATCTGTCAAAAAAAACATTTCCAAACGCGATTACAGCATCAACCCAAACAATTCTTATTCCGATCTGTTCTTCGACAGCACGGCCATGGAAGATTTTATCACCACGCAAAAAATTCCCGATTCGCTGAGCAACCGCCTGCGCAGCTTTTACAACACACGTAACTACCAATACGCCTGGTTCAATAAAAACGGCTTTACCGAACAGGCCCTGGCCTTCTGGAATTTATTCGATCATTACCTCACCTATTCCAACGATAGCACGCTGGCCAATAAAAACCTGGAAAAACAAATGAACCGCTACCTGATAGCCGACGAGCTATCTATCAAAGCCGGCGACAAAACAGCCCTGCAAACGGAGCTGCGCCTCACGCTGAGCCTGTTACGATATGTGTTACAGAACGTTGAAAAAGGGTATATCAAACGCAAGGAACTGGAACGTTTTGTTCCTTTCAAAAAACAGGATCCCTTTCTACTGGCCGATTCGCTGTTAAACAAAAAACATAACGACAATAAATATTTCGAAGACATCAATGCTTCGTACAAAGCATTAAAAGAGCAACTGGGCAATTATTACAATATTTATAAAAACGGCGGCCTTCCAACAATACCCGACATCAAAAAAAACCTGAAAAAAGGTTACAGCGGTCCCGAAATAACGGTGATCAAAAAATACCTGGCCATGACCGGCGATATACCCGGCAGCGATACCTCACAGTATTTTAATGACACCCTTGTGCAGGGCATTAACAGCATTCAACAGCGTTTTGGCTACAAACCCACAGGCGTCATTACCCGGGAACTGGTGAAGGAAATGAAGGTACCCCTGAAACACCGCGTGGAGCAATTGCTGGTGAACCTGGACCGTATGCGCTGGATGCCCTCCCAGCCCAATGGCACGTTAATAGTGGTAAACATTCCGGCCTTTGAACTGGAAGTGCTGGAGAACGGGAAAAAAGCATTTGATATGGAAGTGGTGGTGGGCAAGGAAGGGCATAATACCATGCAGTTTACAGGTACCCTCAACCAAATTGTGTTCAGCCCCTACTGGAATATACCATCGGGCATTGTTACTAAAGAGATATTACCGGAGATAGAAAAAAATCCCGATTACCTGGCCGAAAACGAGATGGAAGACCAGGGCGATAAAGACGGCGATGGCATACCCGAAATACGCCAGTTGCCCGGTGAAAAAAATTCACTGGGCAAAGTAAAATTTCTTTTTCCCAACCGCTTTGATATATACCTGCACGATACACCGGCCAAGAGTTTGTTCAGCCGCGATAAAAGAGCCTTCAGCCATGGCTGTATACGCCTGAGCGATGCACAGAAAATGGCGGAATATCTGTTGCGCAACGATCCCAATTGGGATGCAGCCAAAATCACGGAAGCCATGAATAGCGGGGAAGAACAAATAGTACGGTTGAAAGACAAGGCGGAAGTGTTTATTACCTATTATACCGCCTGGGTAGATGAGAACGGGAAACTGAATTTCAGGGACGATGTATATGGTCATGATGAACGGATGATAGCAAGGGCATATAAGTAATATTTTTGCCCTTTGACCTACTAATGAGCATCATGCAATATGAACAGCAAATACGGCAAGAACTCCTCAAATGGCAGCAACAGGTGCAAAAGCGGCCTTCCATGCTGACCAAGGCTGCTAAACGGGTACAAACAAAGCTCAACAGCTTTATCCCTGAAAAAGCGCATGAGGCCATTACGGTGGTGATCAAAAAAATGGTGCAGGCGGTTTTGTTTGGCGCACGTCATACTACTGCCAAACCCCTGCTAAATCTCAGCCTTGAGGTGCGGGAAGCCAGGGTGCTGGAAAAAATAAACAGCTACCGCAAAACGGCTGCCGTGGAAGGCGGTATTACCGGCGCAGGCGGCATTTTAATGGGCCTGGCCGATTTTCCCCTGCTGCTGGGCATTAAAATCAAATTGCTGTTCGATATTGCCCATATGTACGGCTATTCCACCAATGAATACAAGGAAAGGATTTACCTGCTGCACATTTTACAGCTGGCTTTCTCCAGCCAGGAACATCGCCGCGATGTGTACGTGAAAATGCAAAATTGGAATGCACAATACCCCCAACTGGAAAGCGCCCCCGATAATTTTGACTGGCGGGCTTTTCAGCAGGAATACAGGGATTACCTGGACCTCGCCAAAATGGCACAACTGATTCCTGTAATCGGGGCGCCGGTAGGCGTAGTTGTGAATTATCAACTCATTAAGAAGTTGGGGCATACTGCCATGAATGCATATCGTATGCGTTGGTTTGAAGACCATGCCTGAAACAAGTAATCGACCGTTTGACATTTTTTCCGGCCGCAAAATTGTAATTTCACAAATTTTAACGCAATTAAAATCTCTTTTTTAGGGTAGCATTTAAATTGCAATTAACTTTGCTCTTTCATTGTTACATACCAGGAATTATGAGAATCGAAGTGAAGAAAAATATTCATTTTACCAAGCTGGTAAAAGTGAACGGACGGTTAAAGGAGTTTAATTTCAGAAAACTCGGTGGTGAGAACAAAGGTTTGTTTACCGTAGATGTAAGTGATGACAGGGGTAACCGTATCCTGTTTCGCGTGCAAAAAGAAAATAACACCTGGAAAATAATCCAACAGCAACAGTTACCCAACTGGGTCCTCGAAAAAGAAGAGGTGTTTGATGAACTCATTGAAGAGGAATTGAGAAATCTGTAATTCATTTTCCGTTTCGTTTTCCGGCATTTAACGGGGTCCACAGGGACCCCTTTTCGTGCTCCTGTCCTGTTGCTCACCAATGTGTGTTGCGCATATTCCACGCTTTTTGCCGGAACAACTCCACGCTTTGTTTTACTAACCCCTTGACGATCAGCACAACATACCCGCTGGCATCTTTTTTAATTAAGTATTGACAAAAACAACATCATGAAGTCAATGAATAAAACAACGGGTGATAAAGACAGGAATATGTTCAGCATGGCTTATACAACTTTTATCGTGTTACTGATATTCACCTTTGTAATATCATGTCTTTATATTGGCGTGAACAGTTACTTAAGCAGGTAATAAAATATGTCTCTTGTGCAATTCGGTGAGTATTGCCTTATAGGCAACAAAAAAAACGCAGCGCTTTCAGGCGTTGCGTTTTTTAATAAGGTTTGACCTGTCTTCAAAAGACAAAAAAATGGGCGTAGCTAACCAGTTTCGCCGACAACACAGGCCGCTACGCCCGAGGTAAGGAGTATGGATTAAGCAAAAAAGGTGAAGTGATATATCGGAATATCCAATGTCGTAAAAAGTATTGAAGAATATGAAGAGTTCTTCTAAGCGAGGATTGAACAGGAATGATAAGATTTAATGGATGATCTCTTCTATAACCCTGTGATCCAGGGTATGCAACATGGAGGGATATAATATCCGCTACATTCAGGATGGTGACCTCACCAATCTTCTTCATAGGTAACAATTAGTCTACTTAATTACATCAAAAATGTTGCCACTTGTAAAAACCTGCCGATGGAATGTGTGCATTTTTTTCTATTCTGCTGATGTTTAATTAACAAACAACTACAAAGGAAGATCAATGCTTTGATTTAAGTGAACATTTATGCAGTAATTACGAATGGTTGCCGGAAATTTACGATACTTTGAATGCCACCTGCTCGCCACTGGCCAAAGCAGCCTCCACGGTACCGCCATTGGGTCCGCTAAAATAACCTTCACCGGCAAAGAACAGGGTTTCTTCTACGGGTTCATTTAAAAGTTGCCGTGCATCGGCAGTAGCTAACCTATCATAACTGTAAGCACCAGCGGTAAATGGTTCGGCATGCCAGTTACTCACATGTGTTGCGGTTGCTAAAGATTGTAGATGTGCCACGCTTTCTCCAAATATAGCAGCCAGCGATTGCCAGGCGCATTGCATAATGGTTTGTTCATTGCTGTTGTATAGTGCTGTGGCTGGCGGACCGCCCAGCCACCCGGTTAATAAAGGCCATTCTTTGGGCAACATGGTCCACCAGGTAGGCACACACTCTTCACTTAGTATAAAGGTCAGGTTCTTTTTCCAGAAAGCTTCCCTGAATTGAATGTGTATCTTGATCACCGATCCATAACCAACCTGTTTCGATGTGTCGATATACCGATCAATAGCAGGTTCAAAACGAATAGCGCCCTGACTGAGCAATCCAACAGGAATGGTAACAATTACTTTATTGGCGGTAAACAAGCGTTCATTTGTTGTAATGACTTCCACCTTTCCTTTTTGCCAGCGAATGGTATTTACCGGGCAAGACAGATGCAGCCGGCAACCGTTTGCTTTACATTGTTCATTCAGGTATTGTATCAACTGTCCATATCCGCCGGGTATGCGGTATTGCTCATCCTGTTCAGCCGCCCATTCATCGCGTAGGGCCATGGTGCTGGCCTTATTGATATCGGCCAGGTCGAACCCTTCGGCAAATTGTTGTACCGATCTTCTTAATTCATTGTATTTTTCTTCGGCAAAAAAGGTGTGCAGGAAATCGTTCAGCGGCATATCGTGTTGTAATGCATGCATGCGCCGCACCAGTTCATCCCATCCAATAGTAAATGCATCCTGTATGGTCCATTGCCCGTTTTTCACCCGCAACCTATCGCCTTTGATGGCTTTGTAAGGTATACCGGCTTCTTTTAACAAGGCCATGGTTAAATTTAGTTTGCCATGAATGAACTCGGCGCCGGCTTCAATGGGATATAAGAAAGAAGGCGGTTGTATGGTATGCATTCTTCCGCCAATACGGTCATTGGCTTCCAGCAGGGTTACCTGGTAACCTGCTTTGGATAGTGTGCGGGCCGCCATCAAACCGGCTGCGCCTGCACCTATGATCAATATCTGTTCGGGCATATTGCGTACACATCAAATTACAGGCCGTGCATTCATTTTAATACAGGCTGTAAAACCTGTAATGAACCATCGATGGGTTCGGTAATGGTGAGTCCGAGTATTTTGGCAATCAGCGGGTACACATGTATATTTTCAAATGCCGGTATGTGTTTGCGCTTTTTAAAGGCAGGGCCCCAGGCATAAAAACTGGCATGCATTTCGGGCAGCGCATTGTCGAAACCATGCTGCCCCAATTTTACCTGCCGGCCCTGGAAACTGAATACCCTGGGTGGTTTGGGCACCAGCAACATATCCCCTATCCTGTTGTATCGGTCGTTTTTGGCGTTGTAATGCCAGCGCGCCGGAATTTCAGTATTCAGGTACACGTTATAATAAAGGCTATCCTGTTTCAGGGCTGCATATGTGGGCAGCACATAGCTGCTGTCTTTGGCATATACATGGGCCAGTACCAGACCCGAAGGCACAATGAACCGGGAAGTATCCAGGGCGGCTGGTTTGGGCAGCATATGCGCGGTGTCGATATTCATCATACCATGATCGGATAAAAAGATATAATTCACCGGCAGTTTCAGAGAATCGGTCATACGCACCATTTTACCAATGGCAGCATCTACCAGTTGTACGGCTGCAGCCGTTTGTGGGGCATCGATGCCATGGTCGTGCGCTTCATGATCCACTTCGGGAAAATAAAAAGTGATCAGATGCGGTCTTTTTTCTTCGGGCAGGGTTAACCAGTTTTTAACGACCTGTATACGTGTATCTATGTCTATCTTCTCGTTGTATTTATACCAGTAGGTGGGACGAATACCCTGTATAGCAGCTTCGCTGCCTACCCAATAAAAACTGGCGGTGATCATTTGTTGTTTTTCGGCCAGCACCCATAAAGGTGTACCACCGTACCAGCTGCCATCTGTTACGGTGCGGGGATTGCCTAACCGGTAGGTTTCATTGCGTTTTTTATCGTAAAAGATATTATCCACCAGCCCATGGTGCGATGGGTATAAACCGGTTACAACGGTATAATGATTGGGAAAAGTAAGGGTGGGATAAGAAGGAATCATGGCTTCCGCCGCTACGCCGCGCTGCCGCAGCTTTTGGAGGTTTACTGCCTGGTATTTATCGACCAGGTCGTGCCGGAAGCCATCGGCAGAGATCAGGATCACATAAGGTTTTTGCTGCTGTTGTATGCTGTTGGTACGGCCGGGAACAACCTGCTGGGTAGTATCTGGCTGGGCAGCCGCCAGCAGCGGGCATACCCAAACGGTCAGCAACAAAAATAGTCTCATGTAATTTTTTGTATGCAAAAGTATTATATGCGGGTGTATTTTATGCATTAAGTAATTTAGCGCCGGAATAATAAGCGCTATGGTTCGTTTTACCACCACCCTTCTGCAGTTTCAGCAAATGGCCGAAAAAACCGGCTGGACTTATATTGAGGTACCGGCCGAGGTGGCGCAAAAGCTCAAACCGGGCAATAAAAAAGCCTTCAGGGTCAAGGGCAAGCTGGATAATTATCCTATTAAATCGGTGGCCATTTTGCCTATGGGCGGTGGCTCGTTCATACTGGCGGTGAATGCCACCATGCGCAAGGGCATTGGGAAAGGCAAAGGTGCCCAGGTAAAGGTGGCGCTGGAGGTGGATAACGATGAAATACCCATGGATGCCGAATTTATGGAATGCCTGCAGGACGAGCCGGAGGCGCTGGCCTTTTTCAACAGCCTGCCCAAAGGGCACCGTTTGTATTTCAGCCGCTGGATAGAAAGCGCGAAAACGGCCCCCACCAAGGCCAAAAGGATTGCCATGGCCTTGAACGGGCTATCCAAAGGACTGGGTTTTGGTGACATGATGCGGGCAGAAAAGGCGAAAAAGGACAACTGGTAGATAATATAAAAACGGGTATTGTTTTATTAATTGCCAACCTGTAACTTGTAGCCAAATTTGTGACGCCCACTTTTAACTACATACCCGATCCTGGAGCTGAACCTGGCCTGACTCTTTCCAGTTTATGCACTGGTACTAAAGCCCCGTCGCCCAAAAAACAGCAACCACCAAAAAAGCGATCACTTTATACGAATATACCCTGCCTGATATATGTTTATACAGCCCCCCGTATGTCCGGCATACCCTGCCGTTGGGGCACCCCCTCTACCGGAGAAAAAAATAATGTGCCAAACCGGCCGTTCATCAACATGCCCAACAGCAAATACCGGCCTTTGACCGATCAAACCAGCTGTTATATATAGCCGCAACCCGGCGTACAGGCAATTATGCATGTATAAATTATATGTAACACAGGCAGATCGAAATAAGTAGTGTTAAACTATTTAAAATAGACCGTTTCAATTATTTTTACCAATTATTAAAAAACCGTTCTATGATCAAATTTTCCGTTACCGCTGTTTTTTTAATCACGACCCT
>Ga0065721_10008023_pt1 | contig 10048 bp, 4 predicted proteins | sample Mesricmetagenome_FD_59108 | JGI IMG/M metagenome (GOLD analysis project Ga0065721, IMG submission 59108) | Mesophilic microbial community from rice straw/compost enrichment Sample: eDNA_1 v2 (version 2) | ecosystem: Engineered > Solid waste > Grass > Composting > Bioreactor | place: USA: Davis... | reverse complement strand
GCATTTGCAAAAGCGCAGGCTACCATGTGGCCGGCACACCAAATATTCAATACGCTTGTGGAAGTGGACGACAGTCTGCGAATTAAACCTTCACTCGCAAAATCCTGGGAAGTGTCGGAAGACAGGCTTACATATACATTTCATTTACGCGATGATGTTTTTTTCCATGATGATCCTGCATTTGAAAATGGTAAAGGCAGAAAACTGACAGCGGGCGATGTTGTTTATAGTTTTTCAAGAATAATCGATGCTCGTACGGCAAGTCCCGGTGCATGGATCTTTAATGGTAAAGTGGCAGAGAAGGATCCCTTTGTTGCAGTCGACGATACCACTTTTCAATTAAAACTAAACAGGCCATACAATCCCATCCTGGGTATCCTGTCTATGCAGTACTGTTCGGTGGTTGCACCCGAAGCAGTGGAGAAATATGGTAACACATTCCGTCGCCACCCCGTTGGTACAGGCCCTTTTCGTTTTGTTGCCTGGGAAGAAGGTCAGGCCCTGGTGCTGGCAAAACATGAACATTATTTTGAAAAGGACAGTGCCGGTCAGCGGTTACCTTATCTTGACGGGATCAAAGTAAGTTTTTACGACAGTAAAGCCACCGAATTCCTTTTATTCAGACAGAAAAAACTTGACTTTATTAATGATATTGATGCTTCATTCAAAGATGAGATACTGACCAAGCGTGGTACACTCCGCAAAGACTGGGAAGGAAAAGTTCTGCTGAATGTGCATCCTTATCTCAACGTGGAATATCTCGGGATCCTGGTTGATGAGAAAAATGACCTGGTTAAAAATTCTCCGGTGCGTATGAAGAAAGTCCGCCAGGCAATCAATTATGGTTTTGACCGGCGCAAGATGATTTTATATCTGCGCAATTCATTAGGCATACCAGCAGAATCAGGTTTTGTTCCCGCCGGACTTCCTTCGTTCGATTCGGTTGAAGTAAAGGGTTATCATTATGATCCTGATAAAGCCAGAAAGCTTCTTGATGAAGCTGGTTTCCCGGGCGGCAGAGGATTACCCGCCATCAGGTTATTAACGATAGCCATGTATTCTGATATGGCAGATTTTATTGCCAAGCAACTCGGAGATATTGGAATACCGGTGCAGGTTGAAACAGTTCAGAAAGCCCTGTTACTTGATATGACCTCCAGTTCCAGAGCCTTGTTTTTCCGGGGTAGCTGGATTGCAGATTATCCTGATGCCGAAAACTACCTGGCGGTTTTCTATTCTGGTAATCCTGCTCCGCCAAACTACACCCGGTATAAGAATCCTGAGTTTGACCGGTTATTTGAGCGGGCTTTGACGGAGGAAAATGATAGTATCCGGTATAAATTGTATCAGCAGGCAGATCAATATGTAATCAATGATGCCCCGGTAGTACCGCTTTGGTATGACCAGGCGATACATCTTGTGCAACCGGGTATCACAGGGTTCAAACCAAATGCACTCAACCTGCTTGAGCTTCGCAGAACAAGAATCGGAGATTAATGGTGGATGCGTAGAACTACGCGTAAAAATTTGGCATTTTCCGTATTTTCCGAAATTATTTTTTCAGAGATAAGGGTCTGAAATGTATGCGTTTAAACTCTTCAAATCAAGCTGAAACCCGCGCGAGACTTGCATATTAGCAAACCAAAGTATATTTTCACATTGTCATTGGTTCTTTTACGTTGAAAACTTGCAGTGCCAGGGAAATGTGGAAAATACGGAAATATGTTTTTGACGGGAGCCGGCAACAAACCTTAATCCGTGCGTCATGAAAGTAAACTCTACACAAATTCTCATCATCAGGATACTTCTGTTTGTCCTGATCTGTCTGTACTCGATCCTGGTATTTGGACAGCGGTCAGCAAAAGTGGGGCCTCAGCAAACAACCTCTATTGTAGCCCGTGATGTAATCACAATAGATATGTTGAAAAGATGACGCGAATTCAAATCGAGCAGTAGTTTCTCATAATATGCAGTTACCATTCATTCCGATCACTCTCTAACAAATCCCCGGCGCCCGCCGGGGTTTTTTACGGGTTGACCCTACTAAAGCTGCATAGGCAAAATTTCAATGCGCAACGAACGATGTTCAATGGAAAATGAAACGGCGCCTGTCTTCGATTGAGGAACGGAATGAAATGCGGAGGCAGTCCCGCCGGCGTATGGCTCTGCCGAACCATAGCTCTGAAAAGAGACAGCTTTGGTTCTATTGCAGAAACATTAAAATATACTTGACCGAAAGATAGTGCCTAATCGTTTATCAATGATAATTGAAGATTGAGCATTCCGACCTACCCAGAAAGAATTACAAGAAAATAAGTTTTTACTGTTTGAGTTTGTCTTTAAAAACCTTCCTGAACTTATCAACCTTGGGCCTGATCACCACGCGGCAATAGGGGTTGTTGTTTTCATTGTTTTCGAAATACTGCTGGTGATAATCTTCGGCAGGGTAGAAATTATCAAATTTGGTTATCTCGGTGACGATGGGATTATCGAAGGCGCCGCTTTTATCCAGGGCTGCTTTATAAGCCTCAGCTTTTTGTTTTTGTTCATCGTTGTGGTAGAAGATTGCACTTCTGTATTGGGTACCCACATCATTTCCCTGGCGGTTTAGCGTGGTAGGATCATGTGTTTCCCAAAATACTTCCAGCAGTTCATCGAAACTGATTTTGGATGGATCATATACGATTTGTAAGCATTCGGCGTGACCTGTTTGGCCGGTGCATACTTCTTTATAGGTTGGATTTTTCGTGTGTCCGCCGGAATATCCTGAAGTGGCGCTGATCACACCTTCAAGTTGCTCGAATATGGCTTCAGTACACCAAAAACATCCATTGGCAAAAGTGGCTGTCTCCGTACGGCCATCCGGAACTTTATTTGCGGCAGTTGCAGACTGGGTATTCGTCATTTTATTTTGTTTATCAGATTGGGCGCAAGAAAATATTTGAACCAGACTTATAACAGCAATAGTCAAACTAAGTTTAGTCAATAAAGCGGGAACAGGTTTCATGATGCTGGTTTTTGCCTGGCAAATTACTTGAAAAAAGAAGCGTGATAGCATTATTGCACTACCGCCGGGCCATTTTTACGATTCCGTCAACAAATCGTACTAACCCAAAGCCTTTTGGAAGCCTGAAAAACTTCTTAAAAAAATGATGAAAGTTTTTTTGATATTTAAAAAAAATCCTATTTTAGTTTAACAAATTATTAAGCTACTGCTTGCCAATGGGAAAAAAGGCTTTTTACAAGGGTCTGATCTTTCGTGAATTTTATTTTTCAGGTCAACTGTCCTGTGCTGACCTGAGTGTTCGTATCGGAAAGAGCATTCCGTTTACGATGAAAATTCTGAACGAAATGATTGATGAGGGCTATGTGTATGAAGCCGGTTTTGCTCCCTCCAGTGGCGGTCGTCGACCGGTGAATTATGCAGTCAGCCCTGATATGATTTATATCGTTTCTGTGGCGATGGACCAGCTGGTTACCCGGATTGCGATCATGGATATTCAAAACCGCCATGTCGGCGAGGTTCACAAGTTTAATCTTCCACTGCAAAATAACCCCGATGCGCTTACGCAACTGGGCGATAACATATCCGAAGTGATCGCTTCTTCTGGTATTGACCGGAAAAAAATTATTGGCGCAGGCATCGGGATGCCCGGTTTTATAGATGTGAAAAAGGGGATTAATTATTCCTTCCTGGAAAACAGGAACCGGAGTATCACGCAATCGCTGGGAGAGAAGCTGGAACTTCCGGTATATATAGATAACGATTCCAGTTTGATCGCACTTGCTGAATTCAGGTTTGGGGGAGCGCGTCACAGGCGGAATGCAATGGTCTTAAATATCAGCTGGGGTATTGGCCTTGGAATGATCCTGAATGCTGATCTGTTCCGTGGCCAAAACGGATTTGCCGGTGAGTTTAGCCACATGCCGTTTTTCGATAATAATAAATTATGTACCTGTGGAAAGAGCGGTTGTTTGGAAACAGAAGCATCACTGCAGGTAGTACTGGAAAAAGCTGCAAACGGATTACGCAACGGGCGTCCTTCCGGCATTGATAAACATTTCCCAACCGGCAATATAGAGCAGGATTGGGAAACCGTAGTAAAGGCAGTTACAAAAGGTGACCGTTTTATTGTAGAGCTATTATCTGAAACTGGCTACCAGATCGGAAAAGGAGTTGCCGTTCTTATTCATTTGATGAATCCTGAATCTGTCATACTGAGTGGCCGGGGTGCATTGGCCGGAAAAGTATGGCAGGCGCCGATTCAGCAGGCATTGAATGAACATTGTATTCCGAGACTTTCGGCCAACACCGTTGTTGAAATTTCTACCCTTGGACACGAAGCCGAGTTGATTGGTTCGGCAGCCCTGGTGATGGAAAATCGCGTGAGAGAATATTCGGGTCAACTGAAAATGAAAAACACATTTTCAGATAATCATTCATTCATGATATAAAGTATATCGATACCGATTTCCATTTTTTAATTTAAAATTTAAAACTCAACTGCAATGAAGAACAAACGATTACTGCTTGTGTGCTTCGTCCTGCTGATTGCGCATTCGATACTGCTGGCGCAGGGACGACGTACCATTACCGGCGTTGTGACGGGAGACGACGGCAGGCCGGTCCCTGCTGCAACGGTCAGCGTTAAAGGGACAACAACATCTGTGGTAACAGATGACAATGGCCGTTATTCAATTACTGTGGAAAACAACAATGCTGTGCTTGTAGTCAGCTCTGTCGGATTTTCTGAAAGAGAGCTGAGTGTAGGCAGTTCCAACACACTTAATGTGGGACTTTCCTCTGCTGCCAGTGACCTCGGAGAAGTAGTGGTCACTACGGCCCTTGGTATCAAGCGCCAGGCCAAATCACTGGGTTATGCCGTGCAGGAAATTCGCGGTACGTCATTGGTGGAAGCCAAGGAAACAAACCTGGCCAATGCACTTACCGGTAAGATTGCCGGCCTGCAGGTGGTACGTTCCAGTAATGGTGCAGGCGGATCTGCCAAGATCGTATTGCGCGGTTACAACTCACTGACCGGGTCAAACCAACCTTTGATTGTTGTGGACGGAATTCCCATTGACAACTTTACCGGTACCACTGAAAACGGTTACTGGTCTGCGGGTTTTGACCGCGGCAATGGTTTGGGTGATATCAGCGCAGAAGACATCGAAAGCGTGACCGTTCTGAAAGGACCATCAGCAGCCGCTCTCTATGGCTCCCGCGGTGGTAATGGTGTGATCATGATCACAACAAAAACCGGTCGCCGGCAAAATGGTCTGGGTATTACATTTTCCACTACCCAGGGTGTGGAAGACATTTTCCTGAAACCAGAAATCCAGAACAGTTTTGGCCAGGGCAGCAATGATATATTTGTTGCCGACAGTCCGCTTAGCTGGGGTCCCAAAGCAGAAGGTCAGAATGTAACAAAATGGGATGGTACACAGGGACCACTCACTACTTCACATGACAACCTGAAAAGCTTCCTGAGAAAAGGTACAACACAGAACTACAACCTTTCTTTCCAACAACAGTTTGGTACTACTTCTGTTTACTCTTCACTCAGCCGGTGGGATGACCGCAGTATTATACCAAACAACAGGCTGGAGCGTACAAACCTGACTGCACGTGCTGTAACCCGCTTTGGCAAGAACAACCGCTGGACAACAGATACCAAATTCTCATACAACAATACCACTGGTAACAACCGTCCGATCAACGGCCGTGATGTGAGCAATATTTTCGCTCTCTATACTATGCCAAGAAGCCTGGACATTCGTGATTTCAGTGCTGTTACTGATCAGTTTGGTACCATGATCTGGTATCCGGGTGCTCCAAGCTGGGAAAACAACCCTTACTGGAATTCGAAATATAACCTCAACCAGGATGTTCGCGATCGTTTTATCCTGACCGGTTCCGTGAAATATGCTTTCACAAACTGGCTTGATGCGGAATTAAAAGCGGGAGGTGATTTCTATACTACAAGTACTAACCGTAAAGTATATGCAGGCAGCAAACGCGCGAATGAATACAATGAAGGCAAAGAAACCTTCATGGAAACAAACTATAGCGCGTTGGTATCTGCAAGAAAAGACAATTTGTTTGGAAGAGTAGGNGGTAACGTAATGGTNGGCGGAAACCTGATGCACAGAAAATATACTTCACTTTCTGTGGGTACAGGNCCGTTGGAAGTGCCCAACCTGTTTTCACTTAACAACGGTGTTGGTGCACCCTCCATTGGCCAGGGATATAGCCGTAAAAAAATAAATTCCTTATACGGATCCGTCGGTGTTAACTATGATGGCTGGATTTATTTGGATGCGACCTGGCGTAATGACTGGTCATCTGCTTTGAGTGAAGATAACCGTTCATACTACTATCCTTCGGTAAGTCTTTCTTATATTCTCACAGAAATGCTTTCAAAGAGAGGAGCCAGCACGCCTGACTGGTTTAACTATGCCAAGTTCAGGGCTGCTTATGCCAGCGCCGGTAATGACCTTGATCCGCACCAGCTCTATAATGGTTATGGAATTGGAAAAGACCCGCTCAGCAATACAATTGCCTATCGTGATGCGATCCTGAAAAACCCGGATATTGAAAGTGAGTTGATGAAATCATTGGAGTTTGGTGCCGAATTGCGTTTGTTCAGGAACAGGGTAGGTATCGATTTCACATGGTACAAAACAAATGCTACCAACCAAATCATCAGGCTGCCGATGGACCCGATGAGCGGATATACTCACAGGATCATCAACGCGGGAGATATACAGAACAAAGGTTTTGAACTCGTAGCGGATGTACGCATCCTGAGCAACCCGCGTTCAATTGGATGGTCAATGACTGCCAACTTCTCCAAAAACGAAAACAAGATCATCGATATCGCCAGTGACCTTGATGTAAAATCATATGGTTTGGGTGAGTTCGATGACCTCTTTATCAGGGCCGTTGCCGGAAGCTTGTATGGCGATATCTACGGTACCCGTTTCCTGCGTGTGAAAGATGAATCCAGCCCATACTTTGGCCAGCTCCTGCTGGATGGAAATGGTCTCCCTCAAAGAGATGCTGAAATCGTGCACCTGGGTAACCAACAGGCAAAGAGCCTCATTGGTGTGACCAATACATTTACGTACAAAAACCTGGCTCTGTCTTTCCTGGTTGATGCCCGGATCGGTGGTGAAATCTTCTCTGCATCAAACGTAGCATTACAACGTTTTGGTGTTGCGTCGATAACAGCTCCCAACGGTGAACGTCCTGACTTTGTAGTGGATGGTGTACAGAATGTAAGTGGCACAATTTCCAAAAATGCTACTTCCGTTACTCAGCAGCAATACTGGAACAGGGTTGCCACACTGAACAACCTGGGTGTTGGTGAAGCATATCTCTACGATGCAACCAACATTCGCCTGAGAAATATTCAGTTGAGCTACGACATTCCAAAGACAGTCTTTGCAAAGACACCAATCCAAAATGCCAAAGTTGCTTTTGCATGCAACAATGTTTGGATGATCAAAAGCCATCTGAACGGAATTGATCCGGAATCAGTATTTGCAACAGGCAGCAATGCTGTAGGTTTTGAAAGTGGTGCATTCCCCACAATGCGTTCATTCCTGTTTAGCCTTGCCGTAGGTTTCTAATTAAAAGCAATTAAAATAACTATATATGAAATCGATTTTGAAATACAGTTGCTCTCTTCTGGTTGCTTCCGCGGTGTTTACCGGCTGTAGCAAGTTTGACGAGATCAATGAACCTCCATTCCTGGCAAGAGAAAACCAGGTGCAGGTTGAATACTTCATCAACAATGCCATCATTGGCAGCCAGATGGACCCCCACATCTCGGAACGTATTTTTGTATTATACTGGAAAACAGCCGGACGTCAGCAATATGGCGGCGGGATCTCTACCGGAGGTTACAATGACGGCTGGACAAGCGACTACTATGGTGGCAGCTACATGGGCGGATGGCTTAATTCCATTAATGCCGGAGTTCAGGTTGCCGAAGCACAGATCGCCAGCGGTGCCGTAAAACCCTACACTAATAACCTGCTGCAGGTGGCACGTATCTGGAGAGCTTACCTGATGAGCGAACTGACTGATAATTTCGGTCCGATTCCTATCAACGCATTCCAGGGTGAAAATCCTGAATTTTCGGATGTAAAAACAGTTTATTATTTCCTGCTGGATGAGTTAAAAGATGCATCGTCCAAACTCGAACTTTCAGTATCTGGTCCCGATGCTAAATTCGACCAGGCTTATGGTTTCAATTTTGCCAAATGGCAGAAATACGCCAACTCAATGCGTCTTCGCCTGGCTATGCGCCTGTCTGAAGTGGACGGTGACAAAGCTCGTACAGAATTCGAAGCTGCGGCTTCTCAACCGTTGATAACTTCAGCGGATGAAATCTTCCAGGTGGCTGAAAAAGACGGATGGGATGCGCTTACAGGTGTCATGACCCGTGAGTGGAACTATTATCAGATGTCTTCCACCATCAACAATATCTTCCTGAATCTCGGTGGTGTAAAAACGGAGGACCAGGTGGGTGCTGATAAACATCCTTATATCAAGGATGCCGATTATATCGGTTTGAAATTTGACGATCATTTCACCACCATGACCAATGATCCTTCAGCAGGATATTGGCTGGATGGATTGCCTTATGCTATTGACCCAAGGGCATATAAAGCTTATGTTATCCCGGGCGATTACAATAATCCGGATTTCAATGCTTATCCTTCCTGGGATAATACCGCAAAAACGACCGAGCGTAACCTGGTAGATGCAAGTGGTAATGTGGTAAAGACACTGGATGCAAAATTTACCTGGAACGCACCTGTAAACGGAGACTGGGGTGCTAAAGGAGCCAAGAACCAAATTAGCACTTTCAACGGTGCTACTCCGCGTCACCCAAATCGTTTCCGTAAAAACACTGACAAGCGTATCTTCTTTGCGCATTGGGAAACTTATTTCCTGCTGGCTGAAGCCGCTGTAAGAGGCTGGACTGTTCCCATGACAGGACAACAGGCCTATGAAGCCGGTATCGATGCAAACTTTGCATATTGGGGCGTATCGCAATTTGCCGCCGATTATAAAGCATCTACTGAATATAACCGTGTTGGTACATCAGTTGCCTGGAATCATACAACTGAACCGCCGGCCACACATACCATGAAATACATCAATGGTTATAATAACGCACCGGGTACTGCCGAAATAAAATACCCCGATAACCATCTGTATAAAAATGGTACCGTGAAAAATGATCACCTCACCAAGATCATCACGCAGAAATTTATCGCACATACGCCCTGGTTACCACTCGAAGCCTGGAGCGATCACCGCAGGCTGGGACTGCCTTTCTTTGAGAATCCTGCCATTGAGAACCCGCTTGTAAATATGCCGGCGTTGAATGCCAGCAATTACATGACAAGCAATGTCAAGTTCTTCCCGCAGCGTATCAAATACCCGTCAAGCCTTCCGGCAAGCAATGCCGCAGGTTATGAACAGGCAGTATCACAACTGGGTGGCCCGGACGATGTGCTGACTCCATTGTGGTGGGCTAAGAAAAATTAATTAAACAGCGTTTCTCGTTAAGCAGTTGTTTTTGGCCGGTTGCGTAAGCAGCCGGCTTTTTTTTGGGCAAATGGCGAGTGGCTAGTGGCGAGTGGGAAGGGGGGGTGTTCAGCTGTGCTAATCGCTTCATCTATTCGATCCGTGTCCTACAATGGTGAGAGGCGAGACGAGAGTGGCGAGTAGGAATTGTCCTTCTGTGTCAATCCCTTCGTCTATTCGATCTGTGTGTGGCGAGTGGCTGGTGGCGAGTGGGGGTTGTCCTGCTGTGTCAATCCCTTCATCTATTTCATCCGTGTCCTACAATGGCGAGTGGCGAGTGGTAAGTGGCGAGTGGGGTTGTCCTGCTGTGTCAATCCCTTCATCTATTCGATCCGTGTCCTACAATGGCGAGAGGCGAGACGAGAGTGACGAGTAGGAATTGTCCTTCTGTGTCAATCCCTTCATCTATTTCATCCGTGTCCTACAATGGCGAGTGGCGAG
>Ga0065721_10053372_pt1 | contig 10050 bp, 8 predicted proteins | sample Mesricmetagenome_FD_59108 | JGI IMG/M metagenome (GOLD analysis project Ga0065721, IMG submission 59108) | Mesophilic microbial community from rice straw/compost enrichment Sample: eDNA_1 v2 (version 2) | ecosystem: Engineered > Solid waste > Grass > Composting > Bioreactor | place: USA: Davis... | reverse complement strand
CCGCCGCTACGAAGGTTATCGGGATGCAATGATGGCCGCCCGGCTGACGGCGGCTCCGGCGATCGAGGTCGATTTCATCGACGCGACGAAGGACATCGACCTCACCGAGGTGCTCGTCGAGTACAAGCCAACGGCAATCATGGCCTCCAACGATCTGCTGGCGTTCACGGTAATCGCGTCCTTGCGTCGCGCGGGGCTGAGCGTTCCCGAGGACGTGTCCGTCACCGGCTTCGACGGAATCGACTTCGCACGCCTGATCTCGCCCAGGCTCCACACGATCGGGCAGCCCTCCCAGGTGATGGGAGCGCTTGCCGCCTCGCTGCTGCTGGACATGGCTGCGGGGCACAAGGCCCCCCAGCGCCTGTGCCCGGACGTCATCCCCCTTCCGGGAGAAACGATCGCCCCGCCGCGGCGGGGCGACCTCCGCCTACCGTGATCCCCACCGAATAGAGAAAGCGACGACAATGAAGACGACTGTTCTTTCCCTTGGCCTCGGTCTGGCGGCCGCTGCCAGCATTTTCGCCTTGGCTCCTGTCCAGGCGCAGGCGCAGGACGCCATCTGTTACAATTGTCCGCCCGAATGGGCGAACTGGGGCGAGATGCTGAAAAACATCAAGGCCGACCTCGACATCGACATTCCGGGCGACAACAAGAATTCGGGTCAGGCAGTCGCCCAGATCATCGCCGAGAAAGCGAGCCCGGTCGCCGACATCGCCTATCTGGGCGTCAATGCGGGCATTTCGGCCGCCGCGCAGGGCCTGGTGGAGGCCTGGAAGCCGCAGCGCTTCGACGAGATCCCCGAAGGGCTCAAGGATCCCGAGGGGCGCTGGTGGGCGGTGCATCAGGGCACGCTCGGCCTCTTCGTCAATGTCGACGCCCTCGGCAACGCGCCTGTCCCGGCCTGCTGGGCTGACCTGAAGAAGCCGGAATACAACGGCCTCGTCGGCTATCTCGATCCGACCTCGGCGGCGGTCGGCTACGCGTCGGCCGTTGCCATCAACACTGCGCTGGGCGGCTCGTTCGACGATTTCACGCCCGCGATCGGCTTCCTCAAGGAACTCGCCGGAAACGGGGCGATCGTCACCAAGCAGACCTCCTATGCGCGCACCGTGTCCGGTGAGATCCCGATCCTGATGGACTACGACTTCAACGCCTATCGGGCAAAATACACGGAATCCGGCAAGTTCGAGTTCGTCCTGCCCTGCGAAGGCTCCATCACCTTTCCCTATGTCATGACGCTCGTGAAGAACGCCCCGCGTGCCGAAACCGGGAAGAAAGTGCTCGACTACCTGCTCTCGGACAAGGGCCAGTTGTTCTGGACGACGGCCTATCTGCGTCCGGTCCTCCCGGTCGAAATGCCGGCGGACATTGCGAACCGGTTCCTGCCGGCAAGCGAGTATCAGCGCGCCAAGGCCATCGACTGGGACCAGGCCCAGGCTGCGCAGGCAGCGTTCTCGGAACGTTACCTGTCGGAAGTGCGCTGACGGGCGACCCCCTCCCGGGAAGGGCTGGTCCCTTCCCGGCAGGATTTTCTCATCGATTTTCGCCGGAGGCTTCGTTGAACAGCAGGCGCTTTGATTTTTTCCTGATTCTGCCTCTCGCGATTTTCACGCTGGCCTTTCTCATCCTGCCCGTGGCTCGGCTGACCGCTGAGGCCGGCAGCGGGCCGCAAGGTCTCGCCGGGTTCTTGGTCATCCTGACCGAGGCTCGCTTTCGCAACAGCCTGATCGTGACTCTTCTGCTTGCAATCGTCACAACCGTCGCGACGCTGGCAGTGGCAACGATCGCCGCCCAGACGCTTGCCAACAGGCGGTTCACCGGCCGTGGGTTGCTCCTGTCAATGCTGACATTCCCGCTGGCCTTTCCAGGCGTGGTGGTCGGCTTCATGATCATCCTGTTTGGCGGCCGCCTCGGACTTGTAGGCAGCGTCACCAAAAGCCTGGTCGGCACGAACGTGGTCTTCGCCTATTCGCTGTTCGGGTTGTTCCTCGGCTACCTCTACTTCTCTGTGCCGCGTGTTCTATTGACCATCCTCGCGGCGGCAGAGAAGCTCGATCCCTCGCTGGTCGAGGCCGCCCGCTCGCTGGGCGCCAGCCCCTTCGCCATACAGCGCGACGTCGTGCTGCCGGCGCTGTTCCCGGCCATGTACACCGGCGGGGCGCTGTGCTTCGCCACGGCAATGGGCGCCTTCGGCACCGCTTTCACGCTTGCCACCAACATCGACGTGGTGCCGCTGCTGATCTACACCGAGTTCACGCTCGCCACCAATGCCAGCATGGCCGCCGCAATCTCCATCGCGCTCGGCCTGATCACCTGGGCCGCGCTGGCCATCGCCCGCAACCGCGCCATGCGCGACGTGAAGGGGGGCTGAGATGCGCCGCCAGTGGACCTCGACCGCCGGCATCGTCATCACGGCCTTGCTCTCCCTGTTCCTCGTCGTTCCCGTGCTGCTTTCCGTCTATGCGGGCCTGGCCGTCAACTATGCCCGCGGGCCCTCCGCCGGATTTACCCTCGACTGGGTAGGCCAGGTCTGGGGGCTCTATGCCGATACGGTTTGGCGCAGCCTTGTCGTCGCGCTGCTGACGCTGGTGGTGACGTTGCTGATCGGCGTTCCCGGGGCCTACGCGCTGGTGCGCAAGGGCGGCCGTTTCGCGCGTGCCGCCGAAGAGATCGTGACGCTTCCGGTCGCCGTGCCCGGCCTTGCGCTCGCGCTGGCGCTTATCCTGAGCTACGGCGGGGCGGGCGCCTTCCGGCAATCGACGCTGTTCGTCGTGGTCGGCCACGTCCTCTTCACCCTGCCTTTTATGCTGCGCGCGGTCATCGCCGTGCTCGAGACGATAGACTGGCGCACGCTCGACGAAGGCGCGGCAAGTCTCGGTGCTCCGGCCTGGCGACGCTTCATCGACGTGATCCTGCCGAACGTGCGGCCGGGCATCGTCGCGGGGGCGCTGACGGTCGTGACGCTCTCCATCGGCGAATTCAATCTCACCTGGATGATGCACACGCCGATGACCAAAACCCTGCCTGTGGGCCTGGCCGATGCCTATGCCTCAATGCGGCTCGAGATAGCCTCGGCCTACACCATCGTCTTCCTGGTCATGGTCATCCCGCTGCTGATCGGCGTCCAGCTGGTCGCCGACTTCACCCAAAACCGGACGGCATCATGAACACTCACGCCTCTATGGTGACCACTCGAAGCGGCGCGTCCATTGCGACGCGTCGGCTCAGCAAGAGTTTCAATGGAACGACGGTTCTGCACCCTACCGACCTGGAAATCCCCGCCGGCCAGATCCTGGTCCTGCTGGGTCCGTCCGGCTGCGGCAAGACCACGCTCCTGCGCCTGATCGCCGGACTGGAACAGCCCGACGGACCGGACATGATCCGCTTCGACGGTGAGGATGTCAGCGGCGTTCCGATCGAGAAGCGCAACGTCGGCATGGTCTTCCAGTCCTATGCGCTGTTTCCGAACATGACTGTCGCCGAGAACGTCGGCTACGGTCTGAAGGTGCGCAAAGTGGAGCGTGCGCAGCGAGAGGCCGAAACCCGTCGCCTCTTGGCTCTGGTTGGCCTGGAGGAATACGCCGACCGCCGCATCTCGGCGGTCTCCGGCGGCCAGCGCCAGCGCACAGCGCTGGCTCGCGCCCTGGCGATCAAACCCCGTGTGTTGCTGCTCGATGAGCCGCTGGCCGCGCTCGATGCGGTGCTGCGCGAGCGGTTGCGCGTCGAGATCGGTCTTCTGCTGCGCGAGTTCGGCATTACTGCCGTTTATGTCACCCACGATCAGGCGGAGGCCATGGCGATCGGTGACCGCATCGCCGTCATGGAGAAGGGCCGCATCGCGCAGATCGGCGTGCCGAAGGAGATCTACCATCGGCCGGCCAATGATTTCGTTGCCGACTTCGTCGGAACGATGAACCGGATCGCCGGGCGCGTGGAAAATGGGCTGCTCAACATCCACGGCGGTGAGACCATGGCGAGGCTGAATGTCGGCGGGCCGGATCGTGCGACCACGCTCTGCTTCCGGCCCGAGGCCGCGCGGCTGGCTTCCGCAAACGGCGCCATCAGCGCCCGTGTTGCTGCGACGACCTTCTTCGGCGCGACGCAACGGCTCGTCGCCGAGGTTTCGTCCGAATGCCGCCTGCAGCTCGATCTGCCGTCGAATCTTTCCGTCACACCGGGCCAGATCCTCGCTTTCGAGATCGACCCTGCTGCCATTATCGAATTCCAGACCGAGGCCTGAATGCTTATCGCCCAGATTTCCGACCTGCATATCCGACCCAAGGGTCAGCTCGCCTATGGTGTTTCCGAAACCAACCTCTTTGCCGAGCACGCCATCCACGCCTTGCTTCAGCTGGACCCAAAGCCGGATTGCCTCCTGGTGACCGGCGACCTCACCGATTGTGGGTTGGACGAAGAATACGCCATCGTCGCGGAGCTCCTGGGCCGGATGCCATGCCCGGTCTATGCGGTGCCGGGCAATCACGACCGGCGCGAGCCCTTCCGGCGGGCTTTCGCGCAAGGAGGCTATCTCCCCCGAAGCGGCCCCCTGAATTTTGCTGTCTGGTGCGGTCCGATCCACGTCATCGGCCTCGACAGTCTGGTTGTCGGATCGAGCCACGGCGCCCTTTGTCCTGAAACGATCAGGTTTCTCGAGGAGGCCCTGGCAGGATCACCCGATGCACCAACCCTCATCATGCTGCATCATCCGCCTTTTGACACCGGCATCGCCCATATGGATGCGACACGACTGTTGGAAGGATCTGAGCAGCTGGAAAAGATCGTCGCTGCCAACCGGCAGGTACGGCGTGTTCTGTGCGGGCACGTCCATCGCTCGATCCAGCGCATCTTCGGCGGCACGCTGTGCCAGATCGCGCCTTCAGTTGGTCATCAGGTGGCCCTGGATCTGCGGCCGGAGGGTCCGTCCTGTTTCGTGCTGGAGACCCCGGAGTTCCTCCTGCATCGCTTCGCACAGGCTGATGTCGTCACCCACACGGCGAATGTGAACAGGGCACCTGGCCCATTTCCGTTCATTCTGCCTGCGGACTACCCGGGAGCAAAGCCGGGAACCTCGCTGGGTGCGGACGCGTAGTGAGAAGCATCCAGTTTTCCCTCATGAACGACGGCCGCCGATCTCGGTAGCTCAAGGCACACGAGATCCAAGCACCAGAAACCCGCGCGGAGATCGTCACTTCGCGAGGGTTGCCGCCGCGCTGGATCCCGATGGTGCCCTGCTCGGGACAAGTCCGACGAGGGACAGGTTGGCGCTGTCGCGGCCCTGAAAAGCATCCTGGCTTGGCGCCCCCTTCCGGGTCGTCGCGCAGGCAGCAGACTGATCCCGAAGCCGGTCATCAGCGCGACCCGGCACCTACACGTGCTGGAGTATTTCCACAATCAGTGTGGAAGTGACCTGAGACCCTTTTCTCCTCCGGTCTGAGGGAGAGTCCTGGGTTTGATTTCTGGCCTCAGGCGGCGTGTTTTCCAGCGGGGATTTGAGGGCGAACTCGGCGGGCGTGATGTTGCCGAGAGCCGAGTGGGGTCGGTGCCGGTTGTAGTTCTCCTTCCACGAGGTGATGGCGCTGCGGGCATCAGTGAGCGTCGAGAACAACGCGTCGTTGAGGCACTCGTCCCGGAAGCGTCCGTTGAAGCTCTCGACGAAGGCGTTCTGCGTCGGCTTGCCGGGGGCGATGTAGTGCCACGCGACGCCGGTCTCTTGGCACCAGCGCAGGATCGCCATCGAGGTGAACTCGGTGCCGTTGTCCGACACGATCGTCCCCGGCCCGCCGCGCAGCCGAATGACGTCATCCAGTTCCCGAGCCACGCGCAGGCCTGAAAGCGAGGTGTCGGCGACGAGCGCCAGGCACTCGCGCGTGTAGTCGTCGACGATGGCGAGCACCCTGAAGCGACGACCGTCCGAGATCGTGTCGGACAGAAAATCGAGGCTCCAGCGCGCATTGGCTCGATCAGGCACGAGCATGGGCTTCGCGTGCCCAATACCCGTTTGCGGCCACCGCGCCGGCTGTCGACGCGGATGGCCTTCTGGCTCAGTACCGCCTTCATCTTCAGGAGCGGAGTGCGCGAGCAGCGGCGTTACGGGCTCGGCGGGTCGCCTGAGTCTCAGTGCAGCCTGACCTTCGCGCATCTGAGATGCGCGAAGGTTCTTGACAGGGGAGCCGATTTTGGGGACTTTCGCGCATCTGAGATGCGGGATTGTCCGTGCCCATCGTTCTAGTTGGAGAGACGGTTGATCGACGGCGTGCGCACGCCCGAGCGGCGGCCGGCGACTTCATTCAGCTCGTCCGCGGTGTGTACGTCACAGCAGACGCGGACGTTGACGCAGAGGTCATGGCGCACGCCGTTCGCATCGCACACTATCTCTATCGGAACGCTTACCTCTCATCTGCTTCGGCCGCGCTGCTCGGGCCGACGCCTGACGGCCGTCTGTTCATCAGCGGCCGGCGCAACCAACGAACGCGGCTTCGCAGCCTCGAAATCATTCAGAACGAGGCGCCCCCGCATCCCTCGACTGCGCCTGCGATCGTGGGGGACGACCAGGGTGAGTTCCGAATCGAAGTGTCATCGCCACGTCAACGCTTCCTGGAAGCCTTCCGTCTGCGCAGTGAGCATGCAAGTGCAATCACCGACCCATTACGCGCAGAGATGGCAGCGCGACTGATCGACGAATATGGGTCATCGCAGGCGACAGCCGACGCGCTTTGGGTGTTGGCGCGCGAGAACGGCTGGTACCGAGAAGGCGAAGCAGCCGAACGCTACCTGATCGCCCGCCCGGCTGCCGGCAGGCCGCCCGTCAACAAGGCGGCGCTCGATCGCATTGTCGCGTGGCACGGCGAACCGCTCGGCCGCTTAACTCATGACGGCTTTGAGTGGCGCTGGAAGTCCCACTCTCATGTCGGCCCCCCACTCGTACGTCAGACCACGCCCGGCAAGCTTCCCGCTTTTGTAGAGTCGCTCCTGCCCGAGGGCTGGCTCGCCCAGGTTCTTCAAGATCGCGACGATCGGGATGCGCTTCGCCGCGGCAAGCGGTTCATGTCCAATATCGCCGTCGTCGAGAGCCAGGATGAGCTCGACGCCCTGCCGGCGGACGTCCTCCAAGCGCCGCTTGAAGCATTCGCCGAACAAGGGAGGTTCACCGGCCACTATGTTGGCCCCTCGCGAGGCGATCTGGAGCGAACCTTTGAGGAAAACCTAGCGCAGCTCTTCGATCGCGCGAACACGCCGCGGCTCTCAGGCGTCCAAATCAAAGCGCCGATGTGCCTTACCGCCGACGGCGCGCTGCTGCCGGCGACAGAAGAACCGTTCACCCATATCCTGAAGCCGGCCGGAACGGGCGGGTTCGAGGCATTGCCGGTCGTCGAATGGTTCTGTCTAGAGCTTGGTCGGGCGGCCCGGTTCGCCGTGCCAGACACGGCGCTCGTCGATATGCCCGACGGCATGGCGCCTGCGCTGGTCGTTGAGCGGTTCGACATTCGGCGCGGGCCGCAAGATCGTCGTCGTCTCGCGCTCGAAGACTTCTGTTCAGTCCTCGATCTGCCGACTTCGGCCAAATACGATGGAACGATCGAACGGACTGCCAGAGGGCTGCGGCCGCTCTCCACCGACCCCGCGGAAGACCTCGACGTTCTGTTTCGACGAGCCTTGTTCGCCTGGCTGATTGCCGACGGCGACATGCACCTGAAGAACCTTGCGCTACTTAAGATTGCCGCACCAGGCGCACGGCGGTTTGAGAGCGTGAGGTTCGCACCGCTCTATGACTCGGTGACCACGCGGGTTTTTCCCGGCCTCGCAGGGGATCGGATGGCGTTGCAGTTGAATGGGAAGGACGATCGTCTCACGCCGGGAGATTTCCTGACGCTCGCTCGTACGATCGAACTGCCGCTTGCACGCGCAGAGGAGGCGATGGCCAGTGTTGCGACGGCCATGCGCGAGGCTGTGACAGTGCTTTCATTACCGGACTTCGCGCGCGACCGCGAAAACGCCCGATTGGCCGAAGAGCGGGTGAAGGCCATCGTCGTTGAGCGAAGCGACGCGTTCACATGAGCTCTGGGTCGATCAAGATCTATGTTGGGGGTGACGGATCTCGACTGGTTCGAGTTCCGTTCCGCGCGGGACGCCGAGGAGGTCAACTTTTGGCAACCCGGCGGTCGGTCGCAGTTTCGGGCTTTGCAGCCAGGGGAGTTGTTTCTCTTCAAGCTCCATAGCCCAAACAACTTCATCGTCGGTGGCGGTCTCTTCGGCCATGCGTCGATTGTGCCGATTTCACTTGCGTGGGACGCATTCGGCGAGCGCAACGGTGCCTCTTCGTTGGACGAGATGCGTGTTCGAGTGGCGCGCTATCGGCGCGAGCCGGTCGATCTTCGCACCGACTATTCGATTGGCTGCCGCATGCTCGAGCAGCCGTTCTTCTGCCTCCGTGACCAAAATCAAGACACTCCCGGGAGCTCCGCTCCCGGGAGTGTCTGCTTCCGAGGACTCGTGATGGCCGCCGTTGACGGGGACATTAGTGCCAACGCCATGCAGAGTCGGTGCGCTCCGCAATCTTGCAATGCCATGGCGCTCAAGAGTTGATGGCCAATCCGTCGACCCGAGCAGCACGGTCTCGGCTACGCCTGCCGATCGCTCAGCCAAACCAGGTCGGAAGGTTTGCCGTGCTTGAGGGGAACTCCCGCAGCCAGTTCATCTCGTTCCGATGCACCTATAGCCGAGCATCGACGAGAGTTGAGCAACAAGCAGTGGAGCGGTTGGAACCGCTCCTACATGGCAATATCTTCGACCCAGGCGCCGGTGGACTGGACGCCGTGCGTGTGGTGCGCGATGTCAAAGGCATAGCTGATGTACACGCGCCTAATGCCGGGCGACGGCCGCGAGCCATGCGGCAACCGCGACGGCTCCGCCGTCAGGCTCCCCTAGCGCGCGCTCGCCAAGATAACTCGCCCGCCCCAGCTGCGGCCTCATCTCGGCAGTGGCCGCCGCGCCGGCCCTTGCGGCCTCGGCGGCCAGGCTCCAGGCCTGGGACGGAGGCAGTCCGCTCCGCGCCGCCTCGGCCAGGGCCTGCGCTGCAGGGAGGAGAGCATCGAGCATCGTCCTGTCGCCGGCGCGGGCGCCGCCGAGCTCGGAGACGGCCGCCACGCCCCTGGAGAAGGCGTCCGCCCAGTCGGCGAGGCCGTCGCTGGGGCCTTCCGCGAGGCGCCGCGCCGCGCGCAGCAGGCCGACGGCATAGAACGGTCCCGAGCTGCCACCAATGGCGCGCCGCAACCGCGCCGCGAGGAAGGCGAGGACCGCAGCCGCGCTGCCGGATTCGTCCGTGGTACAAAGGGCTCGAACCGCAGCGGCAGCGCGGCTCATGCTCACGCCGAGATCGCCATCGCCCGCCTTGCTGTCCAGTTCGGTCAGGCGCGGCTCGGCCGCTTCGAGCGCCGCGGCGCAGGCGAGCGCGGCGGATCGCACGACTGGTCCCAGGCCGTCGGCCGACGTCATAATCTCGTCCGCCGCATCCGCCACGTCCGCGCCGGCGATGCCCATGGTCCGCGGGATTGCGCCGGAGCCCGGCCAGGCGGGCGCTGCAACAGCCCTGTCGAGGAGGCGGAGTCTTTCATCGTCGACGGCCATGACGGACAGCGAGAAGCCCGGCATTTCGAGCGCGCTCAGCAATGTCCCGGCCCAGGCGCGCTCGACGATCAGGCTGCGCTCCCGCAACTGGGCTAGCGCGCGCCGCGCGATCACGGCGAGCTCCATCGGCGTCGTACCGCCGAGACTGTTCACGAGCAGCACGACGCGCGTGCCGGCGACATGACCGCCCTCGCCAATGATGATGTCCAGCATGCGATCCGTGATGGTATCGGCGGGAGCGATCTTCTGTCGCGAGACGCCGGCCTCACCATGGATGCCAAGCCCGAACTCGATCTCGTCCTCACCGAGCGTGAAGCCGGGAACGCCGACCGCCGGGATCGTGCAGGCCCCCAGGGCCACGCCCATGGTCCCGGTGGCCGCCGCAGCGGCCCGCGCTGCGGCGGCAATCGTCTCCAGGGGCTGCCC
>Ga0065721_10053373_pt1 | contig 10051 bp, 12 predicted proteins | sample Mesricmetagenome_FD_59108 | JGI IMG/M metagenome (GOLD analysis project Ga0065721, IMG submission 59108) | Mesophilic microbial community from rice straw/compost enrichment Sample: eDNA_1 v2 (version 2) | ecosystem: Engineered > Solid waste > Grass > Composting > Bioreactor | place: USA: Davis... | reverse complement strand
CAGATGACCAGTCCTTGTATTGAATGGGTGGAATCTCATAGCCTCCCTGGCGCCCAGGATGCAATATGGTCGGACACCTTCAGGGCATTGGGCACATGCGCTCCCATTCAATGACAAGTTGGTTTACCCTTCATTTACACCCTTGGGAAGGTATGCTCAGAGCCAATCCATCTACATCTCTTCGAGCAACTCTGTGCACCAGCCGCATAGCCTGATGAAGGAGCTATTGCCCCTGCTCCGGGAACCTATTGACTTTGATACTGATTGGCGGTCACTATTCATATATTGCGGTGCGGAAACAGAATCAGAACCCCTTTCGCGAAGAAGGCAGCTTCTTAAGGCGAGCGACAGGGGGAAAATCGAGCGGAATCTCGAGCGCTGTTTGGTTGCCAAACCCAATGAGAACTGGACTTCTTGACACCGCATACAATGACGCCCCTGTTTACAAGCGAGTAAGCCACGAAGACTTTCAGCTATTCCTCACCAATTTGACATCGTAGCTTTGAGTCTAAGACAAGGAAAAGCCAAAATTATAACCCGCCGATGACGAGCCCGAGCAGGTGGACATCATCGACCTTGCTTAGGGGCACCTCCGCTCTCTCGAAGCAGGGAGTGCATGGCGTATAACTCTGTCAGGGTTCGCCTTCGTTCATGGACACGATATTCATGTGGAAGACGGGGAACATTGGAACCATCGCAGCAAGCAAGCGTTACCCCCCTCCCAGTGTTTTCAGCAGCGGAAACGAGAGGATAAGATGACTCGATTCAAATGTTTGAATGGTATTGATCATCGTTTACACCGAGTAATCCTAGGCTATACAAAGGTTATGAGTGACAGGGAAAGCGCCTCTTCGTGGTCCGTTCACATACCGTCCCACCACAGAGTTGTTACTCCTACCGGAAATGTGAGGGTCACCTATCAAATATCCTCGCATTCAGTATACAGTGTAGTAGCAAGACAAGTTCCACTTACCCTCTTTCCCCGGAATGCAATAGTCGCCGTCACATCGCGAGGATTCCATTTGCCATTTTGCCAATCGTTCCCTAACAGAAGTGAAGAGGGGTTATACAACGATGATGAACAGACTGAGGCAGAGGGTCACTTACGATTGACAATAACAAGGGAATACCTAGACGGATCCGACGCTTTCGCTCTGCCCGTGAGGAAGGCCCCAACACGCACAGAAGAACCCAAAGTCCCTGTGACATCCACATCAACTCTTCGGGCGACAGGTCCTCCTACATCCCGAGGAATGATCCCCTTCGACATGTGCGCCAAAGCATAGACTTCCCCGCAGACCAATCTATCAGCACACGATGGATCGTTGAGCACGAGACATAATTACTCACATTCCTGGTTGACAGACCAAGTACCATCGGGCTTGATCGTGACAATACCACGACAGCCAGAAGAATTGCAAGGAGTCGCAGTGGGTAGTTTCGGACCACCCGTCTCATCAAGAGCGAGGTTCCACATCAGCGCCGCTTGGGCATTGCGCTCAACAGAGCTGATGAAGCTGACATGGAATTCATGTCAGAACAGTATCCGAATGGCAATGGAATACTTTTCTCACTAATTGTCTGTATAGGTCTGATTGCAGACGAAGGTCATTAGCGCCGCACAAAGGAGTTCTGAGACTGGGTGCGAACAGGCCGCAAAGCCAATCGAACCATGAGCTAATCACCCATACCTTGATATTGCTCCACCAGTCTGATCCCAATGAGCCAGAGCATTCTGCGCCAAAGATGCAATGTCAGTTGTTTGCCGGCTCTCAATGATCAGCGTATGGAGGACTGCGCACCAGTAAGGTAGATTTCCTGTTTTGAATTAATCACATTAGACTGCATTCGCACTGATGGACAGGCGTCTGATAAAACGCAGGTACGTACCTTGTTTGGGTAGGCTGAGGTAAAAGTATCTTGCTGCTGAGCAGTACCCTATTGGATGATGAAAGAATCAGAGGGCATTCACAATATTGAGAAAGGCGAAGCACCCTGCAAGGAGGTTCCACTCGGACGTGGAGGCAGTGTGCTTTGAGTCAATCGGGCTGGAGGAAATGACGTACCGAATAGCAGTGGAAGGCGACACCGTCTAAATGGTCACTCCCGAGTCTCATAAGGTCTTTAGCATACGTGGATGCTTTGTCCCAGTTGTTCTCGTTGCCTTCACTTGATCATTAGAGTCACAGTTGAAAAGAGAAGGAATGGAGGCACATACCTATCAATTTCAGCCCAATCCACCCCTTCTTCAGTAGCAGTTCCTTCATCATTTTTGCAACAGATGCTTCGGTTTGCGCGGTATAGGTGGTAGTGGGGTACGTATAGTTCTCGTTGAGGGGTTGGTTCTGAATGGAGAGCGCGTATGGAACCAGCCCTTTGGTAGCGAATCCTTCGAGCACTTTCATGAGGTATTGGGTATCTGAGCCGCAAGACGTCAATACAAGACACCGGTTATAGGAAACCCTTCGCCACACACATATCCCTGTGTACTGAGGGAGTACCGACCCGCCAAGGGCTGTTCCACTGTCTTTCATCCAGGCCGGCTGTTACGAGGTCAGATGCACATTGCCACAAGAGTAAGAACGTCAATACGCACGGGAGACCAAGGGACAAGATGGAGGCGAAGGTCTATGAGGCTTATTAGATGCGCCCCAAGGACTAAAAGAGTGCCATCTGCTTACTGCGATTGATCGACTTGATGTCCCCCAGAACCTCAAAGACGTGGTCTGGAGCATAGTCAAGCGTGAAGTCGTTTAGACAGGTGTCACCATCAAAGTCGTCGTAGCTATAGACTGAAACAAGGTCAGAACCTCCCATAAAACTCGGTTTTAAGACTCACTTCGCGAGGAAAACGCTGAAGCTCCAACCGGGACTCGGACGTAACTCAGACCCGCTGAGTTTTCACCTTCTGTAGGCGAGAAAAGATAACGGATGAGGTCCCAGTACCTGCTTGGATTCTTGGTCTGCCCAACGGGTCAGCTTAACCACTCACAGACATTCAGGACAAGTAACCTACCTTCACGTCCTTGAGCAGCTGTGCGGACGAGTCCGCTACAAAAAAACAGTTGGTTTCGCCACGATCAATGAATAAAGAACTTACTGAGCGATCCGCCAAACCCCAAGACAGGCTGGTAGGCTTTCGAGTCATCAATTGAGATGTCCAAAACCGCCGAAGGAGCTTGGTTGGAGAAGATCAAGGGGGTGCTGAGCGTATAAGGCTTGAATAGCGCAGATCCATTAAATGTGGTTTGCCACTGGTTCTCGGGTGTTAGGGCTGTTTTGACTCTGGAGTGGAGCAGTACTCACATAGCTAGCAAGATGCTGGGCGAACACCGCGCCAGGGAACAGGCCGGCCACGAAGAGCCACATCTCACTTGCAGAGAGCCTCATTAAGAGCAAAGAAGGTGGGATATAGTACAGAGAGCGAAATTTACCTTCAGCTGGGTTGTGGTTGGGACGGGAAGATGGCGGAAAGCGGAGTGGAAACGGAGAAGCTCAGGAAGAGTCCATCGAGGATCATATGGGGCTCAGGCTGGCACCGTAAACAAGACTGACTGAGACCTTAAGTTGAATCCTCCGCTGAAATACATAGAGACCACGACGAGGCAGCCAGCGCAAGCTCGGTTGGGTCTGGCGTCGCACCGACGAAACATTCATCGAGAACAAGGCATGTTGACTATCCTTGGCGCATCAGCAGAGCCGACTCGAAACAAGGGCTCGGAACTCACTTTATAGGTGTTACTGCATTTTTCAATGCAATGAATTACACAAGGACCCTGCAGAGACTTGGGGTAAGAGCGATATAAACCATCTTTATAATTCATCGATATTGTGTTGTCCAGTGCCTTTCAGAGCAAATACCTCGTCGCACTCCTGAATGAGATTTTCATCTCGACCTTTTGCTTCATGCATTCGACCGTTGGCAATGTAGGAAAGGTAATTTTGTGGCTGTATTCTGTACTGGAGCGGTGTTACACTGCAGTTATTTCAGCACTCCTTACAGATACGGAAAGTGGGAACGATAATTTTAAGCATGAAGATGGTGAAGTTTTCCTTCCCTTTGATTGTGGCAGGACAACAAGCCAAGTAAGGGTCCAACCGTTCGGCATCGGAGCTTCCGCCCGAACCTTGGGGGTGACCATAGATGCAACTGTAAACAGCGGTGCAGTGGATGAGTGATGAGGGAGGTTGTCGGGTGATCGATGGAGCAGGAATGCCTTGGAGACAGTGCTTGAACCACGGTAGCGTCAGCGAATGGTACCCGCTCGGTGACCAAGCGAGATCATAACCAGATGCTCCCTTGGAGATCGCCTCGTCCATGGCCTTGAACCCTTCAAAGCCAAACCTGGACCGTAAGACCGCGGCTAAATGTAGGTGAGCTTCGATATGTACGAAGACCTCGAGGGATTCGTGTTCGTGAGCGATTGTAGAGAGAGACGCGGCGAGATCAGAGAGGGAACGGTTGAGTTCGTCCTGGCCTTCCCGTTCAAGTCGAACGAGAATATGTTTCTCGATTCGTCTGAGTCGACGATGGGAGCGCAGGTTCAATGGACGCAGGGTGCGGATGCCCCGTGGGCCCGCTGGAGGGATATGATGCCCTACGTTCAATCGGGTGGTGGTTAGACGGTGTCACAGGCAAAAGCACATGACGAAGCTCACTGCGTGGTAAGGACAGGATGAGCTCCTCCAGGGTCCCTCGGCATGCCCCAATGAGACGTTTCAGGGCCTCGTCCTCTCGATCACTGTCCGGCGCCAGCGAGGAGCTGGGTTCTTGTGATACCCCTATTGAGGTGACTGATGAAAGCTGATAGTTCCGCAGAAGCCATTCTATGAATGGAGCAATCCCAAGCCATGAGCTCAAACGAAGGCTCTTCAAGCTGGATCGAGGCAGGTCTTGTAGATCCTCCGGTGAAAGGCCGGTGATGATAGGAATGGGTCCAATATCAAGATAGGCGTCTCGAAGACACAGATTTTCGATCCTGTCCAATGGAATAAATTTGGCGGGTACGTCTTGCACACTTCTGATGTGGATGCTCTTGATAGACGGGAGGGTCAGGAGGTTTTGCAATACGGCCTGGAATGGGTCTGGGAGGTCGGTCCAACCTACACCCCTGCCCATCCCGCGTTCTCCGATGTCCAAAATGGAGGAAATACGCAAGACGGATGTGAAGGTAAGCTGGGGAATGAGCTTCTGCCATAGTTGCGCTTCGTCGACCAGCGTCTTGGAAGAGGTTGAGGCTTGCACAGCACATTCGATACATTCGATCCATCGAAGGAGATGGGGGGAGACTTTGACAATATCCAGGAGCTCTGAGAGTCTTCTTTCATTGCGCCGAGTGCTGTCGTCTGCTATGGACCTGAAGGTGACTGTCTGAAAGAGTCGTTGCTGAGGGAGTGTTGTCAACCGCTTGCACACGAGAGCGAGACTGCCCAAGGACTGAGCTCTGAGTGTAGGGGGCGTGAGGGCGTCCAAGAGGTCGACGATTTCCAAGAGCGTCTCCTCAGGAAGAAGGTCCATCGCGATGGATGGTGAGGTTAAGAGGGAGGGGTTGATTCCGGTTTCTCTCACGCCTCCTGCGAGGAATCGCCGTTCCACGGGCGTCTGATCAAGGAAATGCAACTCAAAGGATCGTCATAATCGTCTGTGGTCTACTAGTCTATACATCGATTCCAGCACGCCGCATATCCTCTGCCAGTCCCGCATCCACCCCCGTTTGCCACAGAGTAGGGGCCAACCTCTCCGCCAGGTCCACACCCTCATTCGCATCTTCGTACTGCTTAAATTGACCCACCTCTCGATGAACTCGTTCAAAATGCTTTATCATTGCCGCGTGCATCCCAGAAGCAGCTTCAGGAGGGACGGCATAAAGCCAGTTTTCAACTTGTTCGAAGTTGGGCTGCAGCTCAGCCACAACGTCGTCAGGATTTGGCGAGAGCAGAGCGAGGGCAGTCGTTAACTTGACGAAGTATGGCCATGCCGTTTGTGCTGAAGTGAAGTCTTGCTTGCGGTACTCTGCGTCTATACGGTGTACTTCCACCAGAAATTTCATCAACCTGCGTCGCCGCTCCATTTCCTGCTCGAGGTAGTAAGCGAAGAAGGCCGTTCCGACAGGCAGAGCGGCAAAGAGCAGGGTCACTGTTCAGTCAACCAGAGATGAAAACTCATAATCCCAACTTTTCACCAGTTAGAACATACCAGCAGCACGCGCAAGGCCTCTCGGTGATCCATCAGGACGCAAACGAATGAGGGATAAAATTCCGCTGGGTCGGGCATTCCAGCGAGGTGAACTGGTGGTGATGCTCGCCTTGGCAAGCCTGAGTTGAGAAGTTCGTAGGCGCACCGAGTTACATTGTCGAAGACTGAGGAAGAACATGGGAGTTGCGAAACACGGATGGAGTTCCCATCAGCCTCACGCGGCCACCGTCCGCCACAAGCCGCCCACGACGGTGTCACCGCTGAGTCCATTGACGACGCCGTGATGGTTGGCGGTGGCATTGCGCGGCCATCTCCGCCGTGTGTAGAGGAGGCACATCCAGTCGCCAATAGCCCTCAAACATTGAGAATGGTAAAAGGTGTTGGCCAATACGTGGCTTGCAGCATCCTATCCTACAGACTCGTATATTTGTTCCTCCTCAGCCGGGTTTGAAGCGACCTCGGTCCTCTGTGCCAGAACACCTGACCGATCATAGAACTCCCCTCCAATCTCCAGGACCATGGCCACCACAACCTCTGTTATAGCCCTCCCCTTCTGCTCATCGCTTTCTTGCAGCTTTAGCCTCGTATGGAGCTCCTCAATCCCTTTCATCAACTTGCGATGCAAGTTTTCAACAACTTCGTCCCCTTCCTTGGCCGCCTGGGTATCGAGCAGACTGAACAAAGTCGTGAGCTCTTGCTCTGATACAACAAGGCGACAGAGCGCTTTGAAGTACTCGACGGTGGTGCGATAGTCCGAGAAGTCATGCTGGTCATAGGTTCCATCGACTTTAATGACCCCTGCAAGGTAGAGCATATTTGTGGTCTTCTCTTGGTTCTCAACCAACTCGCCCCAGTAGTAGCCCGCGAGTAGTCCGGTCGTAACTATACAGGCAGCTGTGAGAGTGGTGTCAGAAAGTTGAGTCAGGGCATGTCATAAGCCACGCTCACATCGGAAAAGATTGGACCAGAGGTGTGGTCTGGGTGTCCCATCGGGATGGAAGCGGAAGCTGGAGAGGAAGCCGCTCGGTCGACCGGAGAGTTCTCCTCGTAATGAAGGGCGTGCATGGAACTTGCGCTGGCGTACAAATGCACAACGTCCAGCGGGAGTGATGACTTTATGAGAGGGAATGCGAGTCCATGATAACATTGAAAGGACAGTGAAAGATGGAAGAGTGAAGGCAAGAGGGGCCTTGCGGTTTGTGCTGAGCTCCTTCTCGAGGTGCCAAGAAGTGATGCCATCACCTGGATTGACGGGCGCTAATAATCGCAAGGGGAAGCGGTCGATGCCAACGTGCGCCTGTCCGGCGAGAAATCCAAAGTTCAAAGTAGGTAGGAGACTTTAGAGAGCGTTGAGAAGCGTGTACAGGACTCAAGTTGACATAGGCGATATATGGGAAAGCGACAGCTGCGGGATGATACTGATACATGGTACTTGGAGCCAATGCGCTTGTCGCCCTTCAATGCTCACAGAGAGAAATCACATCCGTCGCCACATACTCATCTGCTTGCTTCAAAACAAACGCCTTCCGCTCTTCCATCAGCTCCTCCCTGATCTTCTTCGCGTCCTCCCATACGATAGGGAACTCGTCAACCTCGTCCAATACTTTCTCTTTCAGCTCCACTGGCAGTGTCGCCAAGCCATTCCGGATCCCTGCGAATGCTTCCTCCTTGGAGATCCCATCCGTGGCCTCGCTCAGCATGCTCATCACCTCCTCCGACCACCAGTCCCCGCGTTGAACGGGAACGTCAGCAGTACTGAGAATGCGCACATGTGGGTCGACGAGGAAGAGTGCCAGGATCTTCCTATGGCCAGGTTTCGTCTTGTCCTCGAGCTCGAACGGCTGGACCTGATGCTGAAGGATGTTCGGGAAAGTGATCAGGCGACCCTCAGGTGTTTGGACCGAGCCGATGTGCTGGACTGTATTGCCCCAGTTCGTGAGACCGAACACCTGAGTCAGCCAATCGTCCTCGTTTTGGGGGTATGGAATCTCGCTGATGGCTTCAGGATCTGATTGCTGGCGAAATGCGAGGGAGGAAGGTGTGATGTTGGAGGAAGAGAGGTAATAAATTGCTGTTGCACAAATGGCCTCGTTCTAGAGCGACCATGTCAGAAATTTCAAAGGTGCATGTACAATGCGAACATGTGCTCACCATCTTTCCTTCTACGTGCCATGTTCCGCCCTCATACCTTGACTTTTCTGGCGTCAATTCGATGTTCGCCAGCTTCACTATCACTTGAAGCCTCCCACCAAACTTCTCCTTCAAGTTCAACTTGGGCGCCTCATTTGGCTCCTTGAATTCTTCTGGCTCTGGCTTGACCAGATTCTCTTGCCTCATTCTGCGTTCCCATTCACTCAGTCGATCCCAATAATCGTCCTCATCCTCCCCATCATTTTGCTGTGGTTTCAACTCGTCGTCCATTTGTTCTGGGTCTGGGTCGTAGACGACATCGTCGTATGTGATACGGCGATATGGGGTAGGAGTACTTCCATCCGAATCTGGAGCGATTGGCGCGAGTGTGAGGTTCCAGAGGTCAAGGGAGGCACCGATAATATCTTCGATGATGGAATATAGTTCGGTGTGCTTGTGGGGGTGAAGGTTGTTGATATACGTTATGATCCTGTTCCACGTGAGAAAATGGTGAGGGAGACACCAAGGCGAATGCCGTACCTTGGCTTTTCGCCTGAAACGTCCACCTCGCAAGGGAGCCATTGGAATTTGTTGCTGAAGCAGTCCGTTGTTCGGCCGATCTTCTCCTGCACTTCTAAAATCTCGCCCTCCGAACACCTCTTGATACAATCCTCCAAGTTTGTTTCTTCCGCGCCAACTGGGAGCACTCGCGTCCTTCCGTACACCAACGGGAACAGACTCGGGTGTACAAGGTCGAGGACTTGACCATTCGATCCCGGATGCCAGTCCTTCTGAGACTCAGGCACGTCTTCCAGCACCTTAATCGCCTTTTGTAAAGCGAGCTTGGTAGACTCTGGAACCGCTGTGTCGGACTTATATACGTCTCCGCTGAAGACTTGGATAGCACCCCCTGGGATAGACTCGTGCTGGGAGGCGCGATAGCGAAGTTCGGCGATGCAGTAGTTGAACATTTTTTCCGTGAATTCGCGGTGGTCTGGGGCGCTGCCGGGTTCCGTGACAGACTCAGAGCGCCATTTCTCGACGATGGTATCGTCAAACACCTGAAGATAGGTGAAACTTGAGAACATTGGCAATACACCCATGGTGCTTCATCGATCGCACCTTGGTAGTCCACCCTGGCTTATCCGTGACGACGTTCATCCACTGCATCATGGTAATCTCTCGAAGTGTGAGCGCTGGGATCCTGAGAAGCACGTTATACCCAAGCGAAAGATGAGATAGGTGAACGCTTACGGGCAAGTCTCCCTCGCCGTATTGTCAAGGAGGGCGTTAGGGAACCGCGGGATTTCTGAGTCGTAGGAAGCCCGTGTAGCACCCGCTTTCAGCGTCCAATCCAAGCTCAGGCCATGGCCCGGCTTGGGGACAACCTTGGAGCGTGCAGAACTGCTGGACATTGAGGATTTCGGTGTGCGAGATGAGGGTATCGTTGTGATGGAGGAGAGGGGTTGTTTCGCAACTCACAGTCTACCCTCTGCCTTTTTATGCCCACCAGGGTCCTGACTGCCACCAAGCATCGTCCCCGTGATGTGCGAGAACCAAGTCACTGTGCGCAATATCGATCACTCAGGGACACATGCTGAACTGGTTCTGACTCGGGATTTCCCATTATAGCAGGAGGCGGGCTGTCATTCGGGAGCGGGGCGCGATGGCGGCTTCCCACGTTGAGTCGTCCATGTCAGAAGGTGGTCATCGGATGGTGGAATA
>Ga0065721_10053371_pt1 | contig 10052 bp, 10 predicted proteins | sample Mesricmetagenome_FD_59108 | JGI IMG/M metagenome (GOLD analysis project Ga0065721, IMG submission 59108) | Mesophilic microbial community from rice straw/compost enrichment Sample: eDNA_1 v2 (version 2) | ecosystem: Engineered > Solid waste > Grass > Composting > Bioreactor | place: USA: Davis... | reverse complement strand
GTCCGGCCGGGCCGCGCCGAGACGCACGCCGAGCCCGCGCAGCAGCATCTGGCCGGCGCGCAGCGCCAGCGCCGGCGTGCGCAGCTCGACGCCCCGCAGCTGCAGCCGGCCAATGCGCCAGGCGCCGTCGCGCAACGCCAGGCCCGAACCCTCCACCACCTCCGCCTGCAAGACCTCGATGGGGCCGAAGCCGGGCAGGGTGAGGCCTTGGAGCTGCTGCAGGTTCATTGAGACGCCTTCCGGGTGGTCGTGGGTCAGGCCGGCTCCGGCGGGGCACCGGCAGGGGCCCCGGTGGTGCAACCGGCGTGCCGTGCGGCTCCCGGCACTCGCCGGCGCGGTGCGCCAGATCCCCCGCACGGCCGGCCGGGGGGGATTTCACCCAGGGCCTTGGGGCAGGCGGCCCAGGCAGCGGGCTGTTTCGGGCCGTTCCCGGGCGAGGTGCCTTGGCACATCGGAGCGGCGGGGAAGCGGTGGGCGTACGCAGCAAGCGGCGCGGCCACTGTAAGTACCGGTTCTCCCGTGCCGGCCGGCGTGGCCTGGAGCCTCCTGCCAGGGGGGAGTCCCCGAGTCATGGGTTGGTCAGGCGCACCCAAAATGCCCCGGCGGCGCCGCCGTTGCGCGCCGTTCAACCTTCAACATCCAGGAGACGTTTCGCCATGGCCGACACCTGCTGCACCCTCGTGCCCTACTTCAAGGTCCACGAGGGCCGCCTGGACGATTTCAAGCGCCTGTGCGCGCAGTTCGAGGAGAGGACCCGCACCGAGTCCGGTTGCCTGCACTACGCCTTCAGCTTCGACGGCGACGCCGTGCACTGCCGCGAGGGCTACGTGGACGCGCAGGCGCTGCTGCACCACCTGGACAACGTCGGCCCGGTGCTGCAGGAGGCGCTGAAGATCGCGGAGGTCACGCGGCTGGAGGTGCACGCCCCGGCCGCCGAGGTGGAGAAGCTGCGCGAGCCGCTGGCTGGGCTCAAGCCGCAGTTCTTCACGGTGGAGGGCGGGTTCAGGCGCTGAGCCCGCGGCGCGGCCCGCGGGCCGCGCGGTGGCGGCGGCCGGCCGGGCTCAGCAGTCCAGCTCCACCACCACCGGCGCGTGGTCGCTGGGCCGCTCGTTCTTGCGCGGGGCCTTGTCGATGAGGCAGCCGCGCACCAGTGGGCGCAAGGGCTCGCTCACCAGGAGGTGGTCGATGCGCAGGCCCTGGTTCTTGCGGAACGCGAGGTTGCGGTAGTCCCACCAGCTCCACAGCCGTGGTGGCTGGTCGAAGAGGCGGAAGGCATCGACCAGCCCCAGGCCCGAGAGCGCCTGGAAATGCGCCCGTTCCTCGGGCGTGCAGTGGATCTGCCCGGCCCACAGCACCGGGTCGTGCACGTCGCGGTCCTCGGGCGCGATGTTGAAGTCGCCGCCCAGCACCAGGCGCGGAAACTCCGCCAGTTGCGACTTCAACCACTCGCGCAGTGCCTCCAGCCAGGCCATCTTGTAGGCGAATTTTTCACTGCCCGGCGCCTGTCCGTTGGGGAAGTAGGCGCCGATGAAGCGCAGCGGCTGGCCGTCGGCGCAAGGCAGGGTGGCGGCGATCACGCGGGCCTGCTCGTCGGCGAAGCCGGGGATGTTGCGCTGCACGTCCGTGGCGGGCTGGCGCGACAGCAGCGCCACGCCGTTGTAGGTGCGCTGCCCTAACCACTGCGCGTGGTAGCCGGCGGCGCTCAGCGCCTCGTGCGGGAACTTGTCGTCGGTGAGCTTGGTTTCCTGCAGCGCGATGGCGTCCACCGGGTTGGCCTGCAGCCAGTCCAGCAGTTGCGGCAGGCGCACGGAGAGGGAGTTGACGTTCCAGGTGGCGAGTTTCATGAGGCGATAGGGAATTGAGCGGGGCGAGCCTACCCCACCTCAGGAACGCCCCTTGCCGACCAGTCCGCACTCGCTGAAGCCCCATCGCGAAAGGACTGCAATGCGCGCTCTCTGCTACCACGGCAAGAAGGACATCCGTTGCGACAACGTGCCCGATCCGAAGGTCGAGGACGGGCGCGACGCCATCATCAAGGTCACCTCCTGCGCCATCTGCGGCTCCGATTTGCACCTCTTCGACGGCTTCATGCCCGGGATGATGAAGGGCGACATCGTCGGCCACGAGTTCATGGGCGAGGTCGTGGAGGTCGGCCGCGACAACAAGAAGCTCAAGGTCGGCGACCGCGTGGTGGTGCCCTTCACCATCTGCTGCGGCGAGTGCGACCAGTGCCGCCGTGGCAACTTCAGCGTCTGCGAGCGCAGCAACCGCAACAAGGACGTGGCCGACAAGGTCTTCGGCCACACCACCGCCGGCCTCTTCGGCTACACGCACCTCACCGGCGGCTACCCCGGCGGGCAGGCCGAGTACGTGCGCGTGCCCTTCGCCGACGTCGGGCCGGTGAAGGTGCCCAATGGGCTCACCGACGAGCAGGTGCTGTTCCTCGGGGACATCTTCCCCACCGGCTGGCAGGCCGCCGTGCAGTGCGACATCCAGCCCACCGACACCGTGGCGATCTGGGGCGCCGGGCCCGTGGGGCAGTTCGCCATCCGCAGCGCGCTGCTGCTGGGTGCCAAGCAGGTCGTGTGCATCGACCACGTACCCGAGCGCCTGGACATGGCCCGCGCCGGTGGCGCCATCACCATCGACTTCGACAACGAGAGCGTGATCGAGCGCCTCGCGGAACTCACCCAGGGCAAGGGCCCCGAGAAGTGCATCGACGCGGTGGGCATGGAGGCCCATGCCACGCGCTCCATCGACTCCGTGTACGACCGCGCCAAGCAGGCGCTGATGCTGGAGAGCGACCGCGCCCACGTGCTGCGCGAAATGATCTACGTCTGCCGCCCCGCCGGCACGCTCTCCATTCCCGGCGTCTACGGCGGGCTCATCGACAAGGTGCCCTTCGGCGCGCTCATGAACAAGGGCCTCACGCTGCGCACCGGCCAGACCCACGTCAACCGCTGGGCCGACGACTTGCTCAGGCGCATCGAGGAAGGGCAGATCGACCCCTCCTTCGTCATCACCCACACCGTCGGGCTGGAGCAAGGGCCGCAGATGTACACCACCTTCCGCGACAAGCAGGATGGCTGCATCAAGGTCGTGCTCAAGCCCTGAGCCTGGCCTTCATTCCCCAGCAGCAAGGAGTCCCGTCATGGATCAGCAGCAGAGTTCCCTGGCCGAAAGCGGCGTCCCCAGCGGCGTGTACAGCCCGCACGCGCCGGCGCAGCGGCGCCACGACGCGATGGTGGACGACGGCCACATGCTGCCCTCGCGCCGCCTGGCGCGCGGGCTGGGCTGGTTCAGCATCGGCCTGGGGCTGGCCGAGGTGCTCATGCCGCGGCTCATGGGGCGCGCCACCGGCCTGCATGGGCGCGACGCCCTGGTGAAGGCCTACGGCTGGCGCGAGGTGGCGGTGGGCGTGGGGCTGCTGCTGTCGAAGAACCCCACGCCGTGGCTGTGGGCCCGCGTCGCGGGCGACGCGCTGGACCTCGCCACCCTGGGCACGCGCGCCGCCACGGGCGATGAGGTGCAGCGCACGCGGGCGGTGTCGGCCATGGTGGCGGTGGCCGGCGTCACCGCGCTGGACGTGGCCTGCGCCACGGCCGTGCCCCGCGCGCAGGCTGCGCGCCAGGCCCAGTCCACGCACGACTACAGCGACCGCAGCGGCCTGCCGCAGGACCCGGAATGCATGCGCGGCGCCGCGCTGTCGAGCTTCGAGATGCCGGACGACATGCGCACGCCGGAAGCGCTGCGGCCGTATACCTTGCATTGATGGCCGCGCCGAGCGCGGTGCCAGAAGGGAAGGGCGACTGCTTGTCAGTCGCCCGCTGTCCTTCTTACAGATGCAGCGCTGCCGTCACCCCCAGCAGCCCGCCCAGGCCCGCCACGCCGTACATGGCGATCTCCAGCCACTTGCGCCGCGTCAGCAGCGTGATGGCCGCCATCGCGATGGCCACCTGCAGCGCCGTGGCCGCCTGGGCCCAGCGGTGGTGCAGGTGCAGCTGCTCCTCGGACTGCCGGTCCCAGTCCAGGGCCTCGTGCTCCAGCTTCTCCGCGCCTTCCTTGATCTCCGCCTTCTCGCTCTTGTAGCGCTCGATCTCCTGGAGCACCTCCGGCTTCTTCTCCTGCGCCACCAGCTGCAGCGCCAGCTCCGAGAGGTTCTGCTTGCTGCTCTTGGCCTGGTAGTAGTTCCACTGGTTCGCCGCCTCGGTCTTCTTGATCGCGGCGTTGTTCTTGAACAGCGTGGCGTTGGCCTGCGTGGCTCCGCCCATGTAGCCGAAGAGCGCGCCCACCGTCGCCAGCACCGCCGTGGTCACGGCAATGCGGCCCTGGAACGGGTCCTTCTGCCCATGGTGGGCGGCGTGTTCGAGCTCGTGGTCGTGCGGACCGTGGACGTGGAAACGGTGGCCGGACATGTCTGCGTTCTCCTTGGGTCTTCTTTGAATGGCTCCGGGATGGGCGGGATCAGGCCTGGCGCCGGTAGGTGACCCAGGCGAAATCGAAGTCGTTGGGCGCCTCGGCGCGCCGCGTCTCGCGCGCCACCTCGACGAAGCGGCTGCGGTCGAACTCGGGGAATCGGGTGTCGCCCTCGAAGTCGCGGTCGATCTCGGTCAGGATCAACTCGTCGGCCCGCTCCAGCGCCTGCGCATAGAGCTGCGCGCCGCCGGTGACGTACACCACCGGCTCGCCGGCCAGGCGCCGCAGCGCGTCTTCCAGCGAACTCGCCGCCTCCGCGCCCTCGGCCCGCCACTCGGGGTTGCGCGTCACCACCACGTTGCGCCGCCCGGGCAGCGGACGGAAGCGCGGCGGCAGCGAGTCCCAGGTCAGCCGCCCCATCACCACCGGCGCGCCCAGCGTCACGCGCTTGAAATGCTGCAGGTCTTCGGGCAGGCGCCAGGGCATGGCGTTGTCGCGCCCGATCACGCGGTTACGGGCCATCGCGGCCACGAGGGAAATCTTCATGTCGGCTCAGGACGGCGCGCGCTCGGGCGGCCGTGGGGCAGGGGGTCGGAGCAGCCGCCAAGCGGCCGGGCGCTGGACGCTCAGCGGCTTGGCGCACGACGCAGCGGGCACGCACCAGGGGCTTGCCCGCCTCGAAAGAGGCGCCGGATTTTAGGGGCCGCCTCGCTGACGCCGGCCTGATGCCGGGTCGAGGCAGTCACCGATTCGGCCTTCGCGCGCCCTTCGTCACGGGCCGCGGGCCGGGCAGCGTCCCGTGCCGCCGTGACGGCGGCGTCACACCGCCATTGGTGCCGTCAGCGGCGGATGGTGGCGGTAGCCCTCCAGCGCGAAGTCGCCGGGTTCCACCTGCTCCAGCCACTGCGGCTCGTAGCGGCCGGTCTGGGCGAAGTCGGGAATGCGGTCGGAGAGCACCAGGCGCGGCAGCGGCAGCGGCTCGCGCGTGAGCTGCTCGCGCAGCATGTCGAGGTGGTTCTCGTAGATGTGGGCATCGCCCACGAAGTAGCTGAACCAGCGCGGCGTGTAGCCCGTCAGGCGGCCCACCAAGTGCAGCAGCGCCGCGCCCTCGGCCAGGTTGAAGGGGGTGCCCAGCCCCAGGTCGTTGCTGCGCACGTACAGGCACAGCGAGATCTCGCGTTTCGAGGCGTTGGGCAGGAACTGGTAGAGCAGGTGGCAGGGCGGCAGCGCCATCTCCTCGATCTGCGCCCAGTTCCAGCCGTGGAACAGGATGCGGCGGTCCGCGGGGTTGTTGACGATGGTGTCCAGGCACTGGCGCAGCTGGTCCACCGCCTTGTAGAGCAGCACGCCGGGCGTGCCGCCGGCCTCGTCCTGCACCAGGCCGACGCGCTGGTAGCCGCGCTGGAGCGCATCCTCGATCTGCCCGGTCGCGCCGGGGTCGAGCAGCTTGTAGGCCGGCCACTGGCGCCACTGCACGCCGTACACCGGGCCCAGGTCGTCCTCGCCCAGGCGGTAGGGGTTCGCGAGCCAGGCCTGGTTCTCGTTGGCGTTCTGGTCCCAGACCTTGCAGCCCAGGGCGCGGAACTCGGCGGCGTTGCGGCTGGCGCGCAGGAAGCCGACCAACTCGCCGACGGCGGTCTTGAAGGCCAGCTTCTTGGTGGTGACGGCCGGGAAGCCCTGCTGCAGGTCGAAGCGCAGCGCGGCGCCGGGCAGGCTCAGCGTGCGGATGCCGGTGCGGTTGTCCTGCCAGCTGCCCTGGTCGAGGACGGTCTGGACGAGTTCGAGGTAGCTCTTCACTTCAAGGGGTGGGCGGCTTGGAAAGGGGCGCAGTGTAGGGGCCCCGGCGGCCCCCGCCCGTCGTCAGGGCGCCACGGCCCGGAGAGCCGTGGCGCATGACGCCTTGGCTGATCAGATCAGCCCGCCGGCTGCGTGTCGCGCAGGAACAGCTCCACGCGCCGGTTGCGCGCGCGCCCGGCGTCGGAGCTGTTGTCGGCCACCGGCTCGTAGCTGCCGCGGCCCTCGGTGGTGATGCGCGCGGCGGGCACGCCGCGCATCACCAGGTAGTCGCGCACGGCGTTGGCGCGGTTGACCGACAGCGGGTTGTTGATGGCGTCGCTGCCGCTGTTGTCGGTGTGGCCGACCACGCGCACGACCTGGTTGGCGTCGAGCCCGCGCGCGAACTGGTCCAGCACCGGGCGCATCTGCGGCTTGATGTCGGCACGGCCGACGTCGAAGCTGAAGTCCGCCGGCACGTTCACCCGCAGCTCCTCGTTGGGCGTGCGGCTGACCTCGATGCCCGTGCCCTGCGTGGCCTGCTGCATCGCCACGCGCTTCTCTTCCATGCGGCGCGACCAGACGTTGCCGGCGATGGCACCGAGGGCTCCGCCGATCACGGCACCGCGCGCGGTGTTGTTGTGGCCGGTGGCGCGGCCGATGACGGCGCCGGTGGCCGCGCCCGCGCCCGCGCCGATGGCGGTGCCGCGCTGGGTCTCGCTCATGTTGGCGCAGCCCGTGAACATCGTCGCGGCGGTCACCAGACCCAGAATCGGCAAGAGGGTGCGTTGTTTCATTTGTGCTCTCCTTGAGGGCTTGTGGACATGGACAGGCCCGGGGCCTGGCTCTCACGCGTCAGCAGTGCGTGTGCCCACAACGCCCGGGCGGGAAGGTTGGCCGACCGGGCGAACCCGGTCAGGCCGATGCGGAACGCGGCTTCAGGCCGCCGGCCGCAGGTCGAACTGCATGGCCGCCAGCCGTGCGTACAGCCCGCCGCGCTGGATCAGCTCGGCGTGGGTGCCGACGTCCACGATGCAGCCGCCGTCCAGCACCACGATGCGGTCCGCGCGCTGCACCGTGGCCAGTCGGTGCGCGATCACTATTGTCGTGCGCCCGCGCATGGCGCCTTCGAGTGCCGCCTGCACCATGCGCTCGCTCTCGGCGTCCAGCGCGCTGGTGGCTTCGTCCAGCAGCAGCAGCGGCGGGTCCTTCAGCAGTGCCCGCGCGATGCTGATGCGCTGGCGCTGCCCACCCGACAGCCGCACCCCGCGCTCGCCCAGGAAGGTGCCATAGCCCTCGGGCAGCGCGCTGATGAACTCGTGCGCATGCGCCGCCTTGGCCGCGGCGACCACCTCCGCCTCGCTGGCGCCGGGGCGGCCGTAGCGGATGTTCTCCAGCGCGCTGGCGGCGAACACCACGCTGTCCTGCGGCACCAGCGCGATGCGCGCGCGCAGATCGTCCAGCGCCGCTTCGCGCAGCTCCACGCCGTCGAGCGTGATGCGCCCCTGCTGTGGGTCGTAGAAGCGCAGCAGCAGCTGCAGCAGCGTGCTCTTGCCCGCGCCGCTGGGGCCCACCAGCGCCACCGTCTCGCCCGGGCGGATGTGCAGCGACAGCCCCTCCAGCGCCGGCTGCTGCGGCCGCGAGGGGTAGCTGAAGCGCACGTTGTGGAACTGCACCTCGGAGCCGCCGCGCGCCGGCGGCAGCGCGCGTGGGTGAGCGGCTTGCTCGATCGCGGCATCGGCGTGCAGCAGCTCCATCAGCCGTTCGGTGGCGCCGGCCGCGCGCAGCAGATCGCCATGCACTTCCGACAGCACCGCCACGCTGCCCACCAGGATGATCACGTAGACCACCGTCTGCCCCAGGTGGCCGGCGCTGATGCGCCCGGCCATCACGGCCTGCGTGCCCTGGTACAGGCCCCACAGCAGCGCGCCGAAGGTGGTGGCGATGATGAAGGCCACCAGGAAGGCGCGCACCCGCGAGCGGTTGCGCGCGGTGTCGAAGGCGCGCTCGGTGGCCTCGGCGAAGCGCGCCGCCTCGCGCCCCTCCTGCCCGTAGGACTGCACCACCGGCATGGCGTTGAGCACCTCCGCGGCGATGGCGCTGCTATCGGCCACGCGGTCCTGGCTGGCGCGCGAGAGCCGCCGCACCCGGCGCCCGAAGTAGATCGAGGGCAGCACCACCAGCACCAGCACGCCCAGCACCTGCGTCATCACGCGCGGGTTGGTCACCACCAGCATGCCCAGCGCGCCCAGCCCCATCACGCTGTTGCGCAGGCCCAGCGACAGGCTCGACCCCACCACCGTCTGCACCAGCGTGGTGTCGGTGGTCAGCCGGCTCAGCACCTCGCCCGTGGCGGTGTGCTCGAAGAAGGCCGGCGCCTGGCGCAGCACGCGCGCGTACACGGCACTGCGCAGGTCCGCCGTCACGCGCTCGCCCAGCCACGACACCATGTAGAAGCGCCCGGCCGAGAACAGCGCCAGCGCCACTCCCACGCCGAACAGCGCCAGGAAATGCTGGCGCAGCAGCATCACCCGCTCGCCGGGCTCGGCCGGCAGCAGGCCCTGGTCGATCAGCCCGCGCAACGCCAGCGGGAACACCAGCGTCGTCGCCGCGGCGCACACCAGCAGCAGCGCGGCCAGCGCGATGCGGCCGCGGTAGGGCTTCAGAAAAGGCTTCAGCGACGCCAGCGCGCCCACGCGCTGCGCGCGCGGGCGGCCGTCATCGGCGGTCTTGGAACGTTTGCGGGCCATCCCGGCAGTGTAGGAGGGGGGTTCCCCAACCCTGGCCGGTGTTGGGTACTTGCATTGACAAAGATTGCCTAGGCAATTATTGTCGCGTCCATCATGTCTGAAACCGGTTCACCTGACGCTCCCGCCACCCCCGTCGCCTTCTACGGCGGCAGTTACAGCGCCGACGAGAGCGTGGGCTACGTCATGCGGCGCGTGCTGCAGTCCATCGCCCAGCAGGCCGACACGCGGCTGGCACCGCACGGGCTCACGCATGGGCAGTGGATGCCGCTGTTCATCCTGCTCAAGGCCGGCGGCGCCGGCACCGTGGCCCAGGTGGCGCGCTGCATCAACGTCGATCCGGGCGCGGCCACGCGCATGCTCGACCGGCTGGAGAGGAAGGGCTTCGTCAGCCGCAGCCGCAGCACCGAGGACCGGCGCGTGGTGAACGTCACGCTCACCGAGTCCGGCCGGCAAGTGGCGGACGAGGTGCCCCGGGTGCTGTCGCAGGTGCTCAACGAGCACCTGGCCGGCTTCAGCCACGACGAATGGCAGACGCTGCTGTCGCTGCTGCGCCGCATGCTGGTCAACGCCGAAGCGTTGCAGGCCGCCGCCCCGGCGGCACCGCTCCAGGAAGAAGACTCCGAATGAAATCCGCCGTCTTCCGGGCCGCCGCGCTGGCGGCCGTGATCGTTCTGGCCGGCTGCGCCAGCCCCGGCCCGTCCCGCAGCTCGGCGAAGCTGCTGGAGGCCCCGGCCGCCGGGCTGCGGGCCGACGCCGCCACGCCGCTGAACGTGGCGCCGGACTGGTGGCGCAGCTTCAACGACGCGCAGCTCGATGCGCTGGTGGAGCGCGCCCTGGCCGAGCAGCCCAATCTGCAGGCGGCGCAGGCGCGCATCGCCCGGGCCACCGCCGCGGCCGAGGCCGCCGGGGCGCGGCTGCTGCCCAACGGCATGGTGAGCTTCGACGCCACGCGCCAGCGCTTCAGCGAGCACGGCATCTACCCGCCGCCGCTGGCCGGCGGCGTCTACACCACGGCCAACCTGCAGGCCGGCCTGCAGTGGGAACTGGACTTTTTCGGCCGCCACCGCGCCGAGCTGGCCGCGGCGCTGGGCGCGCAGCGCGCGGCGCAAGCCG
>Ga0065721_10006781_pt1 | contig 10053 bp, 11 predicted proteins | sample Mesricmetagenome_FD_59108 | JGI IMG/M metagenome (GOLD analysis project Ga0065721, IMG submission 59108) | Mesophilic microbial community from rice straw/compost enrichment Sample: eDNA_1 v2 (version 2) | ecosystem: Engineered > Solid waste > Grass > Composting > Bioreactor | place: USA: Davis... | reverse complement strand
TTTCGTAAGTTGGCAAGCATCTTGCAAAGGGTTTTGCGGATTTTTCTTAACTGATTATCAATCAATCACACTAAACCCCCTTTATGCTATTAACAGCAGATGATATCAGGCAATTGAACGACAAAATTCAGTATCAAAGCGTTTTTATTGACCGGCTTCGCGATGAAACAGCAAGGGTGATCATAGGGCAGCATATGATGCTCGACAGGCTATTGATAGGCCTGTTAAGCAACGGCCATGTATTGCTCGAAGGGGTGCCCGGGTTAGCCAAAACCCTCACTATTAAATCGCTGGCCCAGGCCATACATGCTAAGTTCAGCCGTATCCAGTTTACACCCGATCTGTTACCCGCCGACGTACTCGGCACCATGATCTACAACCAGCAAAAAAACGAATTCGTGGTACGCCGCGGTCCCATCTTCGCCAACTTTATACTGGCCGATGAGATCAACCGCGCCCCCGCCAAGGTACAAAGCGCCCTGCTGGAAGCCATGCAGGAACGCCAGGTTACCATTGGCGATACCAGCTATAAGCTCGACGAGCCCTTCCTGGTATTGGCCACCCAAAACCCGCTGGAGCAGGAAGGCACCTATCCGCTGCCCGAAGCACAGCAGGACCGTTTTATCATGAAGGTGATCGTAGACTATCCCACGAAGCAGGAAGAACAGGTGATCATTCGCCAGAATGTGCAGGGCTTAAAATCGCCCGAGGTAGGCAGGGTAGTATCGATGCAGGAAGTGATTGAAGCACGCGACCTGGTACGGCAGATCTATATGGACGAAAAAGTTGAAAATTATATCCTCGATATTGTTTTTGCCACCCGCTTCCCCGACAAATACCGGCTGGAAAAACTAAAACCATTGATTGCTTATGGCGGTTCGCCACGCGCCAGCATCAACCTGGCCCTGGCAGCCAAGGCCCATGCCTTTTTAAACAAGCGTGGTTTTGTGATTCCCGAAGATGTTCGCAGCATTTCAAAAGATGTGCTGCGCCATCGTATCGGCCTTACTTACGAAGCCGAAGCCGAAAATGTGAACGTAGAGAATATCATCGACGATATCCTCCGCGTAATTCAGGTTCCATAAATTAACAGGCCCCTGAAACTATGCTGACAAGCGCAGAAATAATACGAAAGGTTCGCGAACTGGAAATAAAAAGCAAAAAGCTCACCCGGCATTTGTTTACGGGTGAATACCACAGTGCTTTTAAAGGCCGTGGTATGCTGTTTAAGGAAGTGCGCGAATACCAGCCCGGCGATGATACCCGTTTTATAGACTGGAACGTATCGGCACGTTTCAACCACCCGTTTAGTAAGGTGTTTGAAGAGGAACGCGAGCTTTCGGTGATGTTGCTGGTAGATGTAAGCGCCAGCTCGCTGTTTGGCACTTCACAGGCCCGGAAAAAAGACCTCATCACCGAAGTGGCGGCCGTACTGGCCTTTTCGGCCATCAGCAATAACGATAAGGTGGGTATCCTTTTTTTCAGCGATGTGATTGAAAAATTCATCCCGCCCAAAAAGGGCCGCGATCATGTACTATACATCGTACGCGAGCTGCTTACTTCCGAACCCAAACAAAAGGGTACCCAGGTAGGGCATGCATTGCAGCGGCTGAACAATACGGTACGGCAAAGATCGATCGTTTTTTTACTGAGCGATTTTCTGGATAACGATTTTGAAGATGGTTTAAAAGTGGCCGGCAAAAAACACGATGTGATCGGTATTAAAGTGTACGATAAAATGGATATGGAACTGCCCGATGCCGGACTGATGGAAGTGGAGGATGCAGAAACCGGTGACCGCATGTGGATAGACACCAGCGATTACCTGGTACGGCAGCAACACCAGGGCGCTTTTTTTCAACATACTTCTTATTGTAAAAATGTTTTTACCCGAGCCGGTTGCGACCTGTTGCATTTGCGCACAGGCGAAGACTATGTAAAAGTGCTGCAAAAATTCTTTAAGGGCCGTAACCGGTAACTATGAAAAAACGTTTGTACCATATTATCTTACTGGCATGCCTGTGCATGGCTAACCAACTGCTACATGCACAGGTGCTGGCCAAAGCATCGGTAGACCGCGATAAGATACTTATTGGCGAACCCATCAAACTCACCCTGGATGTACGGGTACCGCTGGGACAAAACGTGTCGTGGTTTACGCTGGATACCATACCGCATTTTGAGTTTATCGATAAAGGCCATCTCGAAACAAAGGACGATATCGATGGCAAACAAATGCAGCAGGTGCTAACCATCACCAGCTTCGATTCGGGCAGCCAGGTAATACCGGTAATGACCGTGAAGGTGGGCGACAGGAATTATTATACCGATACCCTGGCCATTGAAGTGGCCTATACGGCAGACGACCTCACGAAAGATTACCGCGACATCAAAGAGATACAGGAAGTAGCACAGCCCGGCTGGATGGATTATATACCCTGGATCATTGGCGTGGCCACCCTGGTAGCCATTGCCATCATTGTATATTTATTACGCAAACCACGCAGAACCGTGGCGCCGCCGCAACCGGTAGTGCCCGCATTAACGCCTTACCAGGAAGCCCTGCAGGCGCTGGATGAACTGCGTAAACAGGGCTGGGGGCAGAATGGCGAGGTAAAAACCTATTACAGCCGGCTGAACGATATACTACGGGTATTCATATTCCGGAAACTGAATATGGCCACGCTGGAAAAAACCAATGAAGAACTGGTTGCCCAGCTGCGGCAGGTGCCTATGGACCGGGAAAGTTTTCAGCAACTGGTAAACGCCCTGCAGGTAGCCGATTTTGTGAAATTTGCCAGGTACAAGCCCGATGAAAATGATAATGAAAGAAATTTTGCCGTCATCAAAACGGCCATCACTACACTAAACAATATTGCCTGACCCTTGCTGTACAATTGGTTTGAAAATATCACATTCGCGTATCCTTTAGTGCTGGGATTGTTTATTTTGATACCGGTACTGCTGTACTGGTACTACAACAAACATAGCCGGCAGCAGGGCACGGTAAAGGTATCAACGCTGGGCATGTATCTTCCCAACCGGTCGTGGAAAAGCACTTTCAGGCATGTACCGTTTATATTGCGCCTGCTGGCCGTAAGCTGTATCATCATCGCATTGGCGCGGCCGCAAACACGCAACGATGAAGAGCTGAAGAACGGGCAGGGCATCGATATCATCCTCTGTATGGACGTAAGCGGCAGTATGCTGGCGCAGGATTTTTTACCCGACAGGATGGAGGCCTCCAAACAAATGGCCGCCAGCTTTGTGGATATGCGGCCTACCGACCGCATTGGCGTAGTCATTTTCTCCGGTGAAAGTTTTACCCTGGTACCGCTCACCACCGATAAAAATGTATTAAAGGCCCAGATATTTAATATACAACGCGGCCTGCTTGAAGATGGAACAGCCATCGGCGACGGGCTGGGAGTAAGTGTAGACCGCCTGAAGAGCGTAAAAACCAAATCGAAAGTGATCATCCTGCTCACCGATGGCGAAGACCAGGGCGGCCGCATAGACCCGCTGGCAGGCAAGGAACTGGCCAAGGCTTATGGTATACGGGTGTATACCATCGGCGTGGGCAGCGAAGGTTATGCGCCCGTACCGGTACCTGATGGCGCCGGCGGCACCACCACCCGCCAGCAGAAGGTGAATATCGACGAAAAGCTGTTGCGTATGATTGCCGAGGAAACCGGGGGACTGTACTTCAGGGCCCGCGATAATGAAAGCCTGAAAAGGATCTATACCGAAATAGATAAACTGGAAAAATCACGCATCGAGGTCACCTCGCTCAGGAGGTATACCGAACGTTTCTTCCCCTTTGCATTGGCCGCTGCTACCCTGATATTACTCGAGCTGGTATTGCGGTTTACCATCTTCCGCAAGTTCCCATAACTTTATGGCATCAATGAAAGCACTCGTGTACAAATCAACCGGTAGCTGGTACACCATCAAAACCGGAACCGGCCAGGTGATGAGCGCCCGTATCAAAGGCGTATTCAAGATAGATGATATTACCTCTACCAACCCCATTGCGGTAGGCGACGAAGTGGAGGTAGAGCCGGAAAGCGAAAACGCCAATACCGCCATCATTACAGGCATACAACCACGCAGGAACTATATCAACCGGCAATCACCCTCGCATAAGATGCAGCATCATATTGTGGCTGCCAATATCGATCAGTCGCTGTTGTTTGCCACGCTGCGCGATCCCAAAACCTCACAGGGGTTTATAGACCGCTTCCTGGTTACCTGCGAAGCCTATCATGTGCCGGCCATCGTGGTATTCAACAAGGCCGATCTGTATAGAAAAAAGGAGATGGACAAATATGCCGCGCTGGAGGAAATGTATGCAGCCATTGGTTACCGCACCGTATTGCTTTCGGTAAAAGAAAACCAGGGTGTGCAGGAATTGATGGAAGTATTGAGGAATAAGACCACGCTGTTGAGCGGTCATTCCGGTGTAGGCAAATCATCGTTTATCAACAGCATTTTTCCTGCGCTGCAGTTAAAAACGCAGGATGTAAGCGGCTGGAGCGGCAAAGGCCTGCATACTACCACCTTTGCCGAGATGTTTGATCTGCCACCTGCAACAGGCGGCAGGATCATCGATACACCGGGTATGCGCGAATTCGGGCTGGTGGATATTTCCCGGCAGGAGCTATCGCATTATTATCCCGAAATGGCGCGGCTGATCAACGATTGCCAGTTCAACAATTGTTTGCATGTAAATGAACCGGGCTGCGCCGTCAAACAAGCCCTGGAAGACGGGCGCATACATGTTGACCGGTATATCAGTTATTGCAACATACTCGATTCGATAGACGAACGGAATTACTGAGCCACAAAACGCCTGGACTTGAATACACCCAGCTTTTGCTCCAGGAACCGGGCTACTTCCACTACCGCATCGTTTTCCTTCCGTTTTGCTTCGCGTGTTTTAAAAGGATAGATAGAAATACCCGTGTAAATATTGTAATGCAGAATAAGACTGAGCCCCTTGTACAGGAAGTTCCAGGTAAGGGTGTCGAAATCGTCTTGTTTTGCTGTGAATCGAATGGCCAGTTGATCGGTGAGCATATTGGCCACTTCGTAAAACCGTTTTAATCCACAGTCGTCGTCGATGATAGCTTCGGTACAGCCAAAGTCGGTGCGTAATGTCAGGCTCATAAAGTACGGTTTGGGTTAAAAAATGAGGCTGATGATTAATGGATAATAGCCGGTCTTACGCTGAGGATAATGGACTTTATGACTTGAATTTCTTAGCCTTTGGAACTTTGTCGCCGCTCAGGATGCGTTCGGCGCCTACATTTTTGCCATTGCTGGGACATCCATATTTGGGACTGCACGAGCCGCCAAATAAAATCAATGTGGCGCAGGCTGTTACAGCAATTAATTTTTTTACCTGTTTCATATGCGGTCGTTTCAAAGGATAAAACGCCCTTAAATCTAAAAATATTATGCCGCACTTGCAAGCGCCCCGATGATTTTTACCCGTTTACCTGATCGCGAAACCAGTCGGCATATTTCACATAATTATTGGCAATACGGTCTATTTCGCCGTGTATCTGGTTGATCTCTATGTCTTTCATCTTTTTGGCCGGTACACCAGCAAAAATGGTCCCGGGTGGTACCAAAGTGCCTTCCAGTACTACCGCACCGGCGGCAATGATGCTGTTGCTGCCTATTTCGGCCCTGTCCATGATAATGGCGCCCATGCCCACCAATACATTGTCGGCAATGGTGCATCCATGAATGATGGCGTTGTGGCCAATGGAAACATGGTTACCGATGATGGTTTGTGTGCGTTTATAGGTGCAATGGATCACGGCGCCGTCCTGTATATTCACTTTGTTGCCTATGCGTATGCTGTTTACATCGCCGCGCACAACGGCGTTGAACCATACGCTGCAGTCGTTGCCCATCACTACATCGCCCACGATGGTGGCGTTGGGGGCAATGAATGCGTTGTCGCCAAATTCGGGGTATTTCCCGTCTACATGTAAGATTACTGGCATAAAATAGAGTTTGTAACAAATATCGCTTTTTCCGTCCTTTGCCTCCATGAATCAGCGTGAATTGTTTCTCCGGCATGTAGCCCAAACCAGTACGGCGCCGCTGGCCCTGGAGATCGTTAAGGCCGAAGGATGTAACCTATGGGATGCATCGGGTAAAAAATACCTCGATATGATTGCCGGTATCAGTGTTTGTAATGTAGGGCACCGCCATCCCAAAGTGGTAAAGGCCATCAAAAAACAGCTCGATGCATATATGCACCTGCTGGTATATGGCGAAATGGTGCAAACGCCGCAGGTGCAATATGCCAAATTGCTCACCAGTCATTTGCCGCCCTCTTTGAACTCGGTATATTTTACCAACTCCGGCGCCGAAGCCACCGAAGGGGCCATGAAACTGGCCAAACGGGTTACCGGGCGCACGCAGATCATTGCATTCAATAAAAGCTATCATGGCTCTACCCAGGGCGCGCTGAGCATTATGGGCGATGAGTACTGGCGCAATGCGTACAGGCCCTTATTGCCCGGCGTATTGCACCTGGAATACAATTCCTGGGAGTCGCTGAACGAAATAGACGGGCAAACCGCCTGTGTGATTGCCGAGACCGTACAGGCCGAACGCGGGGTATTTACGCCCTCTGCGGCCTGGATGCAGGCCCTGCAGCAAAAATGCCGCGATGCCGGCGCCCTGCTGGTACTGGATGAAATTCAAACCGGTTTTGGCCGTACGGGCAGCTTATGGGGGTTTGAGCAGTTTGGCGTGGCGCCCGATATCGTGTTGCTGGGCAAGGCCCTGGGCGGCGGGTTGCCGCTGGGCGCCTTTATAGCCGATAAAAAAATCATGAGCACGCTGGCCGATCAGCCCGTGCTGGGGCATATTACCACTTTTGGAGGCCACCCGGTGTGCTGTGCCGCGGGGCTGGCGGCCATGAAGGTATTGTTGAAGATCATCGATGAAGTGCCCGCCAAGGCCCGTATGCTGGCTGAATTGCTGGTGCACCCTTCTATCAGGGAGGTAAGGAGCAGCGGGTTGCTGATGGCGGTGGAGTTTGACAGTTTTGAGACCAATAAACGGGTGATAGATGCCTGTTTGCAAAAGGGCTTGCTCACCGATTGGTTTTTGTTTGCGGGGAATTGTTTGCGGCTGGCTCCGCCATTGACTATTAGCGGGAAACAGATTAAAAAAGCCGCAAAGATCATTTTAAGTTGTTTATAAGGGCTGATGAATCGGCCCTCTTTTATGTTAATAAGTTCCTAACCACACTGAAATCAACTATATACCACTATTTTTGCGCCGTCCAGTAGATTTGTTCACTTTAAAATAAAGCTATGCGTAAACTTGCTCTAATTCCTATCGCGATTATTGGCCTGATTGCTTGTAACGATGGCCGTACACGCGAAAAAGGCGAAGACGACCCGCAAACACTCGCCGCCATCGACTCCACAGGTCATAACCATACAATTGATTCTACCCAGGCTATTACACCCCTGCCTGCTATTCCCGAAGGCGCTAAAGTGTTCTTTGTAAACCTGAAAGACGGACAAAAGGTGAAATCGCCTTTTAAAGTGGAAATGGGCGTATCCGGTATAGCGCTCGATTCGGCCGGCGCTATCCGCGAGGCATCGGGCCACCATCATATATTGATCGACCAGGGCGATTCGTTCCCCGAAGGTTCCGTGGTGCCTAAAGACTCTGCTCACCTGCACTTTGGCAATGCACAAAAAGAAGCCGAACTGAACCTGCCTCCCGGCGATCACAAGATCACCCTGCAGTATGCCGATGGCATCCATCGTTCGTATGGCAGCAAGCTGGCCGCCTCGGTAACGGTGACAGTTCAAAAATAATTTCCTATATTTGGAACAAGCATGAGGGCGATATCTGTAATGGATATGGCCCTTTTTCATGTGAAAAGTCCATTGAGCCTTTTAAAGTGTGTTTTTTACACATAATATACTGGTGTTGGACGTACCTTTTTTCGTAATGTTTATGTTAAAATCATGCTGCTTGTCTAAAAAATTATTAAAATATTGTTCTGTACAATATTTTTGAAGCAGTTAAACAAGGTCAATGCAATAGCTTTGAGGGCATGACCTGCGGGGCGATTTTCCAATCGCCCCTTTTGTATGTTAGGCATGTATATCATCTATAGGGTGGAAGTCCCGAATGCGCTGTTACAGTCGGAAGCATTAGCCAAGAGCAANGGTGTCCATTGCGAGGTGGAATCTGAAAGAAGCTGGCGGCAAAAGTTCGAACCCACGGACAGGAACTGTATAATAAGGCGTAGATCGTGTGGGCGATGTTGCAAAAGGAACAAAAGCCCGATACTGTACGGACATGATCAGCGTAGATACAGGGGTTACATGAACGGAAAGGTGTTATACTTATCCTAAGAGGTCTGATATACAGTCATGTATTGTATCAGAAGTCAGCAGAGGTCATAGTAGGCAAAGAAACGAGCCATCGGCTATAGAGAGCTAAGATGGAGGACTCACAGAGCACCGAAGGACTGAATGTCAGAATAGGCGAAGCGAATACAAGGATTTATCCAAAAGCAAAGACAGCGGAAACACGTAAGAGAACTTTCGATAGAAAACTAGCCGACGGAATCGGGGAGTACTACGAGAGAAGCTAAGCGAATGGATGCAATCAGTAAAAGCGATGCACTGGAAAATGTAATAACAATATGCTGGAAGAAATTTTAGACAGACGCAATATTGAGAAAGCCCTTGTTCAGGTTGAACGGAACAAGGGAGCAGCGGGAATAGACGATATGGCCAGTGAAGATCTGCGTGGCTACATCGCATCCAACTGGCAGTCATTGCGTAAAGAGATTTTGGAAAGCAGCTACAGTCCGCGTCCGGTGAAGCGGGTAGAAATACCTAAAACAAACGGAGGTAGGCGGAAATTAGGGATACCGACGGTTATAGACAGAATGCTGCAACAGGCGATAGCACAATGGTTGCAACCAAAGTATGAAGATATGTTCTCAGAAAGGAGCTATGGGTTCCGTCCGGGTCGAAGTGCCCACCAGGCAGTTGTTCAGGCCGAACGGTATTTGCAGGAGCAACGAACATGGGTTATTGAAGTTGACTTAGAGAACTTCTTTGACAAGGTGAACCATGACCGACTGATGAGCCAACTAAGTAAGCAGGTGAGCGACAAGAGGACGCTGAAATTAATCCGCAGCTACCTGACGAGTGGCATCATGGAAGGCGGGGTGATAAGTCCGCGAAGTGAAGGGACACCGCAAGGGTCACCACTCAGCCCGCTGCTGTCCAATATAGTCTTAGACGAACTGGATAAGGAACTGGAAAAGAGAGGCCACCGTTTTGTAAGGTACGCGGATGACATAAGCGTGTATGTGGGCAGTCGTGCGGCAGCAGATCGGGTGAAGGAAAGTATAGTAGGGTTCATGGAGAAAAAACTGCGCCTGTCAATAAACCGGGAAAAGACGAAGGTTGTCAGGCCGGAAGAGAGCGTATTGCTGGGATTTTCTTTTCGAATGTACAAAGATCGCTGGATACTGAGGGTAGCAAGGAAAAGTGCGGAAGCGATAAAGCGGAAAGTGAAAGCGATCACGAAACGTAATGCCGCCCTGTCGGAAGACGAACGGATATCAAGATTAAACACAGTTATCCGGGGATGGGTGAACTACTTTTCAATTGCGCAGGCAAAGACGCTTATGCAGAATCTGGACGGCGGAGTAAGGACGCGATTGAGAATGTGTAAATGGAAACAGTGGAAGAACATCAGAACAAGGAGAATCAACCTGTTGAAACTAGGAGCAACGCGAAGAGATGCATACCAATGGGGCGGAAGCAGTAAGGGCTATTGCCGTGTAGCACAAACATATATACTATCGCGAACCCTAACAATAGCGTACTTCAGAAAACAAGGATACATAGGTTTTTACGACCTGTATCACCAACGGAACGAGAAGCAGACCAGATTATTCTGACAAACCGCCGTATGCCCGCAGGCACGTACGGTGGTGTGAGAGGACAGACCATCAATTAATGGTGGTCTTCCTACTCGATT
>Ga0065721_10053370_pt1 | contig 10055 bp, 8 predicted proteins | sample Mesricmetagenome_FD_59108 | JGI IMG/M metagenome (GOLD analysis project Ga0065721, IMG submission 59108) | Mesophilic microbial community from rice straw/compost enrichment Sample: eDNA_1 v2 (version 2) | ecosystem: Engineered > Solid waste > Grass > Composting > Bioreactor | place: USA: Davis... | reverse complement strand
GTCGAGCCGGTCGGCGCTCGCGGCGAGCTGCGCCTCGCCGCAGACGAAGCGGACCCGCCCGTAGCCCTCGCCCTGTTCGACGGGCACCTTGTGGGCGAAATGCCTGCAGAGCCGGACGAGATACGCCTCGGCCCGTTCGGTCGGCACTCTGGCGGTCGCCTCGATCATGGGTCGGTCCTCGGTCCTGTGGAATAGGCGGCGGCAGGGGCCGCCTCCGTCGCCGATGTCATTATGGGCGCGGCCTCAGAAGCGCGCCGTCGCCGTCAGCTTGAAGGTCCGGCCCGGCTCCAGCAGCGGCGTGACGGTGGCGTAGTCCTGGCCGTAGGTGGCGCGGCTGGAATAGGTCTCGTCGAAGAGGTTCTTCACCTCGGCGCGAAGCGTCACGTTCGGCGCCGCCTCGGGGACGTACTGGGCGAAGAGGTTCAGCACCTCGTAGCCGGGCAGCTTGCGTCGCTCGTCACCCGCCGGCACACCCTCGACATAGGTGTCGGAATAGGGCAGCGCGATCTCGAGCGTACCGCCGACGGTCAGGCCGGTGTCGGCGAAGGTGTGCGCCACCTCGAAGCCGATCATGTCGCCGAGCGGAACACCGAGGTAGTTGCCGAGGTAGGAATCCACCACCGCCCCGTCGAGTTCGGCATCGACGCGGGCGAACTTGACCCGGGCGTAGCCGCTGTCCCAGTCGTAGCGCGCCGAGAGGTCGAAGCCCTGCGAGCGGTAGTCGTGGGAGATCAGCGGGCCGCCGCGATAGCTCGGCGCGCGGGCGTTGTCGATGTCGGTGCGGAAGACGTTGCCCTCGAAGGTGAAGTCTTTCCAGCGCAGGACGAGGCCGGCGGTGAGGTTGTCGGAGGTGACCGGATCGGGGCCGTCCGCGTAGGCCCAGCCCGGGTTCATGATGAAATTCTCGGCCAGCGGCACGCCCGCCCAGACGTGCGACCAACCCGCCTTGGCGGTCAGGTGTTCGGTGATGTCGTATTCGCCCGAGAGATTGCCGCTGAGACCGGAATTCTCGAAATCCGAGCCGTCGGTGCCCTCGAACCACTGGTGATCGACCCGCGCGCCGGTCGAAATTCGGGTGCGCTCGAAGGGCTCGATCCGCGCCTGTGCGTAGAGGCCGACGTTGCGGGCCGCCTCGCTTACGCGGTAACCCGGCTCGCGGTACTCGGCCTCGTCGGCGTAGAAGTCGACGCCGGCGGTGATGCTTCCCATGTCGAAGGCGAAGCGGTTCTCGAATTTGCCGTTGAAGCTGTCGGTGGTGCCGGCGCTGCCCCAGGGCTCGGGCACCTCGAGGTCGGTGACGCCATAGGCGAGCACGGCCTTCGGATCCCACAGGCCCTCGGGAGTCTCGTCGGTGTAGGTCAGGACGACGTTCTGGCGGACGAGATCGTAGCGCCGGTCCGGCTGGCCGGTGCCGACGTCGCCGATGTTCGCGCGGAACGGGCGGAGCGCGTCGTCGCCGACCCGCTCGTAGCTGATCTCGAGCCGGTCGCCGCCGTCGGCCTGCAGGGCCACCTTGGCGAGGCCGCTGATCAGTTCGGTACCCGAGCCGCTGATCTCCTTGCCGTTGCCGGCCGAAAAGTTGTCGCCCTGCGCGAGGTTGAGGTAGGCGAGATAGTCGAAGCCGTGGAAGGCGCCGTAGCTCGCGAGGCCGCCGGCGATCGTGTTGCTGTTTGTCTCGTAGGACACGGTCCCGAAGCCGCCGATGGTCTTGCCCGGCTCCAGCAGGTCGCGCGCGTCCTTGGTCTCGAAGGCGATCGAGCCCGCCAGCGCGCCGGGCCCGGCGTCGGCCGGCGCCACGCCGGCGTCGACCCGCACGGCCTTGAGCAGGCTGGGATCGATAAGATTGGTCGCGTTGTGGTGGAAAATCTTGTTGTTCTGCCGGCCGCCGTCGATGGTGACGGCGAGGTTGGTCTCCTCGACGCCCTGGACGTAGAGCTTCTGCGAGGTCGGGATCGAGCTGCCGACCTGCACCTTGGGCTCGCCGGCGAAGACATCCGCCAGATCGGAGGGGTTCCTGCGCTCCAGATCCTGCGCCGTGACGTCGACCTGATTGACGGCGCCGCTGCGCTCGCCACTCGCTGTGAGCACGATCGTGTCGAGCACGACGGCGCCCTCGGCCGCAGCCTCCGTCCCGGCCGTCGCCGCGTCGCCGACGACCGTCAGGGTGTCGGCTCCGCTGAAGCGCCAGGACAGGCCCGAGCCCGCCAGCATGCGCGCGACGGCGTCGCCGCGCGTGAGGTTGCCGGAGACCGCCGGAGCCGAGAGGCCGTCGACCGCGCCGCTGTCGAAGGCGATCTGCAGTCCGGTCTGGCTGGCCAGCAGGCGCAGCGCCGGGCCGAGCGGCTGGGCCGGCACGTCGACGGCGTAGCGGGCCGCCTCGGTCTGCGCGCTCGCGGGCAGCGTCGCGCCGAGCACCAGCGTCGAGACGGAGAGGCCGGCCAGCAGCCGCAGCGTCGGCGCCGACGCTCCCGAAAACCCCGTTCTCCCGGACATCCGACCGTTTCCACGCCCCGTCATCACGCCACCCCTCGCTCGCCCCGCCCCGCGCTCGCGCGGCGGGCACAGACCACACGCCTTCATGACGTGCGGGCGGCCGGCTCACCCAAAGGGCGGCGGAATTATTTTTGTCGAGGAGGCGGAGGGCGGCGCGGCCGCTCAGGAGACGAGGATCAGCAGGCCCGGGATGCGGCGGACGGACAGCCCCTGCGTTCCGGCCAGCGCCTCGACGGCATCGGCCGCCCCGGCGATGGCGAAGTCGCCGCTGACGGTCCTTGGGCTGCTCGCGGCGAGGACGATGCGCTCGGGCAGATAGCGTCCGAGTTCGGCGACGGCGAGGGGAAAGGGCACCGCGTCGAAGACGATCCGGCCGCCCGTCCAGGCGAGGTCCCGGGCCGGATCGGCGTCCACCGTCACCGGCACCCCTCCGGCGAGCCAGCGCAGCTTGCGGCCCGCGTCGAGATGCACGCGGCCCACGGCCGGCCAGCCCGGCCCGGGGCCGACGTCGATCTCGCCCCGCACCGCGAGGAATGTCGCCTCGTCCGGTTCGAGCCGCACGGCGCAGACGCCCTCGTCGAGGGTGCCCATCGCCGGGCCCGCCACGAGTTCGAAGGCGCGCTCGCCGGGTCGCACCGTCACCCTCGCCTCGCCTTCGAGCAGGGACAGCCGCCGACGGCCCGGCCCGAAGTCGTAGGCGACGGCGCTCGCCGTGTTGAGCAGCAGGCCGCTGCCGTCCGGCAGGGTCGCCTCGATCTGCTCGCCGGCGCCGGTGGAAAGGTCCGCGAGGAAACGCCCCGACCACTTCGGCACGACGACGGCGGCGGCGGCGAGCGCCGCCGCGCCGCCGACGAACACGGCCCGGCGCGAGGGACCGCGCGAGGGCACGGACGCGAGGCTGCCGACGTCCCGCGCACGAGCGGAGACGGCGCCCTTGCCCGAGGGATCGATCTCGCCGAGCAGAGTCCAGAAGTTGCGCTCGCGCTCGAAGGCGCGGCGGTGCAGCGGCTCGAGGCACCAGGCTTCGAACCGGCGCCGGTCTTCCGGGCTGACGGCGCCGGAACTCAGCCGCACGACCCAGTCGCGCGCATCGAGTGCGATGCGCCTCTCGGTCTCGGATGGCTCGCGTCGGGTCGTCATCGAATGTCACAGCGCGGATTGGCGGAAGGCCCGGGGACCTGTTTCGAGTAGCACGGCGATCCCTCCGGCCCAAGGGGCGGCGGCGAGCACCCTTTCGTCCGCCGCGCGGTCAGCCCTCGACAGCGTCCCGCACCTCGGACAGGCGCTCCATCACCCGGCGGATGTGATAGTAGACCGCCTGCTCGCTGATCCCGAGGCGGTCGGCGATCTCGCGGTGGGTGACGCCGCCGAGCCTGTTCATGAGGAAGATCTGCCGGCTCCGCTCCGGCATGGTCTGCAGCGCCGCCTCGACGGCGCGCAGCGTCTGGCGGCCGCTGACGATCCGTTCCGGACAGGGCGCCTCGCTTCCGGCGAGCAGCAGTCCGCCGGCCTCGCCGTCGAGTTCGCGCCGGCGGCGCTGCTTGCGCGCGTGGTCGACCACCGCGTTGCGGGCGGCGCGGACGGTGAACCCCGCCGCGTTGTCGATCCGCTGCGAAGGCTCCACCCCGGCCAGCCGGATCCAGAGATCCTGCATGATGTCCTCGGCCGCGGCACCGCAGGCGACGCGCCCGCGAACCATCGCCTCGACGCCGGGCCGCAAACGCGTGAACGCGGAGAGGAGAGCACTCAGTTCCATCGCCATCCCAAGCCTCGACAGCGGTGCACGAGCCCGCTCGACCGCTGATAGGATGCGCGTGAAAGCCGTTCAACCTCAGAGAATTAGGGCAATTCCAGGCTACCGGCGGCCATCACCCGGATTTTTGAGTATCACAATCATGTTAATTGGCGGCGAGCAAAGCGCTTTCCGGCCGCCCGTCCCTCGCACCCGCCCCGCCCCTCGTCCGTCACGGCACCGAATTTCCCCCGCAGCCGTTGCCGAAACGACACGCCGCGGCGCGGCGCGCCGGTCAGGTCCGTCCGACCAGCACCCGAATAGCCGCCGGAACGGGCTCGATCACCACGGCCGAAAGCTCCCGGGCGAGGCCGGTGGCGGCGGCGGCGAGCGGCCCGCCGCCGATGATCACGGCCTCCGCACCGTCGTCCTCGATGGCGCCGCGCACCTCCTCGCGCAACTGCCGCTGCAATGTGTCGAGGTCGGCCATCAGCGTTTCCGGATCTCCGGCCGTCGTGCGGATCGAGAGCAGTTGCCGCGACAGCCCGCGGCCGACGGCACAGCGCCGGATCGCGTCGACGAGCCTCGGCGTCGTCGTCGCCACGGAAAAGCGGCGTCCGCCCGCGCCCGCCTCCATCATGCTCGCCTCCGCCAGCCCGACCACGGGGCAGGCGAGCCTCGCCTTGAGGACGTCGAGCCCCGGGTCGCCGAAGGCGGCGACCACGACGCCGTCGAGACCGTCCGCCGGAAGGTCGGAGGCCAGTGCGATGACGGCCTGCGCGGCGATCGCCAGCGCGGGCTCGTCGGTGATGAGCGGGGCGCCGAAGGGAGCCGTCGCGCCATCGACCGTGACCCGCCCGGCCGCCGCCCGGCGCGCCACCGCCACCATGAGATCGGTCGCCGCCGCCGAAGTGTTGGGATTGATCAGAAGGACACCCACGTCACGCCGCCGTTCTTGTTCGTTCTTCCGGTTCGCTTCGGGCGAAGGGCACGCCCGCGGGTCAGTCGAGACCGAGCAGCCGCGCGGGGTTGATCCGCACCATCGTCTCGATCTCGCCGACGGAGAATTCGAGGTCGAGGAGCGAACTGATCAGCAGCCGCATGCCCTCGAGCGGGGCCGGCGCCGAGCGGATGCCGTAGTCGGTGGCGAGGACGAAATGCTCCACGCCGATCTCGCGGATCTGCCGGGCCCAGGGCACGATGCCCTCGAAGGCCGGCGCGTTGGCGATGCCGGCGATCTCGTCGGCCCATTCGCGCTCGACGTAGTAGTTCGTGCGCGCAAGGCCGCGGTGAAACATCCAGTCCGACACCGCCCCTTCCAGGAAGACGCCGCGGGCGGCGAGGCTCTTCTGTTCCGCGGTCGAAAGCTGGGCGCGGGCCGGATGGGCGACGATCAGTTTCGCGACACCGTGACGCTCGGCGAGTTCGGCGACACGCATCGCCTCCTCGCCGGAGACGTGGCCGGTGTTGAGATAGACGTCGGGCCGCTCGGCGACGAGGTCGAGGATTTCGGCGAGTTCGCGCGGGATCGGATCCTCGAGCGGAATGCGGATCGCCCGCGACAGCTCCTCCTCGACGAACTTCGGCGAGAGGTCGGCGAGGCGCACCGGCTTGCCGTCGATCATCCGGCCCTCGCGGCTCGCCATGTGATGGGTGCAGTGGGCGCCGAGGTGGACGAACTTCGCGCCCGAGCCGTAGGCGAGCGCCGTCTTCACCGCGCGCGGATTGAGCCCGCCGAGGCAGGAGGTGAGGATGATGCCGCCGTAGACGTCGATCCCAGGCACCGCGCGGCGCACCATCCAGGCCGTGCCGGCGCTCATTCCCAGCGTGTGGTCGTAGAAGACCAGCGCCCGCATGCCGGCGGCTTTCGCCTGGTCGGCGATCTGGAACGGGTCCATCCGTCCGGGGCAGGACATCAGCCACGGACCGCTGTGGATGTGGGTGTCGATGGCGCCGCGGATCAGGTCGTCGGGCAGTTCGTAGGAGCGGTTGCGGAAGGTCTCGCCAAGGCTCGTCATGGGGCAGTTCCTGTGGAAGGCGGATCGGCGATCTCAGTTGGCGATCAGGCCGGGGGCGAAGAGCACGATGCCGGGGAAGATCGTGATCAGCGCGATGAACAGCAGCATCGTCGCCACGTAGGGCAGCACGCCGACGATGACGTCGTCGATCTCGCCCTTGTCGCGGATGCTCTGGATCACGAAGAGGTTGAGCCCGACCGGCGGCGTGATCATCGCCACCTCGATCAGCAGCATCATGATGACGCCGAACCAGACCGCGTCGAAGCCGGCGGCGAAGACGGTCGGGGCGATGATCGGCACGGTCGCGACCATCATCGTCAGCGTGTCCATGAACATGCCGAGGACGAAGTAGAAGACGACCACCATCAGCAGCAGGGCGTAGGGCGTCAGGCCGAGGCCAACGACGAGATCGTTGATCGCCCTGGTCAGACCGATGCTGCCGATGACGAAGTTGAGGAAGTAGGCCGCGACCAAGAGGGCCATCGACATGGCCGTCGTGCGCATCGAGCCGAGGATCGCCGCCCGCAGCATCGGCCAGTCGAGCCGGCCGTGGCGTGCGGCGAGGGCGAGCGAGGCGGCGAGCCCCAGCGCGCCGGATTCGGCCGGCGTCGCGACCCCGGCGTAGATCGATCCGACCACGAGCAGGAAGATCGTCATCGGCGCGAGGAAGGCCGGCAGCGCGCGCCAGCGCTCTGCCCATGTGAAGGTCACCCGCCGGCCCCGGGCCGCCGGATAGATCCGGCAGACGAGCAGGGTCGTCGCCATGAACAGCGCGACGAGAAGCGCGCCCGGCACGAAGCCGGCGAGATAGAGCTTGGGGATCGAGGTGTCGGTCAGCAGGCCGTAGAGGATCATGTTGGTGGAGGGCGGGATGAGAATTCCAACCGTGCCGCCGGCCGCGAGCGTGCCGAGGAAGATGCGCCGGTCGTAGCCGTGGCGCTCGATTTCCGGGATGGCGACGGTGCCGACGGTCGCCGCCGTCGCGACGCTGGTGCCCGAGGTCGCCGCGAACAGGCCGCAGGAGGCGAAGTTGGAATGCATCAGGCCGCCCGGCAGCCAGGACAGCCAGCAGGACATCGCGCCATACATCCGCTCGGCCATGCCGGAGCGCAGCAGCACCTCGCCCATCATGATGTAGAGCGGGATGGCGAGCAGGATGAAGCTGGTGCTGGTCATCCAGGCGACGTCGCCGATCGCGTAGGTCAGCGGCAGGAAGCTGTAGGTCTTGGAGAGCGCGACCCCGAGCAGCCCCATGCTGGCGGCGACGGGCAGGCCAAGGCCGATGAAGAGGACGAGGAGGATGAGCGTGACGGGGATCATGTCTGTCGTCCTTGCGGCGCGGGCATGTCTTCGGGACCGGTCCGGGTGCCGGCGACGGCCCGGCATCCGGCCCGGTCGCCGCGGGCCAGCCTGACGGCGGCGATGATGAGGAGCACGGCGCCGGTGGCGACGAAGGCGACATGGGCCGCCGCCCAGAGCGCCTGAGGCAGGGCCAGCGGCGTGCGGAGCTGGGTCATGGCGCGCGAGTCCCGGATGAGGGACACCCAGGCGGTGTCGACCGCATACCAGGCGACCAGCGCGAAGAAGCCCGTCAGCGCCGCGAGCGCCAGGAGGTCTATGACCGCCTGAAGGCGCGCCGGCATCAGGCGCGTGAAGGAATCGACGCGGATGTGGGCGCGCTCGACGAGGCAGTAGGGGAAGGCCAGCGTGGAGCCGATGGCGAGCGCGTAGCTGCACAGTTCGTCGGTGACTCCGGTGGAGCCGCCGAGGATCTTGCGCACGAAGACCTCGACGCAGATCAGGCCCGCCGCCGCGATGATGATCAGGCCGCCGAGGATGGCGAGGCCGCGGGCGGCGAAGGCGGTGGCGCCGAGCAGGCCCGCGAGGCTCGCGGTCCCGGCCGGTCGCTTGTCGTCCGTGTCTTCTGTCACAGGCTTCACCTCCGGCCTGGTGTCGTCATGGGCGAGGAGATCTGGCGCCATCCGCGGCCGGACGGCGCCGACCCGCCGTTCGGCACCGGGCTCGCGACACGATCGCGGGGCGAGGCCGGTCGCGGCCGCCGCCCCGCCACCATCGTCAGTCGGCCTTCAGGGCGAAGCCGACGGCCTTGCCGACGGTGTCGTTCCATTCGGCGGCGCAGTCGCTGCCGCAGCGGGCGGCGAAGGCCGGCAGCACGCTCATCTCCATGATCTCGGCCCGCTGTTTCAGATCCTCGGCGCCGGGCTCGACCACGGTCATCGAACCCTTCACGCCGAGATCGCAGGCGCCCTCGCCGGTGTTGCAGCTGATGCCCTCGGCGGTCGCCTCGGCGGCGAGCGTCCAGAGCGTGTCCTCCAGCTTGCCGTAGCCTTCTTCCAGCACGGCCTGCTGCTGCGGGGTGAGCGCGTTCCAGGCGTCGAGGTTGGCGCCCCAGTACTGGATCGCCCAGCCGAGGCTCATCGGATAGAGATGGCTCGTCACCTCGAACCACTTGGAGGTGTTGCCGGTCAGCGTTCCGGTGATGGCGCAGTCGATCACGCCGTTCTGCAGGGCCGGCACCGTGTCGCCGTAGGGGATGTTGACGGCGGTGGCGCCGGCGCCGGCGACGAAGTCGGTGAGCGCCTGGTTGTAGACGCGGATCTTCCTGCCCTTGAGGTCGGCGAGGCCGGAAAGCGGCTTGGAGCACCAGATCGCCTGGGGCGGATTGGCGCCGAGGGCAAGCAGCTTGATGCCGAACTTGTCGCGCAGGGTCGCGTCGAGCACCGGACGATAGGCGGCGCAGGCGGCACGCGCCTCGTCGAGGCTGCCGGTGAGACCGGGAAGATCGCAGCCCTCGAATTTCGGCTCGTCACGGACCGCCTGGGTGAGGCCGCCGCTGGCGAAGGTGATCGCCCCGCTCGACAGCATGCGGATCACTTCCGGCCCCGAGACGCCGAGCTGGTCGGCGGAGACGAGATCGACCTTGATCGCACCGTCGGACAGTGCCGGGAGCGTCTCGCCGAAGAAGGGAATTTCGCCCCGGGTGTGGAGGATGTTCTGGATCGGCTGCCCGACCACCTTGAGCGTGACGGACGGCTCGGCGGCGGCCGCAGGAAGGGCGACGCCGACCGCGAGAAGGCCACCGATCACTCGTGCGAATTTCATGATCTCGATCCCCTTGAAGGCGAAGCCGGCGGCCCGAGCGGCCGACCGCGCGACTGGAACTACCGGCCCCCCCGGCGCGATGAAGACGCTGCGGCGGGCCGTGGCTTTGAGAAACTTTCGTTTCTTCAATTGAGGGTCACGATACGATCGTTTCACGGCATTGCAAGGCCGTTCGCCCGGAAAAACGCCGCCGGAACGCGCATGCGAACAATATGTGCAAATGCCTCGGGGGATTGCCGAAGGCTGCGGCAGTCAGAGCTCTACGAGGGCGTCGTTGAGGGCTTCGATCCCGCGCAGCCGCTCGCGGCCGGCGCGGCCGGCGCGGGCGATCGTCTCGTCGGCGAGAAGCTGGCACACCGCCATCACCGCGACGTGGTTGAACAGCGGCCCGATCGGCGAGGTCTCGCAGCGCAGCTGCCAGGAGACGCCGGGATGCGGCGGGGCGCTCTCGTCGGTGACGTAGACGAGGCGGGCGCCGCTGCGCTCGATCTGGTCGAGAACCGGGCCGAGGCTGACGGGCCGGCGCCGCAGGCCGAAGACGATGACGACGTCCGCCGGCGCGACGCTGACGAGGTGCTCGCCCATCGTCTGGCCGCCGCCGGGAATGACGCTTATGGAATCAAGGACCTGCAGCAACTGCCAGCCGACGTAGGCGGCGAAGGCGTGGCTGGCGCGGTAGCCGACGACCC
>Ga0065721_10053369_pt1 | contig 10055 bp, 8 predicted proteins | sample Mesricmetagenome_FD_59108 | JGI IMG/M metagenome (GOLD analysis project Ga0065721, IMG submission 59108) | Mesophilic microbial community from rice straw/compost enrichment Sample: eDNA_1 v2 (version 2) | ecosystem: Engineered > Solid waste > Grass > Composting > Bioreactor | place: USA: Davis... | reverse complement strand
ACGGCTTCCGGCGCGTTGCAAAAGATGCGCAGTTTCCCCCTCACCCTGCCCTCTCCCCGGGGGGGAGAGGGTTCTGAAATGAGGGGAGAGGGATTTTTCCACCCCCTTGAACCCCGCCTCGTACACACCTTCCGCAACCAGCCGGACCATGGCCGCTTCCTGCTCCGGCGGGCAGTCGAAGGTGCAGGACCAATGCCAGAAGGTCCGGTCGCCGTCCGTCACCGGCTTCAGCCGCACCTGCGCCACATAGCCGAACAGCGGCACCGGCGCGTCCAGGATGCAGTAGGACAGGGCAAAGTCCCGGTCGGACAGGGTCAGCAACTGCTCGCGCAGCACCGCCCCGTTGGTCAGGCGGAAGCGCCGGACCGCCCCCACCCGGTCGGGCGCCCATCCATCCTCGATCACGCTGTCGGCGACGGCCGGGTGCCAGTCGCGGTGGCTGTTGAAGTCGCGGAGGATCCGCCAGACCTCCGCGACCGGCGCGTCGATGACCGTGGAGCGGACGATGCGCGGCATGTCATACGGCCTCCGGCCGTAGAACCCGGCAGATCAATGCCTTAGCATTGATCGAGAGGGTGATGCCGACGGCGCCTTCAGGTGCAGTCGGCATCAGGCGCGCCCAGCCTTTTCCTTCAGAGTGTTGAAGGCCGCCTGGAAGACGCCCTGCCCGATCAGGTCGGCCAGTTCCCCTTCGCGGCCGGCGTCACACTCGAACTCCGCCGACCATTCGGCGAAGCAGCGGTTGCCGTCGGTGACCGGCGACAGCTTCAGCATCGCCATGTAGTCGCGCACCCCCAGCGGGCTTTCCAGGATCGAGTAGCTGCACTGGTAGTCATAGTCGGACAGCGTCAGCAGCTTTTCCCGGATCACCCCGCCGTCCTGCAAGGTGAGGATGCGGATGCTGCCGACCCGGTCCGCCGGATGGCCGCCCTCGATCCGGCTTTCGGCGATGGCGGGGACCCACCCCGGCAGGCCGTTGAAGTCGCGGATCGCCGCCCAGATCTGATCGGCCGGCGCATCGATCACGCTGGAGGTGTAGACTTTCACCATGGTTGCCTCCCTCTCTGGTTAATGCTTCGTCCCATCGTCCGGTTCGGTGAGCGCGCGGTGGCCGAGGCCGCCGGCCAGCTTGTTGATGTCCACGCCCTCGATGCCGATCTCGCGCAGCAGCTGGTCCACCAGCGGCGCCTGGGCGCGGTAGCGCAGCGCCGAGTTGACGACCGAATCCGCGATGCCCGTGCCGTTCCCGTCGCCGTTGGCGTGGTGGCCGTTCATGCCCAGCCCGTCCACATGCAGGATCTTGATGCCCTCGATCCGCTCCATGGGGCGGACGCTTTCGCGGATGATCGCCTCCAGCTTGTCGATCAGCTTCAGCCGCATGGCGGACGCGCGGGAGTCCGCGGTCAGCACGTTCTGCGCCTCGTTCATCTGGCGGGCGCCCTCGGCCTCGATCTCGTAGCGCAGGCGGGCGGCCAGCGCGCGGATCTTGTCGGCCTCGGCCTCTGCATCCGCGGCGATGCGCGCGGCCTCGGCGCGGTCCATGGCGGCCAGCCGTTCGGCCTCCGCTTCCGTGCGCAGGCGGACGGCGTCGCGCTGGGCGTCCTGCGCGGCGGCGATCAGTTCGATCTGCTTGCGCCGCTCGGCCTGCTCGATCTCGCGGGCGGAAAAGACCCTTTCCTCCGCGGCGACGGCCAGGGCGCGGGCCTCCTCCGCACGGGCCAGGGCCTCCGACTGGGCGCGGGACTGTTCGGCGATGGCGATCTGGCGCTCCTGCTCCGCCAGTTCCAGCGCCTTGCGGCGCTCCACCTCCAGCCGCTGCACCTCGCGTTCGCGGGTGATGCGTTCCTCCTCCAGGCGGCGTTCGGTCTGGATGCGGATGCGCTCCACCTGCTCGCGGGCGGTCAGTTGCGCCTCCTCGGCGGTGCGGTCCTGCTCGGCACGTTCGCGGGCCAGTTCGGCGCGCTGCATGGCGCGGCGGATTTCCAGCTCGCGTTCCTGCGACAGGCGGGCGTATTCGGATTCCCGCTCGATATCCAGCATCAGCTTTTCGGCCTCCAGGTTCTTGTTGCGGATCTGGATGGCCGTGTCCTGCTCGATGTCGTTGCGGACCTTCTTGCGCTGCTCGATCTCCTGCGTCAGGCGGGTCAGACCCTCGGCGTCGAAGGCGTTGGACGGGTTGAAGTATTCCATCGGCGTCTGGTCCAGGCTGGTCAGCGACACGCTTTCCAGCTCCAGCCCGTTCAGCTCCAGCCCCTCGGCGACGGAGGCGCGGACCCGCTTCACATACTCGCCGCGTTTGACGTGCATCTCCTCCATGCTCATCTCGGCGGCGACGGCGCGCAGCGCGTCGACGAAGCGGCCCTCCACCAGCTCCTTCAGCCCTTCCGCCTTCATGGTGCGGGAGCCCAGCGTCTGGGCGGCGATGGAGATCGCCTCCGGCGTCGGGGCGACGCGGACGTAGAACTCGGCGATCACGTCCACGCGCATGCGGTCGCGGGTGATCAGCGCCTGTTCCCGCGCGCGGCGGACCTCCAGCCGCAGGGTGGACATGTTGACCAGCGTCAAATCATGGATGATCGGCAGCACGATGGCGCCGCCGTTGACCACCACCCGCTGCCCGCCCAGGCCGGTGCGCACGAAGCTCACCTCCTTCGTGGAGCGGCGGTAGAAGAAGTAGAGGAAGTAGGCCACGACCGCCACAACGATGGCGATGACGACCAACCAGGCGATCAGCGCACCGATCGTTTCTCCGGACATGGATCAATCCTCCCTGTTAGGCACGCGCCCCTTGTTTTATGGCCGTGAAGGGGCGTTTCATGGTCGTGAAGGCCCGCGTCTGCTCCGTCAGCGCCGTCTCGACCGGCAGCCGTTCCATGCTGGACGCGCCATAGAAGCCGTCGCACTCCGGACAGCGGTCCAGGATGAAGGCCGCGTCTTCCGGCATGCTGATGGGGCCGCCGTGGCACAGCGCGATCACATCCCCGCGCACACGCTTGGCGGCGGCGATCCAGGCGTTGATGTCCTCCGCGCATTGCTCCAGCGTCTTCGCGGTCTCCGCGCCGATGCTGCCGCCGGTGGTCAGGCCCATGTGGCAGACGACGATGTCGGCCCCGGCCCCGGCCATCGCCTCCGCCTCCCCTTCGGAGAAGACGTAGGGGGTGGTCAGCAGGTCCAGCTCATGGGCGGCGCGGATCATGTCCACCTCCAGCCCATAGCCCATGCCGGTCTCCTCCAGGTTCGCCCGGAAGGTGCCGTCGATCAGGCCCACGGTCGGGAAATTCTGCACGCCGGAGAAGCCCAGGTCGGCCAGTCGCCGCAGGAAATGGTCGCGGATCATGAAGGGATCCGTGCCGTTGACGCCGGCCAGCACGGGCGTGCGCTTCACGACCGGCAGCACCTCCCGCGCCATCTCCACGACGATCTCGTTGGCGTTGCCGTAGGCGAGCAGCCCGGCGAGCGACCCGCGCCCGGCCATGCGGTAGCGGCCGGAGTTGTAGATGACGATCAGGTCGATCCCGCCCGCCTCCTCGCACTTGGCCGACAGGCCGGTGCCCGCCCCGCCGCCGACGATGGGTTCCCCGCGCGCGATCTTGGCGCGGAAGGTCTCAAGGATGGTCTGGCGGGCTATGCGCGGCATCGGTCGTCATCTCCCCGGAGCGGCGATTTCGTCGAAGGCCTTCACCAAGGCCTCCGCGAACGCCGGATCGTTGATGTTCAAGGGCAGCCGGATCAGCTTGCGGTTGGCGGCCGGGCGCACCGTTTCCTCCAGCGCGCGGAACAGGGCGGTGTCGGCGGCGGGGTCGTGGAAGGGCTTGCCCGGCGCGTCGATCAGCGACACCCCACCCTCCGGGATCAGGAAGCGCACGGGGCCGTCCATGCGGTTCAGCTTCTCCCCGATCCACCGGCCCATGCGGGCGTTTTCCTCCGCCGTGGTGCGCATCAGCGTCACCTGCGGGTTGTGGCGGTAGAGGTTCCGGCCCTTGTACTGGCCGGGCACCGTGTCGATCGGCCCCCAGTTCACCATGTCCAGCGCCCCGCAGGAGCCGACATAGGGCACGCGGGTGCGGATGATGGAGTCGAGCCGCCCTTCCCCGGCGCTCATCACCCCGCCCATGAAGAGGTCGGCGACCTCCGTCGTCGTCACGTCGATGACGCCGGCCAGCAGGCGGGAGTCCACCAGCTTTTCCATCGACTGCCCGCCGGTGCCCGTGGCGTGGAAGACCAGGCAGTCCCAGCGCTCCTCCAGCGCCCGCTGGACCATCTGCACGCAGGGCGTGGTGACGCCGAACATGGTCAGCCCGACGGCGGGCTTGTCGGCCATGACGGTGCGCGGGCGGTGGGCGATCATGCCGGCCAGCGCGTGGGCGGCGTTGGACAGCACCTGTTCGGAGATGCGGTTGATGCCCTGCACGTCGGTGACGGAGTGCATCATGCAGATGTCCGACGGCCCGACATAGCCCTTCACGTCGCCGCTGGCGACGGTGGAGACCATCACCTTGGGCAGTCCAACCGCCATCCGCCGCATGGCCGGCGTGGCGAGCGCCGTCGCCCCCGACCCGCCGGCGGAGATCAGCCCGCCCACGTCGCGGCGCGTCAGGATGAAGCGTTCGAACGCATCCGCCATCGCCGCGACCGACGCGCCGCGGTCGCCGGTGAAGACCGCCGCCGTTCCCCTGGGGTGATGCCGCGCCACCTCCTGCGGGCCGACGTCGGCGGGGCTCGGCCGGCCGGAGGTGGACAGGTCCACGGTGACGGTGCTCAGCCCCAGCTTTTCGATGCGGTTCTTCAGGAAGAACAGCTCCTTCGCCTTGGTGTCGAAGGTGCCGGCGATGTAGGCGGCGCGCCCGATGGTCTGCGCGACGGGCACCGCCATGTCACGCGGCGCTGCATCCTCAAGCACCGCGGCGGCCACGGGCTCCGGCGCGGGCCTTGCCGCCGTGCGGCTGCCGGAACTCCAGCGCGTGGGCGCGCGGGCGATGCTGGTGACCGGCTCCCCGGCGGGAAGGTCGATGGTCGGCAAATCGGCGATTTCCGCCGCCGCGCGGCGCACGACGTAGGCGCGCGCCTCCGGTTCCGGCTCCGCCACGGCGGCGGCGGCGGTGCTCACCTCGTCCTCGTGCCCGTGGCTGCCGACGCCGATCAGGCGGCGCTGCAATTCCGGATCGCGCGCCAGCTCCGCCGAGGGCAGTTCACGGGCAATGCGGCCATTGACCATCACCGCGACGCGGGAGGCCACGTCCAGCGCCACGCCCAGATTCTGCTCGACCAGCAGCACGCTGATTTCGGCCTCGCCGCCCAGCCGCTTCAGCATGGCGGCGACCTGCTCGACGATGACCGGGGCCAATCCCTCGGTCGGCTCATCCATGATGAGCAGCTTCGGGTTCGCCAGCAGCGCCCGCCCGATGGCCAGCATCTGCTGCTCGCCGCCCGACAGCTGCCCGCCGCCGTTGTTGCGGCGCTCCTTCAGGCGGGGGAAGGCTTCATACACGCGCTCCACCGTCCACGGCCCCTTGGACCCGGAGGCGAGGCGCAGATGCTCGTCCACGCTCAGCGATGGCCAGACACGGCGCCCCTGCGGGACATAGCCGACGCGGTGCGCCACCACGTCGTTGGGGGCGAGGCCCAGGATCTCCGCCCCCAGCACCCGCACCGACCCGCGCTGCGCCCGCACCATGCCCATGACGGCGTTGCACAGCGTGGTCTTGCCCATGCCGTTGCGCCCGACCACCGCCAGCACGCCGCCGTCCAGCCGCAGCGTCACCCCTTGCAGCGCGTGCGACTGCCCGTAGTAGACGTGCAGGTCGGAGACCTGGAGGATGGGTTCAGCCATGCCGCCCTCCCAGGTAGATCTTCTGCACCTCGGGATCGGTCTCGATGTCCACGGGCAGGCCGTGCTTGAAGACGCGGCCCTGGTGCATGACGGTCACCGTCTCCGCGACCTGCAAGGCCACGGCGAGGTCGTGCTCGATGATGATGAAGCCGATGTGGTTGGGCAGCGCCTTCAGGATGTCCACCAGCTCGCGCCGCTCCGCCGGGCTGAGGCCGGCGGCGGGCTCGTCGAACAGGATGAAGCGCGGGGCGCCGGCCAGCGCCATGCCGATCTCCAGTTGCCGCTGCTGCCCGTGCGAGAGTTCGGACACCGGGCGGTCGGCCACATCCTCCAGATGGATGGCGTGGGCAAGCTGCTGCGCGGCGATGCGGGCCGGGTGATCCTCCCCCGGCCGCAGCAGGCTCATGCGCCGCCGCCCCACCCCGCGCACGGCGAGGTACAGGTTGTCGATCACCGGCAGCCCGCGGAACAGCAGCGAGTTCTGGTAGGTGCGCCGCAGGCCGCGCCGGATGCGCTCGTAGGGCGGCAGTTCGGTGATGTCCTCGCCGAAGAAGCGGATGCGCCCGTTCGACGGCGGGAAGTCGCCGGTGATGGTGTTGAACAGCGTCGTCTTCCCCGCCCCGTTGGAGCCGAGGATCGCCCGCCGCTCCCCCGCCGTGACGGAGAAGGTCACGTTGTCCACCGCCACCAGCGCGCCGAACACCCGGCTGACCCCGGAGAGTTCCAGCGCGTTGGCGGAGGCGACGGATTTCAGGCGTTCGGCGCGTTGCATCGAAGTCCTCGCGTGGGGCCCCCACCCCAACCCTCCCCCGCTTCGCGGGAGAGGGAGCTTGAAGCCCCTCCACCGCAACGCGGGGGAGAGGTTGGGGAGGGGGCAGAGGCGCTTACCGGCACTCAGGATTGTCGCGGGTGGCCGGGCCGATCTTCATGAACTCGGCCTCGTCCATGCCCATGGTCTGCGTCACCTGCGGGATGACCTTCACGACCTTGTTCATCAGCGTGTTGTTCGGCCCTTCGACCACCTCGGTCAGGAAGATGTCGGCGATGGCCTGCCGGTTCTTGTCCAGGCTGACCTTGCCGGTCGGCGTGTCGAGCGTCAGCTTGGACAGCGCCGCCTGGAAGGCCTTCTCGCCGCCGCTCAGGTCGCCCTTCACCTCGTTCAGGCCCGCCACCATGGCCTTGCCGGCCAGATAATAGGCGTGCGCGAACAGCGACGGGGATGGCAGCCCGTCCGGGAAGGCCTTCTTGTAGTCGGCGACGAACTGCTTCCACTTGGCGTCGTCCCAGGTGTCGGCGATGGGGCCGGCGGACGGCGTGCCGATCAGGTAGCTGCGCCGCTTGCCCTTGGCGCCCAGCACCGTCTGGTCCACGGTGATGGAGCCGGCGATCATCGGCTTGTCGCCGCCGGACTGCTCGTACTGCGTCAGGAAGTTGGTGGCGTCGGCCCCGCCCAGCGCCACGTAGATCGCGTCGATGTTGTCCGGCAGCTTCGCGATGATGGAGGAGAAGTCCTTGTTGCCGATGGGCACCCAGAACTTGTCCACGACCTTGCCGCCCGCCTTGCAGTATTCGAGCATGAAGCCCATCACTTGGCTGTACGGAAAGCCGTAGTCCTCCGCCACCGTCACGACGCGCTTGTAGCCCTTGTTCTTGAAGCTGTAGTCGCCGAGGCCGGCGGCCCACTGCACGCCGTCGGTGTTGAAGCGGTAGAAGTTCGGCGCCGCGTTGCGCAGCGTGGTGTCCTGCGCCGCGGAGGAGCCGTTGATGAAGGTCACCTCCGGGTGCGTCTTGGCGAAGTCGCGCATGGCGACACCCTCGTCGCCCGACAGCGGGCCGACCAGGATGTCCACCTTGTCCTGCTCCACCAGCTTGCGGGCGGCGCGGATGGCGCTGTCCGGCGTGGCGTCGGAGGAACCCTTGACCAGCTCGATCTTCTTGCCGCCGGCCGTGTAGTTGGCTTCCTTCAGAGCCAACTCCAGCCCGCGCAGGCCGTCCTGGCCCAGCACGGTGAAGGCCCCCTCCAGCGTGGCGAGGCCGCCCACCTTGATGCTGTCGGCCGCCAGGGCCGGTGCTCCGATGGAAAGCCCCGCCAGCATCGTCGCGGCCAGGAAAGCACCCTTCACGCTCCGCACCATGGTTTCCTCCCAGACGTTTATTCCAGACGTTTATCGTTTTGGAGATGCGCCTTCGGACCTCCGCCGGGTCACGCGCTGCCACAGCCCGACCAGCCCGTCGGGCGACGCCAGCACGATGATCAGGAAGGCCGCCCCGATGACGAGGTTGAACCGCTCGGGGTCGATCAGGTCGATCGCGAAGTTCTGCAACAGGATGAAGACCAGCGCCCCGACATAGGGGCCGATGGGGTGCGCCATGCCGCCCAGCACCGCCATCACCAGCACGTTGATGCTCGGCCCCGCGGCGATGGAGCCCGGCGAGATGCGCCCGTTGAACCACGCCAGCAGCAGCCCGCCGACGGCGGCCAGCAGCCCCGACATGGCGTAGGCGGCGACCCGGTGGGCGTACACGTTGAAACCGATGGCCCGCATGCGCCGCGGGTTGTCGCGCACCGCCTGCAAGGCCAGCCCGAAGGTGGACCGCTTCACGTAGACCACGCCGACGTAGGATCCCGCCGCGAAGGCGAGGCACAGGTAATAGAAGGGCAGCGGCGCCCGGAGATCGAGGCCGAACAGGCTCGGCGGCGTCAGGCTGGCGAAGCCGGCGAAGCCGTTGAAGATCGCGTAGTTCTGCCGGCAGAACAGCGAGAAGGCCACCGCGATCGCCAGCGTGATCATGATGGTGTAGATGCCCTCGGTCCGGGCCGCCAGCATGCCGGTGATGGTGGCGAAGGCCGTGGCGATCAGCAGCGCCACCGGGATCGCCGCCCACCACTCCCAGCCCAGCGAGATGTCCGGCCGGTTCGACACGCCGAACACCGCGACCATGTAGGCGGCCACACCCGCAAAGGTCAGCTGCGCCAGGCTGACCATGCCGCCGTAGCCGCCCAGCCACATCAGCGACAGAGCGATGGTGCCCATGAACAGCGTCTGCGCGCCGATCTGCACGATCCAGAAGTCGCTCGCCATCAGCGGATAGGCCAGCAGCCCCAGCGCCAGCAGCCCGTACTTCGCGATGCGCCCGTGCAGGGCGACGTTCGCCGGTGACCGGACAGCCGTATCTTGGATGGCGATGGTCATGCCTTGCGCCCCATCAGCCCTTGCGGCCGCAGCGCCAGCGCCGCCACCAGGATCAGGAAGGTGTAGACCGCCCCGTAGGTGGGGGAGTAGGCGAGTCCGTACTGCTCGGCGAGGCCAATGATCAGCGCGCCGACCGCCGCACCGGTGATGCTCCCCAACCCGCCGACGATCACCACGATCAGCGACGCCAGCAGGTAGCGCACGTCCTCGCCCGGCGCGATGGACAGGGCGGTGCCGCCGACCACGCCCGCGAAGCCGGCCAGCCCGGCGCCGACCATGAAGGTGATGGCGAAGACCCGCTGCACGTTGACGCCGCTGGCCGCCAGCATGGCCCGGTCGTCCACCCCGGCGCGGATCATCATCCCGACCTTGGTCCGGTTCAGGAACAGCCACAGCCCGATGCCGATGGCCGCCGCCGCCACCAGCAGCGCGATGCGGTAGCTGGGATAGCGCCAGTTCGGCGTGAAGGGCAGCGCCAGCGATCCGTCGATCACCTCCGGCGGCGTGAACTGATAGGTCTCCCCGCCCCAGAACCACAGCATCAGGTCGGCCAGCACGATGGAGATGCCGATGGTCACCATCGTCTGGCGCAGGTCCTGCCCCTCCATCCGCCGGAAGATCAGCAGTTGCAGCCCAAGGCCGAGAACCGCCGTCGCCGCAAAGCCCGCCGCGACGCCCAACAGCCAGTATTCGGTCTTGTCCGCCACCGTCCAGCCGACATAGGCGCCCAGCAGATACAGCGCCCCGTGCGCCAGATTGACGTTGCGCATCAGCCCGAACACCAGCGTGAAGCCGCTGGCGACCAGGAAATACAGCGCGCCGAGGGTCAGCCCGTTGAGCGTGGTGAGGATGAATTGTTTCATCGCCCGCCCTCCCAAACTCCCTCTCCCCCCTGCGCAAGCTTCGCTTGCGCAGCCGACAGGCGAAGCTCTGCTTCGCCGAAAGGCCGGGGAGAGGGTTGGGGTGAGGGGGCACGACTCCCGGCGCACTGCGGGAGAGGCGAAGTTTCCCCCCCACCCTCCCCTCTCCCC
>Ga0065721_10053368_pt1 | contig 10055 bp, 5 predicted proteins | sample Mesricmetagenome_FD_59108 | JGI IMG/M metagenome (GOLD analysis project Ga0065721, IMG submission 59108) | Mesophilic microbial community from rice straw/compost enrichment Sample: eDNA_1 v2 (version 2) | ecosystem: Engineered > Solid waste > Grass > Composting > Bioreactor | place: USA: Davis... | reverse complement strand
GGGCCGGCGGGCTGACGTGTGATGGACGTGAATCGGATGTCCGGAGCGAGGTTTTCAACGCGGACATTGTCGAAGATTACAAAAGAATCGCGGGCGGGCGCGGCGATGGATGGGAAGACGTCCATCAAGCCGAGCATGAGGTTACCGCTGGTGAAGCTGGTCGCGTTGGTGTGCTGCGCAACGACGGTTCCGTCCATGAGCCAGACGACGATGTTGTTGGTGTAGCGAATTTCGACTTCCACCCAGTTTTTGCCGGGCGCACCGGTGGTTTCGAAACGCGTCGCGGGAAACATCGTTTGAAACGCCGCCTGGGAATGATTCGTGCCGACCAATCCGCTCGTAGCGGGCGTGAGCAACTCGATTTGCGTGCCGCTGAGGTTGCCAACGTAGGCGCGGTAATCGCGACTGTCGCCGCCTTCACCGGTGGCGGCGAACCAGAATCCGTCGCTTGCGCTGGTGGAAGGCGCAGCCCAGTTCGCATTCGTGCCAAGGTGATTGATGCCGAAGATGCCGTGCTGTGTGCTGCCGGCGACGCCTGTGCCGGTGCCGCCCGCGTTGCCGGGATAATTGATCCACATATCGAACTTGAGCGCGAAATTGCCGCTGACAGAAAAGTTTTTGGGATAAAGGTTCACCGCGGCAATAGCGCCGATGGCGTCGCTGTTGACAGTGAGTTTAACGGCGCGCGTGCTGCCATCGGGCGAATTCGGCGCAGGCGGAATCAATGCGGTAACGCCGTTGAACGTGTAAGGTGTGAGGCTGTAGTCATGGGCAAAGTCTGCGGTGTAATCCGGCATGGCATTCGCCGCGCCCCAGAAGACATTCCAATGCGCGCTGGAACTGGTATCGAAGTTGTCGGTAAACAGCAGCGGGAAATCGGTGGTTTTCACCTGCACCACAGCAACACGGCTGGTGATTGAACCGGCGGCGTTGGTGACGACGACGGAATAATTTCCAGCGATAGCGGTGTTCGCGTTGGTCAGAGTCAGCGAGGAGTTGGTGGCATTGGGAAGGTTCGTGTTGTTGAAACGCCATTGATAGCGCAACGGTTCATCGCCGATAGCGAGAGCGCTGAGCGTGAGATTTGTTCCGGGTAACACAGATTGACTGCGAGGATGCGTGATGATGCTCGGCGCGAGCGCGGGCAGGGGATAACGCGGTTGCAGAATCGGGCCTTCATCGCTGAGCAGCGAATTCAATGTGGGACTGGCCAGCACCGCGGCGACGGTGCTCGGCGTGCCGTTCAACAGGAGGTTGGTTTGCACGAGGCGAATGCCGTGCGAGTAATCGGCATAGGTGTTTTCGTGAACGGCAGAGAGTGGTTGAATGAACGAACCATCGGGGTAGTGCCAACCATAGATGACGACGCGTGGCGGCGGCGGGCGATTGGTGATTTCATTGCTGATGATGACGTCTTTCTTCGTGCCGGTAACGAGCGCGCCAAGCGGATGGGTGTTGGTGGTGACGTCGCGTTGAGTGCGTACCATTGCGTTGTGTTGCGCGAAGACGGGAACGGTGATCATTTCGTCGCTGGGCGGAATGGGCGACGGCGAAAGTTTTACCGCAGCGTTGGTCCAGATTTGATTCACCATCTTACGCGTTGGCAGTGTGGCGCCGAGTCGGTCGGCCAGCCGTTGCGCCAGCAACGGTGTCATGGGCGTGAGGAAATAATCGGTGTCCGAGCCGACGGCGAGGTAATCGGGCGTGACGTGATAAGTCGCCGTATTGCCGCCGGCACTCACGGTAATCGGTTTCAACGTGCGCAGCCAGGTGGGGACGTTGCCGATGATAATCTCAGCGTAAATCCAACGTTCTCGTTCATCGCGCGGGAGCGTGGAGATGATGTTAGTGAACTGTGTGCCGGTCGGCGCGGTGGTTGGTCGCGGTGGGAGATTGAGCGTTTGCGCAGTTGCACAGAGCAACGGCAACGCGAGCAGAAGAACTGTCAACCAACGGCGAAACACAGATAGCAGTTTTGACCTATCAATGCCACGCGTTGCGGAAATTGCGAGTCGAGATGTCCGCATGTGTATGTGGGGCGATGACGACATTTCACGCGAAGGGGGCAACGCAACAAATGCGCGTTTAACGAATTGTGACCGCTGTTAAACGAGTATCGTGGAATCGGCGAAGAGCGAGTGGGCTCAGATTCCACCGAAGCGACGATGGCGTTTGGCGTATTCCTCGAGCGCCGCGTAAAACTGTGGTTTACGGAAGTCCGGCCAGAGCGTGGGCGTGATGACGAATTCCGCGTAGGAAATCTGCCAGAGCAGGAAATTACTGACACGCATTTCACCGCTCGTGCGAATGAGCAAATCCGGATCGGGATAATCGCGGGTGTAGAGGTGTTGCGAAACCGTCTGATCGGTAATTGCATCCGGGTCGAGCTTCCCGGCCTTTACATCAGCAGCGATGCTGCGGACGGCGTCCACGATTTCGGTGCGACCGCCATAACTCAACGCCAGCACGAGTGTGAGACCGTTGTTTTTGGAAAGTGTCGCCTGAGCTTTGCGCAGTTGGTCCTGCACATTTTCCGGCAAACGCCAGATCTGGCCGATGGCTTCGAGGCGGACATTGCTCTCGTTCAACTCCGGCGTTTCGCTCTTCAAATAGTGGATGAGATATTTCATCAACGCGTCCACTTCGTCCTTGGGACGATTCCAGTTTTCGACCGAGAACGCGTAGAGCGTGAGATATTTGATGCCGAGTTCGCCGGCGGCTTTGATGATGGTGCGGGCTGATTCCGCGCCTTGGCGATGGCCTTCGACGCGCGGCAAATGACGTTGCTTTGCCCAACGACCGTTGCCGTCCATGATGATGGCAACGTGTTGCGGCAACGTAGCTTTGGCTGCGGAACTTAACTGATTCGCTAAACTCACGACTCGGCAGGCTACTAAGCCGGCGGGCGCGCAAAAATGAAAAAATGGCGGGGAACCAATCTTCGCGATTCATTGATTGCCTCTACATTTGTAAATATTCTGCTTGACCATCTCGACGATTGTAGAGATGATGCGCTCGTTATCACCCATTTCTCCTCATGCCTGCAGAGCCGATTGAACTTACCGAAGCCGAGTGGACTGTCATCAAGGCTGTTTGGGAAGGCGAGCCGTGCACCGCGCCGGCGATTCAGGAGAAATTATTTGCCGAGACGAAGTGGACTTACTCCACGGTGCGCACGCTGATGGATCGCATGGTGACGAAACGATTGTTGTCGGCAGAGAAGGAGAAAAATGTGACGTTGTACCGCTCGCTGGTGACGCGAACACAGGCGCAACGCGGGGAACTTCTTTACGCTCTGAAGCATGCTTTTAATGGTGCGCTCACACCCATGGTGCAGTGCCTCCTCGATACGAAGGATGTTTCTCGGGACGAATTGGAGCAGATCAAACAACTCATCGCCGCGCATGAAAAAGGGCGTGGTAAAAGCGGGAGAAAATCATGAATGACATCGGCATCGTGCGCTGGCTGGCATCGCCTGAATGGGAGCATATCATCGGGACTTTTCTACATTCGCTCTGGCTGGGAGCAGTCTTAGCGGTGGCACTGGCAATCGTATTACGCTGCACGATTAATCCGGTGATTCGCTATCGTTGCAGTCTTGCAGCACTGGGACTGTTGGTGGGAACTGGATTGGTGACGTGGGCCATATTGAGCGCACCCAAAGTGCCAGAAAAGAATTCGGAAGCAGCTGAACTTGCGGAAGCAGAGCGCGCGAATTCCATCAATGCAGCAGAAACATCTGGCGTAGCGGATAAAATAGTCGTGATGGGACAGACGAGTTTACCGGACGAATCGACGCTATGGACGGTCTGGTTTGCGGGAGTCTGGTTGTTCGGAGCAGTGCTGATGTTGCTTCGCACCGGAATCAAAGTCGCCAGCGCGGAACGGCTGCGACGTTCTTGCCGCGAGTTGACGGACGAGTCAACGCGAGTGTTGGTGGCCAAAGCGGTTTGCGCGGTTGGGGTGACGCAACGAATCCGGGTGGCTGTCACCGATAAACTTACGTCGCCAGCGGTGGTGGGAGTTTTAGTGCCGACGCTGATATTGCCGCTATCGCTTTTTACGGCGTTGACACCGACGCAGATTCAGTTCGTGCTGTTACATGAGCTGGCGCATATCCGGCGCGGCGATTACCTGGCGAATCTGTTTCAACTTTTTGCCGAAGCAATTCTGTTTTTCAATCCAGCGGTGTGGTGGATCAGCCATCAAGTGCGGCGCGAACGTGAAGCGTGCTGCGATGCGGTGGCCAGTCAGTTAAGCGGTGCACCTGCGGACTACGCGAAAACGTTGGTGCAAGTAGCGGAGAATATTCTGCAAGCAACTCCTGCTGTGGCGCCTGCTTTTCGCGGTGACGGACGAGGCGAATCGTCGTTGGCGGAACGAGTGCAGCGGGTGTTGATCCCCGGCTATCGACCTTCGCTGGGCCTCACATGGCGAACGCTGCTGGTTTCGTTCTTCGTGGGAGCCGCACTATTGGCGGTGTCAGCGTATGGGACGCGAAATACGATCGGCGCGATTATCTCTTCTGCTCAAGCGGTGACCGATAATTTTCCGCCGATATCAAACGTTTCGCCAGAGGCTGCACCTGTTGAGAATTTTCCGGTTTTTCCAACTATCTCCGAGCAGTCAGTTCAGAAGAACACGAACGAGTCGATCTCGTTAATCACGCGGACATTTCAAGTAGAGGTCGCGGCATTTTCTCGCGCTTTGGGTAAAATTTCGGATGAAACGGGCGGTCTGGAGGCAACCAATTTTATCGGTGCCGTTCGCAATTTTTTCAGAACGGTTGGAGTAAATCTCGATCCGCAATTGGGAAAGGCGGTTTATTTTAGCGACCGACGAGGTCAGATGTGGGTGCGGGCGACGGTGGAAGAAATGGAGTTAATTGAGGAGGAAATAGCACGAATTAATCAACTGGCTGAGAGCGCGGAAAAGCTATTCACCCGCATGTATAAAGTCGGGCGTTATTCTTTAGAAGCCTGCCTGGAAAGTGCCACCAACGCTGTAGCGGCACGAGAAGCGATGAAGATACAATCTGGTAGTGCATCACTCGTGGTAGTGTTCGATGCGATCCGAAATGCATTGTTGAATCATGGTGTTGATTTGTCGCCGTCGGAGGGAAAGAGCGTTTTCTTGAATTTGGCGAAAGGAGAACTTTGGGCGCGCGGGACGTTGTCCGAATTGGATGCAATTGAACATTTGTTTCAAACGAAATGGCGTGAGCCTGATCAGGTGCATCTTAAGATCCGCTACGTGGAAGTTTCAGGTGATGCCACGTCCTGGTGGAATTCAATAGTGCCGACCAATCGATGGGCAGTTTTTGGCGTTCTTTCAGAGGAGCAAATGAGAAGCGTGTTGCGAGGGATTAATCAAGGTAACGCTTTGAAGCTAAACACCGAGGGGCAGGTGACTACCGTGTCGGGCCGGCAAGCGCAGATTCAGATCGCCGAACCGAGGATGATCGCGACGGGAATTCATTCCAACGCGCTTAGTGTGTCCGGGATTCGTAATGCCGATTCTAAAAGCCGTGACTATCTGCATACCGAGTCCGTCTCTTTTGGACCTGTGATTGATTTGCTACCGCAGGTTACCGACGATCGGATGGGCGTTACGCTTCGGACGATTGCCACGATGACAGAGTTTCTTGGCTACGCCGAGAATTCACCGGAGGTGACGATCTTCGTTAATGGAAAGAGAACCACGACGCCGTTACCGCTGCCACGATACAAAGTTCGCCAGGCGACCAATGAGTGCGTTTTGCTGGATGGTCAGACTTTGGCGCTGTTTGATTTCAGTACCAAAGAGGTAGTTAAACAGCCGAATGGTGAATTTATTGAGACGCCAATCGCTAACGCAACGAATCAGCTTTGGGTGTTTGTTACCGCGATGATTCTTGATCCGACTGGCAGCCGCGTGAATCTGCAAAAGTAAACCATCAGGTCTCATTCCCTTGCAATCATTCCCATGAAGAACTGCCTGCTGCGGTGAAAAAGCAGGGGGAATGCTCAAAGAAAAACGGCGCAGAAGCTTTTCACCTCTGCGCCGTTTGCAAACTCAGCGTTTAAGCGTTTCGGAAATTAACTCACGCCCATGCCGATGAGGAATTCGATGTTGCTCTTGGTCTTTTTGAGTTTGCCGAGGAGCAGTTCCATCGATTCCACGGGCGGCACGCCGGTAAGGGCGCGACGCAACAGCATGACGCGGGTGTATTCGTCCGGGTGATAGAGCAATTCTTCTTTGCGCGTGCCGGAGCGTTCGATGTTGATGGACGGGAAAATGCGGCGATCCACAAGCGAACGGTCGAGGTGGACTTCCATGTTGCCCGTGCCTTTGAACTCTTCAAAGATCACTTCGTCCATGCGACTGCCGGTATCAATCAACGCGGTTGCCATGATGGTGAGCGAACCGCCTTCTTCGATGTTACGCGCCGCGCCAAAGAAGCGTTTGGGTTTGTGCAACGCATTGGCGTCCACACCGCCGGAAAGAATCTTGCCGGAGTGCGGTTGTACGGTGTTGTAAGCGCGGGCCAGACGTGTGATGGAGTCGAGCAGAATGACGACGTCGCGTTTGTGTTCGACCATACGCTTGGCTTTTTCGATGACCATTTCGGCCACCTGCACGTGGCGTTCCGGCGGTTCATCGAACGTGGACGAAATCACTTCTGCGCCGACGCAAGTGCGTTCCATGTCGGTAACTTCTTCGGGACGTTCGTCAATCAGCAGGATGAACAGATACGTCTCCGGATTATTCTTCAGAATCGCGTTGGCGATTTTCTGCATCAACACGGTTTTACCGGTGCGCGGCGGAGCGACGATCAAACCACGCGTGCCTTTGCCGATGGGGCAAACGAGGTCGAGCACGCGCATGTTCAATTCCTCGGGATTGGTTTCGAGGATGAGTCGCTTGTTCGGAAAGAGCGGCGTGAGATTTTCGAAATGCGTTTTATCTTTCGCCTTGTCCGGTTCTTCGCCATCGACCGCTTCAACTTTAAGCAGAGCGAAGAATTTTTCTTTGTCCTTGGGCGGACGAATCTGACCCGCGATCAGATTGCCGGTCTGCAAATCGAAACGGCGAATCTGCGACGGCGACACGTAGATGTCTTCCGGGCAGGAGAGATAATTGAAACTCTGCGAGCGCAAGAAGCCGTAGCCATCGGGCAACACTTCAAGCACACCTTCGGAGAACAATACGCCGGCGCGTTCGGCATTTTTCTGGAGGATGTGGAAAATGACCTCGTGCTTGCGCATCGTGCCGTAATTCTCCACGCCCAGATCTTTGGCCATGTTGTTCAGGTCGTTCATCTGCATCGCCTGAAGTTTGGCGATGTTGAGCGAGTGAACGATTTTATCGCGTTCGCCACGGCGACCGTAATTTTGCGGCGGCGGTGGCGGTGGCGGTTCTGCAGGTTGCGCGGGAACGGAAGCCTCAATCGGACGCGTTGGTGGTTGCAACGGTGCGTCATCGTCCACGGGGGGCGGTGGTGGCGGCGGTGAAGCTTTGGCAGCCGCAGGCGGTTCGGCAGCTTCGGGAGTGGGTTCGGGCGGCGCCGGCGGGGGCGTTAAATTAAGATCCTCCTGCGGTGGTTTAGATTTGGGAGCCTTTTTAGCCTTCTTGGTGGCGACTTTTGCCATAAATAAATTCCTTGTTACTTAAATGGTACGAACGGCAGGAGCAACCAGTCGGAACTCCCGTCCAGTCCCGTTTGGACGAGCGACCCTGGGATTAGTTCAAAATGGAATGACTACCGTCCGGAGCGCGCGGGATTCAACTGGCGTGATTAATACGGCAAGGGGAATCTCGCGGTCAGTTCGCGCACACGTTGGCGCACCTTGGCGATAGCGTCAAGGTTTTTGATGTCCATCAGGACTTCGCTGATCATGTCCGCAATGGCGGCCATTTCCGCCTCTTTCATGCCGCGCGTCGTAACCGCCGGGGTGCCGAGACGAATGCCGCTGGCCTGGAAGGGCGAACGGGTTTCAAAGGGAATCGTGTTTTTGTTGACCGTAATACCAGCTTCGTCGAGCGCGAGCTGACAATCTTTTCCAGTCAATCCTTTCGCACCGACGTCCACGAGCATGAGGTGGTTGTCCGTGCCGCCGCTGACCAGACGGAAACCATTTCGCTTCATTCCATCGGCGAGCGCCGCGGCGTTTTTGACGATCTGCTGCTGATAAGCTTTGAATTCCGGTTGCAAGGCTTCCTGGAAGCACACGGCTTTGGCGGCGATTACGTGCATCAACGGTCCGCCTTGAATGCCGGGGAACGCCTGCGAATCAATTTCCTTTGCGTACTTTTCTTTGCACAAAATCAAACCGCCGCGCGGGCCGCGAAGCGTTTTATGCGTCGTCGTAGTGACGAAATCCGCGTGCTCAATCGGGCTGGGATGAATTCCCGCGGCGACCAATCCGGCGATGTGTGCAATGTCGGCCAACAAGTACGCACCGACTTCGCGCGCGATTTCGCCCATGCGTTTGAAATCGATGATGCGCGGATAAGCGCTGGCGCCGACGGTGATCATTTTCGGCTTATGTTCGCGTGCCATCTGGGCGAGTTGATCGTAATCAATCCGCTCGTCTTCCTTGCGAACGCCGTAGTGAACGATCTCAAAAAACTTGCCGGAGAAATTCGCCTTGTTGCCGTGCGTCAAATGTCCGCCGTGGCTCAGGTCCATCGTGAGCATTTTGTCGCCGGGTTTGAGGAAGGCGAAATATACCGCCATGTTCGCGCCGCTGCCGGAGTGCGGTTGTACATTGGCGTGTTCGGCGCCGAACAGTTTTTTTGCGCGCGCGATGGCGAGTTCCTCCACCGTATCCACATTTTCACAACCGCCGTACCAGCGCTTCTTGGGATAACCCTCGGCGTATTTGTTCGTGAGCACGGAGCCTTGCGCTTCCATGACCGCCGGGCTGGTGAAGTTTTCGCTGGCGATGAGTTCGATGTTTTCCTGCTGGCGCAATCGTTCGTTTTCGATGGCGGCGGCGATTTCAGAGTCAACGCGGTTCAATTTCAGTTCAGGTGACATGGGTTTATCTTCCATCTTCAAGACGCGGCGTTCGTGGCGACCGCCTTCAAATTCGGTATTGAGAAAGTTATCGAGAATCTGTTTCGCGAGGTCTGGCGAAGTGAATTTTCCGGACAAACACAGGACATTCGCGTCATTGTGTTTGCGGGTGAGAACCGCGGATTCCGCATCGTTAACTACCGCCGCGCGCACGCCGGGAACTTTGTTCGCCGTCATGCTCATGCCGATGCCGGTAGTGCAAACGAGCAGTCCGAATTCCGCTTTTTTCTCCGCAATGCTGTTGGCGACCAATAACGCATAATCCGGGTAATCCACCGATTCTTTTCCGTGCGTGCCAAAATCGTGAAAGGAAATGCCTCGCGCTTTGAGGTGTTTCTTCAGTTCTTCCTTCAATTCAAATCCACCGTGGTCCGCGCCGATGGCGATATGGGCGGTTTGACCGGCAGCCACCGCTTTGATGGTGTGACTCGTCTCGCCTTGTTCGATGAAATGGAGCAGCGACGCGATGCCCTGTTCGATTTGATCGCGACAATGCAAATAGACCTCATACGAGCCGCCGATGGGATCGCTGATATCTTTTTCAAACGGGTCAAGCGTGTCGTCGAACTCGCGCAGCAAAAACGTTTTCTCCGCCGCGTGGGGATAGAGCAGGGTGATGGTATCCACGTGGCTATGCGTCATGCCGAGGATGTAATCGGCCTGTTTCACCATTTCCGCCGTGAGCATCCGGCTGCGTTGCTTGGAGATGTCGATGCCGATTTCGCGCATCGCCTGAACGGAATAGGCGCTGGGCGCTTGTCCGTCCACGGCGCCGAGGCCGGCGGAGACGGCGCGATAATCACTCCGGCCCTGCGTGGCATGACGAAAGAGCGCCTCGGCCATCGGACTGCGGCAAATGTTCCCCGTGCAAACGAACAAGAAAGTTTTCATTCGAGCGACGGAGAGTTTGGGCGCAGAGCGCGAATCGTCAAACTAAAAGACGTCGGTAGCCAGGGTGCTGTACCCAAAAAGTGACGGAAAAGCGCTATTCCTG
>Ga0065721_10053367_pt1 | contig 10056 bp, 10 predicted proteins | sample Mesricmetagenome_FD_59108 | JGI IMG/M metagenome (GOLD analysis project Ga0065721, IMG submission 59108) | Mesophilic microbial community from rice straw/compost enrichment Sample: eDNA_1 v2 (version 2) | ecosystem: Engineered > Solid waste > Grass > Composting > Bioreactor | place: USA: Davis... | reverse complement strand
CCGGCTCGGGCACGGCGGCTTCGGCAGGCTTCTCTGCCTCTTCAGCACCTCTCTCCGAAATGCCCAGACTGGCCAGCACCTTCTCCAGATTGGCGTATTTCATGACCTCCTTGCTGAGAATATCTATGGCGCCCAGGGCACGCGCCTGGCCGACGTAGACGTCCCCCTGCTCGGAGGTGTACATGATCACGGGTATGAGTGCTGTGCCGGGATTGGATTTGATGATCTTGAGCGCTTCCAGACCATCCATACCTTCCATATGGTGATCCAGAAAAATCACCGCCGGCTGGCGATAGGAGAGATAACCCAGGGCCTCCTCCGCCGACAGGACTGTATCCACCTCCAGATCGAAGCGCTCCAGCATTTTGCGCAGGCGTATCTGAGCGGTTTTGGAGTCGTCGACAATCAATACACGGCGCCGGGCCATAAGATTTCCTTAAATCTACACTGGGTTTCGCGAGGCGAGCGCCGGGTTCAGGCGTCGCGGCCGGGCAGCGCCCGAGACTTCGGGTTTAGTACCCGCCGCCCAATCCGGGTTCCCCTGGGGATCCGTGAAGCGGCTTTTGGGGCATCCAGACCTCATTTGCCGGGCTGCTAAGTCCCATTAGTTATAACACAGAACCCCGGAGCTCGCCGTCCAACGGACGCGTTCCCACCGGGCAGTGCCCATCAACGCGGTGCGGTTCACATTCAGTGCGGAATTCAAAGGCGAAAAAAAGGCGGCTTGCGCCGCCCAACGAGTGCAGACAGGATCTGCCATCAAAGGAGAGGGTTAACAGGTTCAGGCCAGAACCTGGATCCGGCCCCCCTGCTCGCGCACCGCATAGGTGGGAATGCGCACAGATTCGTCTTCCAGGCAAACACCGGTTTCCAGATTGAAATGTTGTTTGTAAATGGGGGACGCCACCACGGTCTGACCTTTCAGGTCGCCCACTATGCCGCGGGAGAGCACGGCGGCATTGCTGAAAGGGTCCAGGGCGCTGATGCCGTAGAGACGGCCCTGCACCCGATAAATCGCCACCTGCTGCCCATTGACCAGGGCGCGCAGCCCCAGATTGGGAAGCAGATCCGCGCTGTCGCACACACTCACCCACTGCTGCGGGTCCAATACCGCTGCGCTATTCATATCGGCCATTTCAAATCTCCAATTCCGCTCAGGCACTTTCCAGCGCCGATGATTCGACAAAATGGACAATCTCCTCTTCATTGGCGGGGCGTATCTGATGGCGCTCCTCCACGAAAACGACGGTGTTGTCCCGTTGATTGCTGTTGACAAAAGTGCGGAAGCGCTTGAGCTTTTCGGGATCCTCGATGGTGGACTTCCACTCGCACAGATAGGTATCGATCACCCGCTGCATATCGGCTTCCAGTTCCGCGCCTACACCCAGCTTATCGTCGATGATCACGCTCTTGAGATATTTCAGCCCCCCTTCCAGATTGTCCATCCACACAGAGGTGCGCTGCAGGCGATCCGCCGTGCGCACATAGAACATCAGGAAGCGGTCGATATATTTCAGCAATGTGGCGTCGTCCAATCCCGTGGCGAACAGATCCGCATGGCGGGGCTTCATGCCGCCATTGCCGCAGACATAAAGGCTCCAGCCGGATTCGGTGGCAATCACGCCCACGTCCTTGCTCTGGGCCTCGGCGCACTCGCGGGTGCAACCGGACACGGCGAATTTCAATTTGTGCGGTGCGCGCAGACCCTTGTAGCGCTCCTCGATCTGTATGGCCATGCCCACACTGTCCAGTACGCCGTAACGGCACCAGGTGCTGCCGACGCAGGATTTCACCGTGCGCACGGCCTTGCCGTAGGCGTGGCCGGTTTCAAAACCCGCATCCACCAGTTCGCGCCAGATGGCCGGCAGGTCGTCCAGCTGCGCGCCAAACAGGTCGATGCGCTGGCCGCCGGTGATTTTGGTGTACAAGTTATATTTTTTGGCCACCTGCCCCAGAACGATCAATTTATCCGGTGTGATTTCGCCGCCAGCCACGCGCGGCACCACGGAATATGTGCCGTTCTTCTGCATATTGGCCATGAAATAATCGTTGGTGTCCTGCAGATGGGCGAGTTCATTTTTCATGATGAACTCATTCCAGCAGCTGGCAAAAATCGACGCGGCCGCGGGTTTGCAGATATCACAGCCCAGACCGCGACCGTGCTTGCTGATCAGATCATCGAAATTGCGAATATTGCCGACGCGCACCAGATGGAACAGCTCCTGACGTGTATAGGGAAAATGCTCGCAAATATCCGTATTCACTTCGACGCCGAGTTTGGTGAGTTCGCAGTTCATCACCTGGGTGGCGAGCGCCACACAACCGCCGCAACCTGTGCCTGCCTTGGTGGTGGATTTGATGGCCCCAATGGTGGTGGCGCCATCGCGCACCGCACAGCAGATAGCGCCTTTGCTCACATCGTGGCAGGAGCAGATGGTCGCGGTTTCCGGTAGCGCATCCACGCCCAGACCCGTGCTGGTGGCGCCATCCAGCGCCGGCACTATCAATTGCTCAGGCGATTCCGGCACATCCAGGCCATTGAGGCAGATCTGCAATAAATTGCCGTAGGTTTCGGAATCGCCCACCAGTACAGCGCCAATCAGTTTTTTTCCGTCCGGAGACAAGACCAAACGTTTATAAACTTCGTTGATACCGTCCTGATACACATAGCTCAGAGCGCCAGGCGTGCGCGCCTGGGCGTCGCCGATACTGGCCACTTCCACACCCAGCAATTTGAGTTTGGTGCTCATATCTGCGCCGGTGAATTGCTCGCCGCCACCGGCGATGTGGGACACGGCCACTTTTGCCATCTGATAGCCCGGGGCCACCAGTCCGTAAATCCGTCCGCTCCACAGAGCGCATTCCCCAATGGCGTAAATATTGGGTACAGAGGTCTGACAAAAATTATTGATCACTATGCCGCCGCGCTCGCCCACCGCCAGCGCCGCCTTGCGGGCCAGTTCATCGCGCGGGCGTATGCCGGCGGAAAACAGGATCATGTCGGTTTCCAGATGGCTGCCGTCGGCGAAATTCATGCGGTAGCGGTATTTTTCGCCGGCCACTATCTCCTGGGTATTTTTTTCCGTGTGGACTTTCACATCGAGCTTCTCGATTTTACGGCGCAGCATCAATCCGCCGCCCTCGTCCAACTGCACCGCCATCAGGCGCGGGGCAAATTCCACCACATGGGTTTCCAGACCCAGATTTTTCAGCGCATTGGCCGCTTCCAATCCCAGCAGGCCACCGCCCACCACCACGCCCACTTTGCTCTGGGACGCAGAAGCCGTAATCGCCTCCAGATCTTCTATGGTGCGATACACCAGACAATGCGGCTGATCCTTGCCCGGCAGAGGCGGCACAAAAGGATAGGAACCGGTCGCCAGTACCAGCTTGTCGTAGGATTCTTTGCGACCGCTGGCGGTGATTACACAATTATTTTGCGGCTGCACCTCCACCACTTTTTCATTCAGCACATAGTGCACACCGTTTTCGCGGTAGTAGTCCTCGGAGGTGAGCATCAGATCCGCTGCGGTGGAGCCGGAAAAATAACTGCTCAACTGCACACGGTCGTAGGCCAGACGCGGCTCTTCGGCGAAGGTGACGATTTCAAAATCATCCGCTGCAGAGTGCGCCAGCAGATTGTCGATAAATTTGTGGCCGACCATGCCGTTGCCGACGACCAGGATTTTTTGCTTGCTCATGGGTGCGGTACCTCGAAGGTTGCGCAGTCAATAATGAATTTGTTCAGGATCAAAGCTAGGCGATCAGGCGTTGTTCACTCGGGCAGAAAGATCCCGCAGCGGGCCGCAATTGCTCCGCCAAAGCGACTACATCACCTACCAGAATCAATGCGGGAGATTCCACTTGATGCGTCTGCACCAATGCCGCCAATTCGCGCACTTGCCCGGCGATCAATCGCTGGTTATGGCGGCAGCCGTTTTCAATCAGCGCCACCGGGGTTTTGCCGCACATGCCCGCGGCGATCAGGGATTGTTGTATCCATTGCGCGCGCGACAGCCCCATGTAGAACACCAGCGTGTGGCGCGAACGCACCAGCGCCTGCCAGTCGATATCCGCTTCGGTTTCTCCATGGGAGGTAATAAAGGAGACACCCTGGGTCAGACCGCGATGGGTCAGGGGTATGCCGGCATAAGTGGCGCAGCCGGAGGCGGAGGTAATGCCGGGCACCACTTCCGCCGCTATGCCGGCCTGAACCAATGCCAGCATCTCCTCACCGCCGCGGCCGAATATAAAAGGATCACCGCCTTTTAAACGGCAGATGGTTTTGCCGGCGCGCGCCTGCTTCACCAGCAGCGCATTGAGATCTTTCTGGGCTATGGAATGCTGGTCCTTTTTCTTGCCCACATAAAAAGCCGGCACCGCCTGAGGGAAAAGTGCGCGTATGGCGTCGCTCACCAGATGATCGAAAAGGATGAGATCGGCGTTTTGAATGGCGCGCAGTGCGCGCACGGTCAGCAGATCGGGATCTCCCGGCCCCGCCCCTACTATCCAGACCTTTCCTGGGCTTGCGGCCATGCGCCTGTTGATGGTCATACCTCTGCACCTCGATCGAGCATTGGGCGGAACCGGGACTCAGAGAGTCTGAACCAGCATTGCCGCCATGTTTTATGCCGAGCAGTTTTGCAAGCGGTGTACCAAGCGCAAAAAAAGCGATAGGGAATTTTTTTATTGCAGTAAAAACAGTGTGTTAACTGAGCTGCTTGCGCAGCGCTCCCCGAAATTGACTCCATATGGAACCGGGTTTATGCACACATAAAATGCATGCAAGCACCATATAACAGCATAAAGGCGAGGAAGGTCCGCCCTTTTAACGCACAATATTGGATCAACAAATATTTGTGCACGTACTTTTATGAAACATTAAGAATTCGTTTAGCTTTAAATTTGAATTAATATGGTGCAATTACGCACCGCTAATGTGCAAATATACTGGCGCGCAGCCAGAGAATTGCGCCAAAGTGATCGGCAGCCATTCGACGGCAATTCTATTTACCGGTGGCAGCCCGCATAATACGACCCTATGACTCCGACCCGTCTCACAGCATGACTTCATCTCCTCTTACAGACAGCTTTGGCCGTCGGGTGCACTACCTGCGTCTGTCGGTGACTGACCGCTGCGATTTCCGCTGCCGCTACTGCATGGCCGAGGAGATGACGTTTCTGCCGCGCAACCAGGTGCTGAGCCTGGAGGAACTGACCACAGTGGCGCGTGTGTTCCGGCACCTGGGTGTCGACAAGCTGCGGGTGACCGGCGGGGAACCTCTAATAAGGAAGGATGTGCTGCATCTGTTTCGCAACCTGGGGCAGCTGGGCTTTCGCGATCTCACCCTGACCACCAACGGCGCGCGTCTGGCGGACTTCGCCCAGCCTTTGGTGGACGCCGGGGTGCACCGAGTCAATATCAGCCTGGACTCCCTCAAGCTCGAACGCTTTCGCCAGATTACCCGCACAGGAAATCTGACATCCGTACTGAATGGCATACAAGCCGCCCGCACCGCCGGATTCCAGCGCATCAAACTGAACGTGGTGGTATTGCAGCATTTCAACCGCGATGAAGTGCCGGACCTGGTGCGTTTTGCCCTGGACGGCGGCATGGACATAAGTTTCATTGAGGAGATGCCCCTGGGGGAAATCGACGGCCACCAGCGCCGCGAGGAATTCGTCAGCAGCGCCGCCCTGCGCGAACAGCTCTCAACCAGGTTTTCGCTGATACCCATTGAAGAATCCAGCGGCGGACCTGCGCGCTATTGGCAGGTGCCGGGATACGCCAATCACATAGGCTTTATTTCCCCCCACAGCCACAATTTCTGCAGCACCTGCAACCGGGTGCGGGTCAGCGCCGAAGGTCGGCTGCTGCTGTGTCTGGGCAACGAACACAGCGCCGATCTGCGCTCGGTGTTGCGCTCAGTGCCGGTAGAGGAACAGGATGAGGCCCTGGCAAAGGCCATAGTCGCCGCCCTGCCCTCCAAACCCGAACGCCACCATTTCAATCTCGAAGAGCCGCCGCAGATTCTGCGTTTTATGAACGCCACCGGCGGCTGATCCAGGAGTTTTTATGCCACCCGCCCTCGCCGAATTCTTCCCACTCAACCTCTGTGTGCTCACGGTCTCCGATACCCGCACACTGGCCACGGACACATCCGGTAACGCCTTGGTGGAAAGGCTCAGCGCCGCCGGCCACCGCCTTTACGAGCGCGCGCTGGTGAAAGATGACATCTACCAAATCCGCGCCCGGGTCTCCACCTGGATCGCCGATCCCCAGGCCCAAGTGGTGCTGATCACCGGTGGCACAGGGTTTTCCGGGCGCGACAGCACACCCGAGGCGGTGAAGCCGTTGCTGGACAAAGAGATCGAAGGCTTTGGCGAACTGTTCCGCCACATCTCCTTTGGGGAGATAGGCACCTCTACCATCCAGTCCCGCGCCTTGGGCGGGTTGGCGAACCGCACACTGGTGTTCTGCCTGCCCGGCTCCACCCACGCCTGCCACACGGCCTGGGATAAGATCCTGGCGCCGCAGCTGGACAGTCGCACCCGTCCCTGCAACTTCTACGAACAAGTCAAACCCCTTTGATAAGCCACCCATGTTGAACCTGTCCGAAGCCCGCGCCCTGATCGCCTCCCAGGCGCGCCCCATAGAGGACCGGGAGACCGTGCCCCTGGCGCAGGCCCACAGGCGCTTTGCCGCAGAGCCGTGTCTGGCCCGGGTGGACGTGCCACCGGCCTCCAACAGTGCCATGGACGGTTATGCCCTGCGGGTACCGCAGACACCGCCGCCCTGGACCCTGAGCATCAGCCAGACCATAGCCGCAGGTCGCGCGCCCCAGCCGCTGGCGGAGGGCACGGCGGCCCGCATTCTCACTGGCGCGGAAATTCCCGCCGGCGCCGATGCCGTGGCTATACAGGAAAACTGCGAGCGCAACGGCGATCAGGTGACCATCCGCTCCGCGGTAAAGCCCGGGGAAAATATCCGCCCCCAGGGTCAGGATCTGGCCCGCGGCCAACGGATTGTTGCCCCCGGCCAAAGATTGTCGGCCATAGATCTGGGGCTGCTGGCCTCCACCGGACACGACGCGGTGACAGTGGTGCGCAAGCCCAGGGTGGCGATCGTGAGCTCCGGCTCCGAACTCACCCCGCCCGGACAACCCCTGGCGCCGGGCCGCATCTACGATTCCAATCGCTTTGCACTTCAGGCGCTGCTGCAGGACTGGGGCTGCGAAACAGTCGCATCCACCCATGTGGCGGATGACCTGGAGGCCACCCGTGCACTGCTGCAGGACTTGGCGCCGCGGGTGGATCTGCTGATCACCAGCGGCGGTGTCTCCGTGGGGGATGAAGATCATCTCAAAGCCGCCATAGGCCAATTGGGCCGCCTGGATCTGTGGAAGGTGCGCCTCAAGCCGGGTAAACCCCTGGCCTTCGGCCATATTCACATGGCTGGCGGAGCCACACCGGTCATAGCCCTGCCCGGCAACCCGGTCTCAGCCCTGGTGACGGCGGGACTCTTTATCAAACCCTTTATCGCCGGCCTGCTGGGCCGCGCTTATGAACCCTTGGCGTTTGCTCAGGCCCCGGCGACCTTTGCCATCACCAAACCGCGCAGCCGCCCGGAGCTGATGCGCGCGAGCCTGGAAAACGGCCAGCTCATTGCCGCCTCCAATCAAAGTTCCGGGGTATTGAGCTCCCTGCAATGGGCCAATGCCCTGGTCTGGGTGGAAGCGGATCTGACGGTCGCACCCGGCGCCCCTCTACCCTTTATTGCCCTGCATGACTTCCTTAACTTGTGAAATACGAGCATCCCATGAGTGATACCACCACCGAAATTGAAGCCGCCGTACTGCGTCGCCTGCTGCAGCACCTGGATGACAACAAGCAGGTGCAGAACATAGATCTGATGAACCTGGCGGGCTTCTGCCGCAACTGTCTGGCCAAATGGTATGTGGCGGCGGCCGCCGAGCGCGGCCAAACCCTGGACTACGAACAGGCGCGGGAGAAGATCTATGGCATGCCCTACGAGGCATGGAAAAAGCTCTACCAGACTCCAGCCACTCCGGAACAACTGGCGAAATTCCCCAAGAATCCGGGCCATTGATATGGCCACAGTCACCATAGAGCAGCTTTGGATCTATCCGGTCAAATCCCTGGCGGGAATTTCACTGACATCGGCAACACTGGAAACGGCTGGGTTGGCAAGGGATCGGGAATGGATGATCGTGGACGGCGATGGCCTTTTCCTGAGCCAACGCAAATTGCCGCGTATGGCCACGATCAAAACAGAATTTCAGAATGGTCAGCTCACCCTGTTGCATAAACGCACGGGCGAACTGCCCCTCACACCACCGGATGGCGACGCCCGACCCGTACAAGTTCAAGGCTCGCATTGTTTTGGGTTTGCCGCACCGAAAGAAGCCAGCCAATGGTTACAGCAGGCACTGGAAATAGATGACGCTCTGCAACTGGTCTACTTCGACAAGAGTCGCCAGCGCCCAACCCATCCAGAACGATTCGGCCCTTATCACACCTATTTTTCCGACGGCGCACCTTTTCTCGTCGCCAATCAGGCCTCTTTAAAGTCGCTGAACAAACAGCTGTTATTGGAGGGTAAGGCTACGGTGGATGTACGCCGCTTCCGCCCCAACATCGTCATTTCCGGCCTGGAAGCCTTCGCAGAACACCACTGCCGCCAGCTGCGCCATCCAGCGTCGGGCCCAACGCTCGCACTCAAAGATCACTGCAAACGCTGCTCGATCATCACGGTGGATCCCAACACAGGCACAGCCTCACCGGACCAACACCCCTTCCTCTCCCTCGCCCAGATCAACGGCATGCCCGACAAACCCAAAGCTCCCGCATTCGGTGTGAATACAGTTTTGACGGAGGGCGCGGGAAGCGAAATAAGGTGTGGGGATGAGTGGGTGGTTGAGTGAATGGAAAATTGTCGCAGCGCTGCTGCGACAATTGCGTAAGCAATAATCAGATAAAATTCCGCGCAATATAGGCTTCCAATTTCGCCAAATGCTGTTTGCCACCTTCGATCGCGCCGTATTTTTCCACCACTTCGTCGCGCTCCTCCTTGGTCGGAAATAGGGAGCGAATGGTAACCAGCGTGCCTTTTGCGGTTTGCGTCAGAGTCACAGTGCACTCAAACCAGATGCGCGTGCCATCGCCGTGGTCGTAAATTATTTTTTTCAGCGGAACGATTTCTTTAAATACGGAATGATTGGGAAAACGAGTGCCATCCGGCGCAACCATATCAAATGACCAGGTGCCACCGACGGAAAAACTCATTACCACATTTTCGTTTTTGAAGCCATCCGGTCCCCACCAATTATTCACATGATTTGGATCTGACATAGCCTTCCAAACCAATTCCCGGGGAAACGGAATTTCCCGCTGCACTATCACTTCGCGTTCTTGTTCGCTCTGACTCATGATTTTTTCTCCTGCTCCGCCAATGTGTGTAAATAGTTTTCCAACCGATCCAGTCGGTCTTCCCAGATTTTGCGCTGGCTCTCGATCCAGTCCGCCGCCATCTCCAATGGTGCCGTTTCCAATTTGCACGGCCGCCATTGGGCATCCTTGCCACGACTGATCAGCCCCGCCCGCTCCAGCATTTTCAAATGCTTGGTCACCGCCGGCAGTGACATCTCCAAAGGCTCCGCCAATTCCCCCACGGTCGCCTCTCCCCTGCTCAACCGAGCCAACATGGCCCGCCGCGCCGGATGCGCCAGGGCGGTGAAGACGGAATCGAGTTGCGTATCGTATTTTACCATTTGGTTAAATTAGACTCCTAGACGGTGGTCGTCAAGCCTTTTTTGAAGGTCTCAGACGAAAGACATATTACAAAATGAAGAGAATCCCGACCGGACGGAGCAGACTCGAAATGATGGAAATGCAATCAATAAGGTTAACGGTGCTTTGCAATCTCAAACGCCTGCCATATCCGCCGCACATCCCCTCCGGCACGATGAAGTTTATAACTGCCAGAAGCGGCCAGCTCGGACGCTGCTTTCTGATAAATATCCGTTTCATCCGTGG
>Ga0065721_10007375_pt1 | contig 10058 bp, 7 predicted proteins | sample Mesricmetagenome_FD_59108 | JGI IMG/M metagenome (GOLD analysis project Ga0065721, IMG submission 59108) | Mesophilic microbial community from rice straw/compost enrichment Sample: eDNA_1 v2 (version 2) | ecosystem: Engineered > Solid waste > Grass > Composting > Bioreactor | place: USA: Davis... | reverse complement strand
AGACAAGACAGCCGCACAGACGAGATTGTTTTCAGTGATGACTTCGTTCAGTTCGGGGGTCAGATCGCCGGCATTCCCGATGCAGGTCGTGCACCCATAAGCGGCCACATTGAAACCGAGTTGCTTGAGGTACGGCAGCAGGCCGGTCTTCTCGAGGTAGGTCGTCACCACGCGCGAGCCCGGAGCCAGGGAAGTCTTGATATGCGAACGGATGCTCAGGCCGGCTTCCACGGCTTTTTTCGCGACGAGCCCTGCGGCGAGCAGCACGCTCGGGTTGGACGTGTTGGTACATGAGGTGATCGCTGCGATCAGGATATCGCCATGCCGGACTTCGAGGCCATTTCGGGTCGTGTAGGTTTCCTTCAGTTTGTCGGCCGGCAAGTTGAACCCCAGTGCCGACGAGTCGCTGAACAGACTGGTGAACGTGGCCTTCACGCGATCGAGGTCGATACGGTCTTGGGGACGTTTGGGGCCAGCTAGCGAAGGTGTTACGGTCGAAAGATCGAGCGTCAGTAGCTGGCTATAGTCAATGCTCGAGGCGTCGGGGACACCGAACATCTGCTGTGCGCGGAAATATGCATTGAAGGCCGCGATTTCTTCCTCGCTGCGGCCTGTGCCCCGGAAGTATTCCAGCGTGCGTTCGTCCACCGGGAAGAACCCCATGGTTGCGCCGTATTCGGGCGCCATGTTGCCGATAGTCGCGCGGTCGGTGACGGACAGGCTCGACGTGCCGGGGCCGCAGAATTCCACGAATTTGCCCACCACCTTGTTTCGACGCAGCAGCTCAGTCAACGTCAGCACCAGATCGGTCGCTGTGACGCCGGGGCGCAATTCGCCCTTCAATTCGACGCCCACGACGTCCGGAGTGAGGATATAAACGGGTTGCCCCAACATTGCAGCTTCCGCTTCGATACCGCCCACCCCCCAACCGACGACGCCGATGCCGTTGATCATGGTGGTGTGGCTGTCCGTACCGACCAGCGTATCGGGGTAGTACACGTTGGTATTGGCGTCGTGGTGGACCCCACGAGCCAGATGCTCAAGATTGACCTGGTGCACAATGCCGAACCCGGGGGGCACGACGCCGAACGTCTTGAACGCCTGCATGCCCCATTTCATGAACTGGTAGCGCTCCTTGTTCCGCTGGAATTCCAGCTTCATATTGAGGTCCAGTGCATTGTCGCTGCCGAAGTGATCGATCATCACGGAGTGATCGACAACAAGATCCACCGGCACCATGGGTTCAATGCGGGTAGGGTCTGCACTCATGCGCTGGGCGGTGGAACGCATCGCGGCGATGTCTGCCAGCAGCGGCACACCCGTAAAGTCCTGCAAGACGACGCGGGCGACCACAAACGGGATTTCAGTATCACGCTTGCCGGTGGGCTCCCAGTGGGCCAGTTCGTGCACGTGCTTTTCGGTGACTTTCTTGCCGTCGCAATTGCGCAGCACCGACTCCAACACGATACGAATGGAGACGGGCAGGCGCTGGATGTCCACGCCCAATTGCGCGCCCAGCGCCGGCAGCGAGTGGAAGTAAGCCGGTTTGCCGCCCAGCTGGAAGCTCTTGAGCGTATCGAAGGGTGAATTTGGCATAGTGGACTCCTTGTTTATTAGTTTTACGGGCGCGTGCATGACGAGTCGGACGCATCCGCGTCGACGGCGGAATCTCGAAAGAGGGCAAGAATGGGGCCTCGCCTTCTTCGAATGAAATCCTTCAAACGCGTAGTGTGAGCGTACATCGTCACGCGTTCAAAGGCACCAAGTGAAAGGGCCCCCGACCGATGGTTCGGGAGCCCCTGGGTGACACGACCGCTGCGGTGCACCGGCCGGAAATCCGCCTGCGTTATACGCCGACTGCGTCTGCGATTTCCTTGTATTCCTCGATCTCGTCGAAGTTCAGATATTGATAGATCTGATCGCCGTTCGCGTTGATGACGCCCATGTCGGCCATGTACTCCTCGCGAGTCGGGATGCGACCCAGACGCGAGCAGATGGCTGCCAGTTCGGCCGACCCCAGGAACACGTTGGTGTTCTTGCCCAAGCGGTTGGGGAAGTTACGGGTACTGGTCGACATGACGGTCGCGCCTTCACGAACCTGTGCCTGGTTGCCCATGCACAGCGAGCAGCCCGGCATTTCCAGACGGGCGCCCGCCACGCCGAGAACGCCGTAATGACCTTCTTCCGTGAGCTGCTTCTGGTCCATCTTGGTGGGAGGGGCAACCCACAGGCGGACCGGAATGTCGCGCTTGCCTTCGAGCAACTTCGAAGCAGCGCGGAAGTGACCGATGTTGGTCATGCAGCTGCCGATGAACACTTCGTCGATCGCAGTGCCGGCTACGTCGGACAGCGTCTTGACGTCATCGGGGTCGTTCGGGCAGGCCACGATGGGCTCGAGGATCTCGTTCATGTCGATTTCGATGACGGCTGCGTACTCAGCATCGGCGTCCGGTTCGAGCAGCTTGGGGTCTGCCAGCCATGCTTCCATTGCCTTGACGCGGCGAGCCAGCGAACGCTCGTCTTCATATCCGTTGGCGATCATCCACTTGAGCATGACGATGTTGCTCTCGATGTACTCGATGATCGGTTCCTTGTTCAGGCGCACGGTGCAACCTGCAGCGGAGCGCTCGGCCGATGCGTCGGATAGTTCGAATGCCTGTTCGACTTTCAGCTCGGGCAACCCTTCGATTTCGAGGATACGGCCCGAGAACACGTTCTTCTTGCCCTTCTTCTCGACCGTGAGCAGGCCTTGCTTGATGGCGTAGTAGGGGATGGCGTTGACGAGGTCACGCAGGGTGACACCCGGTTGCAGCTGACCCTTGAAGCGCACCAATACGGATTCAGGCATGTCCAGCGGCATGACGCCGGTGGCCGCGGCAAAGGCCACAAGGCCGGAGCCTGCGGGGAAGCTGATCCCGATTGGGAAGCGGGTGTGCGAGTCACCGCCCGTACCGACGGTGTCCGGCAACAGCATGCGGTTGAGCCAGCTGTGGATCACGCCGTCGCCCGGACGCAGGGAAACGCCGCCGCGTGTGCTGATGAACTCGGGCAGGGTGTGATGGGTTTTGACGTCGACGGGTTTCGGGTAGGCTGCCGTGTGGCAGAACGACTGCATGACCAGATCTGCCGAGAAGCCCAGGCAGGCGAGGTCCTTGAGTTCGTCGCGCGTCATGGGGCCAGTGGTGTCCTGGCTGCCGACGGACGTCATGCGCGGTTCGCAGTAGGTACCGGGGCGAACGCCTTGGCCTTCGGGGAGGCCGCAAGCACGACCCACCATCTTCTGGGCCAGCGTGAAGCCCTTGCCGGTGTCGACCGGAGCCTTGGGCAGACGGAACAGCGTGGAGGGAGCCAGACCCAGGGCTTCGCGCGCCTTGGCAGTCAGGCCACGGCCAATGATGAGGGGAATGCGGCCGCCTGCACGGACTTCGTCAAACAGGACTTCGGACTTTACCTGGAACTCGGAAATGACCTCACCGTTCTTCAGCGCCTTGCCTTCGTACGGACGCAGTTCGATGACATCGCCCATTTCCATCTTGGAAACGTCGAGTTCGATGGGCAGTGCGCCGGCATCTTCCATGGTGTTGTAGAAGATCGGGGCAATCTTGCCGCCCAGGCACACACCGCCGTAGCGCTTGTTGGGAACGTAGGGAATGTCTTCGCCAGTGAACCACAGCACGGAGTTCGTAGCTGACTTGCGGCTGGACCCGGTACCCACCACGTCGCCGACATAGGCCACCAGATGGCCTTTTTCCTTCAGGGACTGGATGAAAGCCACGGGGCCGCGCTTGCCGTCTTCCTCGGGCTCGAATGCAGCGCCTTCACGGCGGTTCTTGAGCATGGCCAGTGCATGCAGCGGGATATCCGGACGGGTTGTTGCGTCGGGGGCCGGGGACAGGTCGTCGGTGTTGGTCTCGCCGGGAACCTTGAATACGGTGATGGTCAGGCTGGCGGGCAGCTCCGGGCGCGACGTGAACCATTCGGCATCGGCCCAGCTTTGCAGCACGGCCTTGGCGTTGGCATTGCCTTGGTCGGCCTTTTCCTTGACGTCGTGGAACGAATCGAACATCAACAGGGTGTGCTTCAGACCTTCTGCGGCCACGGGGCCCAGCTCTGCATGGTCGAGCAGTTCAATGAGCGCACTGATGTTGTAGCCACCCAGCATAGTGCCAAGCAGCTCGGTTGCACGGCGGGGGGTGATCAGCGAACAGGTTTCCTTGCCCAGGGCAACGGCGGCCAGGTAAGACGCCTTCACTTTGGCGGCGTCGTCGACGCCGGCGGGAACACGGTAGGTAAGCAGGTCGAGCAGGAACTGTTCTTCGCCGGCCGGCGGGTTCTTCAGCAGTTCGATGACATCGGCGGTTTGTTGCGCGGACAGCGGCAGGGGAGGAATGCCCAACGCAGCGCGTTCGGCAACGTGTTGGCGATATTGTTCCAGCATTGCTAGCCCTATGAGCGAGGTTGTTAGAAAGCTAGCCAGATTGTACGGTCAAACGCTATTTCAAGGCAAATGTCTTATATCTTATATAAGAGTTGAAAATGCCGAGCGGGCGTCGCATCGGCACTCGGATCGTCGTGCGACGCGACACAGAGAAAGCAAGGTTCAGTATGTGTTGAGCGGTGCTGTTCGCGCCCAGGGTCTTAGACTCAGGCTTCGCGCAAGTCGTCGTACGCCCCACGATGGCGACGTATGTAGGCGTCAACGTAGGAACAGAGTGGACGGACTTTCCATCCTTGCTCGCGGGCGGTTTCAAGGGCGGTCTTGGCCAGATCGGCGGCGATGCCACGCCCACCAAGAGATTCAGGAACGCCCGTATGGGTGATGATCATGACGCCGCCGATCAGCTCGTAGTCCAGCACGCAAAGCTGATTGTCTTCCGTATAGGTGAAACGCTTTTCTGATGGGGAATGCTCGATGCGACGGGTCATGTGGATTCCTGGATGATGACAGCGTTCCTACATTGTAAGCAGGATCATCAGCCAGAGAACCAGCATTGCAGCAATGCCCAGGAAGCAGCCACCCCAGAAGCCCACGATCGGCCAGCGCAAGCGCATGGATACCTCGGTTGGTTCAATGTCGGCCAACAGCCGGTTCGCTTGGCCGATCACCCACCATTTGCTGCGGGGAAATGCCAGCCGCAGGAAGTAGTCCAGCGTGATCGTCAGCTTGACGGTCGCCGGCAACGCTTCCCAGCGGTATTTCTGCAGGTAAGGGTGTCGTAGCGCCAGATTGATGCGGCGCATGTTCATGTACAGGAACAGGGCGGACACCAAGCAGGTCAGCACGCATGCTACGAGCACGGTGAACGACAACGGTAAGAGATAAGTAATGACGGTTTCCAGCATGCGCGTAATTAGACCACACACCTAGGGAAAACAATCAGTTGCGCCCGCAACTATCAGGATTACTATGTCTCGCCAGACTTGATAGAGATCAAGATGACGCGTGCCCTACGCAGGCAGCAAACACTATAAATCTTTGGAGGAGACCACATGGCTTTTCTATCTATTCTTACGCGCCGGCTGTTGACCGGCGCGGCGCTCGCATGCGCGGCGTCTGTCGCGGCAGCAGCAGACGCCTATCCGACCCGTTCCATCGAGTGGGTCGTGCCTTATGCGCCCGGTGGCGGCACGGATATTGTCGCGCGTGTCTTGGCCAAGAACATGGAATCGCAACTTGGCCAGACCATGGTCATCATGAACAAGCCTGGGGCCGCCACGGCGATTGGCGCCGAAGCGGTCGCCCGCGCGGCAGCGGACGGCTACACCGTATTGTCAGCCGACACAGCTACATTGGCCGCGAACCCGTTCATTTATCCCAAATTGAGTTATGACCCTGCGAAGGACTTCGACGCCGTCGGCTTGACTGTTCGCTTTCCGATGATTCTAGTGGTGAATCCGTCTGTCCCTGCCAAGAACTTGGATGAACTGGTCAAATGGGCCAAAGAAGAAAACGGCGCGCATTACGCCACTCCGGGACCGGGTAGCCCACACCACCTGGCCACCGAACTCTTTCGTGACTTGACCAAGCTGAGCCTGTCGCATGTGCCGTACAAGGGGGCTGCTCCCGCTGTTCAAGACGTCGTGGCCGGTCAGGTGCCGATGATGTTTGTGGACACGGCCAGTGGTCAGCAGTTCATCGCATCGGGGAGACTGCGTCCGATCGGCATCGCCAGCCTGGAACGTGTCGAAGGCTTCAGCGACATTCCCACTCTGGACGAACAGGGTTTGAAGAGCTTCGAAGCGTACGCTTGGCAAGGATTGGTCGTGCCCAAAGGTTCTCCGGCTGCCGCCATCGAGAAGCTGAATGAGGCATTGCGTAAGGCATTGGCGGCACCCGAAGTGAAGGAGCGATTGAAGGCCCTCGGCCTGCAGGCCACGCCCAGCTCACCCGCCGAAATGGACGCCTATGCTGAGCGCGAGCGTGCTAAATGGGGCCCCGTGATCAAGTCGGCAGGAATCAAGGCTGATTGATGGCAGGAGTGCACAGCTGCAATGTGCAAGGCATCGCCCCCTCATCGGGCGGCGATGCGTCGCAGGTCGAAAGGGCGTTGCATCGCACGCTGACTTATCGCCTGCACGTATTGCACAAGATGACCGACATGGAGTCCCAGCGGCGCTATCTGGCTGAGGCGCGACTCAGCTTGGGAGAAGGGCGGTGCCTCGCCACGATTGGGAGCGTCCAGCCCGTATCGGTCAATGACCTGGCACGCGCCTCCAACCTGAACAAGGCACAGGCCAGTCGCGCCGCCCAGGCCCTGGTCGAAAAATCGCTGGTGGAGAAGACCATTGATCCCCAGGATGGTCGTGGCGTGGTCTTACGCCTNACNCCAGAAGGACAGCGGCGGTGGCAGGTTGTCATGACGGTGATCCNACAGCGCAACGAAGAAATCGTGGCATGCCTGAATGANGCCGAAAGGGAAATGCTCAGCCAGTTGTTCGATCGGCTCATCGCNCACGCCGAGTTCCTGGGCGCCGCTGATTCCTCCTGATTNTTGTGGGCGTTCACCGGTGCCGCACGCCTCACCCCTTGCCCGCACGGTATGCCGTTGATCGACGCATACGGATCGAGATTTTCAGAGTATCAAGAGGACGATCATGCACAATCCTGTTGCCGAACCCCGGCGTTCCATTTATTACCCGTACCGAGTTATGGCGCCCTGGTTGCCTTCCCGGCATTCTGGGCCGCAGCGAGCCAAGGTCGTGGTGGGAGGAGCCGGTCCGGCGGGGTTGGTCCTTGCGCTGGAACTGGCTCGTCATGGCGTGCCGAGTGTGGTGTTGGAATCCGAGCGCCAGGTGTCGGAAGGCAGTCGAGCAATTGTCTTTACACGTCGCACCATGGAAATTCTGCAGCAGGTCGGTGTGGCGTCGCGGATTACGGCCGCGGGCCTGCCCTGGTGTTACGGGAACTCCTTCTATCGCGGCCAGCGTGTGTTCCGGATGGAGAATCCTAAGTCGGAGGATGATCGCTTCTATCCGATGATCAATCTTCAGCAGCAGTATCTGGAGGAATACCTCATCGATGCAGTGACGGAACAGTCCTTGATCGAGCTGCGCTGGGGCAATCGCGTGACGGGAGTTGCACAGCGTGAAGCTGGCGTCCTAGTCACGATTGATACACCGGATGGTCCCTACGAACTCGAGACGGAATGGTTGGTGGCTGCGGATGGAGCGCGGTCGGGTATTCGTAGCCTCCTGGGCCTGAAGATGGAAGGGCAGTCATACGAAGGTCGTTTCGTCATTGCCGACATCCGTGTCGACCTGCCGTTGCCGACCGAACGATTGGCGTTCTTCGATCCCGATTGGAATCCCGGCAATACGGTGCTCATGCATCGTGAGCCGCACGGTATCTGGCGTATCGACTACCAGTTGCCCGCGGGGCAAACGCCTGAAACCGCGCTGGAACCGCAAGCGCTGCACGCCCGTATCAACGCCGCGCTGCAGACGGTTGGGTATGGCGATCGGCCGTGGGAGCTCGACTGGGCCTCGGTGTACTCCGCGCGCACCCTGACGCTGCCCGACTACGTGCACGGGCGTGTACTGTTCACGGGCGATGCGGCCCACATGCTGCCTATCTTCGGGGTACGGGGCGCCAATACGGCCTTCCAGGATTCACAATCACTGGGATGGCACCTGGCCTATGTCGTACGGAATATCCTCTCGCGAGAAGCGCTCGCGAACTTCAGCCGGGAACGAGTGGGCGCAGCGCGTGAAATCATTGATGAGGCAGGCAAGAGCACTCGGTTCATGACACCTCCGACTCGTGGCTTTCGCTTGCTGCGGGATGCCGTGCTCTCACTGTCGTTAAGCGAACCTTTCGTGAGCCCGCTCTATCACTGGCGCACATCTCGCCCGCATGAGTACACCGTGTCGGCCTTCAACTGCCAGGGCGACGATAATGCGCTGTTCCAGACCGGGCCCGGGGATGGTGCACCGCCGCTGAACGTGCGTCTGGGGGTGGACGACTATCTTCTGGACCACATCGGCGGAGCCTTCGACCTGCTTTATTACACGGGGGGAGGAGACGTGCCGGCATCCCTCCGCGAGGTCATCGATGGGGCGCGCCAGCGAGGCCTGCCAATACGCGTACTGGCCGTGGGGAGTGGCCACCCCATCGCTGCTGCGGATGTCAGCCTCTCAGACGAAGATGGGCGACTCCGTGCCCGTTACGGCATGGAGTCCGTGGGTGCCGCCTATCTGTTCCGTCCCGACCAGCACATTTGCGCACGTTGGGTCACGCTTGACGCGGCGCGCCTGAGTTCCGCCTTGAACCATATTCTAGAGTCCAGAACATGATCGAACCCAAGGAAGCCTTAGCGACACACGCCTCGAACACATTCGGCACCCAATCAGCCAGACGATTTACAGTGGCTCAAGACCATGGCTTGACGCTCACAGGCCTGGAAGCGGTCTATGACGCCCTAGCAGAAGCCATAGACCAAGCCGGTACGGAAAAGACCGAACTGTTCCTGGTTAAGCTCGCCTTGCTCAACGCCCAGGCGTTGGCAGACGAGCATGTCTTCAAGGAACAGCTGCAGAAAGCCCTCAAGGATTTGTAGGGCGAACCGCGCGTCAAGCGGGCAGGACTTCGCCAGGTACGCGGACCCAGCCTTCCATCAAGATACGGGCGCTGCGACTCATGATCGCCTTCGTAACGACCCACTGGCCTCCTTCTTGTCGGGCTTCCGCACCGACGCGCAGCGTTCCGGAGGGATGACCAAAGCGAACGGTGGTCCGCGTCCCGCCACCGGCTGCGATATTCACCAGCGTCCCTGGAATGGCGGCGGCCGTCCCGATGGCTACAGCCGCCGTTCCCATCATGGCATGGTGAAGCTTGCCCATTGAGAGCGCCCGCACAAGTAGATCGATCTCGCCGGCCGCAATGTGCTTTCCGCTGGATGCCGTGTAATCGGCAGGCGGCGCGACGAACGCCACTTTCGGTGTGTGTTGGCGCTGGGCCGCCTCGTTCACGTGGGAAATCAAACCCATGCGCACCGCGCCGTGAGCGCGGATCGTTTCGAAGCGCGCGAGGGCCTGTGTGTCGCCATTGATGTGATCCTGCAGTTCCGTGCCGGTGTAACCCAGGGCGGAGGCTTCCAAGAAGATGGTGGGAATGCCGGCATTGATCAGTGTGGCTCGGAGCCGGCCGACCCCGGGCACATCGAGTTCATCGACGACGTTGCCGGTCGGGAAGAGCGCGCCGCCCCCGTCGTCATCGTCTGCGGCCGGATCCATGAATTCCAGTTGGACTTCGGCCGCAGGGAAGGTGACGCCGTCGAGCTCGAAATCGCCGGTCTCCTGGACTTCGCCGTTATGCATTGGTACGTGAGCGACAATCGTCTTGCCGATATTGGCCTGCCATATCCGGATCGTGGCAGTCCCATCATGCGGCAGCCTGGCAACGTCCACCAGACCGTTTTCAATCGCGAAGGGGCCGACGGCTGCTGACAGATTGCCGCAGTTGCCGCTCCAATCGATGAAGGGCGAATCGATGGAAACCTGCCCGAACAGGTAGTCCACATCGTGGTCGGGCCGCGTGCTTGCCGACAGGATCACCACCT
>Ga0065721_10053365_pt1 | contig 10059 bp, 8 predicted proteins | sample Mesricmetagenome_FD_59108 | JGI IMG/M metagenome (GOLD analysis project Ga0065721, IMG submission 59108) | Mesophilic microbial community from rice straw/compost enrichment Sample: eDNA_1 v2 (version 2) | ecosystem: Engineered > Solid waste > Grass > Composting > Bioreactor | place: USA: Davis... | reverse complement strand
GCGCGGAGCAGCACACTCTTGCCCGCCCCCGATCGACCGCTGATCGAGACGCACTCGGCCGTATCGATGGCGAAATCTATCGGCCCGATGTTGAGCCGGCGTAGCCCTTTCAGTTCAAGCAGCATGTCAGATATGGCCTAAGACTACGGCAGCTCCATTATGTCAACGTCTGGATTATGTCACTATCGGCGTTGCAGTAGTTCGACGATGTAGTCGATGAAGACACGGGTCTTCGGGGCCAAATAGCGGCTCGCGGGATAGACAATGTTGACGGGTGTGCTTGGGCAGACATAGTCTTGCAATATCACTTGCAACTGCCCATTCTTGATGGCCTTGTCCGCTAGGAAGGTACTGACCTGGGTAATGCCTATGCCGGCAATTGCGGCATTCAAAAGCGACTCGGAGTTATTTACGTTTACCCTGCCGGACAGCGCTTTCTGGAACGTCTGACCGTCCTTATAGAATGACCATTCGCGATACCGTCCTGTGTGCATTTGCCTATAGGCAACGCAATGATGATGGACAAGGTCATCAGGTGTTTTGGGAATGCCGTGTCGCGCGAGATAGTCGGGAGAGGCACAGATGATGAACTGCAACTCACAGATTTTCCTGGTTATGAGGCGGCTGTCGGATAAATCACCTATGTGGAGTGCCGCGTCAATGCCCTCGTACACCATATCCACAGTCCGATCACTGAGCTCAATATTTACGGAAAGGTCGGGATATCGTTCCAGGAATGCCGGAATGGAAGGCATGATTACGTGCTGGCCAAATCCAATAGGGCAATGAAGTTGTAGCGTTCCGTGGGGCGATACAGTGGTCTGGCCCACTTGATTCTCAGCGCTTTGTATGTCTGCCAATATCTGCCTGCAATGCTTGTAAAAGGCGAGCCCTTCTTCTGTGGGACCGACTGAACGTGTCGTGCGCTGAAGTAGTCTCACGCCAAGTTCCTTTTCCAATTTACTGATCGACTTGCTAACAGCAGATGCAGTTAGGGCGAGCTGCTTGCCGGCCTCGGTGAAACTGCGCGTTTCAACGATTCGAACAAATACTCTGAGGGAATTCAGGTTCTGCATACACTCTTGTGAATATATTTCAATAGTATTTTGAATATTATCTCATTGATGTGTTTTATTTCATATTCTAGACTGCGTACCAGCGTTGGGAGGGGAGCGTCCTGTAACAGGATGGAGACGGTCTCCTTTCAAAGAAGATATTTTTAAGTAAGTGCCGACGGCACTTGTGGCGGAGTCGATGAATAATTTGCCCACATATAAGGTGTACGCGATCCGTTATGCCACCCGGGGAGGAAAGCGACACAATCATTTCATTGGAGGTGACCCTCACGATGCTCCAATGCCTATGGACTATTTTGTATGGCTAATACAGAGCGATGAGCGCACTGTAGTTGTTGACACCGGGTTTGGTCCGGAGGTCGCCAAAAAAAGAGGGCGAACTCATTTGATGGATCCGGCCCAGGGGTTTGCGTTGCTTGGGGTCGACGTCAAGACCGTCAAAGATGTGATCGTCACCCACATGCACTATGACCACATTGGAACATTCGATTCCTTCCCGGCCGCGCAGTTTCACCTGCAGGACGATGAGATGGCGTATGCGACCGGTCGCCATATGCGGCATCGGCAGTTTAACCATGGCTACGAAGTTGACGAAGTCGTAGGCATGGTGCGTCTTGTTTATAAGAATCGGGTCAGCTTTTATCGAGGCGACGCTGAGATTGCACCGGGTATTTCTGTTCATCGCGTCGGGGGGCATACCCATGGACTGCAATGCGTGCGCGTGTATACGCAGCGCGGGTGGGTCGTCCTCGCCTCCGACTGCAGCCATTTTTATGAGCATTTCGAGGCGAACCGGGTGTTCCCAACAATGTTCAACGTGGGCGAAGCGATAGAGGGATACACAACACTTCGACGGTTGGCCGACTCCGATCAACACATCATTCCCGGACATGATCCGAAGGTGCTATTGCGCTATGCAGCGCCCAGTGCGGAGCTGGAAGGCGTCGTCGTGCGTCTAGATGAACCCCCGCGAGGCGCAGTATAGCCCTCAGATCCGGCGAGGCGAGATTGTTCGCCTCATGTCTCCGTGCCGAACCATTTTTGAAGGAATTTAACCTTGAGTGCTTCATTGCCTCCACTCCTGCCCGACGCAACGCGTAAATTGGCCGAGTTTTGTGCAGATATGCAATATGGCCAAATCCCTCAAGCAGTCATAGAGAAAATCAAGACCAGTCTTATTGACAGCATCGGGTGTTGCCTCTTTGGTATGACGCTCCCTTGGACGCAGCATGTCCAGGCAATGGTGGAAGAGGAAGGGGCAATTCCCGTTGCTTCCCTGTTTGGAACCGGCAAACGTACGTCGGTAGCCGGTGCAGTACTGGTCAACGCTACGGCCGGTCATGCTTTCGAACTTGACGACATCCATAAAGAATCCATTGTGCATCCCGGTTCAATTGCATTGCCGGTTGTTGCCGCATTGAGCGAACGCTCGGGAAACGTGGATGGACGTCAATTCCTCACGGCGATCGTAGCCGGGTACGAGATCGGTGCGCGGGTGGGCAATGCGGCAACAATGAGCCTGTTCTATCGAGGATTTCATCCCCAGGGAACGTCGGGCGCGTTCGTAGCTGCGGCTGCTTCCGCAAAGATGCTTGGCCTTGATGCAGGCCGGACGTTACACACGTTCGGGATCGTGGGTTCACAAGCGGGTGGGCTGATGGCTGCGCAAGAAGGCGCAATGGTGAAGCGGTTCCACTCCGGGAGAGCGGCGCAGAGCGGTGCGTATTCGGCTTTGTTGGCTGAACGTGGCTTTACTGGCATTACCGATGTGTTGGAAGCCGCCTATGGCGGCTACCTGTCTACTTATTCAGAAAAGCCCAACGCACAGCGACTCGTCGATGGCCTCGGTGATGAGTGGGAGGCTGGGAAAGTCGGCTACAAACCTTACGCTGCGGTGACCAGTATCCATAGTGCCCTAGACGCACTCTTGGAGATCATGAGGGAACATGTTCTCGCTCCTGATGATATTGCCCATGTACGTGTAGGCACAAGCCACATGACGTACGTCCATTGTGCATGGGAGTACAAAGCGCAGGGCGTGACTGCAGCACAAATGAACCTTTTCTACAGTCTGGCCGTTGTCGCTCATGACGGCGTGGCGTTTGTCGAGCAGTATGACCAAAGTCGGTTGGCAGACCCCACCCTGCTTGCCTTTATCGGTCGGATCGAGGCCTATGCCGACCCTGAGATCGATGCGATGGGTCCCGCGTTTCGTCATGCGGCCCGAGTCGAGATTACGACCCGAGCGGGTAAGAAACTACACAAAGAAATCCTCAATCGTCGGGGAAGCCCGGAAAATCCTCTGTCTCATAGTGAGGTGGTGGAGAAATTCCGCGCAGTCACTCGACGAGCGATTACTCGAGAGCGTTCAGATCGCATCATCGAGCTCGTTCAGAATTTGGAAAGCGAAGGCGATGTCCGCGACCTACTTTCGACCTTGGCAAGTCCTTTGAACTCTTGATTCCTGCATGTCCAACCGGTAAATGAAAATGTCTAGTGTCGTTACTGAAACCTACGCAGAAAAGCTCGCCAACCATTTCGTGGCTCTGGAATTCGAAGCGCTTACCAAAGAAAACGTCCACGCGCTTAAGCGCCTCCTGCTTGATTTCGTGGGCGTTGCGGTGGCTGGCAGCCAGACAGCGTCCGGAAAGGTGGCAAGGCAGTTTGCCAAAGAACTCCAGGGGGGCCGTGAAGCCACGCTGATCGGGGATGGAGCGCAAGTCCCCGCTATGTACGGAGCTTTTGCGAACGCGATATCCTCCCACAGTGTGGAACTGGACGATATCGATGTCTTGGCTCTCTTCCACTTCAGTCCGCCCGTGTACGCCGCAGCTTTAGCAGTCGCTGAGCAATGCGGAGCAACGGGCCGGCAACTACTGACCGCACTGGCGGCAGGCTGCGAAATGATGGAGCGCGCGAGTAAAGCGGCAAATCCTTCGCTCAGGGATCGGGGTTATCACACAACTCCAACCTGCGGTATCTTCGGTGCCACCATAGCAGCCTGCAAGCTTTGGAATCTTTCCGCGTCCGAGGTGGTCAGTGCGTTGGGACTGGCGGGAGCACAGTCTGGCGGTCTGATGGAGATGTACGGGCCGTCTATGCAAAAGCGGTTCAATCCTGGGCCAGCAGCCCGCGGAGGAGTCACTGCAGCCAGTATGTCTCGATTAGGATTCACGGGCGCTTCCACCATATTTGAAGGGGAACGTGGGTTCCTGGCAGCATTCACGGACAAGAATGATGCATCGGAGCTTACCAAGGAGCTGGACAAGCCCTATCAACTTGATATTGAGTTCAAGCCTTATTCTTGTGCTCGGCCTATACACAATGCGATCGACTGCGCACTCAATATAAGAAAAGCTCACGCGCCAGATGTGGCCAAGATTCGGAATATGACCATCCGTCGTCATCCGTCCTGGGCACATTATCACCAGAACGCCAATCCTAAAACTTATCACGAAGCCCAGGTCAGTTTGCCGTACTCGGTTGCCGTTGCATTGACGGACGGTCAAGCACTGTTCGCGCAATACTCAAATGATCGCCTTACCGATCCCACGCTTCTCCGGCTGAGCAATATGTTGGAGTTTGTGGTGGATCCTGACCTACCGCGTGGTGTTTCCTGCTTGTTGACAGTGCAGATGGAAGATGGGTCGGAATTCCAGTCGCAAGTTGACTATCCAAAAGGTTCAATACAGAACCCGATGAACGATGACGAGTTGCGTGCAAAGTTCGATAGCCTAGTGATCCCGGTCTTGGGGGGCGAAAGGGCAAAAGAGATCACTACAGCCATTTTTAATATTGAGAATCTTGGTGATATCGGCCAGCTAATGCGGCTCATGTCTCCGGAGCGGGTCGCTGCATAAAGTTTCGGTTCAATAAGGCGATATAGAAGCAGATATAAAGATTATTAAAGTGACGAGCAAGCACTGAAATTATTCGCTTGAGGAGACTAGAATGAAAAAAAATGGGTATACATCTAAGCTGCGGCGCAACTTGCTTTGTGTGGGTATGTCATTGGCGACGATAGGCGGCCTGCCTTCCATCGCTTTCGGCAATACAAATAATTATCCTGAGCGTTCGATACGGCTCGTACTCGGATTCCCGCCGGGCGGTTCTACGGACATTGTGGCGCGAATTGTGGCGGAGCAGTGGGGCGAGGAACTAAAGGTTCCCATTGTGGTTGACAATAAGCCAGGTGCCAATGCGACGATCGGTACCGCGTTTGTCGCTACTTCGGCACCAGACGGGTACACCATTACCCTGGCGGGTTTGAGCCCTCTCGTTACGGCGCCTCTTCTTACAAAGACGCCGTACGACCCCATTAAAAGCTTCTCAGGGATCTCTTCGGTTGCGTTTACACCGGAAGTCCTGGCAATTCATCCCGATGTACCGGCAAAGAATCTGAACGAGCTCGTTGAGTTGTCGAAGCAGCGGCGCATAACAATCTCGTCATCTGGCAACGGCGGGTTGCCGCATCTCACTATTGAGCAGCTGCGGCTGAAGACCGGTGGGAATTTCCTCCATGTTCCATACAAAGGGGCAAGCCCTGCGGTATCAGATACCGTCGCGGGTCATGTTGATGCAGTGGTTATGGATCTGCCGGCAGTTTTACAGTTCGTGATGAGCGGGAAACTCAAAGGTATTGCTCTTTTCCATAATCAGCGTCATCAGAGCATGCCCGAAGTGGCTACTAGCGTCGAGCAGGGATTTCCGGAGATTCAGGCCGTCAATTGGCATGCGATCTTGACGCCCGCAAACACAGATGACTCTAAGCTGGATGTGCTGCAGAAATCGCTTCTTCGGAGCATTCAGAGTCCAAAGGTTCAAGAAAAGTTATTTGCGGCGGGGTTTGTTCCTTTCACGCAGACGTCCCGTCAAGAGTTCACTCAATACCTCCAAAACGAAATTAATAAGTGGGATGGCGTGATCAAGGCATCCAGCATCAAGATTGAGAACTGAGGCGTTGAGTAACTTGAATTGGGCGGGCATGGTTCGCCCAATTCACACGAGGAGTAGTGAAATGAAGTTGCATGATGGTATCGCGCAGGCACTTGAGGCGGAGGGTTGTGAGAAGATATTTGGCGTCATGGGCGATGGCAACATGACGCTGTGGGCCGCCATAGCCGCTTTGGGAAAGACAGAGATATTCTCGGCTCGGCACGAAGCAGCCGCGGTATCTATGGCAGATGGATACTTTCGTGCAACCGGCAATCTGGGGGTCGCCACTGTAACGTACGGCCCTGGCATGACGCAGATTGGTACCTCTCTGGTCGTTGCGGCGCGTAATCGTACCCCCATGGTGGTTGTTATAGGTGATTTCGGCCGAAGCGACACCACGAATATCCAGTTGTACGACCATGCCCCGTTTGTTCGTGCGTGTGAGGCGGAATTTATTCGTGTCTCTAGCATTAATAATGCCCCGCGGGAAGTGGCTCAAGCATTCCATACCGCACGCCTCAATAGGCACCCCGTCGTATTGTCGATCCCGATGGACCTGATGGATGCTGTACTGGAATGGGGTTTTGACTACCACCCAGCTTGTGTGGCGAGCTCTCCAGTCCCGTACGCTCCTGCGATTGAGGTACTGGACAGTTTGGCGCAGAAACTGTCCACCGCGTCGCGTCCCGTCATTATTGCGGGTCAAGGCGTAAAGGATTCGAAAGCACGCGATCGCGTTATTCGCTTGGCCGACCAGACCGGTGCCCTGCTTGCTACAACCCTGAAGGCAAAAGGCCTTTTCACTGGGCATCCCTACGACTTGGGGATCGTCGGCACCTACTCGAGCCGTCCGGCAGAAGAACTCATGGCGGACGCCGACTTCGTGTTGGGGCTGGGGGCGGAGCTCGGATACCTCACGACAGAAGGGGGCCTTCTATTCGGAGAGGCGGAAGTTGCTCTTGTGGACATCGTTTCGCAACCCAAGCGCCTTCCTTTTTTACGTTGCCAGTATGTTGCGGGGGATGTCGGTCTGACTGCCGACGGTCTTCTGGCCCGGCTTGCAGGTGTGGAGAAGGAAGGTTACAGGGGGCAGCATACCCGCTCTACGCTCGACAGAAAATTTGAACTGCCCGCTCCGCCGGCAGACGGCATTGATCCCCGGGCCCTTGCCACGCGACTTTCTTCCCTGATTCCCGTTGACGCGCGCATTACCATCGGTGTGGGGCACTATTGGGGATTCTTCATGATGTATACGGCTTTGGCTGCCAGTACAGACGCGATTTATTCCTATCAGATGGGTGCGATTGGGCAAACTCTGTTTGTGGGACTGGGCGCCAGCATAGCTGAACCAAATCGGCGAAACCTTGTTATTGATGGAGACGGCAGTCTCCTGATGAGTTTGCAGGAGCTCGAGACCGCGGCGCGCTATCAATTACCGCTTACTGTTCTGGTGTGGAACGATGTGGGTTATGGTGCTGAGATGCATAAGTTGAAGGCCAAGGGGCTTGATTCAGCTCTTGGAAGATGGAGTGATACCACTGATTTCGCCGCAGTCGCGCGAGGGTTCGGCGGGGACGGGATGGTGATCACAGATCTCTCTCAATTGGAGGAGGGAATGAAAAAGGCGATGGAAAGCCCGACTCTCTATGTCTTGGATGTACGGGTCTCGCCCTCCGTCATGTCTGACGCATACCTGAAGCTTCACTTTGGTATAGAAAATAATGCACCGGCGCTGCGCGGGGTATCAGCATGATCTTTGAGGATGGCTTCGAGTTAAAGGCGTCTCCGGACGTCATAATGCAAAAGTTCTCGGACATTGAGAGTGTCTCTCGCTGTATACCGGGATTGGAGATGACGGGAACAGATGCCGAGGGCAGTTATCTCGGTACGATGAGTATCGCCTTTGGTCCCAAGAAGTTGAAGTTCTCCGGCAAAGTCAACTGCGTGTTCGACCACGAGAACAAGTCGGGAAAGATCGTTGGGGGAGGGGTCAACGGAAGTCGATCAGCTACTGTCAAGGCAAGTACACAGTTCCATATCTTGCCTCTCAAGGCTGAGGCAACTGGCGAAGTCCATAGTCGTGTGGAAATTCGTTCAGAGATTGAACTAGGGGGCGTGATCGAATCCTTCGCTAGTACGGGGGGCATTGCCCTGGGTAAACACATCATGAAGCAGTTTGCTCACAACCTATCCGAGCAGATGCGCGTGACCGAGCAGACAGTTGCGTCTTGCAGCCCAGACTCCGCGGCAGTTGATGGCGCACACGCCCCTCCAGCGCCTGCAACATCATTGAACGTGTTTGCGTTGCTTTGGCAAACGTTGGTTGCTTTTTTCCGTCCCTCGAAGTTGAAGAACCGGTGAGCGCATGCGATTTATTGCGTCGGGTGGTGTGTACGCAGCATGAAGAAAAGTGACCTGTCATCCAAAATACTGTCTTTAGCCGACTTTGAAAAATCTGCCCGGCGTAGGCTGCCTCGACCGATATTCGGATATATAAATGGCGCCGCCGAGGACAATCGTTCTTTTGAAGATAATTTTCAAGCTTTCAAAGAATACTTCTTTGTCCCGCGAGTGTTGAATGACGTTTCGGCGAGATCACAGAATGCGGAGGTGCTGGGCAAGTCTTATGCTTCCCCGTTTGGCATTTGCCCCATGGGGTTGTTAGGATTGTCCAGTTTTGAAGGCGACCTTCACGTTGTGGAAGCGGCGAGAGATGCCAATATCCCTTGCATCTTCAGTGGTGCATCGATAATTCCCATGGAGGAGATTGCCGCAAATGTGCCCGAAGCGTGGTTTCAGGCTTACATAAAAGGGGATTCGAGCAGCTTTGTACCCATGATAGAAAGAGTACGACGCGCTGGATTCAAGACGCTCGTCATTACAGTGGATATTCCCGTATCGGCGAACAGGGAAAACAATGTTCGCACAGGGTTCTCCACTCCGTTGCGCCCGAACCTACGCTTACTGAGAGATTTCTCTGTTCGACCCCGCTGGGTGTTCAACACCTTTGTCCGCACTTGCGTCAAGCGCGGTATGCCTCACTTCGAAAACTCCTTCGCGCAGCGTGGTGCACCCATCCTGTCGCGACATGCTTCGCGAGATTTCTCGCAGCGAGACAACTTGACCTGGGACCATATTCGGTCCGTACGTGACTTATGGTCCGGTCGGTTGGTGATGAAAGGGGTTCTCCATTCGGAGGATGTCGCTCGCGCGCGGGATATCGGTCTAGACGGCATCATCCTTTCGAACCATGGTGGACGACAGTTGGACGGTGCAGTAAGTTCGTTGCGCATGCTCGAGGTGGTGAAGGAGCACGCGGGCTCCATGACTGTAATGCTTGATGGCGGAATTCGTCGGGGGAGCGATGTATTGAAGGCACTGGCTCTAGGCGCACAGTGTGTGTTCCTGGGGCGGCCCTTTCATTTCGCGCTGGCAACAGCGGGTAGGGCGGGTGTAGACCACGCGATTTCACTGCTCCAGGCGGAAATCGACCGCAACCAAGCGATGCTCGGCCTTACAACCCTATCAGGCGTTGACTGGTCGTCTCTATTGTGTCGTGTGAAGCCCTACAGTTGACACCAACAGGGTGGCCTGATGCGCACATAGTAGACTATCTCACCACCCGGTCGACCCCCAGCTCGCCAAGATTCCGGACCATGTCCTCTGCCGATGTCTCGGGGTTCACGTCAGTGTCGATCTTGAGGATTCGCCCATCCTTGCCGATATAGAAGGTGTGGCGCTTGGCCACGCCCGTCAGTCCCAACACGCCATATCTCTGTGCGACCGACTTGTCTTCGTCGCTCAGTAGCGGGAAGTCGGCGCTTGTCTGTTCCGCGAAATCCTTGTTCTTTTCGAGTGGGTCGACGCTGGCCATGAAATAGGTCACGTCAAACTCGCGGATTTTCTCGCCGTTCTCGGCCAATGACTTGCATTCAATGGTGCAACCTCGTGTATGTGCCATGGGGAACCATGCCAGGACAACGGCCTGCCGGCCGCGATAGTCGGACAGCTGATAGGTCTTGCCGTCGGCGCCGGGAAGACGGAAATC
>Ga0065721_10053366_pt1 | contig 10060 bp, 5 predicted proteins | sample Mesricmetagenome_FD_59108 | JGI IMG/M metagenome (GOLD analysis project Ga0065721, IMG submission 59108) | Mesophilic microbial community from rice straw/compost enrichment Sample: eDNA_1 v2 (version 2) | ecosystem: Engineered > Solid waste > Grass > Composting > Bioreactor | place: USA: Davis... | reverse complement strand
ACGTCGGCGAAGTCGAGGTTGATCAGGCCCGGCAGGATCATCAGGTCGGTGATCGAGCGCACGCCCGAGTGCAGCACCTGGTCGGCCATGCCGAAGGCGTCGGCGAAGGTCGTGCGTTCGTTGGCGACGCGGAACAGGTTCTGGTTCGGAATGACGATCAGGGTGTCGACGTAGCGCTGCAGCTCGGCGATGCCGGCGTCGGCCAGACGCATGCGGTGACGGCCCTCGAAGGTGAAGGGCTTGGTGACCACGCCGACGGTCAGGATGCCGCGGTCACGCGCGCACTTGGCGATGACCGGGGCCGCGCCCGTGCCGGTGCCGCCGCCCATGCCGGCGGTGATGAAGACCATGTGCGCGCCTTCGAGATGCATATGGATCTCGTCGGCGGATTCCTCGGCGGCGTTCATGCCGACCTCGGGGTGAGCGCCCGCGCCCAGCCCTTGCGTGATGGTCGCGCCCAGCTGCACGCGGCGGTCGGTCTTGGCGAACGACAGGTGCTGGGCGTCGGTGTTGGCGACCACGAACTCGACGCCTTCCAGGCCGGCGTCGATCATGTTGTTGACCGCGTTACCGCCCGCCCCGCCGACGCCGAAGACGACGATCCGGGGCTTCAGTTCCGTGGTTTGAGGCTGCACCAGCGAGAGAGACATTCTTTTCCGACCTTCCGACCCTGCCCTCGGAAACCAAAGCGAACGCCCCGCCGAATCGCATTGGTTATGAGCACGTTAAGGGATGCGCCCATGAGGGTTAAGAGAAGGTTACGGCGATAATGTGAGTCGGGCGGCGGGAAAGCCCTATTCTCAAGCCTTGCTGGCGAAAGCCTGCAGAAAAGGGCGAGACGGCGAACCGTCCCGCCCTTTCCATGCGCGCATGGTCGGATCAGAGGCCGCCCGGGCCGCAGTCGTTCTTGAAGAATTCTTCGACGCTCGTGAGGATGGCTTCGAAGTTTTCCGGGGTCCAGGTGTTCAGCGTGTGCTCCATCTCGGGAAGGATGCGCAGCTTCACCGACTTTCCGGCGCCTTCGAGCGCCGAGGCGAAGGCGCGGGATTCCGCAGGGATGACGTTGGTGTCGCGATCCCCCGAGTACAGATACACCGGGATCGACACCTCGTTGACGCGACGGATCGGGTCTTCACCGTCCGCGGTCGGGTGCTGGAATTCCCGCAGATAGCGGTTGTTGAAGGTGCCTTTCTTGAACAGCGCGATCGACGCCGGGCCCGCGCCGGCCGCGACGCACTGGTACAGGCCGTTTGGACGGACCGCGGCCATCATCGAAGCGTAGCCGCCGTAGGAATAGCCGTGCACGGCGATCCGGTCCGGCGCCGCGACCCCTTGGGCGATCAGGTAGCGGGCGCCGTCATCCAGGTCATCCTGCATCTTGCGACCCCATTCTCCGTCTCCGGCGCGCCACAGCCTTTGCCCCCAGCCTTCCGAACCACGGAACTGCGGCTGCAGGACCGCGTAGCCCCGAGCGGCGAAGTACTGGTTCCAAGCCGTCGGATCCCAATCCAGTTGGTCGCGAGACCAGGGACCGCCGTGCGGGGTGATGATGGTGGGATAGGGCCCCTCCCCGAAGATTGCGGGATCAGGCTTGGTCAGGATGGCGGGAATCGTCAGACCGTCGCGCGCTTCGTACTGAATCATCGAGCCCTCGCCCAGGCGCGCATCCTTCAACTCCGGATAGGCGCGGCCCAGAAGCTGCATGCGCCCATCTTTCAAGAGGTAGTATTCGGGCGGCGTCCCTGGACCGGACTTCCGGATAATGAACAGCTTGCGGTCATCGGAGACGGACACGATGCCGACGTCCGCGTCGTCCGCAACCTGCAAACGAATCCGCTGTCCGGAGGCGATGTCGGTCCAGTCGAAAGGAGACCGCGCGACGCCCAGCGCCGAACGGATCTGATCTTGCGCGGAGGACATCAGTTCGTCGGTCCAATAGGTCTCGGACCTTGGGCCATCATAGGTGAACCCTAGTATTTCACCAAAATCGCCGGGCGCCGAGGAGCGGATCACGCCTTCGGCGTCAAAGCTGGGGTGGGCGAAGGCGATCTCGCCCATCTTGCGATTGCGAATGTCGTATTCGTAGATGGCGGCGTGATCGCGGCCGACCGAACTCCTCACGAAGATGATGTTCGGATCGTTGGTGAAGCCGGCGATGCTGATCGGCTGGCGATCGCGTGCATACCACCGGAAATGTTCCGACCATTCACCGGTGTCGGGGGATTTGATCCATTGCGCGATGTAAGCCGCGCCGTTGTCGAAGTCGAACTCCGTCCGCGCCCGGATTTCGCCATTGAGGTCAGCCTGTCCGCCGCTGAAACGCTCAGAACCGCGCTCCCGACGCTCGGCGCGGCCATTATAGACATTGAGCGTATAGAGATCGCCTCTCAGGGGATCTCGCACGACAATGTTCTGAGGATCTTGTGGCAGATCACTGACCAGCGACCCCACCCCTACAAAGGCTTGCTGGGTGTCGTTCAAACCGTCGAACCGCAGCGACATCCGGACGGGGTCGCCGTCCAGATCCAGAATCTGGGTCCGCATGCCGTAGGAGCGCTCGGCCTGGCCAGCCAGATTGAACTCCGTCAACTGCTGGGTCGTGACCAAAAGTCGGTCGTTCTTGAGGAACGACACCCGCAGCAGTTCCGACTTCGGATCTGAACCTATGACGAACGGCGCGGCCGAAAGATCAGCCGTCGTCCACACCGCGATCAGTCGTCGTTGGCCGTCCGGGGATATGAGGCCGACAAGATGGCGTCCGTCCGGGCTCACCTCCACCGAGCCAAGCGCCGGCTCTCTCGCAAATGCGCTCGCTGGCGGAGGGGAGGCGTCAGCGGCCGCCACAATGCTCGGTGCGGCGGTCACAATAAGCGCTGCGGCAACAGCCACAACGCCCCCCAGCCTCAAAGAATTCTTGCTCAACTTCACGCTCCTAGCGCAATATTTTCCACTTCAGAAGGATTCGCCGAGAAAACGCACCAAAACCACGCCCCGCACCAAGCAAAGCATTTCCGCGCTTTTTTGACACTTTCCCGCCCCAACCGTGACAATGATGATACAAGTTCGCGGCAAAAAATAGGGGATGGACACGAAAGAGATTGGTTCCCATCCGGGACAGGATAGGTTCCCGTCGGCTGCGGCTCCCTCTCAAGAGCCGCTTTCTGTCATGCATGCGTACTTACCGGGGGAAAATCTACCCATGCGCCTAACCAAGAACGGCCTGCTCGCGACCACCTTCATCACCGGCATGGTGCTGATGGCTCCGACGATGGCTTTCGCTCAGTCCACGGACGACACGGCTCAGACCGAAACCGAGAACACGCAATCGCGCGCCTCGGAAGTCGAGGAAGTCATCGTCACCGGGTCCCGCATTCGTCGTAACGAGTTCACCAGCTCGCAGCCGATCCAGGTCATCACGTCCGAACAGGCGGCGCTGGAAGGCACCGTCGATACGACCGAGCTGCTGCAATCTTCGACGGCGGCCAATACCGCGACGCAGATCAACAACTTCTTCACCGGTTACGTCGTCACGGGCGGCCCGGGCGTCAACACGGTTTCGTTGCGCGGCCTTGGCGCCAACCGCACGCTGGTGCTGATCAACGGTCGTCGTGCCGGCCCCGCCGGCGTCGGCGGGACGGTTGGACCGGCCGACCTGAACACCATTCCGAGCTCGCAGATCGAGCGCGTCGAAATCCTCACCGACGGCGCCTCTTCGATCTACGGGTCGGACGCTGTCGCCGGCGTCGTCAACATCATCACCAAGACCAGCCAGGACGGCGGCAACGCCGACGTGTTCTACAGCCAACCCTTCGAAGAAGGCGGTGAAGAGCTGCGCGCCAGCCTCAGCTACGGCTGGACCTCGGACCGCGGTTATCTGACGCTCGGCGCCGACTATTATGAGCGGTCCGCCCTGCTGTTCGGCGACCGCGAAGAGTTCGCCTGCCCGCAGGAAATGGTCTACTACGACGAGAACCTGACCGTCCGCGCCGACGTGATTGATCCGAACACCGGCGACTACAAGTGCGTCACCTCCATCAACGGCGCGGTTCGCAACTACGTCGTCGCTGACGGCGCCTATCGCACCATCGACTACAAGCCCTCTGCATCGGCAGTCCTCGGTGGCGGCATCCTGGGTTGCGATCTGGACGGCTGGATGCAGACGGGCGGGGGCTACACGGCCCTGCCGGTCAACGGCGTCGTCCGTAACTGCGCAGTCAATGCGCAAACCCCGGAAGTCCGTCGTGAGTTTTACGCGCAGCACCCGCTGCACGCCGACCGCTACGCGGACCGCACCGCGATTTCGCCGGTCACCCGCACCAGCGTCTCGATGTTCGGCGGCTACGATCTGACGCCGAACATCGAGCTGTTCGGCGAGTTGCTCTGGAACCGTCGCGAGTCGGAACAGCGCAGCTGGCGTCAGCTCTTCCCGAACGTCGTCTACCTGCACCCGAACTTCATGTCGCCGGACGCCACCTACGCGCTGCCGATCTCCCTGGTGAACATGAACTTCGATCAGAAGGTCGATTACACCCGGGGCGTCCTGGGCGCCCGTGGGACGCTGAACGTGGGTCGCGGCTTCGACTGGGAACTGACGGGGCAGTACAGCCGGTCGGACGCGACCTATGGCAATAACTTCTTCTATGCGGACCGGGTTTACGCCACCGCCGGCATGACGGCCTCCGGCTTCCTGCCTTCCTCCGCCTATGCGGAATTCGCGGCGACGGGCTGCGTCAGCGCCTGGCTGACGACCGCCGACGCCTGCCCGACCGGCGGGGTCAACTACTTCGCCCTGAACTCGCTCGTGAACGGTCAACTCACCCCCGAGGAAGAAGCCTTCCTCGTCGGTTATGAGGAAGGCTCGACGATCTACGAGCACGCTTACCTCGAAGGGGTCATCAGCGGCGACCTGTTCGATCTGCCCGCCGGTCCCCTCGGAGCCGCTGTGGGCTTCCAGATCCGCAAGGAATCCCTGGACGACCAGCCCGGCGAACAGGCCCAGGCCAACAACTCCTGGGGTCTGACCAGCGCCGGCCGCACCAAGGGAGACGACACCGTTCGCGAACTCTTCGCGGAATTGGAAATCCCGGTGCTTCGCGACCTGCCGCTGATCGACAGCTTCTCGGTCAACCTGTCGGGTCGTTACTCGGACTACGATTCGTACGGTGACAACTCGACCTACAAGGCCGGCTTGAACTGGCAGATCACGCCGGAATGGCGCATCCGCGCTTCGCACGGCACCTCGTTCCGTGCTCCGGCGCTGTATGAGCTGTACCTGGCGAACCAGACCAGCTTCCTGGGCCAAACTTCGATCGATCCCTGCATCAACTGGGGCGACTCGACCAACGCGGACCTGCGCGCCAACTGCGCCGCCGACGGCGTGCCCGAGGACTACAACGCCGGCGGCAGTTCGTCGGCGCTGATCGTGGCTGGCGGCGGCATCGGCGTGCTGGAAGCGGAAACCGCTGAGGCCGACTCCATCGGCCTGATCTGGACCCCGACCTTCGTCGATCTGAACATTGCTCTGGATTACTACAAGATCACGATCAGCGATGAGGTCGCCCGCTTCGGCGCCGCCAACATCCTGTCGGGCTGCTACTATTCGAACAACTTCGCCAACGAAGGACTTTGCAGCCTGTTCGATCGGAATCCGAGCACGGGTCAAAACCCGTCCATGATCACCGAGGTCCGCGACTCCTACATCAACATCGCCGAACAGATGAGCGAAGGTCTCGATCTGAACGTGCGCTACACGAAGGAGTTCAGCTTCGGCGATCTGGTCCTGGGCGCGCGCGCCTCTTACATCCTGGACTGGACGTCGCAGCTGCGTGGCGAGGACGAAGCTGAATACCTGCTGGAAGAAATCGGTTATCCGGACTGGACGGCCAACCTGTCGGCTCGCTTCAATCGCGGCGATTGGACCATCTACTACAACGTGGATCTGGTCCCGGAAGTGGATAACAACCGGTTCTACGCCAACAACCAGATCAACTATCTGGGTGAAACGGTTTACGTCGACCGTACGGCCGAGTTCTTCCAGAACCACAATATCTCCGTCCGGAAGCGGATGGACGACATCACGGTTCAGCTCGGCATCAACAACATCTTCGACGAAAACACCCCGTACACGTCGTCCTCGGGCGGCAGCCGCGGCGCCGGCAACATCCCGCTGACGTCGCAGTACGACTATGTGGGTCGTCGGGCCTTCCTGAGCGTGTCGTACAACTTCTAAAGACGCGCATATCGAAAGCCTTCGGGGCGGCGGTTTCCAACCGCCGCCCTTTCTTTTGGCTGAAATCGGCGTCGCAGCGAAAGCCACGCCTCCGCACAGGCGAAAGCGGTCGGACCGCGCGGTTGCGATGCAGCCCTTTAAGCGCTGGTTTCAGCTCTTCGATTTCGAAAGAAGCTACAGGTTGTCCCTGAGCCAACCCGCCACGCGGCCCACGACATTGCCGCGATGCACCTTGGGCGCATCCGCCGCCGTGATCTGACGGGCCATCAGCTTGCGGGCCGAGACGGCCTCGCGCGGGCCGTAGGCGGCGCGGAGCAGAACGCCGGCCGTGGCGCAAAAGGCCGGGCCGGAGGCGGCGTCGGCCAAATGCGGCGCCCGTTGGGGCTTTCCGAGGCGCACCGGGCGGTCGAACACCCGCACGGCCAGTTCGCGCACGCCGTTCAGCTGGCTGGCGCCGCCGGTCAGGACCAAGCCCGCGCCGGGCTCCAGGCCGACGCCGGCGGTCTTCAGCCGGTCGCGCAGCAGTTCCAGCGTCTCCTCGACACGGGGGGCGATGACGGTCTTGAGCATGGCGCGGGGCACCACGACCGGGCCGGCCGACGGGTCCTCGCCGCGCGGCGGGGCCTCCAGCATCTCACGGTCCTCGTTGGCGCTGGCCATGGCCGAGCCGTGCAGGGTCTTCAGCCGTTCGGCGCCGGCCTTGGACGTCGACAGCCCGCGCGCGATGTCGGAGGTGACGTGATCGCCGCCGACGTTCAGGCTTTCAATGTGCAGCAGGGACCGGCCGCCCCAGACCGCCGCGCTGGTCGAGCCTCCGCCCATGTCGATGCAGACGCAGCCCAGGTCCATCTCGTCGTCCTCCAGCGCGGCGAGCGAGGAGACGACCGGCGCGGCGGCGACGCCCTGCAGGTCCAGGTGCGCCAGCTCCAGACAGTGGCTCAGGGTCGTGAAGACGTTCTCGGCCATCGACACGACCAGCAGATCCAGGCCCAGCGAGCCGCCGCGCATGGCGCGCGGATCGTGCACGCCGCGCGCGCCGTCCACCGACCAGGCGATGGGCAGAACATGGATCGGCCGGCGGTTCGGCAGGCGGATCTGGGCCAGGGCCATGCCGATGGCCCGCGCCAGGTCGGCGTCGCCGATCGGATTGGCCCCCAGGGAGACGCGCGCCTGCACCCGGTGACTGGCCATCTGGCCGATGGCGGTGGTGACGACGACGCCGGAGACGGGGCTCTGGGCCGCACGCTCGGCGCGTTCGACCGCATGGCCGATGGCCTGGGCCGCCTCGTCCATGTTGATGATGGCCCCGCCCTTGACGCCCTTGGACTGCACATGGCTGGCGCCGGCGACGCGGATGGTGCGATCGGCGTGCCGCACGCCGTCGGGCTTCATAATGAAGCAGGAGACCTTGGAATGGCCGATGTCCAGCGCCGCGACCACGGGCGCGCGGACGGCCCTGGGGTCCAGGCCCCGGCCGTGGTCGTTCGCTGCGCGTCGCTTGTCGGCCATCGTCAGCCTTCTCCGATTCTCAGACGTCGCCGGTCGGCCGCACGGCCACCGTCTCGGGGGTTCTCAGGTCCACCCGGGCGAAACCCAGGTCCAGCAGCCGCTCGCGCTGGTCCAGCGCGTCCAGACGGATCAGCGCCGCCTCCTGCTCCACGGCCGGCAATTGAATCAGGCCGCCGTCCTTCAGCCGCAGGTCCCAGCGCCGCTCGTCCACCCGCACCAGGGCGTCGATGCGGCCCATCAGACGCGGCCGCTGGGCCAGGAGGGGCAGGATGTCGGGCGCGGCGACGTCGGCGCCCCGGCCCACGACCAGGGGCAGGGCCGGATAGCGGCGCGCGTCGGCGCCGGCGATCACCTGGCCCTTGGCGTCGATGACCTGGATCCGGCCGTCCTGCTGCCAGACGGCCAGGCGGTCGTGCTCCTTGACCTCGACGATCAGGGTGTCGGGCAGCAGGCGCACCACCCGCGCCTCCTTGACCCAGCCCACCGACTGGACGCGGTCGCGCAGGGCGTCCAGGTCCAGACCGACGATCGGCTGGTCCTGGCGCAGGTCCAGGGCGCGCCGGATGGCCGGCTCGGCCTCGGCCGAGGCGCCCGTGATGTGCACCCGCTTCAACTTCAATCCCAGGCCCGTGGTCACGCCGTCGAGGCCGTTCGAGACCGACTGTCCGATGCGTTCGGCCCGGGCGCCGGTGGCCAGGACGCCGGCGACCAGCAGCACGCCGGCGGCTAGGGTGATCACCACCGCGCGCGGCGACAGATCGACCCGGCCGATGGCCGCCATCTTGCCGGGCGCGGGCGAGGCCTTGGCGTGCGCGTTCCGCCGCGCGCCGGACGCGGGGCCGCGGCGGGGGGGCTGCGCCGCATTCTGTCGCCGACCGCCGCGAACTACCGCGGGCATGAGGCGTCCTCCACCATCCACCGAACCAGATCGTCGTAGCCCATGCCGACATGGGCGGCCTGCTCGGGGGCGAGCGAGGTCGGGGTCATGCCCGGCTGGGTGTTGACCTCCAACAGGACCAGATCGTCCTTAACATCGTCATAACGGAAGTCGGCGCGCGACACCCCTCGGCAACCCATGGCCGCATGGGCGCGCTCGGCCTGGCGCAGCGCCGCCTCGAACACGTGCGGCGGCAGGACGGCCGGCAGGACGTGGGTCGAGCCGCCCGGCGCATACTTGGCCTCATAGTCGTAGAAGCCCTTGGTCGGGGTGATGTCGGTCACCGTCAGGGCGCGTGGTCCCGCCGCCTCGCCCAGCACGGCGACGGCCAGTTCCTTGCCCGGGATGAACGGCTCGACCATCACCTGTTCGCCATAGGCCCAGTCGGGCGCGCCCACCTCGGTGACCAGGGCGTTGGCGCCCTCGCGCACCAGATAGACCCCGACCGACGAGCCTTCGGCGTTCGGCTTGACCACATAGGGCGGCGCCATGACGTGGCGGGTCGCGACCTCGTGCCGGTCGAACAGGCCGCCGTCGGGCGTCCGCACGCCGGCGGCCTTCAGCACGGCCTTGGACTTGTCCTTGTCCATCGCCAGGGCCGAAGCCAGGACGCCCGAGTGGGTGTAGGGGATCTGCAGCGTCTCCAGAACGCCCTGGACGCAGCCGTCCTCGCCCCATTTGCCGTGAAGACAGTTCAGCGCCACGTCGGGGCGGATCAGGCCGGACAGCACATTGGCCAGGTCGCGCCCGGCGTCGATGCGGCTGACCCGCGCGCCCTGCCGCTCCAGGGCCTTGGCGCACTCCTCGCCCGACGACAGGGACACCTGCCGTTCCGACGAAAGTCCGCCCATCAGGACGGCGACGTGCAGATCGGAAAGGGGGCGGTTCATCATGGACTCCGGACTGTCTTCTGCGATGCGCAGAAGGTCGTTAACAGCCGGTCAACCAAATGCCGTCGGCCGCGTCCAGAACCGGCTTGTCCTCAGGCAATCGCGGGCGCGCGGTCCGGGGCGCGCGGCAGCCGCAGGTCCAGCCGGCATCCGCCCAGGTCCGATCCGGACAGGCTGAGATCGCCGCCCTTGCCGCGCAGGTCCGCCCGGTCGCCGGTCATTCCGCCCGGCGCGTCGTCGAACTGGGCGGCGGCGAAGTCGCTCAGCCGCCGCTGGCGCGCGCGCCGCCCCGCATCCTCGATGCTGACGCGAAGATGGGACGCGCCGTCCGTCTCCACCGTCAGCCGCACCAAGCCTCCGCGCGGCGAGGCGGTCACCGCCTCGGCCAGCCCCGCCTCGACCAGCCGGGTCAGCCGCTCCCCGTCCAGGTCGGCGACCCAGGCCGGATCGCCCGGCGTGGCGCGGATCACAACGCCCGAGGCGGCGGCGCGGAAG
>Ga0065721_10006210_pt1 | contig 10060 bp, 8 predicted proteins | sample Mesricmetagenome_FD_59108 | JGI IMG/M metagenome (GOLD analysis project Ga0065721, IMG submission 59108) | Mesophilic microbial community from rice straw/compost enrichment Sample: eDNA_1 v2 (version 2) | ecosystem: Engineered > Solid waste > Grass > Composting > Bioreactor | place: USA: Davis... | reverse complement strand
GAGATCAGCAATCCGAGACCAAGAACTGCAAGCAGGTACACCGCAATAAAGCCGTAAAGCAATAGAAGGCTTCCCTGCGGAACGATGCCGTATACAAGTGTTGCAACAAGAAGCCCCAGTGAAAATATAACAAAACCCAAAAGCCAGAAAGGAATGAGTTTGCCGAGAATAAAATGATGTTTTTTTATGGGTGTAACATTTATTTGCTCAATGGTGCCGGCTTCTTTTTCTTTTACAATATTTAATGCTGAAAGGAAACCTCCCACCATGGTAAGTAACACAGCCAGGATCCCCGGTACCATAAAAAGATGGTAATTCATATGGGGATTAAACCGGTTGTTGATAATGACAGCAATTGACTGTCGTTGTTGCGTGCCGGCCTGTGATGAATGCAATTCAATATTTAAATCCTGGTTATAGTTACGTATGATATTGCCGAGATATGCACTCCCAAGTCCTGCTTTGGATCCGTTGATAGCATTAACGGCGACAAACAGTGTTTGCCTGTTTTCTTTGAACAGGTTTTGTTCAAAGCCGTTCGGAATTTCCAATACCAGATCGGCCTTATCTGACTCAATCTGGCGAAACGCATCGGCAAAGGAGTTTTGGTATCCTGCCAGTCTGAAATATCCTGAGGCTGTTATGATATTAACAAGTTTATTTGAAACCGGCGTGCGATCATTATCCACTACCGACAGGTTTATATTTTTTACCTCGTAATTGGCCGCCAGTGGTAGTATCAGTAATTGGATTACCGGCACGGCAAAGATCATGGCAACAATGGCACGGTTGCGAAAGATTTGCCTGAATTCTTTTTGAAGTAGAAATTTTATTGTTCTCATGCCAGTCTTATTTTAAATTTTTTGATGCTTACAGTCAACAGGAAGAGGGTGATACCAATGAGTATGACAGTTTCTTTCCAAATTGCAGCGAATCCAAGTCCTTTGATCATGACAGATTTTGCAATGATGTAAAACCATTTTGCAGGAATAATATTCGATATCCATTGAAGGGGACGGGGCATGTTTTCAATGGGAAACATAAAGCCGCTAAATAAGAGAGTGGGAAGCAACATGCCCATGAGTGAAATGAGCATTGCCACCTGCTGGGATTGTGTCCTTACCGAGATGAGAAGTCCAAGCGAAAGACAAGTGATAATAAACAATGTGCTTTCAGCAAAGAGCAGGAAGATGCTTCCGTTAACCGGTAGTTTGAGAATGAAAACACTAACCGCCAATATCGTGCATATGTTTATCAATGAAAGAACGAGATAAGGGACTGCTTTCGATAATACAACCAGCTGCGGCCGGAATGGCGATACCAGCAATATTTCCATCGTGCCTGTTTCTTTTTCCCGTACAATGGAAATGGCGGTCATCATTACGCATATCAACATCAGCACCAGGGCCATCACACCTGGTACAAAATTGTGCTCTCCTTTCAATTGCGGATTATAAAGCATTCTTGTTTCCGGTATGATCGTTATCCTGCCAGCAAGATTATCCTGGTGGTCCTGTTCGAAGTCAGATATGATTGCGGAAAGATAGTTTCCCACCGTTGTTGCCAAATTTGGATCCGAAGCGTCTGTAATTACCTGGACCATGGCCCTGCCTTCATGAAGCAGATCATGATTGAAATTTTCCGGAAAAATTATGGCTGCTTTTAATTTTCCGTTTTTTAAAGCTTCATCCACCTCTTCAATAGTATTCGCAGTTTGGTAGATATCGAAATACTTGCTGGCTTCAATTTTTGTAGTGATCATCTGCGAAGCCGGATCTTTGGCAAAATCTGCCACCACAATCCCTGAGTTTTTTACTTCATTGGTTAGGGCAAATCCGAAGATCAAAATTTGTACGATCGGCAAACCGAAAAGTATCAGCAGGGTTTTCCGGTCACGTAATACGTGATAAAATTCCTTTTTTACAAAAACTAAAAACTGCTTCATGATGCGTTATTTACTTTAGTCTCCTCTCTTTGCTTCTCTTGCCAGTTTAAAGAATACAGAATCCATTGAAGGAACATTGAACTGTTGTTTTAATTCCGAAGGTGAACCCAATGCCCTGATTTGACCGTCTACCATAATGGAGACGCGATCGCAGTATTCAGCCTCATCCATATAATGTGTCGTTACAAAAATGGTGACACCTTCGTGTGCCGCAACATGTATCATGTCCCAGAATTGCCGGCGGGTGACCGGATCCACACCTCCTGTTGGTTCATCCAGGAAAACGATTTTAGGCTGATGAAGCATGGCGACGGAAAATGAAAGCTTTTGTTTCCAGCCCAGAGGCAGCGATGCTACCAGCTTGTTTGCCTCATTTTGTAAACCCAGCCCGGAGATAAGCGCTGACCCTTTCTTTTTTATTTGTTGATCGGTTAGCCCATAGATTCCTCCGAAGAAGCGGATGTTTTCATTTACGGTCAGGTCTTCATAGAGAGAAAACTTCTGGCTCATATAGCCAATATTTCGTTTGATATTTTCCGTTTCGCGGTAAATATCAAAGCCGGCAATCCTTGCTTTCCCTGAAGTTGGAATTGACAGGCCACACAACATGCGCATGGCCGTTGTCTTACCAGCGCCATTGGCACCGAGGAATCCAAATATTTCCCCGGGTTTGACAGAGAAACTGATTGCATCAACAGCCACAAACTTTTCAAACTTCTTTGTCAGATTCTCTGTATATATCATTGCCGAATCCATATCATTTCGTTAACAGGTTAATAAAACAGTCTTCAACAGTTGGGACGGTCTCTTCTGGTTCCACATCAGTGTGACCACGGGATATTAAGTATTCCTTCACCAGTCTTTCATTCTCATTTTCGCTGGTTAGTGTGAAATAGAAATATTCACCTGAAGCATAATGGCTTTTTACTGCCGGGTAATCTGCCAGGTCACGGGCGAGCTGGTAGCGATTTGATGAACGCACTTTATAAAGCTTGCCAGGATATGCTTTAATAATGTTTGTCGGTGTGTCGATTGACAATATCTGCCCTGTTTGGATCAAAGCAATGCGGTCGCAAAGGGATGCTTCATCCATATATGGTGTCGAAACCACAATGCAGATCCCCTGTTGCTTTAATCTTTTCAACATTTCCCAAAACTCTTTTCTTGATACGGGATCCACACCAGTAGTGGGCTCATCAAGAAATAAAACCGTTGGTTTGTGGATCAGGGCACAGCTAAGCGCCAGCTTTTGTTTCATGCCTCCCGATAATTTCCCGGCCATGCGATTTTTAAATGGTTCAATTTGGATATAGATGTCTTTAATCAGTTCATAGTTTTCAGCAACCGATGTTCCAAAAAGGGTGGCAAAAAAATTGAGATTTTCTTCAACTGTCAGATCCTGGTAGAGTGAGAATTTACCCGGCATATAGCCTACGGTTCTCCGGATTTCCTGATATTCTTTTACGACATCAAATCCATTCACGATCGCCGTTCCCTTATCTGCAAGAAGAACTGTTGTCAAAATTCTGAACATGCTTGTTTTGCCGGCACCATCCGGTCCGATCAGTCCAAATAGTTCCCCGGGCTTTACGGAAAATGAAACATCCGTTAATGCCGGTTTTTTTTCCTTACCGTAATATTTGCTGATATGTTGAACAGTTACTGCGTCCATCTTTAAAATTTTACATCGGCGTACATGCCAATTTTCAGATAACCGTCATTCTTAACCCTTACTTTAATTGCATAAACCAGGTTGGCTCTTTCATCACGGGTCTGAATGGTTTTTGGAGTGAATTCGGCTTTGCTGCTGATCCATTCAATAATGCCCTTGTATTCTTTGGTTGATTTATTTTCAGCATCAACAAGCACTGTTACTTCCTGGTTGAGTTTTACAGACGACAACTGATCGCCGGTGATATAGGCTTTAAGTATCAGCGTTGAGACATCTGCGATTTTGTACAGAGGTTTTCCAACTGAAGCCATCTCGTTGGCCTCAGCATATTTTGTGAGTACAGTTCCTTTTATTTCGTTGATGATCCTGCAGTTTTCCAGTTGCTCATTGATTTGCTCAATTTGTACTTTCAATGGAATGGTTTCACTTACCAGTCCGTTGGTTTGGGTTTGCAGAATCGAAAACTGCGCTGATTCCTGGCTTTTGATCACATCAATTTCTTTTTGAAGTGCGTCTGTAAGGGCTGTGATGTCATTCAGTTGTTTTGGAGTGGCCGCATCAGCTTTTAAAAGGTTTTCGATGCGGTTCTTCTCGATCAACTGCGCATTAAGCCTGGTCTGTGCTACTGCCAGTTGTTTTCGATATGCATTGATCTGAGCATTTATATCAGGAGTCTTTTTGAGTAATGCCGCGATCTGCGATTCCAACTGTTTTTTCCTGAGCTGTAACTGGATACTATCAATATATCCAACCAGTTGACCCGACTCAAGGGTCTGGCCTTCTTCAATTGAGATTTCTTTGATAATACCATTTGCTTCGGCTGAAACGATCGTCTCCACCGTTTCAAATGTGCCCGATGCATCATGATCATTACCTCGCTTATTACACGCCATCAAAGCAGCGGCGATTAAGATTGAAAGAAAAGTATTCTTCATTTTTCTGTATTTCGGGTTTTCTAAAAGTTATACCTGTTAGTTACCTGTGGTTGTTTTGAGGTCATACATTGAACGCAGGAGTTGGATTTCATGGAGAAATTGCGTTTGCCTGGCCTGGTCAGCCGCATTGACTTCACGTAAATAGTCGCTGGAATTTATAACACCATATTCCAATTGCGCCAGGGCAGTTTTCTTAATCCGGTCCCTGAGCTCAACAATAGTGCTGTCGCTGCTGATCAGATATTTCAATTTTTCAATCTCCGCATCCTGCTTCTGTATCGTTTGTTGCGTATTGAACAGGAAGGTTTCTTTCTGCAGATCCAATACCTGGTTTTTAATATCAAGCCTGGCTTTCTCCTTTTTTGAAGTATAAAGACCAGACAAAGACCAGTTGAGTCTTACCCCGCCGACATAGTAGGTTTCAAAATTATTCTTAAGCATGTTCAAACCTGGTCTGCCATAACCACCCTGCAGGAAAAGATTCAGTCGCGGAATTGTCTTTGTGTTGACCATGGCTGACTGGATGTCAACTGATTTTTTTTCTTTTTCAAAAAGCTCCGGTTCGGGCCGGCTGATAACATATGAGGTTGTCACGACTGGTGGTTTTATCAATACGGTATTCTCATTTACCTGGCGATTGATAAACAGACCGAGCATCTTTCGATAGGATTTGGCAGCAGCCTGTAACTCAACGATGCGCTGTTCAGTTTTTAACAGGTCTGCTTCCAGTATATCAGCATTGCTTTTTAAAGCGGTTCCGTTTGAGATGGCTGCGCGTATTTTGTCAAGACCGAGTTGAATGTCTGACCGCATTAGTTCGCTCTGTCTAAGCTGCGTTTGTAAGTATAAAATTCCAAAGTATAATTCGTTCAGCCGGGTTTTTAGCTGGTACAACTCAACTTCCAGTGCCTGTTGTTCCACCTCAGCACTTACACGGGCCTGCTCTTTTTGAAGTTTTTTGGTGCCGCCATCATAAATTTCCTGGGTAATCTCAGCGTAGACTTTATACTGGTCCTTGTTTAATGAAGGGATTTCGGTATTCGGGAGTTTTACGGGTATCCCGGTTACATCAGACTGGTAACTGGCCTGGCCATTTACCGCGAACTGCGGCAACCAGCCTTTTGAAATATTGCTGATGGTATAATCCCTGCTTTTTTCAATAAGCACCTGCTTTTTGGAAATTGGATATTGGCTTCTGGCCAGGTTATACACCTGCTCAAGGTCAATAGTATCCCTTTCCTGGGAAAAGGTTGCAGTGCAAATGACTATGGAGATCGATATGATCAACAGTTGCTTCATGATCACCTGTTTTGATTTTTAAATTAAGAGCAAGTTGTACCCCGAACCGAGGCATAACAAGTGTGATTCATTGAAGCGGAAGACTAATACAACGAAGCGGAGAAAACGGAAAGCTTTATATGACTATGAAACAGCAGGGGCTGAGAAGTGGATGTCAGCGTCAGGAGAACCACCTTTTGAATTCGGCTGCTTTCTCTTTGCTAACCACCAGGTCGGTGGTTTTAATATCTTTTAATTTGAGTGTGAGTTTACCTGTGTCATCCCCACGATAGCTTTCAATAAAGGGCATATGCACCAGGTGCTGCCGGTTGACACGGTAGAAAAGATTTGGATCGACCAGTTCTTCTATCTCATCAAGAGATCGAAAATCTGTAATCAACTTATTTCCCTCATTATTTACCAGGTATATCAGTTCTTCCTTACGGAACATCGCAATTTTCGACAGGGGCACAAGGGCCACCGACCTCCCCTGATTGGCTGCGAACCTTTCCTTGTATTTGCGGCTTTTGTTGAAGTCCATGAAGAGACTTCTCATTTCCCGGATATAATCTGTATCTGAAAACTTCGACTGAAGTAAATGGAATTTTTCAAAAGCAGCGGCCAGTTCATTTTTATCGACCGGTTTCAGCAAATAATCTATGCTATTAACTTTAAAAGCGCGGATTGCATACTCATTATAAGCTGTTGTAAAGATTACCGGGCAGGTATGCTTGTATTCAGCAAAGATGTCGAGACTAATACCATCTGCCAGTTGAATATCGGATAAAATGAGATCCGGTTGTGCATTTGTATCCAGCCAGTATAATGCTTCCTTCACCGTAGTCAACGGGCCAATAATGCCGGCCCCGGGCTCCACCTGTTTCACCATCTTGATCAGGCTTTCAGCAACCAGCATTTCATCTTCAATCAGGAGAATGGTCATAGCAGGGGCAAATTTATTTGAAAACTTTCGGCAGTGTCTTCGATTTTTAATGGGCGTTCGCTCAGGTAAGCATACAATTCCTTTAATTGCTGAAGACCTTGCTTATTGCTGGTTTCGATTCGTTTCCTGAGTTGTTTGTTGTTTTTTACAATGATTTCGCCATTTTGTGTACTGATATCAATTTTAAGCGGACTGTCCTTATGAATTGAATTGTGTTTAATGGCATTGTCAATCAGCATTTGCAGCGTTACCATTACTATGCCTTTTTCCTGGTTTTCCCCGGGGACGTCCAGGTTGATAACAAGACCATTTTGATAGCGTATTTCCAGTAATGAAATATAGTGACGGATGAATTCAATTTCTGTTTGAAGACTTACTACTTCATTTTCCTTATGTTCCAATACGTACCGGTATACTTTTGACAGATGTCTTACAAAACTTGAAGCAAGATCAGGATCCGTTTGTATGAGGCCGTCAAGCGAGGTAAATGTGTTGAATAGAAAATGGGGATTGACCTGGTTTTTTAAATGATGGTACTGGAGCAGGGAACGCTCTTTTTCCATTTCCGCTGTCTTTACCTGCAGGTCTGCTTTTTCCTGGACCGACTGTTGCCATTGGTTGAAAAAATAGAAAGCAGCCAGCAGAATGTTCAACAACACCGTCATTAAAAGTAACAGGATAATGATCAGTGTCAGAAATTTTTCGTTGGCAAAGTAGGGGAGATATGGAGACGCAATCCAGACAGTACCAATAACAAGCGGCGTAACACATAACACGGAACTGCTTATCTGAATGGCCATTCTTTTCAGAGGCTTTTCCGAAAAGGAAATGCGGGGGTCAAGAAATATGCCTATCCGGTTTATTATTGCCCAAATCAACAGCAGCAAAAGGTATTGGGGAATAAAAAGTATCAGGTGCACCCAGACTGACCATTCAGGAACCATGAATATGCGCACAATCGTCACAATGATTGTGAACACAAGCATGATGATATATGGAACATTTTTCCAGTTCATAATAAATGGACCAGCTACCGGGCTCCTTTTAAAATCCAAATTAGTTATTTCATGGTGTTTCTCGGTCATGCTCCGTCAAATCATGACTGCAAATTCGATGCTGTTCAGAACATGCGGTAACATTATTCTGCGAAGCGGAAGGAATTTACACGGAAGCGGATATTCATGTATTGATTAATAGAATCCGATGATCGGAATACCCGATTACGGCATCCGTAATGGTTAAAATTGCAGCTGGAAAGAAGTGCCCTGGCCTTCTACTGAATGTACCTGGATATTTCCTTTGTGCAGCATCATGATTTGTTTACAAAGACTGAGACCGATACCACTGCCACTCTTTTTCGTGCTGAAGAAGGGAATGAAAATTTTATCAAGCACTTCCTGTGCCATGCCCTGCCCATTGTCAGCAACCTTAATGACGGTTTTGCGGTTTGCCTGGTAGGCCGTCAGCACTATACGGGGCTCAGCGCGATCTTTCACGGCTTCTATTGAATTTACAACCAGGTTGATTAAAACCTGCTCAAGCAAATCTGTATCCGCTTCGAGCATGAGATCTGTATCTTTTAGAATTGTTTCCACCTCGATATTTTTCTGCTCCAGCGTGGGTTGCATGAGTTGCAGGAGGTTTTCAAAAACGTCACGTACATAGATCTTTTTCAGGTTTAGGGTGGTAATCTTGTTTAAGTTCCGGTATGTTTCAGCAAACCTCAATAAACCCTCACTTCTGCGTTTGATCGTTTCGATTCCAATTTCAAGATCGTCAACCGCTCCTGAATCATTATTCAGGACGGGCACTGATTTTTGCAAACGGTGCTTGAGGGTTTCAGCCAGAGAAGAAATCGGTGCTACCGAATTCATGATCTCGTGTGTCAAAACACTAAGTAGTTTTTGCCAGGCTTTTGACTCTGTTTCATCCAAAGCCTCGTTCACGTTTTGGAATGCAATGAGCTTATAAATTTTTCCATCGGTCTGAAAAGCCGTTGCCGAAAGCAGGATTTTAAATGAAGCCCGTTCAGGGTGTGCGGTAGCCACTTTGTTTTCGCCCGGTTTAAGGGTTACAATGGATTTGCAGAGTTCTTCGTCCCGCTTTGCCAAAGAATAAATCGTTTTCAGGTAAGGCAATTGCAGCATCCGTTTGAGTGATTCATTCATCCAGACAACTTCACCGCTTTCCTCTTCGTAAGAGAGAATGCCTGTATCAACGAGTTCAAGTATTTTTTGTAAATATTGGTATTGGGTTTCTTTTTCTTTACTGATTACCTTGAATGTAGAATTTATCTCGTTAAAACCTTTACGCAGCGGTTGTATATCAGCCGGCGCATGTTTCACATCAAAGTACCTTGAGAAATCACGGTAGTGCACTGCTTCTACAAACTGATCCAGTTCTCGCTGCGCTTTGCGATGAAACCGGTAAAAATCGATTAGCTCATAAACAATGACTGGCAGCAGGGCGAGCAAATAGATATAGTAGCCATTAACAACAAGAAATGCCGTAACGCAGATCGTCACAAACAGGATCAGCACCTTCAAAAGTATTCGCCATTCAATTTTTTTCACCATAGTTATGGATCTTGGGTATTAAACCGCAGGTTAAGAGCTGACTATCAGATATCATATTTGCTGAGCCTTCTGTACAATGCCGTACGGGTTAAGCCCAGTTCCTTTGCTGCACGGGTAATATTGCCATTGTGTTTTTCGATTACACGCAGGATTGTATTTTTTTCCACATCACTCAGTCGGGTGGCACCGGCGTCATCTTCCACGGCTACTGCCGTTTCAATGGGAGAAAATAAAAGATCCTTTGCTTCCAGTACATCGCCTTCAGACATAATCACAGCCCGTTCGATGATGTATTGCAGTTCGCGTACATTCCCGGGGTAGTGATGATTCATAAGTTTTTCTATCGCATGTGTATCCAGTTCCAGGGAAGGCTTCATGTATTTATGGCTGTACATTTTTGCAAAATGCCTGGCCAGCAAAATGATATCATTATCTCTTTTCCGAAGTGGCGGAACGGTTATTTCTACCGTGTTAATCCGGTAGATCAGGTCCTTTCTGAACCTTGCTTCATTGGCCAGTTCAGTAAGTGGTACATTGGTGGCACAGATGAGGCGGATGTCAATAGGTACAGGCTCATTGCTTCCTAAACGGATTACCTGCCGGTTTTGCAGAACACTCAACAGTTTGGCCTGCAGATGTAATGGGATATTGCCAATTTCATCAAGAAACAGGGTGCCTTTATTGGCGGCTTCGAAGCGCCCCATGCGATCT
>Ga0065721_10053364_pt1 | contig 10061 bp, 9 predicted proteins | sample Mesricmetagenome_FD_59108 | JGI IMG/M metagenome (GOLD analysis project Ga0065721, IMG submission 59108) | Mesophilic microbial community from rice straw/compost enrichment Sample: eDNA_1 v2 (version 2) | ecosystem: Engineered > Solid waste > Grass > Composting > Bioreactor | place: USA: Davis... | reverse complement strand
CCGCTTTGTTGCCACTGCATGATATGTGCGAAAAACTGTTGCTGATTAGACTTCGACATAATGGTTTTTAAATCGAAGCTAAAAATGTACGACCGTACAAGCAAGGTGGGTTGCTCGGTCGGTTACTTTAAAGAAACATCCATCTGTAAATACAAATTGTTTATTTCCCATATCAATGACGGTTTACTATATCTCCATATTTAAGAGATACAAAGGAATTAGGTCATGTAACCATCCTGGACCCAATAGTTACATTTAGAATAACCAATCGAGGAAATCTGCTATTGACTTTCTAATCGTTTGCTGGGAGGCTTTTGCGTATGAACCTTGATGATCATTGTATCATCCTCTGTCCCTTTATATATACTAATGCCCTTAATTTGAAGTTGTATCCAACCGCTATTGTCAATATCAATGCCGCTTTCCCTAACAATATCTGCCGCGTCGGTATTGATGTTAGTTTGAAGCCTTTCAATAGTTTCGTCTAATATTTTACACATTCTATTACTTTCTTCTTCACTTGCCGCATATTCGCCTTTTGCAATACCTTTAATTAATTTCTTTGGCAGCCTAGTGAGTTCTGCTATTTCACGCCATAAGAAACCTTTTTCACTTAACAAACTGATGCGCTTCTGTAGTGGATTAGTAGATGAGGTAGATAATTGCTCATTTAGTCGATTCTCTTTCATAAACTATTGTTTTTTGATGAATAATAGTAATGACAGAAATACCAACCAACGTCAACTGAGAGCAATGGGAGTATAAATGGGAGGAATAGAAAAAAAAGACGTGGGTTGGTCCTTACCGCTGTTGAAGGGCTACGACACCCTGACCACGAGCAAGAACGCCCACGCCAAAGCGTGAGCGATTTACCTTACTTCCGCGGTGGTCATGAAAGGTCGTAGTTTTCAACAGCCGCGAGAATTAAAGCAAACACGCTTAAATTTCTTTATGTGTTCGCAAAAGTATAAAATAGATTAACTGCTATTCATATCTTCTATTTATTATGTAATGACAGTTATGTCATGGATGCTAAATTAAGAAAATTTAGGTTATAACCTAAATCTAACCCGAAAAATTACCTTCATTTTTCATGAATGAAGGAAAAAGACCTTACTATATTCCATGCGGAGCAACTCCAAAAATTTGGTAAACGGCTGCGTCAAATTAGAAAGGAAAGAAATATGAGCCAAGTGGATTTAGAAGTAGCATCAGGAATCTATATATCCGAGATAAGTAAAATGGAAAATGGCTTGCAAAATTTAGAATTTTTTACTTTATCGAAGTTAGCATTTGTTCTTAAAGTTGAAATCCAAGAATTCTTCAAATTTGATCTCCTTCTATCTGAGGAATCGGATGAACCTTAATTATACTTTATGAATCAAATAAAGTTAGAATGGACTCAACATAGGTTAGAAGAAATGATTGCTAATAGTGCCGAGGAATCAGTTCACCTTGACTTTAAGGCATCAGGAGCGTTAACTAGCGACAAGAGAAAAGACATTTGCAAGGACGTCTCAGCTTTTGCTAATTCAGATGGCGGTATATTGATTTATGGAATTGAAGAGAAAGAGCATAAGGCTGGATCCTTTAGCTTTATTGACGGCCGCCTTGTTACTAAAGAGTGGTTGGAACAGGTTATTAAAGATGGAATTCAACGAAGAATAGACGGAATAAAAATTTTTCCGATCCGGTTCGACGGTGATATGAAGAAGACAGTTTATGTTGTCGATGTACCCGCGAGCCAGATTGCTCCACACATGACTAAAGAAAATAAATACTATAAGAGATTCAACTTCATGTCTGTTGCCATGGAAGAATATGAGGTCAGAAACATTTACAATAGAAAGCGAGATGTCCAACTAGCATTAGGCGAAACTCGAGTAATAAAAATTAGCGGAAATCAAGAGACATCGAATAACCATGGATTTGCATTCATTCTTGAATTGAACCTCAAAAATACAGGGAACGTCCTTGCTAGAGACTACAGAATAAAAATTTATCCATCAAGCGATATTGCAATTTCATTTGACCCGAACGTGCTAAAGGAAACGATTGAGTTGTTAGGTGACTCTTATTCCAACCTTTACTCACCGACAATATTCCCAGGGGAAGAACTTAGTATTTTAAATTTTAAATTTAGTTTGCTCGAAGATATAAATAATATGAACGTTCGATTCCATTGTTATATATATACCGAAACTGGTTACAGCGATGTAGTAGTTGATATCACCGATGAAATTCGCGCATTACAAGGGCTAAAATAAAAGATTCGAAGCATAAAAAGGTCTCACTAAAATAACTATAAAAGCGATAATGATTCTATCTAATGTGTCAATTTCACATTGTTAGCTCACTATGAAAAATAACAACGCCCCTATTTCTAATATTTAATAAATCGAAGAGAACATTAACCTGCACACTTCGCTCCAGAGAATAAAATGCCTAAATCCGCCTTTAAGTTAAAAATCAGAAACGCACAATCATTTCATAATCACACAATTATGGCAAATAAATATTAAAGAAATTTTTTTATTTTGTGGATAATGTCATTATTAACAAACCATACTGCTGCGGGCCAGGCTCTGGGCTACTTTTTTCAGTTAGATCGGACACTATGCAATATTGCGGATTCTCCAGGAGGCAGCATAATTGGAATAGAAACAGAGGATGACGTCGTGGTTAAATTGATTAACGGCGAAAAGATTCATGAACAAGACAAAAGTTCGACAACAACTTTCCCTTTTCTACCATCCAAACCTGATTTGTGGAAATCATTACTAATTTGGGCAGAAGCCATAAAAAGTGAGGAAATTAACCCTGAACAAACAAAGTTTATTCTTGTCAGCAACAAAAGTCAGTCTAAGTGTTTGGCACAAAAGATTAGTGACGCAGCTAACGACGCCGAAGTTTTGTCATGCTTAAATGAGTTAAAAACGTTTAACAAGAAGTCAAACGAAGTTACAAAGAACTATATTGAAAAGCTATTTTCGATTGATGATGAGACTTTAATGAAACTAATCAGTAAAACTACTCTTATAAGTGGAGATGCGATGAATGCAGAGGCAATTAAAAGTCACCTCATCTCATCTTTTCAAATCGTCGATGGAGATGATGAAGAAAAACTTTCTATCCTCAATGAAATTTACGGTTGGCTATTTAACTTAGTTCGTACTGCTTGGCAGGACAATGAGCCAGCATGGATCGAGAGAGATGCAGTAGTCAGATTAAAGAACACAATTTTGACAAGACGAGTTCAATCCTTCTTGAATGAAAAGATATTTCAAGTCCGTGACATTTCTGAACAGGAGATCGCAATCAATAAGCTTAAAATGTATGTTAAGCAACTAATTATTATTGGTTCATCTGATGAAGAAATAATGGAAGCCATAAGCGATTACTTAAACTCCGTAGAAAAACGAACTCAGTTGGCAAAAAAAGGCTATGTGACTGAATTGCAGATTGAAGGTATGGTTGAGAACTTACGAAAGAGATGGATTACTATTGCTAAGAAAATCCCAATACAAAACAAATCCTTAAGTAAAGAAGATCAAGGAAAGTTAATTTGCCTTGACACAATGGATCATAATGCCAAAATCGGAAATATGGAAACCAACAATTATTTTTTAACAAGAGGCACGTATCATCATTTATCTGACTCACTTCAAGTTGGCTGGCATCCTGAATTTCAGTCAGTTTTACATAAGTAATCGGATTTGATATGAAAGAATATTTTATCGTTCAAAATCATGCATTGGGCGCTTTGTCTTTATATCATTTTACCAAATCGTATTATGACGCAAAAGAGAAGGAGGGCCTTCCTTTTCCATTGGCATTGCTGGTTCTTCCAATTATTTTTAATGAAAAATGTTATCAGAGTATTGGAGATGTCAAGAGGGTTACTGGAAGAATAAGCATGTTGAATGTGCTCGCGGAACATAGAGATATTCCAGTTGGCCTGCAGAGAAGAGTTGTTGAAATGTCAAGCCAATCTTTTAAGTCCATTAATCTTTCCTTTGCTCAGGGACTGTTAGTTTATGATTCGGAGGAGAAAAAACTTTTACCTGGTAGATATCTACGAATACCTTCATCGAACAGTAACGACAATCAAAAGATTTTCCATGCGGCAAAGATTTTAGGGAAATGGTTTGCATATAACAGCATTGAACAGATCTGTATTGCGCTAAACGTAAACTTTAACTTCAATGAACTTTAAGATACTTAAAATAATATTGTGGCCTAAAAAGGAAAACACTCCATTTAAGGAGATCACATTTAATTCAGATAAAGTAAATATCATAGTCGGGGATAGTCAAACAGGCAAATCTGCAATAATACCAATAATTGACTATTGCTTGGGCAGTCAGAAATGCACGATACCCATTGGTCCGATACGTGACTATACGAGTTGGTTTGGGATTGTAGTCAGTCATGATAGTACCGAAATACTTTTTGCAAGGCCTGATCCCGGGATGAGCCAAACTACAGGTGATATGTACTACGACGAAGGAATAAAGGTTTCGATTCCTGAAAAGCTAGTAGAAAAGAACTCGAATAGAAACATGGTTGTAAATCGGCTAAATCAATTATGCAAATTACCAAATATAAAGTTTTCAGAAGACGATACGCAGCCTTATGAAAACCGTCCAAGCTTTAGAGATTTCATAGCGTTTAATTTTCAACCCCAACACATAATTGCCAATCCATACACTCTTTATTATAAAGCGGACACTATTGAACATAAGCTCAAGTTAAGAACCATATTTCCGTTAGCCTTGGGCCTTGTCACAGCCGAATCATTGGAGGTAGAAAGCAGATTAAAAACGCTCAGAGACGAACTTAGAAAAAAACAGTTGTTGATGGAAGAAAAAAACAAAATTCGAGATGCCTTTTTCGTAGATGCGAAGACCAATTATCTAAAGGCACTTGAATTGGGTTTACTTACTGACGCTCCTTTTCCAGAGGAATATTGGAACATAAATGACTACTTGAATTATTTAATCCAGATACCCGAGCGCATAAAGACCTTTAAACTTCCATCTATTGACATTGGATCATCCAATAAGGTGATTAACTATATAACGAAGTTGCAAAAGAGTGAAAAAGAGATTTTAGATTTATTAGACGAACGGAGATATAAGCTGCAATTGCTCAAAAACTTTAATGAATCTTCTAGAGGTTACAATAACGCGCTTATCACTCAAAAAGATAGACTTGAATATGTCGCAAATGGTTGGTTGAATCGAACGAAAAATTCGACATGCCCTGTTTGCGGTTCTGAAAATTCTTCCGCGCATAAGGATATCGAAAACCTGTTCGAAGCATTTGATGATCTTAATAGCAAATTGGCAGAAATAAATAGATCAAAAGATATTCTAAGCAAAGAGGTCACCCTATTAGAGAAGGAGATAATTGAATTAGAGCAACAACTTAATACTATTACAAAAGAACTAGAGTTATTGAACGCTAGGCACAATCAATTAGAGCAAAGGCGGCGGACGGTTGAGAATACTTATCGCTTTGTTGGCAAAATCGAACAAGATTTAAAAAATTTGGAAGATATAAGTATAGATGGAGGTTTATCTGAAGAAATCATTATACTTCAGGAACAGATTGATAAGTTATTACCACAAACAAACACTTCAAATTACGTAAATAGTTTGAGAGATGCTTTACAACGAATAGCAACATCAATAAATTACTATAAACAATTATTGCTTGTCGAAAATTATGATAATCCTACCAATATTGATATCAAAGACTTAACTCTAGAAATATCTTCCAAATCCGGTCGGAGAGATTACCTGTGGGAAATTGGTAGTGGCTCAAATTGGTTAGGCTATCATATTGCTACCATTTTATCCCTACAAGAATATTTTTTAAAGTTATCAAAAAAGAATAATCATGTGCCTTCTTTCATAGTATTCGATCAACCTAGTCAGGCATATTTTCCGGAATTGACTAAGAACGACGAAAATTCACAATTAAATTCAGACGATTTACAAAGAGTAAAATCCATATTTACCGCTTTTTCGAACTTTGTAAATCGAACAAAAAAGGGTGTACAAATAATTGTTCTTGAACATGCGTCCCATGACATATGGGGTTCAATCGAACATACGCATTATGTTGGTGGCACAAGGTGGGTCACGGGAAATGCCTTAATTCCAAATGATTGGATGACTTAATCTGTTACGATTTGCTTTAGAGTTTTACTTTTATTTCAATTACCTTCTGACCTGTGTTTCAAAATGGTCGGAATAACTAATATCTGACGGGACTATTTTCTGCTGTAATAACTGTTACTTTTGCTTTATAACTGTTCGAATGCAAATAATGAAAATTTACATAAAAGGTATCTATACGCCTATTGGCGATGTTCAAATAAAAGTATACCATTCGGATCGAGAAGCAGTCAACTACAGGGGTAATAAGATTTCATTTTCTGAAAACTCAGGGAATATTTTCGCTATTAAAGAATTGAAAATTTCCGAATCAGAGTTTAACTATATAAGGGACACAGAGAAAAAATTACCACGGGATGAACAGTTCGAAGAACATCTTACATCACAATATAGAGATGTACAAACGATATTAAAGTATATACAAGCATTCGACTCGGTCTTTAATTTGGATGGAGATTTACGAATGCAATGCTGTTATGAGTGGTCTGAAGATCAACTTGCATGGATGCCGGTGCCAGACAAACGTCGAACTGGATGGCGAGGTATTGGTCTACAAGTTACTCTTCCCGATGGCTTTCTTACGCAAATTGAAAGACTTTCGAATAGTGGCATACCGGTGTTTTCCGCATTCAAACATTTATATAAAGCTTACGAAGAAACCAACCCACGTTTTAAATGGATCAATGGCACAATTGCAGCTGAACATGCCTTTAAGGAATTTTTATCCATTATAGATCCCAGGGCTGAAAGCCTAATGCTTAATATTCCAAGCCCCCCAATCGAAAAATTGTATAAAAACGTGCTATTCGCTTACACAAACCAAGAATCTTCTGTGTATAAGCAGCTCCAAAAGGGAGCAGTGAAGAGAAACGAGCTAATTCACCGGCCAACAACCGTTTCGCCCGATTTAAAAGAAACGAATATTTATTTACATCAAGTGGAAGTGGCAATCTTTGAATTATATGCTTTATTATATCCAAAGGATAATTTTTTCGAAGTCACGTTGAGCGCGGCAAAACAACGACTTAAGCATGTTGAAGAAGGCGGTGCTTATTATTAGTAAATTACCGAACTGTGTTTAAAATTTTATCTGTTATCAATGGCGACGCTTCTTGATAAACAAGGTCACTTAGAAGACTATTGAAAGGATGTAAAAATCTGAAGGGATTTGAAACAAATAATATTAATTGTAAGCCACGATTCAATTATTTATAACTATCGCTAACCGTGTTAAACATAGACTATTTTATTGATTCTATTTAACAGTTCCCTACTATCATGTCCTATGTAATTTTTCTTTATAAAATCAATAAACTCATCTTTGATCCCAGGTTGTTCCCAATCCATCACCGTAAACGCCTTCAACAAGGTCTGCTTCGGTTTCTCATTAAACGCACACAACGGCAAATAAGGCGGACTGTAGTAAAACGAGTTCTCCCAGAGCTTTTCATACAATTTCGGACTCAGACATCTTTTAAAATCCCTCACCAGATCATACAGTTTACATGTAAGCGATCCCAACTTTACAGTTTCAGCCAAATAGGGCAATCCCTCATCATGTAAAAACGTATACAAATAATCCAAAAAACCTGGCTCCATCATATCCAGCAAATCCCGCCCATAATACGCATACTGAGACTTAAACAGATCCAATGAAAAATTTTCCAGGTTCTTATCTATTATAAACTCCACCAGCTTTTCTTCCTTTTCAATAATTTCTTTTATATCCGGTCCGAAAACCTCCCCGCCAATCCTGGCAGCATACTTTGGCTTAGAAAACAAGTCAAAAAAGAAACTTTTGAAGAAAATGCTTTTCCTATCAAACGTCACCTGTACATATAACGGATAAGTTAACTTATTGTGAAAATAAGTTTGCTTTAATCGATCATTAAAATACGTCTTATATGTTACCTTATATTCTTTTTCCATCCTTTTCCTTACTTAACGGGACTTAACAAGACTATACAGGAGTTGCATAGTTGTTCGTAACCTTTGTAAAAATGTGATACAAAACGATACAAATTACAACAAAATAGTTTTGGTAATACAAAATATTATCAAAACTTCCGTATATTAGTATTGAGGATGTCTTACAGGATAGTGAGAATGACAAAATGAGGGAGGTAAGATGGAAAAACTAACGCCGCAAAAGGTACAGGAGATGTTGCGCGAACGGGGTACTGTGGTTACCCTTGAACAAGCTACAGCTATTTTAGATTTTTTCCGGAAATTGGCTAACATCGCTATTTCAAATTATTTACAAAAGTGAGCGTATGAAGATTGCAGATTTGTACATTAGGGTGAGTACCGATGAACAGGCAGACAAAGGATACTCACAGCGTGACCAGGAAGATCGTTTACGCAGGTATTGTCAAATTCAGAACATCGAGGTACGGAAGGTCATTTATGAAGATCATTCAGCAAAGACCTTCAACCGACCGGAATGGAACAAGTACCTGCTTTTTTTGAGAAAAAATAAGAATACTGCCGATTTGGTACTGTTCATTAAATGGGACAGGTTTAGCCGCAATGCCGGTGATGCCTACCAGATGATTAGCACCCTTCGAAAACTCGGAATAGAACCGCAGGCCGTCGAACAGCCATTAGACCTTTCAGTGCCGGAAAACAAAATGATGCTGGCATTTTATTTAGCTGCACCAGAAGTGGAAAATGATCGGCGGGCGTTGAATACCTTTCATGGCATGCGCCGCGCCAAAAAAGAAGGCCGCTACCTCGGCATTGCACCCACTGGTTATATAAACCGAACTTCGGAAACCGGAAAGAAATACATTGAACCGCACGAGCCGCAGGCCAGCATTATGAAATGGGCTTTTGAGACTCTAGCAGATGGATGTTTTAATGCTGAACAGATTTACAAAATGGCTAAAGAAAAGGGGTTGAAATGCACCAAAAGCAACTTCTGGATGAACATTAGAAATCCTTTGTATTGTGGCAAAATTGTAATTCCAAAGTATAAAGATGAAGAAGCGCATACCGTAAAGGCACAACACGAACCGCTGGTTTCTGAATCTCTATTCTACAAGGTGCAGGATGTACTGGACGGCCGTAAAAGACACTATCGCCCCATGTTCGTAGCAAATACCTCACTTCCGTTGAGAGGTTTTCTAATCTGTCCCAAATGCACTAAAAAGCTTACCGGCAGTAAATCAAAAGGAAGAACACAAGACTACTTTTATTACCACTGCACCGATGGTTGCAAATGCCGTTTCCGCGCCGAATTTGTGAACGACATATTTGTGAAGCAGCTAAAAAAATATGTTCCCCGCCCGGAGTATTTGGAAATCTATCAGATCACCTTACGTGAAGCCTGGCACGATCAAACAAACCATTTGCAGGACGATAAAAGACAAATTTCGAACCAGATCAGCGACCTGGAAGGCAGGTTAACCTATCTGCGAGAACTATTATCCACGCAAAAAATAGAGCCGGAAGACTACCGGAAAATGAAAGCTGAATACACCGAAAAAATTGAAAAACTATTGGGAAAACTGGCCATTTCATCACAAACACCGGTAGATTTTGACGGTCTTTTAAATACAGGATTGAACACCCTGATCAACCTCGAACACCTCTATAAAAACGGAGACATTGTAAAAAAGCGGGAAATAATTGGTTCGATGTACCCCGAAAATTTGACGATTGACGGATTTGGAGTTCGAACCGCTCGACTCAACGAAGCCGTTTCGCTAATATACAGTCTGGGCGCGGGTTTCAGCGGACAAAAAAATAGGACAAGAGGAAGAAAATCCGTCTTGTCCTGTCTGGTGACCCCGTCAGGATTCAAACCTGAAACCTTTTGATCCGTAGTCAAATGCTCTATTCAGTTGAGCTACGGGGCCTTATGATCCGCCAAAC
>Ga0065721_10006173_pt1 | contig 10062 bp, 7 predicted proteins | sample Mesricmetagenome_FD_59108 | JGI IMG/M metagenome (GOLD analysis project Ga0065721, IMG submission 59108) | Mesophilic microbial community from rice straw/compost enrichment Sample: eDNA_1 v2 (version 2) | ecosystem: Engineered > Solid waste > Grass > Composting > Bioreactor | place: USA: Davis... | reverse complement strand
GAGCCGCTCGTGGCGGGTGAGGACGACGTGGTCGCGCGCATTCACGCTCGCGGTCCAGCCGGGCTCGACGACGATGGTCTGGTTGGCCTCGATGACGAGGGCCGGGCCCTTGACCCGGTTGCCGGGGCGGAAATCGGCGCGGCGGACGATGCGGGCCTGCCGCCACGCGCCGCCGGAATAGATCGGCCTGGTCTTGCCATCGGCGATCTCGCGTTCGTCGAGCGGATGGTCCGGCTCGGCGCGGTCGTCGGAGCGGCGGTCCTTGCCCTCGACCGAGATCGCCTCGACGACGATGGTCTTGTTCTCGTAGACGAAGCCGAATTGCGCCTTGTGGGCCGTCTCGAAATCGCGCCGCGCTTTCACAAGGTCGAAATCGGCGGTCGGGACGGGCAGCGTCGTGTCGGTGCCGTCGTAGCGGAGCTGCAGCACCGGACGCCAGTCGATGGCCGCGTCGGGAATGCCCTGTCCGGAGAGCTCGGCGAAGACCTCGGCGCGCAGGTTCTCGACCAGCGCCTTCATCGTCTCGAGGCTTTCTGCGGCGAGCGGTTTCAGGAAAGCCTGCTGGCGCGAGGCGAAGACGGCGGCCAGCCCGATGCCGTAGGCCGACAGGAGCCCCGAGAAGGGATGGATCAGGATCGCCTCCATGCCGAGCGCGTCGGCGACGAGGCAGGCATGCTGGCCGCCGGCGCCGCCGAAGCAGTTGAGGAGGTAGCGGGTGACGTCGTAGCCGCGCTGCACCGAGATCTTCTTGATGGCGTTGGCCATGTTCTCGACCGCGATGGTGACGAAGCCCTCGGCAATGTCCTCGACCGACTTGCCGGGATGGGCGGCGGCGAGCTCGGCGAATTTCGCCCTCACCACCTCGGCGTCGAGCGGCAGGTTCTGGTCCGGGCCGAAGATCGACGGGAAGAAATCGGGCTGCAACTTGCCGAGCATGACGTTGGCGTCGGTGACGGTCAGCGGGCCGCCGCGGCGGTAGCAGGCGGGTCCGGGATTGGCGCCGGCGGAATCGGGGCCGGCGCGGAAGCGGCCTTCGCCGGCATGGAGGATGGAGCCGCCGCCGGCCGCCACCGTGTGGATGCGCATCATCGGCGCGCGGATTCTCACCCCCGCCACCTCGGTGTCGAAGGCGCGCTCGTAGTCGCCGTCATAATGGGCGACGTCGGTGGAGGTGCCGCCCATGTCGAAGCCGATGACGCGGGAATAGCCGGCGAGCGCCGCCGTCTCGACCATGCCAACGACGCCGCCGGCGGGACCGGAGAGGATCGCGTCCTTGCCGCGGAACATGTCGGCGGCGGTGAGGCCGCCCGACGACATCATGAATTGCAGGGTGGGACCGGGCTCGCCGGCCGGCGTGGCGCCGAGCTCGGCGGCGACACGGTCGACGTAGCGGCGCAGGATCGGCGAGAGATAGGCNTCGACCACGGTGGTGTCTCCGCGGCCGACGAGCTTGATGAGGGGGGAGACCTCGTGGCTGACGGAGATCTGGGCGAAGCCGGCGNTCCGGCAGGCCTCGGCGACGAGCTTCTCGTGGTCCGGGTTCTTCCAGGCNTGCATGAGGACGATCGCCACGGCGTCGATGCCGGCNTCGCGCGCCGCCTNCAGCGCCGGCTCGAGTGCGGCAATGTCGGCCTTGCGGCGCACCGCGCCGTCGGCGCCGATGCGNTCGTCGANCTCGACCACGCGCTCGTAGAGCTGCTCNGGGAGCACGATCTCCTTGGCGAAGATGTCGGGCCGGGCCTGATAGGCGNTGCGCAAAGCGTCGCGGAAGCCTTTGGTGACGACGAGGAGGGTGCGGTCGCCCTTGCGCTCGAGCAGCGCGTTGGTGGCGACCGTCGTGCCCATCTTGACGTGGCCGACGCGATTCGCCGGGATCGGCGCGCCGGCGGGCACGCCGAGCAGGTCGCGGATGCCCTGGATGGCGGCGTCGCGATAGGCCTCCGGATTCTCCGACAGGAGTTTTCTCTGATGCAGCGAGCCGTCCGGCGCGCGGCCGACCACGTCGGTGAAGGTGCCGCCGCGGTCGATCCAGAAATCCCAGGTGCCCTCTGCCATCGTCATCTCCCGAAAATGCGGCCGCCCGTTTCGATGGACAGGCGGCGCCGTCGGCGTATAATGCCCATCGTCGAGATAACGTCAACATTTTGTCGATAAAATGCCAATGAAGAAATCCCTGGCAGGCGCGGCGACGGAGATCGCCGAAACCGGACCCACGCCCGCGAAAGCGGGGATCGGGCCGATCGTCTCCGCCGCGCATCTCGCCGACGGGGCGATGCCGGCGCTCTCGGAGCTGGAATTCGCGCTCGTCATCCTCGGCAACGCCTACAATCGCTGGATCGCGCGCGGCACGGCGGCGGCCGGCGGCGGCGACCTCTCCTCGATGGAGGTGCAGATCCTGCACGCGGTCAACCACCGCGCCCGCGACAAGAGCCAGGCCGAGCTCTGCCTGATGTTCAACATCGAGGACACCCACGTCGTCGCCTACGCGTTGAAGAAGCTCGAGGCGCTCGGCCTCGTCGCCTCGGGCCGGCGCGGCAAGGAGAAGACGGCGCGCATCACCAAGGCGGGTTCGGACCTCTGCCTGCGCTACCGCGAACTCCGGGAGAAGGTGCTGGTGGAATCGACCAGGGCGCTCGGCCTCGACGAGGCGCGGCTCTCGGAGATCGCCGCGCTGATGCGGGTGATGTCCGGCCAGTACGACCAGGCGAGCCGGGCGGCGGCAAGCCTCTAGGGCCTGCGGGACAGGGAATCTTAAGCTTCCGAGGCGATAAGGGGGCGAGCCGTGACGGCCGCAAGGCGATGGCCGTTGTTGCCACGGAAAGGGACTCGATGCGATTGCGCCGCCGGACCGCGAACCGCCTTCACGCCGTGCTTCTGTCCGCTTTCATGGCCGTTCCCGCGGGCGCGGCGGACCTCGTCTCGGGACCGCGCAACGGCGACTGGTGGGCGACCGAGGCGATCAGGCTTACGCGCGATCGCGGCCAGATCTGTGCCACCGTGCCGGGCGGCAGCGAAAACCCGTGGGACCGGCTCGTCGGCCTGTCCGGGATCGCGCTGAAAAAGGGCGAGACCTACCGCCTCGCTGTCACCGGCTTCGGCGCGCCGCCGGAGGCGACCCGCATCGTCGTGCAAGAGGGCAGGGAGCCGTGGACGCCGTACGCCACGCTGACGGTGCGGCCGCCGGCCGAACCGGCTTCGGCGGAGACGGTGTTCACCGCGCCGGCTGACGAGAGCGACGCGCTCATCGTGCTGCAGCTCGGCGGATCCGAGCGCGAGCGCCGGATCTGCCTCACCTCGCTGGTGCTCGAGGCCGGCGCGGCGGCGATCGCCCCGGGCGCGGCGGGCGGGAGCGGGCTGCACGTCAACCAAGCGGGCTACCTGCCGGACGGACCGAAGCGGGCGACGCTCGTTTCGGCGGAGCGGAAGCCGGTTTCCTGGAAGGTCATCGACGGCGCCGGGCGGACGGTGGCCGAAGGCAAGTCGACGCCGCGCGGGCGCGACGCGGCCTCCGGCGTCGAGGCCCATGTCATCGATTTCTCCGAACTACGGACACCGGGCGAGGGCTACCGGCTCGTCGCCGGCGCGGCGGAAAGCCTGCCCTTTGCGATCGATGCCGGGCTCTATGCGCGGCTTCGAACCGACGCGCTCTCCTTCTACTATCCGATGCGCTCGGGCATCGCCATCGACGGGGCGGTGGCGGGCGAGGCCTATGCCCGGCCCGCAGGCCATGCCGGCAAGCGGCCGAACCGGGGCGACACCGAGGTTGCCTGCCTNTCGAAATCGGCGNCGCGGAAGATCTATGGCGAGCGCTGGAGCTGCGCCTACCGNCTCGACGTCTCGGGNGGCTGGTACGACGCCGGCGACCACGGCAAGTACGTGGTCAATGGCNGCATCGCCGCGGCGCAGGTGATGGCNACCTACGAGCGTGCGCTCATCCGCGGCGGAGAGGGNTCGGCCGCGCGCTCCGACGCGCTGTCGCGCATTCCCGAGCGCGGCAACGGCGTGCCCGACATTCTCGACGAGGCGCGCTGGCAGCTCGATTTCCTGATGCGGATGCAGGTGCCGGAGGGCGAGCCGCATGCCGGCATGGCGCACCATTCCGTCCATGACGCGCGCTGGACCTCGCCGCCGCTGCTGCCGCACCGGGACCCGGAGGAGCGTGTGCTCTACCGCCCCTCGACGGCGGCGACGCTGAACCTCGCCGCGGCGGCGGCGCAGGGGGCGCGCCTGTTCCGCCCGGTCGATCCGGCCTATGCCGACCGGCTTCTAGCCGCGGCAATCCGCGCCTACGAGGCCGCCATGCGCGAACCGGCGCTCCTGATGCCCGGCACCGACGGGACCGACGGCGGCGGGGCCTATGACGACGACGTCGTCGAGGACGAGTTCTTCTGGGCGGCGGCGGAACTGTTCATCACCACCGGCGAGCCGCGCTATCTCGCCCGGCTCGAGGCCTCGCCCTACTTCAGCGATGCGGCGTTCGACGAGGCTTCCTTCAACTGGCGCAACGTCTCGGGGCTGGCGCGCGTGCAGCTCGCGACGCTGCCGAGCGCATTGCCGGAAAAGCACGCCGCTCGGATGCGCAAGGCGGTGATCGCCTCGGCCGACGCGCTCCTGAAGAAGCAGAAGGGGGAAGCGTTCGGCCTGCTCTACGCTCCGCCTGCGCACCACTACCGCTGGGGCTCGAACCATTCGATGCTGCAGAACGCGGTGATCGTGGCGAGCGCCTACGACCTGACGGGCGACGCGAAATATCTCGCCGCCGTGCGCGAGACGATGGACTATCTCCTCGGCCGCAACGTGCTCGGCATGTCCTACGTCACCGGCTACGGCACGGTCTATGCGCGCAACCAGCACAGTCGCTGGTTTGCGAAATCGGTCGACCCGTCGCTGCCGAACCCGCCGCCGGGCACGCTCGCCGGCGGGCCGAACCTCGATCTCTCCGACCCGGTTTCGGAGCGGCTGAAGGGCTGCGCGCCGCAGGCCTGCTATGTCGACGACATTTCCGCCTATGCGACGAACGAGCTGACGATCAACTGGAATGCGCCGCTCGCCTGGGTCGCCTCGTTCCTGGCGGATACGCAGTGACGCGCATCTCCGCGTTTGCCGCAAGTCCGGACGGAAGATTGCCTGCCTGAAACGGCTCTCAGCCGGCCTTCGCCGCCTCGATCACCTTCAGGGTGGCGATGGTGTCGGCGAGGGGCGAGAGAGGATGGCCGGTGGCGCCGTCTCGGATGGCGGCGCTGGCCGCCGCGATCTCGAACTGCAGGCCATAGCCGGGGAAATCGCAGTCGTGGCGGACGATGCCGGGCAGGCGGCCGCTGCGCGCGGCCTTGCGCGCGGCGCGGGCGAGGAAGCCGGCGCCGGGCATGCGCGCGAGCGCGCCAAGTCCGCCATGGATCTCGAGCACGCTGCGCGCGCCGATGAAGGGCGCCTGGACGACGAGATCGCCCCCGGTGCCGCGGAGGATGAGGAGGTTGGCGCCGTCTTCCTCGAAGGAGACGCGGATGCCGGCGCGCACGCCGCCCTTATAGGAGAAGGCGAGGCTGGCGCGGCTGTCGACGCCCGAGGGCGCGCGGCCGACCGCGGCCTCGACCGTCTCCGGCGCGCCGAGGAGATGGCGCAGGATCGAGATGCCGTAGACGCCGAGATCGAGGAGGACGCCGCCGGCGGCGGCGGGATCGAAGAGGCGGCTCGCCGGATCGTAGGCGTGGCGGAAGCAGAGTTCGCCCGAGACCGAGCGGACGTCGCCGATCGCGCCTTCCGCGAGGCGGTCGCGCACGAGGCCGAAGGCGGGCAGGAACCGCGTCCACAGGCCCTCCATCAGGAACAGGCCGCGCGCGTCTGCCAGCGCCGCGAGGTCCTCGGCCTCGCGGCTCGAGGTTGCGAGGGGCTTTTCGACGAGGACGGCCTTGCCCGCCTCGAGCGCGGCTCGCGCCATGTCCACGTGCGCGTGGTTGGGCGCGGCGACGTAGACGGCCTCGATCCCGGGATCGGCGAGGAAGGCGTCGAGCGAGCCATAGGCCCGGGCGGCGCCGTGGGCGGCGGCAAAGGCTTCGGCCCTGGCGGCGTCGCGGGAGACGACGGCGTGGAGGCGGGCATTGCCGGCATGGCGGAGGCCTTCGGCGAAATGGCCGGCGATCGTGCCGGTGGAAACGATGCCCCAGGAGACGGGTGCCGGGTCGGAAGATGTCGTCATTTTCTCGCGGCAGCCGCCCCTTCACGCCTCGCCGCCCGCGGGATGCGGACGGGCCGGGCGGACAATAAAGCCTTGTCCCTGCCTTGAAAATGCCGTGTCCGCCGGCATGGTCAACACGCGGTTCGAAAGGGCGGCTGCGTCGCCGCGTCCCGCCGGCCGCCCTCGCTTTTTGCAGTGCAATGCCCTAAACAACCGTCATGCTGAACCTGAAGCGCATCCTGGATTCGATCGGCGAAACCGCGTCCATGGCCATCAACGGCCTGGTGGAGGCGGTGCGCACCGTCTTTGCCGGCGATCCGGAGACGCGCCGGCGGGTCGCCTTCTCCGTCGCCATCATCGCGCTCGCGGCGAAGATGGCGAAGGCGGACGGGCACGTCTCGCGCGAGGAGGTGGCCGCGTTCCGCGACATCTTCGCGGTGCCCGACGAGGAGATCCGCAACGTCGAGCGGCTCTACAATATCGCGAAGCAGGACGTGGCCGGCTTCGATGTCTATGCCGAGCGCATTGCCGGCCTGTGCAGCGCGGGCGAGCGCAACTGCGCCATGCTCGAGGACGTGCTCGACGGCCTGTTCCACATCGCCAAGGCGGACGGGGTGGTGCACCAGAAGGAGCTCGAGTTCATCGCCCACGTCGCCGACATCTTCGCCGTCGACGAGGCGCATTTCGACCGCATCCTCGCCCGCCACGTCCATCCCGACGGGGTCGATCCCTATGCGGTGCTGGGGCTGAAGACCGGCACGCCCTTCCCGGACGTGAAACGGCGCTACCGCGAACTCGCCGCCGAGAGCCACCCCGACAAGGTGCGCGCCCGCGGCGTGCCCGAGGAATTCCTCGCCATCGCCAACGAGCGGATGGCCGCGCTCAACGCCGCCTTCTCGGCGATCGCGCGGCAGCACGCCGTCGCATGAGCAACGCTTTCGACCCGGACTACCGGCCGGCTTTGGTCCGGCCGTCGCCCAATTTCAACGCCCGCCGCGGCGGGCGCGACGGCGAGCCGCGCAAGCCCGATATCCTGCTTCTGCACTACACGGCGATGCAGTCGGCGCGCGAGGCGATCGAGTGGCTGGCGAGCGAGGAGAGCCAGGTCTCCTGCCACTATCTCGTCGACGAGAACGGCATCGTCACCCAGCTCGTGCCGGAGGCGGAGCGCGCCTGGCACGCCGGCGCCTCGTTCTGGAAGGGCGAGACCGACATCAACTCCGCCTCGGTCGGCATCGAGATCGCCAATCCGGGCCACGATTTCGGCTCGCCGCCCTTTCCCGGGCCGCAGATCATGGCGGTGATCCGGCTCTGCCGCGACATCATCGCCCGCCACGGCATTGCCCCCGAGCGGGTGCTCGCCCATTCCGACGTCGCCCCGATGCGCAAGCGCGATCCGGGCGAGTGGTTCCCGTGGAAGACGCTCCACGAAAAGGGCGTCGGCCACTGGGTGGAGCCGGCGCCGGTCGCCGGCGGGCGCTATTTCCACCCGGGCGATGCCGGCCCGCCGGTCGAGGCGCTGCAGACCATGCTCGCGCTCTACGGCTATGACTGCGAGACCGACGGCACCTATGGCACGAAGACGGCGGCGGCGGTGACCGCCTTCCAGCGCCATTTCCGCCCGGAGCGGGTGGACGGGATCGCCGACGTGTCGACCATCACCACGCTGCACCGGCTGCTCTCGGGGCTGCCCGCGTTCTCCTGAAGGAGAAGCGAAAAGCATCGNCGGGCGTTGCATGGCGATGATCTGGACGGNNCAGGAATATTACATCCTGTTACGCAAAGTCATCGCCCGCCTTATTTCCACACCGGTTGCGCCTTATTTTTCCGTCCTTTGGCCGCATTATGAGAAGCGCTCGCCGCCGGAGCGGACGGGCCGAACACGGCCCCTTCCGGCCAAGTGTGAACCGCGCCAGGGGTATGCGCCGGCAAGTACAGACTGCCGGGCATGGCGCATCCGGAGTATCTTTGTAAATGCAGACACGATTAACGGCTGCCGCGGCGGCCTTGCTTTGCCTTGCGCTTGCGGGCTGCGAGACGACCGGCGCGTCGTCGGAGACCACCGGCTCGATCCGTACCTCGAAGATCGAGGCGACCACGACCACCGCCGGCTATGCCGGGCGTCCCTATGCCAACCTGATCGCGAGCTACGCCAGGTCCCACGGCGTCCCGGTCTCGCTCGCCCATGCGGTGGTGCGCATCGAGAGCAACTACCGCCCGAACGCGCGCGGCCGCCACGGCGAGATCGGGCTGATGCAGATCAAGCCCGCGACGGCGCGGATGATGGGCTATTCCGGCTCGGCCAAGGGGCTCTACGACCCGGAAACCAATATCAAGTATGGCATGAAATACCTCGCGACCGCGCACAAGCTCGGCGGCGGCACGACCTGCGGCACGGTGCTCAAATACAATGCCGGCCACGGCGCGCGGAAGATGAACCCGGTCTCCAAGGCCTATTGCGGCAAGGTGCAGCGCCTCATGAAATGAGGCCCGGCCAGATGAGGCCGGCTCGCACCTTCCCACGGCCGCCGAAAGGCATTATCTAGGGGCCGCCAGCCGGCCGGGCAGCCGCGTCCCGCAAGCGCCGAAAGGCCGCGGGACGAGGAAAGTCCGGGCTCCATGGAACGACGGTGCCGGATAATGTCCGGCGGGGGCGACCCCAGGGAAAGTGCCACAGAAAGCAAACCGCCCCGCCACCCCGACGGCCGGACAAGGGCCGCCGCGGCGGCGGGGTAAGGGTGAAAGGGTGGGGTAAGAGCCCACCGCGCGACCGGCAACGGAAGCGGCACGGCAAACCCCACCGGGAGCAAGACCGAATAGGGACGACGCGGCGCAAGCCGGCTTTTCCAGGCCAGTCGTCCGGGTAGGTTGCTAGAGGCGCGCAGCAATGCGCGTCCCAGAGGAATGGCTGCCACGCCGGCGCGCGAGCGCCGGCCATACAGAACCCGGCTTACAGGCCGGCTGGCACTGAAACGACGAAGCGCGCGGACCTCGCGGTTCCGCGCGCTTCGCCGTTCCGGGCTTCGACTGGAGGTCTCGCCGGGGGGGCTCGATCGGGGCTTCGACGGGCGGCCGATCAATCCGGGATTTCCGGTTCGACCACCCGCGCCAGCTGGTCGAGCGACTGCTGCCAGCCGAGATAGCAGAACTCGAGCGGGATCGCGGCCGGGATGTTTTCCTGGGTCACCGTCAGCTCGCAGCCGCAGACGACCTCGCGGAAGGTCACCGTCACCGTCATCTCGCCCGGGAGGTTGGGATCGTCGAAGCGGTCGACGTAGTGCAGGCGCTTGCCCGGCTCGACCTCGAGATAGGTGCCGCCGAAGGAATGGCCGTTGCCGGTGGAAAAATTGGTGAAGGACATCCGGAAGGTGCCGCCCTCGCGGACGTCGATCGAATGGACCTTCGCGGTAAACCCGTTCGGCGGCATCCAGCGGACAAGCGCATCGGCATCGGTGAAGGCGCGGAACACCTTCTCCGGCCTGGCGGTGAGAATGCGGTGCAGCCTGACNGTGCGGTCTTCGGACATGGGGTGCTCCTCTCTGTNGTTGGTGTCTGCCCTGNGTGGCAGGGTGTGGGAAGATACATACCAACTGGTTGGTATGATGACNAGAGGAAAGTTCGGAGCGGTGATGTGGGGGGTAATGCGGATGGAAATTACCGAGAACGTTGNGAGCTTCAGGGACAAACAAGAACGCGTCACCGCGGTTCTTGTGGGGACATGCACTAGAAATGAACAAAACATGAACGGATTTGTTGCTTGGCCTGACCCCATAGGGTGGTCCGGTTTCAGTCTTAATGCATGATGGGTTTCTGGGCCATCGCCTGGGCAGATGATGAGGCTGACCCGCGTGCTGGCGCGGGCCAGATGATGGCCTCCGGTGCCGGTG
>Ga0065721_10007347_pt1 | contig 10064 bp, 9 predicted proteins | sample Mesricmetagenome_FD_59108 | JGI IMG/M metagenome (GOLD analysis project Ga0065721, IMG submission 59108) | Mesophilic microbial community from rice straw/compost enrichment Sample: eDNA_1 v2 (version 2) | ecosystem: Engineered > Solid waste > Grass > Composting > Bioreactor | place: USA: Davis... | reverse complement strand
GCAGGGCCTCGACCGGCACGACGGTGACCACCCGCAGGCCATCGGGCTCCCAGTGGCGTTCGAGGGTGCCGCGCATCTGCCCCTCGACCGACAGGCCCACCAGCCGGGTGCCGAAGCCGTTGACGGCGGGCGGCTCGGCCACTTCGGGCCCGCCCTTCTCCTTCCACTCCAGCCGGTAGTTCTCGCCCTCGCGCGTCGCGGTGATCACCACCCGGCCCTGGGGATGCGACAGGGCGCCGTATTTGGCGGCATTGGTGGCCAGCTCGTGGAAGAGCAGGGCCAGGGGGGTGGCGGCGGCATCGTCTATGCCGATGTCGTCGCCCTCGAAGACGAAGCGCTGGCCTTCCGCGCCCTCCTCATAGGCGCGCACCAGCCGCCTGATGAGCGCCGACAAGGCCCCCTGCCCGTCCGGCGCGGAGGAGAAATGGCTGTGGGGGCGCACGAAATCATGCGCCTCGCCAAGGGCGAAGATGCGCTGGCGCAACTGGTCGGCGAAGGGCTTGGCCTCGGGCGTGCTGCGCGCGGACAGGCTGATGATGCCGGTGAGCACGGCGAAGATGTTCTTGATGCGGTGGCTGAGCTCCTGGGCCACCAGCTCGCGCTCCTCGGCGGCGCGGCGGGATTCGTGGATGTCGGTGGAGGTGCCGATCCAGCGCACCACCCGGCCCTTGCCGTCGCGGATGGGCAGAGCGCGAGAGAGCGACCAGCGATATTCGCCGCTGCGGTCGCGCATGCGGTATTCGACCTGGTAGACCTCCCCGGTCTCGAGCGAGCGGCGCCAGGCGGCGTCGGCCGCCTCGCGGTCGTCGGGATGGATCAGCTCGCCCCATTCGGCGCCGTCGGCAATCGTCTCCATGCCGGTGAACTCGTGCCAGCGGGCATTGACGTAGTCGACGCGGCCGTTCGGCAGGGCGGTCCAGACCCGTTGCGGCATGGTGTCGGCGAGGGTGCGGAAGCGCTCCTCGCTCTCGGCCAGCGCCTCGGCGGCGCGATGCTGCTCGGTGACGTCGATGGCGACGCCCGGGAACCGGTTGACCTGCCCCGTGCCGTCGTGGCGCGGGCGGCCGGCGGCGACGATCCAGCGGACCGTGCCGTCCCCGGCGACGACGCGGCATTCGCAGCGGAACTCGCGCCGCTCGGCCACCGCGCTGCGCAGTTCGGCCAGCACCGGCTTGCGGTCGTCCGGATGCACGGCCCGCAGGAACTCCACCACCGGCACGCCGAGCCCGGCGCGCAGCGAGGTGATGTTGAACATGGAGGCGAACTGGTCGTCGGCGGTGACGACGTTGTCGGCGACGTTCCAATCCCAGGTGCCCACCAGGGCGGAACTGGTCAGCGCCAGCGACAGGCGCTCCTCGCTGCGGGACAGCGCCATCTCCGCCAGCACGCGGTCGGTGGTTTCGTGCACGATGCACAGCGTGCCCATGGACCGGCCGTCCTCGCCGACGATGGGGCTGTAGTGCAGGTCCATCCAGCCGGATTCGAGCTGGCCGTGCCGGTTGAGCACCAGCTCCTGATCGCGCAGCACATAGGACTCGCCCCGAAGGCCGCGCTCGATGTTCATACGGTTGAAATCGGCGATCTCGGGCCAAGCCTCCAAGGCCGGCATGCCGAAGATCTCGGGATGGCGCCGGCCGGCGAAGCGGCCATAGGCGTCGTTGTAGATGAGGATCGCCCGTTCGCCCACCAGCATGACCATGGGGGTGGACGCCACCATCATCAGCCGCACCGCGCCCTTGAGGCTCTCCGGCCAGGTGGGGATGGGGCCGAGGGGATTGGCCGACCAGTCATACGCGTTGAGGAGCTTGACCGTGGGGTCCTGCTCCAGCCACGCGCGCACATCGGGACTGGCCTGGGGAAAGAGGGATTTTGGCATCAGCTACTCACGCTAGGGCATTTTCCATTCCGGGCAAGCCGGATCGGAACGGACGCTCCAGTCTTTGGTCTTTATCGCGCTTTCGAACCGCAAAAAATCCTGCACCCTTCGTCTGAAAGCGTGAACGGCAGTCATGGTGGCAGGCATTGCCACGAAGAGAAAGGCCGCGCGCCGACTTCTCAACGCGCGGCCTCCGAAAGGGTTCTGCGGGGCGGAGGGTTTATTCGCCGGCCGCCTGCTGCCGGCGGGACGGCTTTTGGGCATGCACCTCCTCGGCGACGAGGAAGGCCAGCTCCAGCGCCTGGCTGGCGTTGAGGCGGGGATCGCAATAGGTGTGGTAGCGGTCGGACAGCGAGGCCTCGGTGACCGCCGACATGCCGCCGACGCATTCGGTGACGTCGTCGCCGGTCATCTCGATATGGACGCCGCCGGCATAGGTGCCGAGCTCGCGATGCACCTCGAAGAAGCCGCGGACCTCGGACAGCACGCGGTCGAAGGGCCGCGTCTTGTAGCCGCTGGACGCCTTGATGGTGTTGCCGTGCATGGGGTCGCAGCACCAGACGACGGTGCGCCCGGCGCGCTGCACCGTCTCGACCAGGCGGGGCAGATGCTCGTGCACCTTGTCGGCGCCGAAGCGCGAGATCAGCGTGATGCGGCCGGCCTCGTCGGTGGGGTTCAGCCGGTCGAGCAGGCGCAGCAGGTCGTCGCCGGACAGGCTGGGGCCGCATTTGATGCCGATGGGATTGTGGATGCCAGCGAAATATTCGACATGGGCGCCATCGGGCTGGCGGGTGCGGTCGCCGATCCAGAGCATGTGGCCGGAGGTGGCGTACCAGTTGTTGGTTATGGAATCCCTGCGGGTCAGGGCCTCCTCATAGCCGAGCAGCAGCGCCTCGTGGCTGGTGTAGAAGCTGGTCTGGCGGAGGGCGGGGGTGTTGTCGGGATTGAGGCCGAGCGCGCCCATGAAGGTGATGGCGTCGTCGATCTTGCGTGCCACCTCCTCGTAGCGGATGTTCCAGTTCGACCCCTTCATGAAGCCCATGGTCCATTCGTGGATGCGGGTCAGCTCGGCATAGCCGCCCATGGAGAAGGCGCGCAGCAGGTTGAGCGTGGCGGCGGACTGCCGATAGGCCTGCAGCATGCGGTCCGGATCGGGGACGCGCGCGGTCTCGGTGAACTCGATGGAGTTGATGATGTCGCCGCGATAGCTCGGCAGCTCGACGCCGTCGATGACCTCGGTGTCCGCCGAGCGCGGCTTGGCGAACTGGCCGGCCACGCGGCCCACCTTGACCACCGGCTTGGAGGCGCCGTGGGTCAGCACCACCGCCATCTGCAGGAAGACGCGGAAGAAATCGCGGATATGGTCGGCGCCATGCTCGGCGAAGCTCTCGGCGCAGTCGCCGCCCTGCAGCAGGAAGGCCTCGCCGCGCGCCACGGTAGCCAGCCGGCTCTTGAGCTCGCGGGCCTCGCCGGCGAACACCAGGGGCGGAAAGCTGGCCAGCTGCCGCTCGGCCTCGGCGAGCGCGGCCGCGTCGGGATAGGACGGCACCTGTTGAATGGGCTTGTCGCGCCAGGAACTGGGGGTCCAAGTGGTCATGGTCGGTCTCGCTCACGCCGCGCCGGTTGCGCTCGGGGCGATCTAGCAAGCCCGCGCCGCCCGGACAAGCGCAAAGCGGGCCGGGCGCGTGGGGACGGATGGGAGGATGGGCGAAAGGGAAGGGCCTTGCCCTCGGTCGGTGTGGAGTCTTGAGCCATCCCCCAACCCCGGTGCTGCCCTCGGATTTGACCCGAGGGCAGCACCGGGGTTGGGGGATGGCTCAAGGTCCAAAATGGACGCTCCCCGGAGGGAGGCGATGGCGCCGTGGCAGCGGGCCGAGGGTGAACTACGGGGTCAGCCGACCCTGCGGCCGTCGCGATAGACGTAGGTGGGGGCCTTGAAGGTCACCAGCTCCTCGGCGGCGGAGGGGTGGAGGGCGATGGTGCGGTCGAAATCGGCCTTGGTGGCGCCCATGCCCACGGCGATGGCGACGAGCTGGATCATCTCGGCGGCGCCGGGGCCCAGTATGTGCACGCCGAGGACCTTGCCGCCGTCCCTGCCGGTGACGAGCTTGAGCACCATGCGCTCGGTGCGGCTGGAAAGCGTGTTCTGCATGGGGCGGAAGCGCGCGAGGTAGATGTCGATGTCGCCATGGGTGGCCGCCTCGGTCTCGGTGAGGCCGACGACCCCCAGCTCGGGCTCGGCGAAGACGGCGGTGGGGATCAGCGAATGATCCATCGCCAGCGGATTGTCGTTGAACACGGTCTCGGCGAAATACCAGCCCTCGCGGATGGCGACGGGGGTGAGCGCGGCGCGGCCGGTGACGTCGCCCACCGCGTAGACGGAGGGCACGGAGGTGCGCGAATAGGCATCGACGGCGATGGCGCCGGCATCGTTCAGCGCCACCCCGGCGGCTTCGAGGCCCAGCCCTTCCACATTGGGGCTGCGCCCGGTGGCGAACATCACGGCGCCGAAGGGGGCGGTGACGCCGTCGCTGAAGGTCGCCAGCACGTCGTCGCCCGGCCTGGCCAGCGACCTGACGGTTGTCTGGTAGATGATGCGGATGCCCCGCTCGATCAGCCCGGCCTCGAGCCCGCGCCGCATGTCGTCGTCGAAGCCGCGCAGCACGCAATCGCCGCGATAGACGATGGTGGTGTCGACGCCGAGCCCGGCGAAGATGGTGGCGAACTCCACCGCCACATAGCCGCCGCCCTCGATGAGGATGGAATGCGGCAGGGCCGGCAGATCGAAGGCCTCGTTGGAGGTGATGCCCAGCTCCGCGCCGGGGATGTCCGGCACGAAGGGGCGCGCGCCGGTGGCCACCAGCAGGTAGCGCGCGGTCAGCTCGCGCGCGCCGTTCACCAGCCGGACGCTGTTGGGCCCGGTCACCACGGCGCGGTCGCGGATGATCTCGGCACCCGGCTTTTCGAGATTGCTCGTATAGGCATGCTCCAGCCGGGTGATCTCCTTTTCCTTGTTGGCGACCAGGGTCGGCCAGTCGAAGCGGGCATCGACCTGCCAGCCGAAGCTCTCGGCAATGTCGAACTGATCCTTGAAGCGGCTGGCATAGACATAGAGCTTCTTGGGCACGCAGCCGCGGATGACGCAGGTGCCGCCGACGCGAAACTCCTCGACCACGGCGACCCTGGCCCCATAGGTGGCCGCCATGCGCGCAGCCCGCACGCCGCCCGAGCCCGCGCCGATCACGATCAGGTCGTAGTCGAAGTCCATCGCGGCCCCCTCGCCCGTTTCATCGTTGAATGCCGATAAACATCCCATGCCGCTTGGCACAAAAAAAGGCCCCGCACAAGGCGGGGCCGGCGATGGAGCCCGTGCATCCGGATGCCCGACGCGCTAGATCTCGATGCCTTGGGCGCGCAGCTCGGAGCGGACCTTGGCGAAGAATTCGCGCTTGAGATTGTTGGTGAAAACCTGGAGCACGCGCTGCAGGTCGGCATTCAGCTCGGAATTGGCCTGGGCCAGCTTCTGGCCGGTGGGCGACTCGTAGAAGGCCACGATCTGCTGGAGCTCCTCGATGGTGAAGCGCACGGCATAGACGCGCGCGAACTGGTCCATCAGCTCGCCCTTGCGGCCGCTATACTCCTGGATGACCTTGCCGATGGTCTCGTTGGTCTGCTCCAGAATCTCCGGATTCTGCCGCACGATCTGCTGCATGGTCTCGATGCCGGTCTCGACCACGGTCACCTCGTAGACCGCAGCCCGGTCGGTGAGGTCGATATATTTGCGGGCCAGGGCGAGCTGCTCGGGCGCCACTTCCTGCGCCATGGCGGGAGCCGCCAGCCCGATGAAGCCTGCGGCCAGCGCCGCCGCCAGCATCGCCCGCATGCCGCGCATCGTAGTCCGGTTCGTCGTGATTGCCATCTTGTGCTGATCCACGCTTGGTCAATTGCCCCTGTTGAGTGTTCTTACGCCATCCGGCGTGGCGACATAAGCCTTGCTGCACATTTTCAGGAACAGGCCGTGCTGAACGACGCCGGGAATGTCCAGAAGGTCGCGCGACAGCGCTTCTGGCCGGGAAATGCGGCCAAAAAAAGCATCGAGGATGAGGTGGCCGCCATCGGTGACGAAGGGCTCGCCGGCCTCCGCGGCGCGCAGGCGCAGCTCGCCCTGCGCGCCATGGGCCGCGGCCACGGCGGCGACGGCGCGGCGCGTGGCGCCGAGGCCGAAGCGGTTGACCTCGACGGGCAGCGGAAAGCGGCCCAATTCCTCGACCAGCTTGGACTGGTCGGCGATGACGATCATGGCGTCGGAAGCGGCGGCGACGATCTTCTCGCGCAGCAGCGCACCGCCGCCGCCCTTGATGAGGTTCAGCGCCGGGTCGATCTCGTCGGCGCCGTCCACCGTCAGGTCGAGGCGATCGAGCCGGTCGAGATCGGAAAGCGGGATGCCCAGCCCCTCGGCCTGGCGCGCCGTCGCCTCGGAGGTGGGCACGCAGACGACTTCGAGCCCCCCGGCCACCCGCCCGCCCAGGAGATCGACGAAATGGCGGGCCGTGGAGCCGGTTCCCAGCCCCAGGCGCATGCCTCCGCGCACCTCGCCAAGGGCCATGGCAGCGGCCTGCCGCTTGAGTGCTTCGCTCATCGCATCCTCCCGGAGACGGAGGCGGGTGTGCAGGCTAAGGCAGGCCCTGTCAAGCGGGGCGGCCCCCGGCGTTCACGCATTGGTGAACGGGAACTGTAACCAGCCGGCAACACTATCCCGGCATGGTGCCACATATGTGTCTGAATTGGGGCGGCTGACCCTTCCCGGTCAACTGCATTGCGCGTAAGTAGCGCAAATTCAGACATTAATCGAATCAGACCATCGTTCTGAAGCAGAGGCCTGTGAACGAATGTTCAAGTTGAAGACCCTAGTGGCGATCGTCCTGTCGATCCTGCTGTCGGCCAGCATGGTCGCGCCGACCACGGCGGCCCGCTGGTACAACCCCGACACCAACCAGTTCGAGGAACGGTCGGCAGGCTCGAACCGCGGCGGCAGCCCGATCCGCAAGCAGATCGTGGACTACGAGACCCGCCACAAGCCGGGCACCATCGTCATCGAGACCGGGGAGCGGCGCCTCTATCTCGTGCTGGAAGGCGGCAAGGCGCTGAGATACGGCATCGGCGTGGGCCGCGACGGCTTCACCTGGTCGGGCACCCACCGCATCACCCGCAAGGCCGAGTGGCCCGGCTGGACCCCGCCCCCGGCCATGCGCAAGCGCGTTCCCGACCTGCCGGCCTACATGCCCGGCGGCCCGGACAATCCGCTCGGCGCCCGCGCCCTCTATATCGGCTCGACCCTGTATCGCGTGCACGGCACCTCCGAGCCCTGGTCCATCGGCCAGGCGGTCTCCTCGGGCTGCATCCGCCTCACCAACGAGGACGTGATCGATCTCTACGACCGCGTGCAGGTCGGCGCGCTGATCGTCGTCAATCACTGAGCGCACAGGACATATCGGAAAGGGCCGCCGTTTCGGCGGCCTTTTTTGTTTTCCGTAGGAAGGCGCGGCGCCCAAAGAGCCGATTTCCTCCATGGGCGGGATGCTCTAGACTGTGCGCATGAGTGTTTCCGCCCCCGCCCGCCCGCTGATCGACAGCTTCGGCCGGCGCATCAGCTATCTGCGCATCTCGGTCACCGACCGCTGCGACTTCCGCTGCATCTACTGCATGGCGGAGGACATGACCTTCCTGCCCAAGAAGGAGGTGCTGAGCTACGAGGAGATCGAAGCCATCGCCGGCGTCTTCATCGCGCGCGGCACCACGCGCATCCGGCTGACCGGCGGCGAGCCGCTGGTGCGCCGCGACATCATGGATCTGGTGAACAGCCTGGGCCGGCGCATCGGCGGCGGGCTGGAGGAATTGACCGTCACCACCAATGGCAGCCAGCTCGCCCGGCATGCCGAGGGGCTGCGGGCGGCCGGGGTCCGCCGCATCAACGTGTCGCTCGACACGCTCAATGCCGAGCGCTTCCGTAGGATCACCCGGCGCGGCCGGCTGGACGACGTGCTGGCCGGCATCGACGCCGCCCAGGCGGCCGGCATGGCCGTCAAGATCAACATGGTGGCGATGCGCGGGATCAACGACGACGAGATCGAGCCGATGATGGCCTGGGCCCATGGGCGGGACATGGGGCTGACGCTGATCGAGGGCATGCCGCTGGGCGAGGTCGGCATCGACCGCGTGGACAGCTACCTGCCGCTGCGCGAGCTGCACGACCGGCTGGCACGGCGCTATACGCTGAGCCGGATGGACAAGCGCACGGGCGGGCCGGCGCGCTATGTGCACGTGGCCGAGACCGGCGGCACGCTGGGCTTCATCACCCCGATGAGCCACAATTTCTGCGAGAGCTGCAACCGCGTGCGCCTGACGGCGACGGGCCAGCTCTATCTCTGCCTCGGCCAGGAAGACCGGGTGAACCTGCGCGACGCCCTGCGCGAGGGCGGCCTCGCGGCGCTGGATGCGGCGCTGGACCACGCCATGGCCATCAAGCCCAAGGGGCATGACTTCATCATCGACCGCAGCCGCAGCGCGCCGGCGGTGACGCGGCATATGAGCGTGACGGGAGGCTGAGCTGGCCGGCGGCCGGACGGCGGCGGATGCCGCCGCGCTCGAGACGGCGCTGGTGGCGCGGTTCGGCGCGATAGCCGGATTCCACCGGCTGGTGGAGGGCGAGGATTCGGCGGCCTTCGGCTTTTCCGCCGCGGGTAGCGCCTATGTGGCGCGGGTCAATCGCAGCGCCGCGGGGTTCGAGAAGGACCGGCTGGCCTTCGAGCGGTTCAACGCCCCTGCCCTGCCGGTTCCCGAAATCGTCGCCATCGCGCCGCTGGGCGAATTGTTCCTGTGCATCTCGCGGCGCCTGCCGGGCGAGACGCTGCAGGCGCTGCCGGCGGGCGGCGCCAAACGCTACGGCGCCGCTGTCGGCGCGCTTCTCGATGCGCTGGCCAACCAGGACATGGGTGCCTTCCCGGGCTTCGGGATTTTCGACGCCCATGGCCGGGCGCCCCACAGGCATTGGCGCGACGTCATCGCCGCGACGGCCGCCCTGCCCTGGCGGGACCTGGCATCACCGGAGGAGATGGCGCTGGTGGCGCCCCTGCTCGACCGGCTGCTCGGCGCCTCGGCGGGGCTCGAGGACGTGGCCGGGCTGGTGCATGGCGATTTCGGCTCAAACAACGTGCTGGTGGAGGCCGGCAGGATCACCGGCCTCATCGACTGGTCGGAGGCCATGATCGGCGATCCGCTCTACGACGTGGCCAACATCCTGTTCTGGCGGCCGTGGCTCGATTGCATGGAGCAGCAGGGCCGCCACTTCGAGACCGTGGAGCCGTTCCGCCTGCGCGATGCCGAACGGCTCGCCTGCTACCAGCTCCGGATCGGCCTCGAAACGCTGGCCGAGGCCCGCCGCGCGGGAGACCGCCGGACCGGCGACTGGGCGCTTTCCCGCTGCCTCGCGGTGGCCGGGAGCATCCGGCAAGGCTGACGCGCGACCGGTGGTTACTTCTCGTCGTCCACGACGATGGCGAAATCGAGGGGGAGCGCCGTGGTATACTTGATCTGTCCCATGGCGAAGGCCGAGCTCACATCGGTCAGGTTGATCTTGCTGATCAGCCGCTTGTAGAAGGCGTCGTAGGCCGCGATGTCGGGCACCACCACGCGCATCAGATAGTCCACGTCGCCGCTCATGCGGTAGAATTCCACCACTTCGGGAAATTCATCGACCACGGCGGAGAATTTCCGCATCCAGTTCTCGTTGTGCTCGTTGGTCTTGACCGAGACGAAGACCGTGACCCCGACATTGACCTTGGCGGGATCGAGCACGGCCACGCGGCGCTGAATGACGCCGTCTTCTTCCATCTTCTGGATGCGCCGCCAGCACGGCGTGGTCGACAGGCCGACCTTGCGGCCGATTTCGGCCACCGGCATGGTCGCATCCTTCTGAAGCAGCGTCAGAATTTTGCGGTCGATCTTGTCGAGTGCCATCTTGCCCCCTTGAAATCAGTTTTTTCGGGACACCGCTTTACGCCCCTAAACATGCCAAGAGAAGTGCCATATGTCCGCCATCAAGGCAATAAAATTGCGCGACAGCCTTTAGCCGTCCCGCTAACCGCCGCTTAACCACGACGAGGGCTCGGCGAGCCATCCGGACGGCGGG
>Ga0065721_10000273_pt1 | contig 10064 bp, 6 predicted proteins | sample Mesricmetagenome_FD_59108 | JGI IMG/M metagenome (GOLD analysis project Ga0065721, IMG submission 59108) | Mesophilic microbial community from rice straw/compost enrichment Sample: eDNA_1 v2 (version 2) | ecosystem: Engineered > Solid waste > Grass > Composting > Bioreactor | place: USA: Davis... | reverse complement strand
ACCTGGCCCAGCGCGCCGGCTTCCACTACTGGACCCACCAGCCCAACCGCAGCGTCGGCGGCGTGGCCTCCAGCGCCAACGGCCTGCTGAGCCGGCTGGAACCGGTGCGCATCAGCGACCACGCCCTGCCCGGCCGCATCCGCGGCCGCGGCGTGCTGCTGGGCCACTTCGGCGACGGCCGCGAGGGCCTGACCGTGGCCGTGGCGCACCTGTCGCTGGGCGCGAAGTCGCGCCTGTCGCAGCTTTCGTTCATCGCCGAACTGCTGCAGGACCATCCCAACGCGGTGCTGATGGGCGACTTCAACTGCCTGCCCGACGTGCCGGAGATGGAAGTCCTCTACCGCAACACCAGCCTGCGCCCGCCNGAGTGCATCGTGCCGACCTTCCCCAGCTGGAAGCCGCAGCGCGCGATCGACCACATCCTGGTCAGCGGCGACCTGCACTGCGCCGATGCGAAGGCGCTGCCGGCGGCCTTCTCCGACCACCTGGCGCTGGCGATGGAGATCGAGGTGCCGGAGCGCAGCCTGCGCACCTGAGCCGCGTGCGCGGCGCTCAGAACCCGTAGCGCAGGAACCCGCCGTCCACGGCGATGCATTCGCCGGTCACGTACGAGGACGCCGGCAGGCACAGGAACGCCACCGCCGCNGCCACTTCCTCCGGCTCGCCGATGCGGCGCATCGGCGTGCGGTCCAGCACCTGGTCGTAGTAGTCCGGNTCCGACAGCGGACCGGANGTNCGGCGGGTGCGGATGTACCACGGCGCCACCGCGTTGACCCGGATCCCGTCGGCGGCCCATTCGCAGGCCAGGTTGCGGGTCATCTGGTGCATCGCGGCCTTGGTCATGCCGTAGACCACGCCGCTGCGCACATGGGTCAGGCCGGACACGCTGCCGACGTTGACGATCGCCGTCGACGCATGCCGCGCCAGCAGCGGGTGCGCGTAGCGCGACAGCTCGAAGGCGGAGAACAGGTTGGTCTCGAAGATCGAGCGCCACTCGTCCTCGGTGTAGTCCACCGCCGGGCGGGTGACGTTGCCGCCGGCATTGTTGACCAGGATGTGCAGGCCGTCGCCCTGGTCCTCGGCCCAGTCCAGGATCGCCTGGCGGTCCTCGTCGTCGGCCACGTCGGCGGCCATGGCGTGGAAGGACTGCTGCGGATGGCGGGCTTCCAGCTCCTCCACCGCGTCCTGCAGCGGGTCCTCGTTGCGCGCCACCAGCAGCAGGTCCGCGCCCAGCGCGGCCAGCTCGTGCGCGATCGCCAGGCCGATGCCGGCGCTCGCGCCGGTCACCAGGGCCAGCTGTCCATCCAGTCGCCAGCGGTTCGTAGCCATGGGCGTAGGATACCCGGCGGACCTTGCGAGGAGTGCAGCATGGACCGATGCCCGCGTACCGCGATTCCGCGCGCCCGGCTCGCATTGGCGGCGCTTGCGGCGCTGCTCGTGCTGGCCGCCTGCCGGCGCGAAGCACCACCCACCGAACGGCCGCCCGAGCCGCAGGCGACGGCCACGGCCGAGGCGCCCGGCGGCTGAACCAGGCGCCCCGAACGCAGACGGCCCCGCCATGGGCGGGGCCGTCGCGGGCGGAGCCGGCCGCGGACTACAGGCCGCAGAAGCAGTAGGCCAGCGCCTTGACCGGCGCGCCGTCGCGTTCGCGCACGGCGTTCTCGACGAAGCGCAGCTGCGCCTCGGTCTCGGGCATGGTGCGGGCCAGCAGCGCGCGGGCGAAGCCGGTGTCGTCCAGCAGCGCGCCGCCGATGCGGCTTCCCGCAAGGCCGGCCATGAACTGCGCGAACGGCGAGGCCTCCTTCTCCACGTAGCGCACGCGGTACTTGCCTTCCTGCANCTCCACGCGNGAGGCGGCGTCGGCGATGGCGTCCGACAGCCCGCCCATCGCATCGACCAGGCCGCGCTCCAGCGCCTGCGCGCCGCTCCACACGCGGCCCCGGGCCACCGCGTCGATCTCCTCGGCGCTGCGCCCGCGCGCATTGGCGACCTTGCCGATGAAGTCGGCGTAACCCTTGTCGATCACCGACTGGATCACGCGGCCCACGTCGGGGTCCAGCGGGCGGGTGATGTCGAACGCGCCGGCGTAGCGGGTGGTGCCCACGCCGTCGGTGTGCACGCCGATCTTGTCCAGGGTGCGGGTGAAGTTGGGCACCAGGCCGAAGATGCCGATCGAACCGGTGATGGTCGACGGATCGGCGTAGATGCGGTCGGCGTCCATGCTGATCCAGTAGCCGCCGGANGCGGCCAGGTCGCCCATCGACACCACCACCGGCTTGCCGGCTTCCTTCAGCAGCGNGACCTCGCGGCGGATCTGCTCGGAGGCGAACACCTCGCCGCCGGGCGAATCCACGCGCAGGACCACCGCCTTGATGTCGTCGTCATCGCGCGCCTGGCGCAGCAGGGCGGCGGTGGACTCGCCACCGATGCGGCCGGCCGGCTGGTCGCCGCCGGTGATCTCGCCCTCGGCCACCACCACCGCCACCTGCGGGCGCTTGTCCAGCGGCAGGGCCTTGCGGTCCAGGTGCTGCAGGTAGGCCGACAGGCCGATGTTGCGGAAGCCCAGGTCCTCGTCCTCGTCGGCGACGCCGCGCTCGGCCAGCAGGTCCAGNACTTCCTNGCGGGTCTTCANNCCGTCGACCAGCTTCAGCTCCAGCGCGTGCCGGGCNACGTCGCCNCCGGCCGCCTCGATGCCCGCGGCCAGCTGGTCGACCTGCGCGGCCAGTTCGGCCTTGTCNAGCNTGCGNGCCCTGGCCACGTCGTCCAGGTAGCGGCCCCAGATGTCGTTCATCCAGTACAGGTCGGCTTCCTTGGACTCGGGCGACGCCGCGTCGAGGATGTACGGCTCGGCGGCGGACTTGTACTCGCCGACGCGGAACAGGTGCACGTCCACGCCCAGCTTTTCCTGCAGGCCCTGGCGGTAGTACTGGCGGTAGCGGCCGATGCCCTGCAGCAGGAGGCTGCCCATCGGGTCCAGGTAGACCTCGTCGGCCTGCGCCGCCAGCAGGTACTGGGCCTGGCCCATGCCCTCGGAGAAGGCGATCACCTGCTTGCCGGACTCGCGCAGGCGGGCCAGCGCCGCCGCCAGCTCGCGCAGCGAGGCGTAGCCGGACGGCTGCAGGCCGTCGACCCGCAGCAGGACGCGCTCGACGTTCTTGTCCTCGCGCGCGGCCTCGATCACCCGCAGCAGGTCGCGCAGCTGCACCTCGCCCGCGTCCTGCGCTCCCATCGCCCTGGCCAGCGCGCGGCTGACCGGATCGGCCGTGAACTGCTCCACCAGCCGCCCTTCCGGCGCCAGCACCAGGGTGGTGCGGTCGCGTATCGGCTGGGTGCCGCTGCCGCGGCCCAGGGCCACGACGAAGCTGACCAGGACCAGGAACAGCAGCCCGAAGAACAGCAGGTTGAGGATCAACCGCCGGGTGAAGTTCATCACGTCCCACAGCCCGACGAAGAAGGCTGCGATCGGGTTGCGTTGGCGGGGCAGCGGAGGAGGAATCATCAAGGGCTCCAGCGGGCGGCTACGGTCTTGCGGTGTTGGCCTGCAGCATAGCCGGGCGGCCGCGCGGATTCATACGCCTTAAGTAACCGTGCCGGAGGTCGTCCCGGGCGTGGCCACCGGTGGCGGCAGCCGGCGCAGGCTGTAGGCCAGGCGCCAGCCCATCAGCACGGCGGCGGCGCTCAGGCCCAGGATCAGGCCGGTCCACATGCCCTGCGGGCCGCGGCCCAGTCCCAGGCCCAGCCACGCGCCCAGCGGCATGCCGATGCCCCAGTACGACACCATTGCAAGGAACATTGGCACCCGGGTATCGCGCAGGCCGCGCAGGGCGCCGGCGGACATCACCTGGACCCCGTCCGGGAACTGGAAGGTGGCCGCGTACAGCAGCAGCACCGAGGCGGTGGCGGCGACCGCGGCATCGCGGGTGTAGATGGCGACGATGGCGTCGTGGCCCAGCAGCATCACCAGGGCCGAGCAGGCCTGGGTGGCCAGCACGATGGTGTAGCCGGCGCGCGCGGCGCGGCGCACGCCCAGCGGATCGCCGGCGCCCAGGGCGCGGCCCACGCGCACCGTGGTCGCCTCGGCCAGGCCCATCGGCACCATGAAGCACAGCGCCGAGACGTTGATCGCGATCTGGTGCGCGGCCGCCGGCACCTCGCCCAGGCGCGCGATCAGCAGCGCCGTGGCGATGAACAGCCCGCCCTCCATCAGCACGGTCACGCCGATCGGCAGGCCGGTGGCGAGCAGGCCGCGGATGTCGTCCCAGCATGGCGGATCGAAACGCGCGAACAGGCCCAGCGGGGCGAACCGGCGCGAGCGCGCCAGGTAGGCCGCGAAGCAAAGCGCCTGCAGCCACATCACCACCGCCGAGGCCGTACCCAGGCCGGCGGGTCCCAGCTCCGGCAGCGGCCCGACGCCAAAGGTCAGCGCATAGCCCAGCGGNGCCAGCACGCCCAGTCCGGCGAAGCCCAGGACCATGGTCGGCAGGGTCCAGTGCAGGCCTTCGCTGAGGTAGCGCATGCAGAAGAACAGGATCAGCGCCGGCACGCCCCAGCGGATCGCGTGGGCGAAGGCGATCGCGCCGGGCACGATCTCCGGGGCGATGCCGAACCGGGCCAGGCCCAGCGGCGCCAGGCTCAGGAACGCGAACATCAGCACGCCCAGGCCCAGCGCCAGCCACAGGGCCTGGCGGAACAGCCGCGCGATCGCGTCGCGGCGGCCGCTGCCGTCCAGCTGCGAGACCGACGCGGTCAACGCGATGAGCGTGCCGATCGGCACCATCATCGGCAGCCACAGCAGGGCGGTGCCGACGGTGACCGAGGCCAGGGTCTGGGTGCCGTGGCGCCCGGCGATGACGTTGTCGACGAAGCCGATCAGGCCGGTGGACACGTGGCCCAGCACCAGCGGCAGGGCGAGCGTGGCGGTGGCGAGCAGCTCCTGGCCGAAGCGGCGCTCCGGCTGGGAAGAAGAAGACATGGGAATGCGCAGGGAAGCTGCGGTCGTGCCGGGGGCACTGGCACCGGGCTCCGCGGGCTGGCTATGTTACCCGCACCTCGCCGCTGCGACCACGCCGTGTCCGAAAGCCATCCGCGCGACTGCGCCAACTGCTCGACCCCCCTGCACGGCGAGTACTGCCATCTCTGCGGCCAGCATGCGCACAACCCGGTGCGCAGCTTCGCCCATGCCGTGGAGGAGGTGTTCGAGTCGTTCTGGCACCTGGACGGGCGCATCTTCCGCACCGTGCGCCGGCTGCTGGCGCCGGGACGCCTGGCCGAGGACTACCTGCACGGCAGGCGCGCGCCGTACGTGGCGCCGATGCGCCTGTTCGTGGTGCTGTGCGTGCTGACCTTCTTCGTCGGACGCGGCGTGATCCACTTCGGCGACGACGGCAGCGGCGACGCGGCGGTGAAGGTGCAGATGGTCGACCAGNGCGTGGCGCAGGCGACCACGGCCGAGGAAGTCGAGCGCGTGCGCGGGAAGCGCGTGGCTGAGCTGGCCGAGGCGCGCGACCAGCTGCCGCCCCTGATGGCTCCGATGCGCGGCGGCTTCGACCGCACCATCGAAGAGCTCCACGCCCAGGCCGACGCGCGGGTGCGGGAACTGGGCGGCACCCCGGCGCCGCGGCCGGTGGCGGACGCCGGGCCGGAACCCACCACCTGGCTGGAAGCCCAGGACCAGCGCATGCGCCGCAACATCGCCCGCCTGCAGGACGATCCGGAACTGCTCAAGCACGCCTTCCTTGGCAGCATGCCCAGCGCGCTGTTCCTGCTGGTGCCGGTGTTCGCCCTGCTGCTGAAGCTGGCCTACCTCGGCAGCGGCCGCCTGTACCTGGAACACCTGGTGGTGGCGCTGTACAGCCACGCCTTCCTGTGCCTGGCGCTGCTCGGGCAGATGCTGCTGGCGCTGCTGTCGCGCTGGACCGGCGAGGTCCTGCCGCTGGCCGCCGCCGGCGTCGGGCTGGTCTCGCTTGCGCTGTGGCTGTGGATGCCGGTCTACCTGCTGCTGATGCAGAAGCGGGTCTATGCCCAGGGCTGGGGATGGACCGTGCTGCGGTACGTCGCGGTNGGCTCGGTGTACTCGCTGCTGGTGGGCATGGTGGTGGCGGCGGTGTTCGTGCTGAGCCTGGCCCGGCTGTAGCCGGCGCGTTCAGCGCACGGCGGCGACCTCGTCCAGCCAGTCCGCGCGCCGCGCGGCCGGCAGCGCCNGCAGTTCCTGGCGCAGTTCCACCCGGCCGACTGGCGACTGCCGGCGCAGCACCTCGGCCAGCTGCCTGCGCTGCCCTGCGTCCATCGCACGCAGGATCGCCAGCAGCCGCGACCTTTCCGCCTCCGGCACGTAGCCCAGCCAGGGCTGCAGGCGCGGCCAGTCGTCGCCCACGGCGGGACCGAGCAGCCAGCCGCGCCGCTCCATCCTGTCCANGGTGGCGAAGCGGCGGCGCAGCTGCTCCTGCTCGGCCACCGGCAGCGCGGAATAGCGCGCGAAGGCCTCGCGGAGGATCGCCCTGTCGCCGGCATCGAGCTCCGCCCAGGCCTGCTCCGCCAGCCGGCCCGCGTCCTCCTCCGGCGGCGGCACCAGCGGCTCCGCCGCGTCGCCGGCCTCGCTCTCCATCCTCGATGCCGGGGCACCGGCGGCGTACCAGGACAGGAAGTCCACGGCCGCGACCACCGGGTCCAGCGGCGGCTCGTCGAGGGCGGGGGGAACGGGGTCGGCCGGCACCGCCGGGGGAGCCGGATCGGGCAGCGGCTCCACCAGGATCGGACCACGGTCGTGGACCCGCAGGTCGNCCGCTCCGGCCACGTCGTCCGCGGGAGGCGGCAACGGCAGCGCGGCCGACCGCTGCTGCCACCACCACCAGGCGCCGGCGCCCGCCAGGGCCGCCACGGCCAGCAGCAGGAGCGCGACCCACAGCGTGCGCCGGCCGCGGCCCGGGCCCTTCCCCACGGCATGGGCCCGGGTGGATGGTGCTTCCGGCGTCCCGTGCCCGGCCAGGGCGGTCTCGCGCAGCGCGGCGATGCGCTCCAGGCGGCTCTCGGGCAGGTCGCGGGCCGCCTGCTGGATGGCCTGGGCCAGGCCATGCCAGGCCGCCACGTCCACCTGCCCGGTGGCGTCGCGCGGGCAGGCCGCGGCCAGCTGTTCGCGGTAGACCCCGAGCGCCACGCCCATCGCCTCGGCCGCCGGCTGTTCGTCCAGGCCACCGGCAAGCCGCAGCAGCAAGGCCCGGCGGTCGGCCGGCGCCGGCGTGGCCAGCAGGTCCAGGCCGGGCGGCCATTGCCCGCCCTGCGCGTCCAGCGGACAGGCTGCCAGCAGGCGCCAGTAACGACCCGGCCATTCGGCCATCGGCAGCTGCGCGGCCTCGACCCGGAACGCGCGGACCGTCGCCGCGAACGCCTGGTCGGCCGCATCCGCGTCCCCGGCCTGCAGCCAGAGGAACACCCAGGCGCGGCGTTCGCTGCCGCGCAGGAAGGCGGCCAGCGCCGGTGGTACTTCGTTGGCAGGGGGCAAGATGCGTCCCATGTGCGATTACAGGCCCGCGATGATATGCGCCCGGCTTGCCGCTCCGCGCCTTGACGGAACGCACAAAAGGCGCTCCCCCCAGTGTTTACGCGGCCTGCGCCGGATCAGGTTGTGCACAGCGCCGCGGGAAGCCCGGATTGCTGGCCTGCAAGAGGCCCTGATCCCTGCCTTCACCCGTGTTCCACGCACAAGTTATTGTTTTTTCGAAATTTTCCCTTGTGGCGTTTTTTTGACCAACCTGAGCGATGGCTCGATCTGGCCGCATTTGCGGCGTGAAGCCACAGCGTCATGCACAAACTTATCCACAGTTCGTGTGGATAAAGGCGAATCCATAGCGGCGGCGGGCAGTTACGTGCGCTTTAGAAAGGTAACGCTAGCAATGCGGTGCAGGGCAGCATCGGCGGGCGGCCGGTGCCGGCCTTAGACTTCCGCAATGTCCCTGCCCGTTCCGACCGCGGCCTGCCTCCGGGTGGCCCTGCCGGTCCCCCTGCCCCGCCTGTTCGACTACCTGCCCCCGGCCAGCACCGCCCCGGCGGAAGCGGACGTGGGCCGGCGGGTACGGGTGCCGTTCGGCTCGCGCGAACTGGTCGGGGTGGTGGCAGGGGTCGGGCCGGCCGAGGTCGGCGACGGCCTGCGCCAGGCCCTGGCCCTGCTCGACCCCGAGCCGTTGCTGCAGGGCGAGCTGCTCGACTCCCTGCGCTGGCTGGCGCGCTACACCCACGCGCCGCTGGGCGAGGTCCTGGCGACCGCCCTGCCCGCCGCCCTGCGCGCCGGTGACCCGCTCCCGGACACCCACGCCTGGGCCTGGCAGCTGACCGAAGCCGGCCGCACCGCCATCGCCGGCCTGCGCCGTGGCACCCGTCCGCACCGGCTGGCCACCCTGCTGCAGGACGGTCCGGCCGACGAGGACCGGCTGGCGCTGGAGCTGGACGAGTGGCGCGAGGCTGCCCGCGCCCTGCTCAAGCGCGACCTGGTGGAACGGGTCGCGATCCCGGCCAGCGCCATGGCCCCGGCGCCGCAGCCGGGNCCGGNGCCCAATCCCGAGCAGGCCGAGGCGATCGCCACCCTGCGCGCCTCCCGAGGTTTCAGCCCGGTGCTGCTGGAAGGCGTGACCGGCAGCGGCAAGACCGAGGTCTACCTGCACGCCATCGCCGAATGCCTGGCGCGCGGCCGCCAGGCGCTGGTGCTGGTGCCCGAGATCGGCCTGACCCCGCAGACCCTGGCCCGCTTCCGCGCCCGCCTGGGCGTGCCGGTGCACGCGCTGCACTCCGGCCTGGCCGACGGCGAGCGCGCGCGGGTCTGGGCCGCGGCCTGGCGCGGCGAGGCACGGGTGATCGTCGGCACCCGCTCGGCGGTGTTCACCCCGCTGCCGGAGGCCGGGCTGATCGTGGTCGACGAGGAGCACGACGGCAGCTACAAGCAGCAGGACGGCATCCGCTACCACGCCCGCGACTTCGCCCTGGTGCGCGGCAAGGCGCTGGACGTGCCCGTGCTGCTGGGCAGCGCCACGCCTTCGCTGGAAACCCTGCACAACGCNTGCGCCGGCCGCTACGGCTACCTGCGCCTGCGCCGCCGTGCCGGCGACGCGCGCCCGCCGNNCGTGCGCATCCTCGACGTGCGCAAGCGNCCGCTGCAGGCCGGGCTGGCGCCGGAGACCCTGCAGATGGTCGAGGCCGCGCTCAAGGACGGCGGCCAGGTGCTGGTATTCAAGAACCGTCGCGGCTACGCGCCGGTGCTGCTGTGCCACGACTGCGGCTGGAGCGCGCACTGTCCGCGCTGCAGTACCGAGGTGCAGTCCACGCCAATGACCGTGCATGCCGGTGGCGGACGCCTGGTCTGCCACCACTGCGGCCACCGCCAGTCGCGCCCGCTGGCCTGCCCGGACTGCGCCAGCCTGGCGCTGCAGCCGCAGGGCGTGGGCACCGAGCGCCTGGAGGAACTGCTGGCCGAGCGCTTCGCCGGCTGGCCGGTGCTGCGCATCGACCGCGGCACCACCGCGCGCCGCGACGGCCTGCAGAAGCTGCTGGCCGANCTCGGCGACANGCCCGGCATCCTGGTCGGCACCCAGATCCTGGCCAANGGCCACGACCTGCCCAACCTCACCCGGGTGGTGGTGGTCGGCGTGGACGAGGGCCTGTTCTCCTCCGACTTCCGNGGCGGCGAGAAGCTGGCCCAGCTGCTGGTGCAGGTNGCCGGCCGCGCCGGGCGCGCGCGCAAGCCGGGCGAAGTGTGGTGGCAGACCCACCATCCGGACCATCCGCTGCTGCATGCGCTGATCAACGGCGGCTACGAATCCTTCGCCGAGGCCGAGCTGGTCCAGCGCGAAGCCGCGGCGTTCCCGCCCTACACATACATGGCGATGCTGCGCGCCGAGGCCGGCCAGGTCGAGGCGGCCGCGGCCTTCCTGCGCGCCGCGCGACACGTGCTCGAGGACGTGGCCTTCGCCGGCGGCAAGGCGCCGGAGGTGGAGCTGCATGGCCCGATCACGGCGCCGATGGCGCGCCGTGCCGGCCACTACCGCATGCAGCTGCTGGTGTCCTCGGCGCGGCGCGGC
>Ga0065721_10007106_pt1 | contig 10065 bp, 9 predicted proteins | sample Mesricmetagenome_FD_59108 | JGI IMG/M metagenome (GOLD analysis project Ga0065721, IMG submission 59108) | Mesophilic microbial community from rice straw/compost enrichment Sample: eDNA_1 v2 (version 2) | ecosystem: Engineered > Solid waste > Grass > Composting > Bioreactor | place: USA: Davis... | reverse complement strand
CTGCTCATCGGCCATGCGCTTCGCCTCTCGGTCGGCGACCGCCTGCCCTTCGGCGATCATGCCTTCGCCATAGAGGGCCCGTTCCGCAAGCTGTGGCCGGCCCATGCTCAGGTAGTTGCCCGCCGTGCGCGCGGCGGCGTCCTGGCGGAACCGCTGCCCGCGCTCATAGCCCCGGTCGAACCGGGCGGCCACGTCGGGAAAGCGGAAGCTGGCGATGTCGACCATAGGCAGACCTCAGAACAGCTGCGGGTTGGCCGCGGCGGCGCGGCGACGGTCGGCGGTCAGGGCGTTCTGGCGCACTGACCCGGCGAGCAGGCTGGGCACGTCGCCCACGACGCCCGACCAGATCGCGCCCTGCTGCAGGGCGTTGCCCGCCTTGGCGTCGGCGATGCCCCGGGCGGCCTGGGCGCCCTGGTTGGCCGCGCCGATGGCCGTGTTCGTGACGACCCCTGCCGCGTTCTGGCCCCTGTCGGACAGCCGGAACAGGTCGTCGGTTCCCCGGTCGAAGCGGGTCGTGAGGTAGTTGCGGTCGTTCTCGTAAATGTCCCGGTTGAATTTGCGGTCCGTATCGTAGGACTGCCGAGCGAAGTCCCGCTCCTGGTTGTAGAAGTTGTAGGCGGTCTTCTGCCCCCGGTCCTGCAGCGCCTTGAGCGCCGCCCCGCTCTGCAGCGCCCCCGTGGCCGCGGCGCTGGCCAGCACCTGCCCCGTGCCCTGCTCGAGGGCGAACTGGTAGGCCGGGTTGTTCTTGAAGTCCTCGATCGAGAACGAGAACTCGCCCGGGTCCTGGTAGGTCGGATCCTGGGTGTGGCCGTAGACGCCCGGCGAATTGACGGTCAGCGCGTTCGGCGAAGCGTAGGCGCCTGAGTCCACCATGTCGTTCGCGCCCGCGGCCGTGGGCGACTGATAGCCCTCCACGGTCGGCGGCGCGGCGCGGCCTTCGCCCTGACCCAGGTTCTGATAGTGCCAGCGGTAATAGGAGGCCTCGTCGGGAAACTCGCCGCTGGCCACCACCCGAGACGCCTCGGCCGCCAGGTCTGGGTTCGCCCTGCCATAGGCGGCCCAATCGGTGTTGATGCCGCCCGCTGCCGCGCGGTCAATGGCCGACGACACGCCCTGCGTGGGCAGGCCCAGCCGAGCCGTCAGCGCGTTCAGGCCGCCATAGCCCGCCTGCAGGTACGGCTGCTGCAGCTCCTCGGCGCGCTGAGCGGCCTCACGGTAGCGCCGGTCAGCGATCTGCTGGGCCTGCACCTGGGCCTTGGCGGCCTTGCTGGCGGCGTTGCCGGAGATGAGGCCGCCAACGATGGAGCTGCCGGCGGCGAGGAGAGCTGGAAGCATGGGCTTGGCTCCTAGGTCTTGAGGTCGTCGATGAGCGCCTTCAGGCGGCGCGAAAGGTCCTGCACAGCGTCCATGACCGCCTGCATCTCGGCCTGGTCGTAGGTCGCCGAGGCCGTAGGCGCGTCATAGGTGGCGAAGGTGGTCCGCTCGGCGGTCCCGGTAGCCGCGGCCCAGGTCTCGAAGGTGGACTTGGCCACCTTGCCCCCGAGGGCGCTGCCCACCGTCGCAGCGAAGGCCGGATCGTCGCCGATGGCCGCCGCCAGCTTGGCCAGGGTGTTCAGGGTCGTGGGCGCCCCATCGACGACGCCGCTGACCCCGCTGGTCACCGCGCCCTGCACGAAGGCCGTGGTGGCGATCGAGGTGTCGTTGTCGCCCGGGCTGGGCGTGGGGGCCGTGGGGTTTCCGGTGAAGGCCGGGGACGCCAACGGCGCCTTGCCCGCCAGCGTCAGGGTGATGCTCGCGACCTGACCGTTGAGCGAGGCGACCGCCGAGGTGAGCGCGCTGATGTCGCTGCTCTGATTGGCGCCATCGGTCGCCACCAGCTTGAGGTTCTGCCAGAACCTTTGCAGGTACGGCGACGGCCGGCCGTCCCTGTCGACGATGGCCACCTTCCAATCGAGCGCGGGGAGCCGATAGACCGTCACCGGCGGTAGCTCTCGTTGTACTTGGCCTTGCGGACGGTCACGGGCTCGGCGGTACGCCAGCGGAAGATGCGGCCCGGGTTGATCATCTGGCCCAGGCGGGCCCACATGACGCGCGTGTCGCGCTGCCCCTGACGGCCCAGGTGCTCCACCTCGGGATCGTCCCAGGTCTGGCCCATGTCGTCCGAGACGTAGAGCGCGATCGTCGGATCCTCGTCGGTCGTGGAGGCCGAGCCCGTCGTCACATCCAGCATGACATTGTTGCAGCGGACCGGCGCGCCAGGCACCTCCACGAGGCCGCTGAACTCGAACGTCACAGGGTCTTCGCCGTCGGTCTTGGTCGCCGTGGTCAGCTCCCAGATGCGGTTCGTGGTGTCATCACCGAGCAGCGGCTGGTTGTTCGGGCCAATGGCGCTCACGCCTACCCGAAAGAAGTCGCTGCCGTAGCTGTCCGCGTCAGACCAGCGGCCGGTCTTGAGGTCGAACACCTTGGAGCCATGACCCGGGATGTGCAGCACATAGAAGTCATGCCCCTCCCACGGATAGACGCAGGCGTAGGGGTTGACGCTGTTGTCGGTGATCGAGAGCTCGATGCCCCGCAGCAGCTCGTCCAGAGCAGCGTCGCTGATCTGCTCGGGGTTCGGGTTCGTCCAGTAGACCCGGCGGTCCGTGCCCAGCCAGATCATCTTGTCTACGCCGCCGACGTTGACCTTCTGACAGGTGTCCCGGGCCGTGATCCCGATCCCGAACACCCGGCCGTCGATGCGCTGGAACGGCAGGTCTAGGTCGCCCGTGGGCTGCCAGACCTCGACGGACAGCCGGCCCACAAGCCAGAGCTCGTCCCCCAGCACCTTGAGGGTCATCAGGCCGTCGGGCTGGCTCTCGGCGGTGGCGTAGTCCAACGGGTCGATGCTCGTGCCGCCGACCGCCGACCAGTAGAAGCGGCCCACGTCCGAGGCCACCAGGAAGTAGTTGTTGAGGGTGTCGACCGCGAAGGCGTTCCGGTTGTCCGGCATCGTGATCTGAGAGATCGACGCGCCGTTGGTCTGGTAGAGCTTCGTGCCGCAGGTCAGGACGACGGTGCTCAGGTTGCCCTCGGCGGTCATGCGAAGGCCCGAGCCCTCGACCGTGCCGATCAGCGTCGCCGTGCCTGTGCCTGGGACGCCCGCCTGGGTCACGGTGAACAGCTTGTCGCCCGCCAGCGCGACGATGGCCCCGCCGATCACCCCACCCTCGCGGTAGAGGCCCATCATCGGCCCCGCGCCGAGCGTGCCGTCCGCATGGGTGATCGCGAAGCTCTTGAGCCGCGGACGCGGGATCAGCGCCACCTGGTCTTCCAGGTTCGTTGGCGCCTTCTCGTAGTACATGTTGCGCAGGCTGACGGGCGGCAGGTCCGACCGGTCGTAGGACGACAGCCCGAGAACGATCGCTTCGCCCATCAGCAGTAGTCGAGCTTGGTGTTGCAGGACATGCCGGGCCGGCTCGGGTCCGGGGGCTCGGCGCGCTTGAAGCGGCTCCGCAGGCTGCCGGTGGCGATCTGCGCGAGGGCGACGGTGCGGGCGCTGATCTCCGCGCCATACTCGTCCACCCAGTTGGTCGCCAGGATCGCCGCAAGGCCCTCCTCGTCCTCCGGGCCGAAGGGCAGCGGTTCGTTGGCGCCCTCCACGGTGATCGCGTCCACCCGGCCCCAGGCGCTACGGGTCGCGCTGTAGACCCATAGCCCGGCGTTGGGCGCGTCGCCAATGATCTGCACCTTGGCCATGTCGAGAGGCGGCCGGGCCGCGCCCGTCCGGCAATCCTCGACCACGGCGGGCAGGGTCACGGAGCCTGCGCCGGAGACGGTGCATCGGTCGCCCTCGCGCGCCGTATAGGCGCCGTCCACGGCGACCTCGCGCCAGCGACCGTTGTGCAGCAGGCCCGGGAACTGGAGCACGACGCTCTGCAGCTTCTCGATGCCGTCCGCCAGGTCCGAGCCGGTCGGCTCCTTGCCGCGCTTGAGGACGCCCATGGTGCGCAGGGCCCGTCGCACGATGTCGAGGGGTGTGCTCATCGTGGCCTCGCGATGGTGGAAAAGGGTGAGCCCCCGCCCGTGAAGGCAGGGGCTCTGGTGGCCTTAGGCGGCCTGGTCGTCCGGCGGCGTGGTCGCCTCCGCCGGATCATCCGGCGGGGCGTCCTGGGCGGCGCGCTTCTTCGAGCCGCCCTTGCGGCCGTCGCCGTCATGGTCCAGGGGGTCCTTGACCACGATGTGCGGGTTGCCCCGCAGCTTCGCCAGCTCGGCGTCCGAGACCTCGATCTCGGTGAACTCCGCGGTGAGCGTCACGCCGAACACCTCGACGAACCGCATGTCGCCGGTCGCGTCCGAGGGGCTGAAGCGGGCCTCGACCTTACGGAGAGACATATTCGACCCCATAGGTGATCGTGCCGTTGGCGGCGGTGTTCGGGGCGGTCGTGACCTTCACCTGGATCAGGGTTTCCTCGGTGTAGAGGTGCCCAAACCCGGTGGGCGCCAGGGTGTTCGAGTAGCCGCCGGCCTGACCGACCGAAGAGCCGGTGATCAGGCGGTCGTCGTCGTCCGCGTCGCCCACAGCCAGAACGACGGCCGGCGTGCCGTCGCTGTCGAGGTCCGTGGCCTTGAGGTGGACGCCCTTGATGACGGCGCCCTTAGGCACACGGATGGAGCCGAACAGCGCGCCCAAGGTGAGCGCGGCGCTGCCGACCGTGATTTCCTCCGCCGCGAACACCGGCTGGTTGCGGGAGGTGGAGGTCTTGGCGGGCGGAGCCGCAGCCCCGCTCGCCAGGTTGGGAATGGCCCAGTTGCCCATTCGTCAGGTTCCTTCTGGTTGAGGGGGTTAGGCGACCGCGCCGAAGCCGGTCATCATCCCGAACTGCTCGCCAGGGCCCACGGCGTCGGGGCCGGCGTAAAAGGTCTTGTCGATCGACCGCAGCTCCTCGGTGCCGACGCCCTTAATGAAGCCGTAGTCGTCGTCCGACCGCTTGGTGCTGATCGGGTCCTGACCCCAGGCGACCGACAGGGCCTGGGCGCCCAGCAGGTAGCCCGGAGCCACGTCGCAGGACGCGCTGCCCACGGCCTTGAGGACCGGCAGGTCCGGCTCTTCGTGGATGATCACGCCGTCCCAGATCAGATCGCCGCTCTGGAAGTACGGGTTCGCTTCCACGTCGCGGGCGATGGAGTGCTTATTAAACTCCTTGATGTCCTGATCGCCGCGAAGGTCGATGAAGGCCCGGGTCGGCACGAACAGCACGAAGTACTCGCGGCCGTTCTTAGTCTTCCACGGACGGATCGCACGCTGGCCGAGGGCGCGGTTGCGGCGACGGGCCATCTCCTTGAGCTTGGACACCATGGTCGCCGACCACTTGTCGGACGTGGTGTCCACGTTGCCCAGGCTGGTGGCCATGTTGCCCGGCGAGAGGTTGGTCTCGGCGACGCCGAACAGCACCCGGCGGGCGTTGTCCGTCAGCCAGTTATTGCGCTGGGTGGCGGTGGCCTCCGCGTAGGGCACGCCGCGCCCCTTGCCCTCGTCCTCGTCGTAGCGGTTGTCGGAGATCGCGACGTGGGTCAGCGCGTCGATGATCTCTTCCTTCATGGTGTCGGCCGACCAGATCTTCAGGCTGTCCTTGTTGGCCTTCAGAAGGTCGATCACCGACCGCTGCTGCGCCGACTTCTTCACCGCGATCGCGTTGCGGCGCCACCAGGGGCGGACGCGGAAGGCGAAGGTGTCGACGCTCTCCTCGTTGCCGGTCAGCTGGCCGGCGCCGGTGCCGCGGCCCTTCAGCGAGCCCACGAGAGGGATGATCAGGTCCTTCCCGCCGTCGGTCAGCTCGCGATAGGTGTGGATGATCGCGTTGGCGCTGGCGCCCATGTACGGGCCGAAGCCGCTCTCGGCGACATACTCGGTCCAGTACTGGTTGCGCCACTTGATGAGCTCGAGCTCGGAATTGACGTCTCCGTAGGCCATTGCCTACCTCCTCATGAGCCGAACATCCGCGCGAACTGCTCCTCGCCGTCCCGAGCGATCGGGGCCGCGCTGGCAGCCGCGGATGGCGCCGCCGCGATGCTCGACCGCGGGGGCTGGGGTTTCGATGCAGGCTGGGCGGGTTGCCCGGCCGGTTGCGGTTGGGTTTGGGGTTGAGCGGCCGGCGCGCCGCCGGCGGCTTGTTGGGCCTTCCACTGCCGGAAGGCGGCGAGCTCTTCGGGCGTCAGTTCGGACAGCGTGCGCTGGGCCTGGAACTGCTCGACCACGAAGGCCGCGGGATCGTCCGCCTGGCGGACCTGGAGATTGAAGATCGGGTCGCGATTGGCCCGCTCAATCCCCCATTGCCACGCCTCGTCCACGAGCTGCTGTCCGTGCTGCAGGACCGCGAACCGCTTTGAGATGTCTCGGCGCTGCACGAACAGCGCGAGCTCAACGGGGTCGTCGTCCTGCGGGATGGTCAGCGGCTGCGGCGCGACCGGTTCGGCCTGGGCCTGCTGGCGCTTGGTGGCTTCCTCGATGTCCTTCAGCCGACGCTCGGCCTCCGTGAGCTTGTCACGGAGTTCCAGAAACGTCGACAGAGGCACCGAATGGCCCTGCGGCTCCTGCTGGCCTTCGGCGCCCTGCTGGGCGTCACCGGCCTGGGCCGGATCGGCTTGCGGGGTCTCCGCGCCCTGCCCTTCACCGTCAGCCGCCGGGGCGGTCTCGGGCTGCTGGGCGTCCACGTTCTGATCAGCGCCCTGCTGGGCGGCGTCATCGGCGGTCTGGGCGTCGGCTTGCGGCGCAGACGTGGTTTCACCCCCGAGGAATTCGGGGAGGTCGTTAGTGTCCATGGCTGATCCCTGATTGCCGGTGTCGTCGGCTTACGAAGCGCCCGGATGCGGCGGCGGCCCGCTTGCGCCTGTCTCGGCGGCGCGTCCGTGTCTCCCGTTGGCCCGCAGGCCGACCCGGAGGCGGTCTAGAGCCCGATGGCCGGCCCCATCAGGGGATCGACGAGCGGGCGCATGTCGTTGCGAGCCTGCACGGCTGTGCGCGCGGCGCGGGCCCGGGCCTCCTCGGCCTGGGCGGTCGTCTTGTCGATGCCGGCGGCTTCCTTCGCCAAGGCCAGCCGGGCCGCCTGCTGCTGCTCGGGCGACGGCTCCTGCTTGGACATGGCCTCGATCTTCTCGATCATCCGGCGTTTGCGCGGGAACGAGGCGGCTTCCAGCAGGATCGGGCCGGGGTTCGGCCCCAGGGCGCCCACCTTCGCCAGTTCGACCAGCTGAGCGTACTGCTCCTGCTGGACGTTGGCCGTGTCCGGCGTGCTGTCGATGATGATGTCCACGCTCATCTTCGCCAGCTCGTTCCGATAGCCCAGGAACTGCGGCTGCATGACGATCTTGCGCGTCACCGGGTCGATCTGCGGGAACCCGGTGTTCGGGTCGATGACCGGCGCAGGCGCACCCCACACGGGCTCATTGACCTGCAGGAAGCGAACGCCGCGTTCGNCCTCCTCATCCCGCACCCGCAGCCACTTCGGTTCGNGCCAGAACTGGCGCATCCGGCTCCAGGCCTGGCGCATCACCCGCCATTCGAGGTCGTCGATGCCGCCGAACAGGTGGGCCAGCTCGGTCAGGCCCGCCTGCTGCCGGATCAGGTCCTGCCGGCCGCTGCTCGCGTCGCCGCGGGCCAGCAGCGAGGGGTTCGGGCCGACGCGCTCGATCTCTGCCTTGGCCTCCTGCAGCAGGCTCATGTCCATGCCGAACTTGTCGTCCGGCACCACCTGGTAGCCGGGCGGCAGCACGCCGTCTGGCCGGGCCGCTTCCCGCCGCGCCTCCTCGGGGTCGGCGTAGGCCGCGATAGGGTCCGTCTCCTGCAGCTGGCGGAACGTGGCCCGGTGCGCGGCCTTGCGGCGGTAGGTGTTGATCTCGTCCTGCGGGCCGATCATGTCGATCACGTGCCCGTAGCGGTTGTTCTCGTCGTCGATGTACGCCGAGTAGGCCTCAATGGGGTTGCAGGGCTGGCCGTCGTCGTCGAGGTACGGGCTCGGCCCTTCCTCCAGCTTCACGCGGTTGACGAAGACGCACTTCCACCACACGCCGTCCTGGCGCCGGTACATCTCGACCACCAGCAGCCGGCGGCGTTTCGGGTCCGCCCAGGTGGCGCCGTTGTCGTTCGGCCGGTCCTGCCAGGTGCTGTCCACGTATTCGGCCGAGCACGCCCCCACCAGGGCCTCGCGGTGTTCAGGGTAGGCGGCGGTGATCTCGTCCAGGTACTGCCACTTGGCGATGCCCATGTACGAGGCGTCGGCGAAGTCCAGCTCTCGGCTGTAGGGGTCGTAAAAGAACTCTTCCCACCGGATCCGGCGGAAGCGGACCTCAAGCTTGGCGTCCACCTCGGTCAGAATGCCCGCGGTGCCCTCGATCAGGATGTTGCGGAAGGCCTCGCACTTGATCCGGTGCCAGCGGTTGACGTCGCAGACGTAGCGCAGGCCATCGGTGGCGGCGTCGGCGCTCTCCTCGTCTGCGGGGTTGCGGGGCAGCGCGATGGGGTCGCTCTTGCCGCGCTCCACGATCCCCACCATGCCCTCGACGCCGGGGCGCACGCGGTTGATCACGAAGTCCGGCATCTTCCGGCGCTTCAGCAGCTGGCGCAGCTTGGCGTCCAGCTTGCCGTCGTAGTAGCGCCGGTTCTTCTGGGCCATCTCCCGCGCGGTGGCGGTCAGGTCGCGCGCCTCGCTGAACAGGCGGCGGTAGTGGTCCAGCGAGACGCCCTCGGTGAGGGCTGGGGTCATGCCGCCATCCATTCGCCATCTCCTCCGCTGTCCGCGCGTCGGTAGTCTCGCCGGCCGGGCTGCTTGAGGGGCCGTTCGCCCTCATTCCGCACGATGGCCGGGTGCGCCATGTCCAGCGCCCGGCAGATGATCGCCAGCAGGTCGACCTCTTCGTCGTGCGCGGCGGTGGGGAAGCCGATCAGCTCCTGGATCGCTTCGTCACCGTCAGGTCCCTCGGGGTAGTGGACCCGCCCGCTGGCAGCCATCGCCTGGGCGGCCTGGGCCTTGGTGGCCTTGTCCTGCCCACGCGGGCTGATCGGCTCGATGCGAACGCTGACCTTCTCCTCGCGGAGCCGGCGCACCACGAACGGCTCGACGGCCTTCCAATTGTTGTCGTCCTCGGGAAACCACGCGTGCGGCTTCCACTGGCGGATCAGCCCCTCGACCGGAGCCTGCTCGGGCGGTCGGTGCTGGTCGCGAATGTTGCCGATGACCAGGGCCGCCAGCTCGTCCATGCGCATGCGGCCCTTGCGACCGGCAATCATCCAGACATCGCCCCGCTCGTCGATGCCCCACACGCGCGCACCGTTGCTGTCGCTACGCGGGCCCGCCGTCGGCGCGTGGTCGCTGGTGATGTAGTAGCGCAGATCCCGAGGCTGATCCCCGGGCCGGTAGCGCCTGAACCAGGCCCTCTCGAAGAACGCCCCGTCACGCGGGCCCGGCGCCTGCTGATACTGCCCGGCCCAGGCATACGGGCCCATGTCGGCCTTGAGCTCTTCCACCGTCTGGGCCGGAAAGCGCGCCGGGTCGAGCAGCTCGCCGGCCTTCGTGCGCGGATCGCGGAAGCCGATCACGGTCGAGCACGGCCGTGCGGGGTCGAACTCCATGGGCAGCATCAGATGCACCCAGGGCATCCGAAGCTTCAGGGCCACGCCGGTCAGGTCGTCCTCGTGCAGGCGCTGCATGATGACGACGATGGCGCTGTGCACCTGGTCATTGAGGCGGTTCAGCGCGCCCTCACGGAACTTGCGGGTGGTGGCCTCGCGCTCGGCGTCACTCTCGGCGGTCTCGGTCGAGTGCGGGTCGTCGATGATTAGCCGGTCGCCACGCTGGCCCGTCAGGCTCCCGAATGCGGCACACTCGCGGTTGCCGGTGGCGCTGTTCGCGAAGCTCATTTCGCCCGCCCGAACCAGCTTCACATCCGGCCAGAGCGTCTGGAACCAGGTGCTCTGCACGAGGTCGCGCATTTTCCGGGTGTCGCGCTTAGCGTTGTTCTCGCTGAAGCTGGTGGTCAGGTACCGCTTCGCCCGGTGCTCAGGCTGCGTCCATTCCCAGGCGGGCCAGA
>Ga0065721_10006572_pt1 | contig 10065 bp, 11 predicted proteins | sample Mesricmetagenome_FD_59108 | JGI IMG/M metagenome (GOLD analysis project Ga0065721, IMG submission 59108) | Mesophilic microbial community from rice straw/compost enrichment Sample: eDNA_1 v2 (version 2) | ecosystem: Engineered > Solid waste > Grass > Composting > Bioreactor | place: USA: Davis... | reverse complement strand
GACGACTCGTCACCGCAGGTGGCGGGTTCGTGCAGGGCTGGACCGCTGTGAACGGTGCGCTCAACACCGGCGGCGGCGTCGGCAACATCACCCTCCCCACCGGCGGCACCGCCCCCGCGAAGGCGACGGAGAACGCCACGGTCGGCGGCAACCTGCCTTCGGGTGCGGCTGTCGGCGACACGCTCGTGCGCGACGTGACCGTCTACGCTGCGGACGGTGCGGCCGCCCAGCTCGCCCTCACGTTCACCCGTACCGCCGCTGGCTGGGACGTCACGGACGGCACGACGACCACGTCGCTGACGTTCACCGACGGTGTCCAGGCTGGTCCGTCGTCGCTGAACGCGGTCGGCGGCATCACCGTGGACCTGTCGGCAGTCACCGGCTACGCGGGCCTGTCCACCATCGCTGTCACCGGCCAGGACGGCTACAAGGCCGGCGAGCTCGTCGGCTACGAGATCAGCTCGTCGGGTGCGGTCATCGGCACGTTCTCGAACGGTTCGACGCAGACGCTCGCGCAGATCGCGCTGGCCACGTTCGACAACCCGGAGGGCCTCGAGAAGGTCGGCTCGTCGCAGTACAAGGCCTCGACGAACTCCGGTGACCCGGTGGTGTCGGAGGCTGGCACCAACGGCGCCGGCTCTCTGATGGCTGGTGCGCTGGAGATGAGCAACGTGGACCTGTCGCAGGAGTTCACGAACCTCATCGTCGCCCAGCGTGGCTTCCAGGCGAACTCCCGCATCATCACCACCTCCGATGAGGTGCTGCAGGAACTGATGTCACTCAAGCGCTGATAGATCGGGAAACCCAGGTCAGAGGCTTCTTCTGACACGAGGTTGCAGGGCCTTCGGAGAGATCCGGGGGCCCTGCCCTCTGTCGCCGGACCACCTGTACCCACCCAATCGGCGGCGAATCCTAACGGATGAACCGCGAAAAGCCAATAGACCTATATGACCGGCACGTCCCCACGCATGCAGAAAGAGCGGATACCCGCATGATTACCCTCACTCGCCTCAACAAGACGCGCCTTGCTGTCAACTGCGACCTCATCGAACGCATCACAGCCACCCCCGACACCAACATCCACATGGTCACCGGCGACCACCTCGTGGTCCTCGAGCCGCTCGAAGACGTGCTGGCCCTCATCGAAGAGGCCCGTGCGCGCGTCATCTCACGAGCCCTCTCCGCCGTCCTTGAAGGAGGCCTGTGATGGATGTCGCACTGATTCTCGGAATCCTGCTCGCGTTCGGTTCGCTGTACGCGATGATCACGCTGGAAGGCGCGCACGTCGAATCGCTGCTGATCCCCGCGCCGATGGCGCTGGTGTTCGGCGCGACGATCGCCGTCGGCATCGCCTCAGGCACCGTGAAGGACGCCGTCCGGGCCTTCTCGTCCATCCCCCGAGCTTTCAAGGGCGTCGGCGGTCCCTCCGATGCCGAGCTCGTCGAGAAGGTCGTCGGGTTCGCCGAGGTCGCCCGCCGTCAGGGTGTCCTCGCCCTGGAAGAGTTCGTCGCCGACGAGAAGGACGAGTTCCTCAAGACCGCCCTCCAAGACATCGCCGATGGCAACGACGCCGAAGAGATCCGCGTCGTCATGGAAGACAAGATCGACGCGACCGAATCCGGTCACCGCACGTCAGCGAAGTTCTTCATGGGCATGGGTGGTTACGCGCCCACCATCGGCATCATCGGCACCGTCGTCTCCCTCACCCACGTCCTCGAGAAGCTCGACAAGCCCGACACGCTCGGCCCGATGATCGCGACCGCGTTCGTGGCGACCCTGTGGGGTCTGCTGTCGGCCAACTTCATCTGGCTGCCCATCGGCACCCGCCTCACCCGCCTCGCCGAGATCGAGACGGCCCGCATGACCCTGCAGATGGAGGGCATGCTGTCCGTCCAGTCCGGCAACCCGCCCCACGTCGTCCGTGACCGCCTGACGGCGCTGCTGCCGGCCGGGACGAAGAAGGCCAAGGACAAGGGCAAGAAGGACGAGTCCGGAGCGGGCGCGAGCTGATGAGCGGTCGCCGGCGGAAGAAGTCGCATCACGAGGGAGGGCACGAAGGGCCCGACGAGCGGTGGATGGCGTCCTACATGGACATGGTGACCGTCCTCATGTGCATGTTCATCGTGCTGTTCGCGATGTCCACCGTCAGCGACGAGAAGTACCAGGCGCTCAAAGACTCCCTCGGCGAAGGTTTCGGCCAGCACCAGTCTGAGGAGCTGACCGCCGTCGAAGGCATCGTCGTCCCCAAGGAGTTCCTCGAAGGCGACTCCGTCGAAGAGGCGGAGCTGCAGAAGGCCATCGAAGAGTACGAAGACCTCGCAGAGCTCCGCGAGCAGCTCGAGAAGGTGCTCGACGACAACAAGCTGCCCGGGGTGGCGACCTTCACCCTCGACGAGCGGGGCCTGACCATCGGCCTCGTCTCCTCGGAGACGTTCTTCGCGACCAACAGCACGAACCTGTCCAGCAAGGCCGTCGCCATCTTGAAGACCGTCGGCCCCGTCCTCAAGAAGGAAGGCCGCGCCCTCTCCATTGAAGGCCATGCCGACTACCGGAACCCGAGTGGTTTGTACCCGACGAACTGGGAGCTGTCCAGCGCCCGCGCCACCGGCGTCCTCCGCCACCTCGTCGAGCGCGAAGGCATCAAGGACACCCTCATCAAGTCGGTCGGGTTCGGGTCCGCCCACCCCATCACCAAGGGCACCGACGCGAAATCCCTCGCGAAGAACCGCCGTGTGGACATCGTCATCCTCTCCGACGAGGAAGAGCGCGTGCGCGCCCTGCTTCCGGACATCGACAAGGTCAACCCGGCCAAGGGTGAGGACAAGACCTCAGGCTCCGGTCACTGAGCGGTGCGCTTTTCTGCCGGCACGCGCATAGACGGAGGCGTGACAGACGTAACCCCTGATGCTTCCACGCTGGAGCTCTACGACTTCGGACGCCCCGCGTCGCTGAGTCGGGAGAACGCCCGCGCGCTCAACAGCGCGTTCGACGCGTTCGCCCGCCAGTGGGCCGTGCAGCTGACCAGCAAAACCCGCACCCGTGTCCACGTCGCCGTCTCCGAGGTGACGATGGAGACCTACGACGAGTACATCGAGTCGGTCCCCTCCCACACCGCGATGATCGTCTGCGGTCCGCAGGGCGAGGACGACCGCGGCATCCTCGAGTTCCCCCTCGACGTCGCCATCCTCTGGATCGCGAAGATGATCGGCGGCGCCGACAACATCCCCGTCCCGGACCGGGCGCTCACCATCCTCGAACAGGCCCTCCTGCGCCAGCTCGTCGACGAGTCGATCGGCATGCTCCGCTCCGCCCTGAACGGACTGCTGCCGGACAAGTTCCGCTCCGACACCGTCCAGTACAACCCGAGTTTCGCGCAGATCGCCGGTGCCACCGACCCCGTCGTCGTCGCTCGCTTCGAGATGAAGATCGGTGACCGGGACAACGTGCCCGCCACCTTCGCCATCCCCGCCGCCGGGTTCCTGGAACGCCTGAGCCGCGCCGACGAGCTGAACTACATCGTCGACCCGGACGCGCTGCGCCAGCACGTCGAGACCATCGACGTCGAACTGTCCCTGCGTGTACGCCCACAGACCATCGACCCCGACCAGGTTCTGAACCTGGCCGTCGGCGACATCATCTCGCTCAACCACGCCGTCAACCGGCCCCTGGACCTCGCCATCGGTGACCACATCATCGGCACGGCTACCCAGGGCGCGTCCGGCAGCCGCCTGGCCTGCGCGGTGACCGCCACCTACCTTTCCGACACCCTGACCGAGGAGCTCTCATGACCAACATCACCGCCCAGGAGACGGCCGTCGCCGCCGCGTTCGCGGACAGCCTGCCCACCGCCGCCCCCGCCAAGGCCCGCCCCGCCAAGAGCACCGGCGACGCCGGTGAGGCCGCTGTCGTCTCGGTCATCGGAGACACCTCCGCCGACATCGCTGTGGTCATCGTCGATGAGAAGGCTCTCGCTGACGGTGAGGACGGCACGTCGCTGGCTGAGCGCCTCCAGGACGCGTTCGACGCGGCAGGCAACGCCCTCGGCGTCGCAGGCGTCGCCGACGCGACCGTGACGGACGGCACCGCCATCTTCACTGACCCGGCATCCCAGGTGTTCGAGCTCGTCGGCGCGAAGAGCCGCGTCATCGGCCGCATCGCTGTCCGCATCAGCCGTGCCGCCCAGCCCGGCGCCGCCAAGCTCAAGCGCATCGCCGGCGTCCAGATGGACATGACCGTCGAAATCGGCAACACCCGACTGACAGTCGCCGAGATCCTCGCGCTCGAGCCGGGACGTGTCATCGAACTGGACCGCTCCGCCGGCTCCCCCGCTGACATCAAGGTCAACGGCAAGCTGGTCGCCCACGGCGAGATCGTCGTGCAGGACCAGGACTACGCGGTGCGGGTCACCCGCATCGTCGACACGTCCGAGGTCTGATGGACGAGTTCCTGCTCGTCGTCCGCGTGCTCGTCGGGCTTGGCGTGGTGTTCGCTGCGATCTTCTACCTGCAGCGACGCCTCGCCAAGCGCGGCGGCACCACAGGACGCGAAGAACTGATCCGCGTCGTCGGCCGCAAAGGCGTCGGCGCGAAAGCCCAGGTGGTCGTCGTGGACATCGCCGACCAGCGGTACGTCCTCGGCGTCACCGAAGCCGGTGTCTCCGTCGTGGACACGATGGCCGCTCCCGAGCCGCAGCACGAGCCGGTCGCTGAGGCCGCCGACTCGACTTCTGAGGACCACGCGCATAGCGGGACCATGACAACCACCCCCGCCACCGGCTTCGCGAGCATCCTCGCAGGCAAGCAGGCCGTCCCGTTCGGCGCTGCCCGCCCGTCCCTGCTGTCCCTGGACACCTGGGTCACCGCCGCTCGCCAGGTCTTCGCCCGCTCGTGAACCGCGCAGCCGTCCGCCCAGGTCGCATCCTGGGCCTGGTCGCCGTGGCGTTCACCGTCGCGGCCCTGTTCGTCATGCTCGGCTCCACAGGTGCGTACGCCGCACCGGTGGACCCGACTCCCCCAGTGGACCCGACCGCCCCCGGTGTCGGCGGTGTCACCGTCGCCATCAACGGGCAGGACGGGACAGCCTCATCGTCCATCCTGACGCTGCTGGGCATCACCGTACTGTCGGTGGCGCCCGCGCTGCTGCTGATGATGTCGAGCTTCACGAAAATCTTCGTGGTCCTCGCCATGACCCGAAACGCCCTGAGCCTTCAGTCCATCCCGCCGAATCAGGTCATCGCCGGTCTAGCACTGTTCCTGACCATGTTCATCATGTGGCCGGTTCTCGTGGACGTGAACACCCTCGCCGTCACCCCGTACGTCGAAGGCAAGATCGACTTCACCGCCGCCGTCGAGCTCGCATCCGGGCCGCTTCGGGAGTGGATGCTCCAGTTCACGCGCGAAGAAGACCTCGCGATGATGACCCGGTTCGCTGACTACGCCAACCCGGACACCCCCGCCGACGTGCCGATGCAGACCCTCGTCCCCGCGTTCATGGTGTCCGAACTCAAGTCCGCGTTCATCATCGGGTTCGTCATCTTCATCCCGTTCCTCATCATCGACCTCGTCGTCGCAGCCGGCCTCATGTCGATGGGCATGATGATGCTCCCGCCGGTGATGATCTCCCTCCCGTTCAAGATCCTGCTGTTCATCCTCGTGGACGGCTGGGGTCTCATCCTCCGCACCCTCGTGCAGTCCTACGGAGGTGCCGGATGACCCCCGAAGCGTTCATGGACATCGGCATGTCCGCCATCGGCCTTGCCGCCAAGCTCGCAGCCCCGCTGCTGATCACCGCGCTCGTCGTCGGCTTCAGTGTCTCCCTCGTGCAGTCGATCACCCAGGTCCAGGAAGTGACCCTGTCCTTCGTCCCGAAAGCCATCGGCGTGTGCGTGGCCCTCGTCGTCTGCGGCCACTGGATGATCTCCGAGTCGGTCGCCTTCACCAACGACCTGTTCTCCCGCATCCCCGGCCTCCTCGCGGGGTGAGCGTGAACATCCCCATCGACTACGCCTGGATTGAGGCGACGGGGCTGGCAGCCGTGCGGTTCACCGCATTCCTGTTCATCGCCCCGCCGTTCGCGTACAACGCGTTCCCGGCACGCATCAAAGCGATGCTTGCCGTGGGCCTTGCCATCGTCGTGTCCAGCCGCGTCACCCCCGGGTACGAGTCGCTGGGGACCGGTGAGTTCTTCCTCGCCCTGACCATGAACGTGCTCATCGGGGCGCTGCTCGGGTTCCTCGTCATGCTGTGCTTCACCGCCATCCAGGCAGCCGGCAACCTCATCGACCTGTCCGGCGGTTTCCAGATGTCATCCGCGTACGACCCGAACCTCGGGCAGCAGTCGTCCCCGTTCGGGCGGCTGTTCCAGATGACGGCGCTGCTCATCCTGTTCGTGTCGGACGGCTACCAGCTTGTGCTGTCCGGGTTCGTCCGGTCCTTCGACGCGCTGCCGGTCACCGGGTCCATCAACCTGGCCGGCCCCGTCACCCTCCTCATCGACGCGACCTCGCAGATGCTGGTGTCCGCTGTCCAGATCGCCGGCCCCATCATGATCGTGCTGTTCCTCGCTGACGCGGGCCTGGGCCTCATGACCCGTGTCGCCCCCGCCCTCAACGCGTTCGCGATGGGCTTCCCGCTCAAGATCCTGCTGACACTGACGCTGGCCGGTTCCATCATCCTCGCCCTCCCCCGCATCGTCGGCGCCATCGCCGAGGACATGGGCGGCCTGCTGATCGGAGGTGCGCAGTGAGCAGCGAAGACTCCGGTGAACGGTCAGAGAAAGCCTCCGACCGGAAGATCAAAGAGGCCCGCAAGAAGGGCAAGCTCAGCCGCAGCCAGGACTTCACCGCATGGCTGGGCATCGGGGCTGCGTCCATCATGATGGCGACCGCCATCGACGCGGGCGCGCAGGCCGGGAACGTCATGTTCGTCAACGTCGCCCGCATCATCCGAAACCCCAACACNGACGACGCGCTCACCGCCCTNGACGTCGGCGCCAGCACCCTCCCGANCATCCTCGTGCCGATGCTCGTGGCNGTGTGCATCACGACCCTGACCGCTGCCATCGCGCAAGGCGGNGTGCACCTGCGTGGTGTGCCGGCGAAGTTCGAGCAGTTCAACGTGCTCAACGGCATCAAGCGCATCTTCTCCATGCAGTCGCTCTGGGAGGGCGCGAAAGCGCTCATGAAGACCGCCGCCATCGGCCTGGCCCTCTACGTCGTCGTCTCAGGTCTCGTGCCGGTGCTGACCGCGTCCGGTGCGCACACCATCTCGTTCGTCCTCGAGACCGCCGCAGGCGGGGTCATGTCGCTGCTGCTGACTGCGATCGCTGTCGGCCTGGTCCTCGCCGGGTTCGACGTCATGGTCGTCCGCAAGCGCAACCACAAGCACACCCGCTCCACGAAGAAGGAAGCCAAGGACGAGCACAAGAACACCGAAGGCGACCCGCTCATCCGCAGTCAGCGGCGAGCGAGGCAGATGGCGATGAGCCGGAACCGCATGATGGCTGCCGTCGCCGACGCCTCAGTCGTCCTGGTCAACCCGACCCATTACGCGGTCGCCCTCAAGTACGAGCCCGGCAAATCAGCCCCTGTCGTGGTGGCGAAGGGTGCCGATGAGATTGCCTCGCGCATACGAGAGAAGGCGAAGGAATCCAACGTCCCCATCGTCAAGGACATCCCGCTGACCCGGAAGCTCCACGCAGAGTGCGAGCTGGGTCACGAGATTCCGGTGGAGATGTACGACGACGTCGCCCTTGTGTTCGCGTTCGTGACGCAGCTCAAGAGGCTCGGACGCACCCGCGGCGTCCACACCATCCCGAAGAGAAGGACCCCGTGAAGAACATCCTGAAGAAGGCGACCGTCCCGGTCGGCGTGGTCGGCATCATCCTGCTGCTGATCGTGCCTGTCCCGGCGATGCTGCTGGACCTGCTCATCATCACGAACCTGCTGTTCGCGCTGGTGATCCTGCTGACGACCATGTTCATCCGAAAGCCGCTGGACTTCTCGGTGTTCCCGAGCCTCCTGCTGGTGGCGACACTGTTCCGGCTGGGATTGAACCTCGCTTCCACCAAGCTCATCCTCGGGGAAGCTCACGCCGGCGCGGTCATCAGCGCGTTCGGTGAGATCGTCGTCGGCGGGTCGCTCATCATCGGCATCGTCGTCTTCCTGATCCTCGTCGTCATCCAGTTCGTCGTCGTCACGAAGGGTGCGGAGCGTGTCGCCGAGGTCGGTGCCCGCTTCACCCTCGACGCCATGCCCGGCAAGCAGATGGCGATCGACGCTGACCTCAACGCCGGCATCATCACCGACATGGAAGCCCGTAAGCGCCGCAGCGACGTGGCCGCTGAGGCGGACTTCTACGGTGCGATGGATGGTGCCTCGAAGTTCGTGAAGGGTGACGCGATCGCGGGTTTGGTCATCATCGTCATCAACATCATCGCCGGCATCGCCCTGGGCATGACCCAGCACGGGATGGAGGTCGGTGAGGCAGTCCAGACGTTCTCGCTGCTGACGGTCGGTGATGGCCTGGTCACCCAGATCCCTGCCCTGCTCATGGCTATCGCGACCGGCATGGTCGTCACCCGCTCCAACGCCGAGGAGGAGATGGGTGAGTCGGCGGCCACGCAGCTGTCCCAGTCGTCGATCGCGCTGCTCATCGCGGGCGGCGCGGCGGTGGCCATGGGGTTCATCCCCGGCATGCCCATCCTCGCGTTCTTCGCNGTCGGCGCCATCCTCATCTTCGCCGGTCTCCGTTCCCGCAAGCATGCCGCNGAGGTCGCCGCCCTCGANCTGTCAGAAGTCCCGGCAGCGCCCGCAGGTCCGAACCCGGACGACCCGGAGCAGATCCTCGCCCAGGCGAAGGTGTCGGCCCTGGAAATCGTGCTGTCCCCTGACGTGGTGGACGTCGCCCAGTCCGGCGGCGACCTGCTGCCCCGCATGAAGGCGCTGCGCCGGGAGATCGCGATGCAGTTCGGGTTCGTGGTCCCCCGTGTCCGCACCCACGACTCGTCCGCGCTCCCGCAGGCGACGTACTGCATCAAGGTCGCAGGTGCGGAGGTCGGCCGTGGCCTCATCCCCCGCGGCGCGGTCCTCGCCATCGGTGACGGCCTGGACGCTCTTCCCGGCCCGCAGACGGTCGACCCGGTGTACGGGATGCCCGGCAAGTGGATCCCGGTGGACATGCAGCACGCCGCAGAGATGGCCGGCGCCACGGTCATGAGCCGTTCGGTGGTCGTCGTCACCCACCTGTCCCACGCCATCAAGTCGAACGCGGCCCGCCTGCTCAGCAGCGACGCGGTCCGCGAGATGAACGAGGAGCTGAAGAAGTCCAGCCCGTCCGCGGTCGAGGAGCTCACCCCGAGCCTGCTGAGCCTGCCGGAGGTCCAGAGCGTCCTCCAGGGCCTGCTGGCCGAGCGTGTCCCGATCAACGACCTGGCCCGCATCTACGAGGCTCTCGCGTTGCAGGCGAAGAAGTCGAACGACCTGGACGGTCTCATCGAAGCGGCCCGCGGTGCCCTCGGCGCGGCTATCCCCGCCCGCCTGGTGGAAAACGGCCGTCTGCGTCTGGTGATGTTCGACCCGACCGTCGAAGCTCTCCTGCTGCAGGGGCTCCGCCCGTCCGACCAGGGCATGAACATCATCCTCGAACCCGACCAGCTCGACGCGATTCACGCGTCGACGAAGGCGGTCCTCGAAAACGCAACCCAGATGGGGGACGCGGCGCTGGTGTGCGCACCGCAGCTTCGTCCCGCTGTCCGCCGGATGTTCGCCGCGTACGCGGACGTCCCGGTCCTGTCCTATCAGGAGGCCAGCGCCGGCAACTACCCGATCGACACGGTCGGGGTCATCACCGGCGTCCTCACCCCTAGCGCCATGGAAGGCTGAACAATGCTCGTGCTGACTCGGAAGGTCGGTGAGCGTGTGCTCATCGGCGATGACATCGAACTGGTCGTCATGGACGTGAAGGGCGACTCGATCCGCCTGGGCATCTCCGCTCCCCGTTCCACCCGCATCCAGCGTGGCGAGCTTGTGGACGCGGTGAAGGCTGAGAACGTCACTGCCGCTCACGC